>Ga0208299_1000024_pt1 | contig 161002 bp, 197 predicted proteins | sample 15_taG_FD_184089 | JGI IMG/M metagenome (GOLD analysis project Ga0208299, IMG submission 184089) | Marine viral communities from the Subarctic Pacific Ocean - 15_ETSP_OMZ_AT15312 metaG (SPAdes) (version 2) | ecosystem: Environmental > Aquatic > Marine > Oceanic | place: Pacific Ocean... | reverse complement strand
TTATTAGCTAGCCCCCCGCGCCCCTAGCTAGCCCCTGGCGGGGCTTTTCTCGTTTATAGCGGCTTAGGGGTAAATGCTCTGCTTTGTTATAAACCTTTTGTTGTACTAGCTAGCCCTAGCTAGCCCCCGCTAACCCTAGCTAGCCCCCGCTAACCCTAGCTAGCCCCCGCTAGCCCCCGCTAACCCTAGCTAACCCTAGCTAGCCCCCGCTAGCCCCCGCTAACCCTAGCGGGTAAATGCTTTGATCCGTTATAGGTTGAGTGATCCCCTATACCCTATAAGGAGCTAGCAATGTTTAAACAACAAAAACAACACAAACAAGCCGCTATCAACTATCCTATCATTTTTGACCGGATCTCCCCCCGCTATGCCTTTGACCGGATCTCTAAGGACGACCCCGCCAAGGGCTTTTATTATGATAGCCGCCTGTCCTTGTGGCCGCTTATGAGCGCCGCCCCCCCGCGTTTTGTTAGCGCCTATAATCTCGGCTTAACCCTTAGCCGCGTTGTTAAAAGCGGGTCTAAGATCCGGCAGATTTGGGGCTATGATTTGATCCGCTATAGCCGCCGCTAATCCCCGCCGCGCCTCGCTTAGGCGGGGTTTTTGTTATTGATCAAGCTAAGGTAAATGCTTTGATCCGTTATAGGTTGAGTGATCCCCTATACCCTTTTATTAGCTAGGAGCTAACAAATGAAATTTTTTGTCAAAACTGAAATGATCACCCCTAACAAAAGCTTCACGCGGGGGGGCCACAAGGGCCAATTGACCCTCCCCCCCGCTTTTCTTAGGAAATCCGCCTCTCGAAAAATGATGAGGGCCTGGGGCATTATTAGCTTGGGGGCCGCGGTATTGGTACAAGTTCAGCCGTGAGATCAACGTTGGCTAGTTAGGCGGGGCTAGTTGGCCCCTAGCCCTAACAGGTAAATGCTTTGATCCGTTATAGGTTGAGTGATCCCCTATTTATTATTAGCTAAGGAGCTAACAAACATGAGTCAAACCGATCGCCGAAAGAAAATGTTAGATCAAAAAATCCCCGACATCAATAACGTTAGCCCGATCATTTTCAACCCTCAAACTATGACGCTTAGCGTTGCCGCCCCGGTTGATCCTAATCAAGAATATAACGGATCGACGGTTGTCGGTGATTATGATCTTATCCTTACGCTTAGCCACCGGCGCGGCGTGATCAATCACGGTGTGTTAGACCGATCGGCTAACCCCGATCGCTGGGGTGAAGATCTTGAGATCGGTGAGGGCACCGCGCTTGAGTGCCGCCCCTTGACCCTTCAACAAGCTAACAGTTGGATCAAGCGGTGTGACCCTAGCCACCCCCCCCTCAAGCGCGATCAAGTGTTCGCTAACGGTGTGATCCCCCTGACATACGGCGATCTTGAAAACCGCCGGGTTGAGATCAAAGCTAATCTGACCCTTAGCTAGCCCCCCGCGCCCCTAGCTAGCCCCTAGCGGGGCTTTTCTCGTTTATAGCGGCTTAGGGGTAAATGCTCTGCTTTGTTATAAACCTTTTGTTGTACTAGCTAACCCTAGCTAACCCTAGCTAACAACCCTAGCCCTAGCTAACAACCCTAGCTAGCCCTAGCTAACAACCCTAACAACCCTAACAACCCTAACAACCCTAGCTAACAACCCTAACAACCCTAGCTAGCCCCCGCTAGCCCCCGCTAGCCCCCGCTAGCCCCCGCTAGCCCCCGCTAGCCCTAGCTAGCCCTAGCTAACCCTAACGGGTAAATGCTCTGGGTTGTTATAGGTTGAGTGATCCCCTATTTATTATTAGCTAAGGAGCTAACATGACTAAGCCTAACTTCACTAGCCGCCGATTCACTGACCCGCGCCCCGCGATTGAGGGTTACAGCGAGGGGGCTATCCCTGCCGCTGAAGCCCTCAAGGGGGTCACCTTCAAGGGTAACACTCTTGTTATTGACGCGGATAGCCGCGTTTATAACACGCACCCCCTCACCCGTCAACACACCGATCACCCCGGTGAAGCGATCTACCCGATCCGGTGGCAGATCGCTAGCGCTTGGGATCTTAGCCCGGACCTCGCCGCCGCGCTAGGGCTTGACTATGAAGACCCGCGCGGTTAGGTCACACCCTAGCTAGCCCCTAGCGGGGCTTTTCTCGTTTATAGCGGCTAGGGGTAAATACTCTGGGTTGTTATAGGTTGAGTGATCCCCTATGACCCTTTATTAGATAAGGAACAAAATGAAAGATTCTAACAAAAATTACAATTACGAAATTTGGTTTATTCACAACTGCGCATGCACTAAAAAATCATGGGTGATGTGGCGTTCAAAAAACGCCCCCACCCCTAACAAAAAATAACCCCCGCTAACCCTAGCTAGCCCCTAACGGGGCTTTGTTGTTGGACTAAGGTAAATGCTCTGCTTTGTTATATAAGAACCTTTAAAGTCAAAAAAATCCCCCGCCCCCCCCTTTTTGTGTTAGCGACCTAAGCTAGCCTCAAGGGCGGCGATCTCCGCCTCATAGGCCGCTAATAAGCGGTCACCCCCGCCACATTCGTCACACCAGTCACAACCTTCAAAGTTGTCGAAAAGCCACTCAATTTTGGCCTCCAGGGCGGCGATCCGGATGTTAGCGGCGTTAGCGGCGAGGGCGGCGATCATTTTAAAGCCTTTGAACATTTTTTTTGTCCTTATAGTTATAGGGTTCAAACTTATAAAAACCTAGAGTATTTACCTAAGCCAGGATAAACCTAAGCGCCTATAAAAAGCCCAAAACATTGTCAAAAAAGGGGCTTATAGCCGCTTAGGTGCCCTTTTTGTTAGGGGGCTTAGGGTTAGGCCGCGATCATAGATCCCTAACCGTTGGCCCCCTAACGGGGCGTTAGCCTGGGCTATAGGGTCAGGTCGCGGTGTTAGATCCGTGACCCCTAGCCGGGGCTTAGGCTAACAAGGGGCGAGGCCCGAACACTTGTTAGCTCACCCCTACAAAAGACTAGAGTATTTACCTATTTATAGGGGTTTAGGTAAATGCGTTGGGTTGTTATAGGTTGAGCACAAAACACCCTGACCGGGATCAACAACCCGGTCGCCCCCCTAGCTATAGGAAAGAAAAATGAACATGACCGCAGCCTACAAAAGCCCCTTCACCCGCGTTATTACCGACACCCCTAATGACACCGTGAAAACGGCCCCCCCCGCGCTCAACTACCCCGAACACCCCGCGATCACCCCCCCCCTGAGCTACCCCGCGCCCTCGACACACGAGCCGCGTGTGCCCAAGGGTTGGCTTAAGATTGACACCGCGACCCCTCAACAAGCCCCCCCTAAGCCCCTTCACGAAGAAGGATTGTTCGGGCAAATGCCCACGCTCGTTGACCTACGCGGCCTTGAGGCCCCTAAGCCTGAGCGCCCGATCACGCTCAAAAAAACACTCAAACTTCTCATGATCGGCGCGGTCATCGGCCTGATCGCTATGACCGCCTACGCCCTGACGGTTGACGCGGCGATCTGGATCAAGTAGACCCCCCGCGCCCTAACTAGCCCCGTTAGGGGCTTTTGTTGTTCGAGCTAGTGCAACAAAACAAAGCATTTACCTAACCCCCGCTAGCCCCCGCTAACCCCCGCTAGCCCCCGCTAGCCCCCGCTAGCCCCCGCTAACCCCCGCTAGCCCCCACTAGCCCCCACTAGCCCCCACTAACCCTAGCTAACCCCCGCTAGCCCCCGCTAACCCTAGCTAACCCCCGCTAACCCTAGCAGGGTAAATGCTCTGGGTTGTTATAGGTTGAGTGATCCCCTATATACCCTTTATTAGCTAGGAGCTAACAAAATGAAAAAGAAAATTGAGGTAAAGGTGATCCCTGATGACCCGATTCTCATCTCAAAACTAAGACAAGACCCGATCTTATTTTTGAACGGGGGGGGCGTGATTGTGATCAATCAGCCCGACCCTAAGAAGTTTTGGGAACTCGGTCACTATGACCTGATCCTTGATCTTCGTGAATATAAAAAGGTTGATGACACTGCGGAGTTATTACGTGAGCACCCCTGTCTCAAGCTTCCGACTATTCACACTGTCGCGCTAAGGATCAGGTCTATGTCGACCTATATGATCCCCCGTGAAGACAACCCTTTCCGCGATCCGGACAACCCCGACAACATAGCTATGATCTCTCTCAGCGCCGGGGCGGCAGGGGAGATCCTGGCTGGCTATAATCACCCCTTCAACCTCACACGATCTAAGATCGCCGGGTGGGGACTCGCCTATAATAACCCGATCCGTCAACTGATGCGATGGGTGTTCAAACACTAGCCCCCACTAAGTCTAGCTAGCCCCTAACGGGGCTTTTGTTGTTTATAGCGTGTTCATGTAAATGCTTTGTTTTATTATATAGGTGAACGACGTTGAGCTAACGGCTCACGGGTCACCCAAAAGGGCAATCAAAGCATCCCTTACCCGTGATAACCTTAGCGCTCAAGTGAGCGGTTGATCGGGGGGGATATCCCGATCTAAGACGGCCCTAGTTGAAAGTATTTTCACCCCGCTAGGCATGAACCCGACGCCGTAAACAGGCCCCGCGCCTAGCCTTAGCGCTGAACCAGCGCCCCAAGTGGAACAAATAAGGCTAGCCGGGGCTAACCCCTTTAAGGGTCTTGATAGGTAAATGCTCTAGGTTTTTATAAGTTTGAACCCTATAGCTATAAGGAGCTAACAAGATGATGTTTAACAAACCCGCTACGGCGGAAGAAATCGCGGCGGCGATCACTGCCGCCAGCCCCCATGACGTCGAGGGTTGGGGGATTGATGAGGAACTCAATAACAACATAGGCAACGCTAAGGTGACGGTTGAAGATGTTGAGTTTGAGGCCGACCCCGATAAGTGTGAGTGGCTATGCGGCCACGGTCAAACGACCTGTTTCATGCTTGTCGGGGAACTGACCCTCACGGTCACGATCGACGATCTTGGTGACCACTGCTACACCGCCGTAACCGTTTTGACCCACACCTTTCCCCTGCATAACACGTATGAGGACTTTCATCAAAAATACGCTCCCCGGATCAGACGATATCGGGCGACTGATAACTAAGATAGGGCTAGGCTTAGGGGGGTGAGGGGGATCTTTAGACTCTAAAGATTTATAGGTATAAAAAACTAGAGCATTTACTAAGCCCTTTGTTGTTATAACAAGGGGCTTTTTAGGTAAATGCTCTAGGTTCTTATAAGTTTGAACCCTATAACGAGGATAAACACAATGATTAAACTTTTGTACGCGGCCTGCCCCTCAATCAAAGAGCCGAGCTACCCGAAGCCTATCAATGAGATCCCGCCCGAAGGCTTCTTAGGAACAGGGCCAACTTGGTACGACGCCCTTGCAGACGCGATAGATCAAGCCGATCAATCAATCGCCGGGGACCGCTATAAACACAATCCCGAATTCAATATGAACGCGTCTAAAAAGTTTTCAGCGAGACAAGGGTTCCCGGAAAATATTCACCCCGCACCGGGACACTTTGTGACCGTTGTTATCAACGTCGAATAAAACAACAAAAGGGGGGGTGAGGGGGATCTTTAGAGTCTAAAGATTTATAGGTATAAAAAACTAGAGCATTTACTAAGCCCTTTGTTTTTATAACAAGGGGCTTGTTTGTGTTAGCCCCGGCTATATGTATGTGTTAGCCCCTAAGCCCCCCTAAGCCCCCCCTAAGCCCCCCCTAAGCCCCCCCTAAGCCTTAGTTAACCCTCAAAAATCCCCTCTATCATAATATCTTGATCAAGCTCATTTATCAGATCTAAGAGTTTTTCATAAACCGCCCAATTGCCCTCATGAGCGGCGTTTCTCATCTCGCGGATCGCCTTGGCTCGGCGGCTTTTCAAATAAGTCAGGTAGTTCATGTTAGCTCCTTAGTTATTAGTGTTATCAACTACCTAAAAAACTAGAGCATTTACCTCAAGGTCTAGGGTGATCATAGTCAACTAAGGGCGGGGTGATCATAGTCAACTAAGGGCGCGGTTGTCTTATATAACAAAGGGCCTTATAAGGGCGCTAGGGCTTTATAAAGGGCTAGGGGCGCTAGGGGCGCTATAGACAAAACAACCCTTAAGGGCGCTATAAGGGGATCTATACCTCAACACGTAAATGCTTTATTTTGTTGCGGGTGTGAACGTTAGGCCGGGATGAACCCGGCTAACAAACCCTATGAGGTAGAAAAAATGACCGAACTGATGAAAACCCCGGTGAACTACAGCCCTATCATTTTCAACCCCCGCACGCGAACCCTGAGTGTCGCCGTGAAATGGACAAAGCGATTCGAAGATCAATGTGACCTTGTTATCAAATTTGAAGATGATGGAGACTTCTCTCTCCAAACGTTCGATCGGGCGGCCAACCCCGACCGATGGGGCGAAGAACCGGAATATGGGTCTGGGACCGCGCTCGAGTGCATCGTGATCGACCCCGTTCAAGCCGCCCAAATGCTTCGTGACACGGGGTTCAAGCTCGACCTTCAAGAGATCGACCACGCAGGACAACCTCAAGAAGGGTAGCTGAACTAATCCCCCACAACCCGCTTAGGCGGGTTCTCTATTCCGCTTTTATTAGGTAAATGCTTTGCTTTGTTATGTGTATGAAAGCGTTAGACTAGATAAACCTTAGTGAGGTAAAAAATGCACCGTTCACCTGAAGACCCCTTTGAACTAACCGACCTTCGCGCCCTAACCGACAAAGGATTGAGCCTTGCCGCCGACAAGGCGAGCAATCAACAAAAACAAGCGCTTGCCTTACTTAGCGCTTACCTCAACGACGCGGTTGCAATTGAATCAACCGATGAGGATGAACTCACGGTGTACACCGAAGACGTCTTGAATCAAAGTGTTAGCGATCGTGTCCGACAACCGTTCACCGAGGATCTCACTCAATACATTGTTTTCAACGAAGACCGTATTGATATGACCTTCAACGGGGTAGTGATCGCGATCAAAGCGATCATTGAACACGGCTACAAACGCTACACCCGCGAACGCCTCGCCGGGGCTTATAGCGAAAAATGGCCCGAGGTATACCTTCGGGCTTTTGACAAAACCTATCTGAGACTCGCCGAGTGTGCCGATCAACTGTAACCGCTAACATCCGAGGGGGGCTAGCTAGGGATTAGCTAGCCCCTTGTCCTTTCAACACGTAAATGCTTTGTTTTGTTATAGGTATGAACCCTATAGCTAACAAGGATAAAAAATGAGCGTTATGAGAGAAGTGATAGGGGATGAAGCCCTTGTCGGGTATGAAGAAAATGAAGTGATTCATCACAGCCCCCGCTTATTCGCGGGGGATAAAGAGGAAGCGAACAAAGGTCCTTGGCAGGGTGAACATCGCATGAAAGCGATGAAAGCTGAATTAGGGATAAGGTCGATACGATACGGAGCCTGGGAGAAAGTGTAAACAGAAAAGGGGCCAGGGGAACCTCGCTTCGATGTTTATAGGTAAATGCTCTGCTTTCTTTGATGTGTGAGGATGAGGCTGGCCCCGCTAGTGAGTGATTACACTAGCCGCCATCGAGAATCATGGCCGCGATTACGTTAGCCCCTAGTGACGGTTAGCCTTGTCCTTGCCCACCACTAACACATAAGGATTCACATGCGATCACAATACCCCACCGGCTACCATTAGGTTTAGGGGATAGCCCCACCAACGCGCACCGCACCGCAAGGCGGATGCGACCGGCAACATCCAAATAACGGGACCGCACCGAATCTATCGCGGCCCAATCTACGCCAAAAGAGGACTATCATGTTCCCCAAAAAGTACACGGTGTTTTGACGCGACACCCTAACCCGACACCCCGCCAACCCTAACCCGCCCCATCCCTCACGAGACCCCACGGGGTCGCCCTTTCCCGCCTTAGCCCAAGCGCTACCTCGCCCCCACCTCGGGGGCTTTTTCATTTAAGCTCACCACACGTAAATGCTCTGGTTTTTTATATCCACGCAACCTATAGCGAGGATATAAAAAATGTGGAAAAGTCAAGACAAACGACACGAAAAACAAACCGAAACAAAGCATTACGGGACGAGGATCTCCGTAATAGAATCACTTGAAGAAGGTTTCTATCTATCAGAATGGCACCACACAGAAAAAAAGAAAGAATGGACCGATCCGTGTCGCGAATCGGTATGGCCGACACTGGATATCGCAAAGCATGTCGGGGAAGCACACACCGTTCCCGATATGGCCAAAGTTCTTGAAGAAGCCCACCTGTTGTCTACGCCCATAGACGTGTTTATTCAAAGAGTCCGGAACGGCTGGTCCCCTAGCATAGCTTGTTTTACGCCTCTGAATGTTCAACCGACCTCTATAAAATATCCTAGCTAGTCACCCATGTATTCGGGGCTGTTAGCCCACCCCACCCTTCTCGTAAATGCTCTGGTTTTTTATACACATGAACAAAGAGAGCTAGCGGATAACCCGCTAGCCAAAAAGCCTAGCAGGAGCTTGTGATGAGTAAAAAACACGGAATGCGCCGGAACTACAACGAAGACAACGCCCTCCGACGCATCGACCGCCAAAACGGCAATGCCCCCGCCGCTGCCGAGGAAGCGACCCCCTACGCCCTTTGTTACGGCTACACGGAAACCCGGTTGAGCAACGGCAACAAGCGCCGACGCCCGACCTACGCCCACAAAAAACGCCTCGACCGGGAACGCGCCAAACGCAAGGCGGCTCATCAGGCCCAATAGGCCGCCCCCCGCCCCCCTCCCCCCTCCCCACGCCCCCGAAAGGGGGCTTTTCTCGTTCGGATCTTTAGACTCTAAAGATTTTTATCGTAAATGCTCTGCTTTTTTATACATGTGAAGCACATCCCTTAGCATAGGAGTAGGGACATGAAAAACAGAGTTATGGATCGTTCCATAGTCGCATTTGAGCGACAAATCGCCCGCTACCGCAAAAAAGCTCTGGAACTGCGTGACAAAGCGCGACGTAGAGATGCGGAGCATCCGGACTGTGAAAGAACGAGCAAGGCCATGGTATTGCTGGCTACATCCATTGAAGCGGTATGGGTCGGACACGGACTCAACATCACAGTCGGGTCTCAGACCGATGAAAACACGTTCTATGCGGTCGTTCTTCATCAGGACCAGGAATGCACATGCGACTGCCCTGACTTTCAAACTCAGGACCACAAGCTTTGCAAGCATCTTCGGGCCGCTGCGGCCTGGGTGTTGACCGAGTGCAACCAGATTCGGAAAAGACACCGACGTATGCGCCGCGAAACGGTGGCCCACGCCGCGCTCAACTAGGTTCTAAGCCCTCCTCCTAACCTCCTTAGCTATAGGGTTATAACGCTCACGCTAAGGGGTGTGCTTTTTCTTTATCCTTGAAGACGTAAATGCTCTGCTTTTTTATACGTATGAGAGCAATAACCCCGACACCTAAGAGGTAACCTGACATGTCAAACCCCTTTTATCATGACCCCACCTACCTGCCCGACGCCACACAGGAATACGCCAGACAACACGCACGACGCGATACAGAAGAAGACGGCGAGTGTGGATGCTCAGGAGGCTGGCGTCTGACTCCCTTTGACGCATGGGTGGCGTGCCCAGGATGCCCTCAAGGTCCGCATCCCGAAGACTATGAGGCCCATTTTTCTGAAGAAGAGCTACAGGAACTATCCGACGCTATTGACGCTAACAAAGGATAGTAACGACACCCTTCCCCTAAGAGGACAACAGACACGGGAGGAAGGCTGTCCTTCTCTAATACTACCCACACATCTCTTTGAGGTAAATGCTCTGCTTTTTTATACATGTGAACCACTTAGCTATAAGGAGCTAGAATGGAACGAATCACTTGGCTAACCGCGCAGGCAAAATTATTATCCCTCCACCACCACAAAGAACCTTTGATCGTTGAGCGCCTCCTCCTGGTGCTTTTCGACGAGATTCAAAAACACATCAATCGGCATCCCGAGGATGCGACTGCGCTCTTTGATTATTTTGAGGAAAGAGGTGGTGGGATTGGCTTGTGTATTGAAGTTGAACCCCAAAGCACCGAGTTCGAACACGCCCTCTCTTCCTATAACGATACCTGGATCTCGATCGATGTGGATGGTGACAAGGAGCCTGCCCTGCCCGAATACGACAAAGAGACCTATAGAACCTTTGTCGCGGAGATGAGAGCTGCGGGACTCAACCCCTATCATTATCGGGGTCGCAACTTCTGGGAAGGTCCCGCCGTGAACGTAGACTACCTTCAGGAAGCGCATGCGGCCACCACTGTCCTTTGTCAAAGCGATAACATGGGCATGGGGCACGTTGTCTATCCCCAGGGCTAGTAACCCCAACTGATAGCGCTATGGCCCTTTCATCTAGCGCTATTTGCTGCAAGGAACACCTCTGGAAATCTTTAGACTCTAAAGATTTGACATGTAAATGCTCTACTTTTTTATACGAGTGAACAAGGCAACGGATAACCCGAAGCCCACCTAGCATGAGGAAAAGAAAAATGAGCAAGCAAGAATCCACCCACTTCTCCCCCAGTTCCAAGATTCGCAAACTTCTTGAGAGAACCGACGCCTTTGTCCAGGTGTACAACGACGGCATCCTCATCGCCGAATCCCGCAAGTTTGACGATGTCGATCGCACCTACACCGTGTTCCACGGTGTGCTTTGTGACACAAACATGAGAGGACGGATCATTAGCCCCATCCGACCCGACGAGCAAGCCCCCACCGGATGCGTCTACCTCGAAGCCCGACGCCTGATGGATGGACTCGACGCCATCCACGTCAAGCCCCGACACCATCTGGCTGAAAACGGCGAAAACGGCGAGTTTATGGGACACGAGATCAGATACTGGACACCCTCGAACGCTGCCCACCGATTCTTCATGTTCGAAGGCGAAGGCATGCCCTTCATGGGCTATGTCTACGGCAACACGGACGGCACCCGATCCATTTTCGATAACCAGATCGACGTCGCCTACAACAACCGGGGCAAAAAGCTCTCTCCGAGCGAAGCCGACGAAGCGAAACAAGCGCACCAAGCCTCGAAGGAAACGACACCCTCTAACGGCATGAGCCACAACAACCAAAGCACCGACGAATCGGCGCAAGCCTGCTAGAAACAGCAAAACGGGGGGAGGCGCTCGCCGCCTTTCAATATTTGGTACGTAAATGCTCTGTTTTCTTTTTATTGTGAAAGCTAACCCCCAGCCCTAGAGGTGGCCGATGTTACACAAGCGATGCAACGATAACTTGATATGGATTATCCCCAACTATAACTTTATCCGCGAACTAAAAGTCGGGGATGTCGGACTCACCCCCTTTGGAAGAGAATCCGAGATTGTCGAGATCTGTGCAAGAAAACACGATGTGTATGGGAGATTGTTCGCACACTATCGCGTCCGCACGCTGAATGCAGACGGTTCCCCTTGTATGACATCCACCGTAACGGGAGCAGGATTCAAGCAAGGGGAACTCGCTCGCACCATTGCAATAACAGCGCGATACCTTGCAGACACCCTCTCTGATGTTGAACAAACATTGATAACCTCCATGGGCTGGGAACACCTAACCGCGAAGGCACTTCTTGAGCGCCACGCAAGCCATGGAGCATCACGCTATGAATTCGCCCCCCCACTCGGACCAGACCCCGTTGCCGGTGTCTTCGACCTACAGTCCATCCTCGACATATGATCCAGAAGACCATGAGCAACGCACCGGGCTGGTCAACAGTCTTCGTAACCTCCTCATCGCAGATGACTACCTGCGGTTTACAACATCCTCGAACGAGGTGGGTTATCGCAAGCCGATCGAAGACAGAAAGTCCCTCTTCGTTCTCCTGGGGCTGCCTGAAAGCGCCCTTGTCTTCGACGACGGACTGAACCCCCTCACCCTCCACATCATCTATACGGCTTCCGATGGTACAGAGCGCATCCTAGCGAAGCCAAGAGAGATCCGGATCAAGCGAGAACCAGGAGTCCCATGTCAGGAGATTGTCGATAACGTAATCAACGCGATCGAAAGAATCCAAAGCATCGAACCCTTCAAGTGTCACCACTGTGGGGCACCGAAGTTCAAGTCCAGGCAAAACAATATTGTCTGCGCCGAGGTCTGCTACTCCAAATAAAACCAAGATCTTTAGACTCTAAAGATCTGCAGGATAACTGCGTCTGGTAAATGCTTTGCTTTTTTATACAAGTGAACCACCTAGCTATAAGGAGCTACCATGTTGATTCACGAATCCCTCCCCACCTACGAGCCAGATGTCTTCGAGAGGAACCTGCGTGCTCTTCTCGGCGACAAAGCTGCCGATGGAGTGTTGGAACGATACAACAACCCCCGACAACTTCTCACCGCAGGCGACCAAGACCTCCTCCAATGCAGATACGTCGGACGCAAAGCCATCGAGCGCCTTCGCGCTGCCATGGCAATCGGAATGCAGGCTCAGAACACTCCCCTCATGCGAGGCGAAGCATTCACATCCTCCCGATCCGTGTGGGAACACTGGCGAACCCGCATCGGCACCGCTGAACAGGAGCACTTTGCAGTACTCTTCCTCGACAACAAAAACCGCATCATAGACACCGAGGTCGTGAGCAAGGGGTCGGTGTCCCTCTGCCCCCTATCGCCACAAGAGATCTTCGCCCCCGCCCTGCGGATGAAAGCTCTGCGCTTGATTCTTATTCACAACCATCCGAGCGGGAACGTGGAACCCTCCACACAAGATCGAGCCCTCACCACCAGACTCCAGAAAATTGCAAAGCTCCTTGGTCTGGAGATTATCGACCACATCATCATCTCCAACACTGATTACCTCTCCTTTACAGACCGAGGATATATCTAGAGGAATGGACGTGTCCCCTCAAGAGGACACCAACCCACTTCTCGTAAATGCTCTGCTTTTTTATACATACGAACCACTTAGCTAACACAAGGAGCTACCCCATGATGACCAAGACGATGAAAGCAGAGATTCAAGAACTCCCCGGCACCCAGCACGCTCTCTCTCTTATCGAGGATTACCTCGATGCCCTCACAAGCGGCGAATACGTGGCCCAGTGTATGCTGGAGAACATCCTCACAACCGCCTACACCCAGGTCCAAGACTATGTGGATCAAAACCGATCGCTGGTGTCCCTCGCCATGCGCTTCATGTACGCCTGCAACCAACTCCTCGAAGGCTGCGGGGTCGAGGGCTGGACCTTCGAGGGTCCGGTCGGAACGGAAGACAAAAACTTCTCCTACATCAATATGGGGGACATCTACGTTCCCACCATCATCTATGACACTCACAACAACAAGCACCCCTTCTCGATTATGAGCGAGTCTGACTTCCGAGACATCATGATCGAACACGACTATGTTCTTCGACAACAGTTGGGTGGGTTCTAGCCTGCCAGCAACAGGGGGAGGGCGGGGGCACCTCTTGTGCGACGTCCCACACGTAAATGCTTTACTTTCTTATGTGAGTGAACCACTTAGCTAACACAAGGAGCTATCATGAGTAGACGAACCCGACCCTGGACCCGAGGCGAGATTGAAGAACTCCTCCAGCGACCCAGCGCCGTGGAAAGAGCGATGGTCTCGCTCTACGAACAACAAACCGATGATGAACGAGAGGGGTCCACCGGATCGGTCAATAAGAACAACAGGCGAGGGTTCGCCACTAAAACTGTTGCCCGAGGCACCTACTTCGCCCGATGGGTTCTCGGCGATAGGAGGCTGTCGGGCAAATTTATTGATGAGGCAAGAGAGATCGCAATGTTTCACGCCGCGCAACTCACCCGCATCGCAAACGAGCGAATGGAGAACCCTCCCCCTACGCTCCCTTCCCCTCCGCGCCCCCCCGGCACCTCCGGCACCTCCGAGGCCCCCATCCCCGACTCCCCTCGCTTTATTCGAAAAAAAGGTCGGGTTGTCGGAACCGAGCCCATCAACAAGTTGGGTCTCCCCCCATACTGCGAGGACGTCCCCCTGTGAAAACTGCACCCCTGCGAAAGTACAAGCACCACCATAACCTCAAAAGCCCTCAACCCCTCTGGCGTCGAGACCTTGAACTATTTATCTGCTTCACCTGCATCCTCGCGCCCATCCTCTATCTTGTTTTTCTCTAACACAAGAATCTTTAGACTCTAAAGATTCTTGCACCACACACTTCTCGTAAATGCTCTGCTTTCTTATACGAGTGAGCCACTTAGCTAACAAGGAGCTACCATGCCATGAAGAGTTTTCTAGACAACAGTCAAAAGTATCGACTCGCACGACTGATTACCGTTCCCGAATGCGTTTATAACGCAATAGAGAACATCGTTCGCCTCGACGAAACGAACCGCGAGGTCGCTCAGGCGTTTCTCGACCAAATGGAGAAAGGGACTCAGAACTCAGACTCCTTTTGGATGATGATCGACGGCATCTCCTTCGACTCCACCAGGGATGCGGAAGAGTACTGCAGGAGCTTCGGAGCGAAAGAATACCCCCACGCAAAGCTCGAGATTGTTCAATACGAACGAGTCTCCGGGTGGAAGATTGTCCCCGCGATCATGTGGGCGGGTGTTCGCGAAGACGAAGTTTCTTTCGACCCACCGCAAGCCCCCAACACCCCCCCCGCTATCGTCGAACCTGTTGAATACGGTGTCTACCTCCGCGACTCCAACGGAACCGAATCCCTTGTGTATGTCGGTACAAAAGACCGTGTTGAAAAATGGGCCGACGATCGACAGTTTACCCTCGGCGGCGACCCCGATGGCACAAATGGCTGGTTCTACACAAGCGACGGACCCCTTACCTACCACGTTCTCCCCTACCCCACCGTTGATTAATCACAAAACACGGGAGGGGGAGAGGGCTTACCCCCTTCCCCTCCTATTCCACTTCTCGTAAATGCTCTGCTTTCTTATATTCACGAAGCGTATAAGCCACCCCGGCTAACGCACCTTATGATCCCCTAGCCATAAGGATTGAGCTATGAAGCCCCAAACCTACGCCACTGCCGCCCTTCTCTTCGAGGGGGATGAACCCCTCGCCCCCCTCTATGGGCTCGACTTCGAGCCGGGTCGCGAACAACGCGACCTCATCGCGCACTGCCTCAAAAGGCTCAATAACGGGGAGCGATTGTGCCTCTTTCCCGGAGCCGCAGGAACCGGCAAAACGACCACCGCAAAACTGATGATCCTGGTTCTCTGGGATTGTCGAAAGACAATCACTTTCTGCGCCCCCACCTGGAAGGCTGCAGGACGCGCCAAAGAGACCCTCGGCGATATGGCAGAAGACGGCAAAATGGACGTCAAGACCATCCATAGCGTGATCTACGCCGGAGCCGAAGAAAAAGTCGAGACTCACGAAGAAGAAGACGAAGAAGGCAACACCATCCTCGTCAAAGAAGAATTCGGCGAAGAGCTTCTTTTCAATGAACGCGACCCCGGCACCGCTAAGGTCGGCGACGTTCTCCTCCTCGACGAAGCTAGCATGGTCGGCGAAAGACTCGCGGCAGATATGTGGGACGCCCTTCCGCACAATGTCGCCGTGATTGCCATGGGCGATCCCCACCAACTCCCCCCCGTAGGGGAACCCGCTGGCTTCCCCCTCGACAAAGCGCCCGTCGAGCTAACCACCGTATACAGACAAGCCGACGCCTCGCCCGTTTTGAAAGCTGCTACCGAGATCCGCACCCGACGCATCCCCTTCACTTATAGCCGATGCGGTGCAAACTACAAGGCAGGAGCCGACGCCCTCCGACGATCTGGTGTACCCTCCCCCTGGAAGGACGCACACGAGGCAGGACTTCAACTCGCAGATATGTTCCGACGCACCAACGGCGATGCAGTCGCGGTTGTCGGCACCCATCGAAGCCGAGTCAAACTCAACGACACCTGCCGCATCTTCCTCGGCTTCCCCACTCGATCCGAAGGCCCCCAACTCGGCGAGCTTCTGATCTGCCGCGCAGGAAGCGCAGGCTTACGCAACGCTGACACCATGCTCGTAACGGAAGTAACCCCTGCCGACTTCGGCCCTCGCTTTGGCGACGGTTGGGTGTTACGTGTCAACGTAGGCAAGCCACACGATCGCGAGATCGCTATCCTCCGGCGCACCTGGGACATCTCCACCGACACAACCGGACGCACCCTCGCAAAACACCGAGGGCTTATCCCCCGATCCATCCGCGATGCCTTCGAAGAATACTGCGAAGATGATATGCGCGAACACGGCAGAGAGATTGATAAACGAGTCACCCGTATGGCCGACCGCTGGGAACGCAAAAACGGACGCGAAGCTTCCAAGTGGCTGCTCCGTATCTGGAAAGCACAGGTTGCTCGTGATGTCGGCGCGCACGCCCTCTACCTCCAGCAATACATGGCTGCCGTTGATAGCGGCTATGCCATCACCTGCCACGCCTCCCAAGGGTCTCAATATAAAGAAGTGATGATCATCGCCGACATGGTTGACTTTATCGCCGATAACGACCCCAATCAGGTTTACCGATGGAGCTACACTGCGCTCACACGAGCGGTTGAGCATGCGGTAGTTGTCAAGAAAAGCAAGCAAGGCCAGGGCTGGAACTAGCCTCCCCCACACATGACAGGGATAAGGGGGGTTGCTAGGGGTAGCTTTTTGCTTCCCCTATCCCTGTTTTTTATTCTTCGACAGGTAAATGCTCTGCTTTTTTACACATACGAAAGCAATGAGCTACACACCACCTAGCAAGAGGTAAAAACCATGACTCTTGACCAACTCCTCGAAGTTCTCCAAGATCTTCGTGAAGCGACCCCGGAAGAGATTGACCCAGAAGTGATCTTCCTGAGCCAGCCCAGCTACCCCTTCGAGAATTCCATCCGAGCCGTCGACCAGCGACACGGCCTGGACGGCACCTTCCCCGAGGACGAAGAAGACAACACTGACGGCAAAACCCAATACGACATCATCATCATGGAAGGCAGACAGCTTCGCTACGGTAAGAAAGACCACTTCAGTCACTACTAGAGATCCACGAATCAAAGACCAGTAAGTACTCACTAACTACACAAGCAAAAGGTTCACATGATGTCTGCTAACTATAAATGGAAAATTACCAAAGACCACCTTCACGAGTCCTTTGAAGGGGACGAGTTCTACGAAGGCGAATCCTGCGCAGGAGTCGAAGGTCCGAGCAACTGCTTTGACGAAGAAGTCACCCAACAGGTCGCCGATGAAAAAGGATTGAGCTTCGCCCAGTGGCGTTGCTACGACGACGACGGTGTTCTCTATACCGAAGGGGTCATGATGGGACCCGGCGAAGATATTGATTCCTTCGCCCCGCTCCATGACTACTGTATGCCCGCTCTGGGTTGCACCTCCATCCATATCAGAGAACAAAACAGTCGAGGGCTCTGGGGTTGGAATCCCCTGTAGCCCAAGAGAGGTAGGCATCGTTGCTTGCCGACCACACAGATACGTAAATGCTTTGCTTTTTTACATATACGAACCTAGCAACCCACAGGAGCAACCATGAACCCCACACCCTTTAAGCACGTTGACCTTCCTCTCTATCGTCTCAACCAATTGCCCGATCCTATCCAACAACGCATCCTCGAAAGAGACGGTTTTTACAATATTGAACACAACGAATGGTGGGACGGCGACTGCTGGTTAGAACCCACCAAAGAGCAGCTAGAAGCTGCTGGCGTCCCCGAAGAATTACACGGTGCCCAGGTCTTCAAGTGGAAAAAGATCTGCAGCTTCGATATCGAAGGACACCGACAACACCTCGCCTTTGAAGACCTGGAGGTCAGAGAAGAAGGCTTTGAGGTCTTCCGCCTACTCCTCGGTATCCCCAAGTGGTTATGGGAACAAGGCGATCCACGTCAGCCTGATTGGGCGCTCGACTGGAGCTTCAAGAACTCGTCCAAGATGTACCCCACCACCAAGCTGGAGCTTGAAAACCCGATCTTCAATGAAGACGAGGACTTCTTGGAGTCGATGGGACCGGAGTGGTGGAGTGACGAACGCGAAGAACCCTGCTATAACCAGGATCAGAGCGAAAAAGTCTATCGCCTCATTCACCGCGCAATGGATCGTTTCGACGACCTGATGGACAGTGCCTTCCGATCGCTTGTTGCTCAGTATGAGTATCTTTGCAGTGAGGAAGCTCTCCGCGAAGCCTTCGAAGACCGCCTCTATACTATCGACGGACAATTTTGGGAAGTCAAACCCATTACCGATGAAGAATGTAAGGAGACCCTATGACCGAAAACATTACCATCCGCGCACAACACCTCAATGTGACGGAGATCGCACTATTCAAAGACAGTATCCCCGAGTGGATGAAAGAAACGCTCAGACTCAACCCAGTACAACATCAAAGCTGGAGCGCTGGTGATGACTACATGGGAAAAGGGGACGGCTTTTTTCCCAACCGCGAACCTGCCTTTTATACTCTTTGGGAGCACTTTCGCAATGAGTGGCCAAAAGACGAGGTTCCCGGTGCGTTTGCCACCATCCACGCTTTCTACTTCACCATCGCGACCGTCTTGGACTTCACTGAGGAAGTTGTTGTCGAGGCCCCCGTTCTAGAACTCAACCTCTGGATGCTCCAACCTAACATTGGTTCTTCGCGGGGTATTCTGATTGAATACCTGGATAAAAACGACTTCCTTCTTGCCATCGAGATGCTTCAGAAGGCTTGCCAACGCAACGCAGAGCTTTTTGACAACCTCCCCATCATCGCCCCCACCCCTGAAAAACAGACCCTCCCCGTCCCGACACCTCTCGACTGAGAATCTTTAGAGTCTAAAGATTCTGTCACCACCACAATCAAACAACCCACTCGCTTATATATATATATATATATAAGCTCGTTGGGTTCCTGCGCAAACACTTCTCAGAATCTTTAGACTCTAAAGATTCTTCTCGTAAATGCTCTGCTTTTTTACATGAGCGACAAGTCAACCCACCCACCACCTAGCGAGGCAATAGCAATGAACGTTCCCGAAATCGTAGGCAGTCTCGAATCTCTTCAGTTTTGTCCCCACGACACTGAAGAACCCGAACACTACTTCAAGAGCAACAAAGATCAAAAAGTGTGGCGGGTGAAGTATGGCTTTACCAATTGCACATACTATGATGATGGAACCATGAGCATTGGCCACATCATTCAACATCACGCACTCGCCGAACAAGAGACCGCCTCCTTCTTTTTTCAACTGAACCCCTACTATCGAGACCTCTTCTCTCCAGAGCTTCACGAAGAACACTTCCCCATGCGCGAATGGAACATCGCCGCAATGATCAAAGACATGGACAGCTTTGTACAGGGTGTCCTCTGTCCCCACCTCATGCTCTACGAAGAAGCTCTCATTGATGAACCCATCGAGCTTCCCTACGACGCCCTCCTCCAGGAAAACGAGGACAGAATGTTCCTCACATGCGGATGTGAGGTCTGGCGCTACAATGACTTCGGCGGCAGTAACATTGCAGTCAAACGCTGCGACACATGCAACAACCAGGAAAGGGATACCCAGAGCTTCGAAGAAACACTAGATCTTCTCTATGAGCTTCATGTCTCCACTATCTTCGAAGATGCCACCACCCTGGCACGAGGCTTCCAAAAGATGGAACAAATGGCAAACATCGAAAACCACCACGAAGCCATCCTGGCCCTCCTTCGACGATATGGCCGAATCTAAGCCCCAACACACACCCAAACCCCAACTGTCTAAGGATGGCCTCCCGGTCATCCTTTTTTGTTTTGACTGACTTCCCGTAAATGCTCTGCTTTCTCTCAATAGCGAACCCGGCGAAACGCTAACAACTAGCGAACACGCCACAGCGCACTTTAGCGCAACTTCCTAGCAAAGCCCCTAAAAATAGGGCAGGAGAACAATCATGAAGAAAGAGAACACCAGCTTCCAACCCAACTCCAAGCTCACCAAACTCCTCAAGAGCGCCCAGGTCGCCGTGATCTACGCCGATGGCATCGTGATCGAAGAACGACGCTCCTTCGACGACATCGACCGAGGCTTCACCATCAAACACGGTGTCGAATGCGACCTCCGACTCGAAAGCTTCGGCACCGCCACGGTCCCCGCCTCCACCCTGTTCGACGGACTGAGCGAGGCTAACCTCGAACTCGACGGCAAAGTCCTCATGTTGACCACGCCCAACGGCACCAAGATCCCCCTCTACCTCGAAAACCTCCCCGGCATGACCGACGCCTTCGCCACGGTGAGCGACTCCCCGATGAGCATCCACGACAACGGTGTCGACGCCATCTACAACTACAAGGGCAAGCGCTTCTCCACCGAAGAAGAGACCGCCAAACGGCTGGCTCACTCCACCAAAGGCATGAGCAACGAAGCCACCCTCACCGAAGAGACCGCCACGGTCCCCTCCCCCCCCACCACCGAGGCGCAAGCCGAAGCCACCCCCGAAGCCGAAGCGCAAGCCGAAGCCACCCCCGAACCCCAGGTTGAGGAACCCAAAGCCTCCACCAAGGGCAAAAAGAAAAGCGCCAAAGGCAAAAAGAAAAGCGCTAAGGGCAAAAAGAAAGCTACCTCGGCCCAAACCTCCTAAGAAACAACTCCACCCCCACACGGGGCCATTTGGCCCCACACTCGCCCACACTAAACAACAACCCTAACCCGCAGTTCTCAAAACTCAACCCCAACCCGTTTCTCTAACAACAATAACCCCAAACGTTACGATTGGAATCCCTGCGCTTCGCATCAAACGAATCACTATTTGCCAAAACTAACCCACACACCAGACTTTGGCATAAGCAAACAACTGATGCGCAGCGCGGGGCTTCCTTTTCCCTCTCACATGACTGATACTTAAACACATGAGAGCGGGCATGTTAGATAACCGCTAAATGCTAGGTGGTAAAAAAGGGTGTTCATGGAGGCGCTACAGGCGGCTCTCAATCCCCACAAAGTTCAAAACGGCTCCTGATAAAAAAGTTTTTGTTCTTTGAAGTAGCGCCCAACCAAGCACTAACATGCCTGCTCTTTTTTTATATTAAGGAATAGATCATGACACACTACCCCACGATGGAAGTTCCCGACTTTGAATGGGACACCACCAGTGAACATTGCGAGGATGAAGCGTTTCAACTCATGCGCACCATGTGGGATGTTGTGAAAGCTAAAGAAATCCTCCGACAAGACGAGCGCGAAATTATCAAAATTGGAATAGAAGGTCTTGCAGACTACGTAGGCAATCCACCGGGTCCTGACGGCAAGCGCAAGCTACAAATGATGATGATCTCCGTTGACTGGGATGCCATCCTGGCAGATGTCCAGCAGCGTCTGGGTCGCTTCAACCTCAGTATCCCGCTCATCGCTATAACAAAAGTACTCACCTCCCCCCCACACGAAGGGCAAACATCCCTTTTCATTATTGATGGCTGGCACCGCATCGCTAAAGCAAAAATGTTAGGACTCGAATACCTCCCCGCAGTCATCCTCACTGTTGAAGAAAGTGATTCCATCCTCTGCTAGTAAAACCTCCCCCCAACAACCTCCCCCCTCCTCTTTTTCACCCCCCCGACACGTAAATGCTCTGCTTTCTTATGTAGGTGACACCTAGCCAACAAGGAGAAAGAAGATGATCCTCACTAGCATGCACCGACGCAAAACCACTAAACACTTCCCAGGATGTAGCGCCGGGGCCAGCTCAAGTACAAGAGCCCTCGGACCCGACGACGATGTGGCCGATCTCGAAGCACGGGTCAACTCATGTATCACCTTCAACATCCCCGACGATCATGACCAGTACACCTTCCGCAGGAAGATTCACCTGTATCTTGAAACCACGAAAGAAATCGACAGTCTTATCGCCCTCCTCGAAAAATTGAAGGGCTGGCGACTTGAGCGCCTCTCTGCGCTTGAAGAAGAACAAGACAACCAATAGGAGCTACCCATGTCTTACGCCCACGGATACGTACCCAACTACTGCAAAGTTCTCAGTCGCGATAACTGTGGATGGCCACTCAAGTCCTCCACCGACAACATCCCCTATACCCAAGAAGAAAAGAACGAGATGATCAGTCTCGTCAAAGACGCCCTCCGACGATATCATCGAGTCGGGTATCCACCCTCCCTGCGCCAAATATACGACCACATCAAAGCCGAACGCCCCACCATGCTCAAGGACGCATGTCTCTGGGACTGGATTGACGCCGCTGTCCACCGCGCCCTCCTTGACGCCAAAGCTGAACAACGATGGGTTGGGGACGACGACACCATCAGAGAAGCCAACATCGCTCGGACCAAGCACGAGGCTATCATCGATGCCCTCTGTAACTGTCAGCAACGCCGCGCGTCCAGACTCATCAATGAACTGAATGAGTGGATCGAAGAAAACACAAACAGTTTCGGCAACACGCGATACGGCATGCCCCAACGCCCTGCCCTTCAACCGCTCTACGCTGGCGCGGATTGGAGTGACAACCTCCTCAAACGTGCCATGCGCCTCAACCAATACATCAAAGAAGCCGCCAACTAACCCCACCAACACACTCAAAGGAACAACAATGATCTTCTCCATAGAATTTATGAATATCCACGAAGACAAAAGCTTCGTCATCAAACACCTCGAGTCTCCTTTTTTTCAACTCACATATGACGAACTTCGCATGGGGGCCAACCCCGACCTCGACACAAAGGACGGGGAAACCATAGCTGAATATGACCCCAACAACTGTCGATGGTTTCCCTCTGAAAAATTGATAGAGTTCGCTATCCGCACACAACAAACCACCCACGAAAAACTTTCCCAGGACGGCTACACCGACATCTCCATCGGACCCGCCAACTAACCCCACCAACACACACAGAAATCTTTAGAGTCTAAAGATTTCTCTCCCCATCTTTCTCTACCCTTCCTTTTTTCCTCACTTCCCAATACACGTAAATGCTCTGTTTTTTTTCATATATGAGAAAACACTAGTAACCAATAAGGAGTCAACGATGTCTAAGACAAGAATGAGGTGCCCCAGTGAGGATTGGGACCGCCATGTTGATGCGGAGGACGAAGCCCAGGAAGCCTCCCAAGCGGTGGCAATACTTGAAACGATTGCCTACTACTGGCGAGGGAATCAGAAAACAGAAGAGTCCTGCAAGTTTGCTAACGAACTTGAAACTCCAGGCAACGAAGGACATCCCGATCAAAGCGAACTCCTTCTCTACCTGGACAAAAACATGTTCCTTCGCGAAGAGGGAATGATTCGTGTCATCTATGGTGTCTCCCATGTGGAAGACAACGAAGCCGATGGAGCCATCACGGTCACCTTTAAAGGCGAGTGGCAAATCGAAAAACCCCTCTCCTACATCGGACAACCCATTCAAGCAAGCCTCGCCAAAACCCAGGAAGCCCGGATCGAAGAAGCGCTCGAAGGAAGCCCCCTCTCCCACTACCTGAACGCCAACCACTACTCCTTCCCCTACGAAAGCACCGTCACTGTCCCTTACTGGTACTATGCCTGCAAGGATGCCAGGGATATACAAGGAGGAGCCTTCTACACACAAGACGAAGACATCTCAGAAGATGGAACCCCCCACTTGGATGAAACCATCCGTCGCCTCATTGTTGAAGAAAAGCGACGACTCAAAGTACGACACGACCATTTTGGGAAGGTTGGCCTTGAACTGGCAGAGGTTTACCGCGAAACAAAGGACATCTTGTCTCTATCCCAAAATGGACACCGCGCTCAAGTCGAACACTTCGAGCAAGTCTCTAGCAGTCTCCTTTCCCAGCTACGCACCCTGTCGCGGTTTGTCGACCACTTCAACGAGTGGAGTGATAACGTGAAGGAAGGTCTCGCGGAGATCACCCAAACATGGCAGGACTTCACCTCACGCTGCGGGTGGCCACACAAGAGTGACTGGCAACTCCTCTGCGAACTCTACGACATCGACCCCAACATCACAGAGCTTCCTGACTGGGTTCAGCTTTTCCTTAACGATAGAACCGAAGCCATCCTTGAAAAATGCAATCAGGATCTAGAGAAAGAAGGCTTTAAAGCGCAACTCCACTTCCTCCTCACCAGCAACGAACACGACGCTCTGGAAACCATCGGCGCGGCGCTGCGCGAAAAGGACAATAAGTCATGAGCATGCGTAGAACGTGGCTCACTCGAAAATACCTCGAGACCATCGATGGCCTCACCGAAGAAGAAACCAAAAGAGTCACCCTCTAATTCACACCTATACACTCGCATATATATTATATATATATGCTCGTTGTATACCCACAACACCTCTATCCAAAATCTTTAGACTCTAAAGATTTCCCCTCACGTAAATGCTTTGCTTTCTTTCATTCACGAAGCAACTAATAAAAAAACACCCCCCCACCACCCAGGAGCTACCATGTACGTAAATGGATTTCTCTCGCGAGGACCACGCCCCCTCCCCGCGCTCATCGGAACGGAAGTTCTACAAGCAGGTGAACCCGCACTCACCATCAAGCACTCTCAACAAGATCTCCAAAAACCCCTCCGCGAAACAAAGATCCGCGTCACCGCCGCTCTCCGCAACTCCGCAACCTCCTTCTCACGCACCATCCCCTACCGCACTACTATCGAAGCACAACCCAACACCAATAACACCGAATGCCTCGACCTCCCCATCGCGGTCTCCCTCCTCCTCGCCCAAGAACGCATCCCCTTTATCCCCACCCTAAACTCCATCTTTTGGGGCGAACTGGCCCTCTCTGGCCGAATCAAACCATGTCACGGACTCTACACCCTTCTCCACCACGCCTCCCAGTGCGACACTATCGCACGAGTCTTTCTCTCCACTGACTGCATCAGATCCCACTCCAACATCCTCAACCTCTTCGCCGACAAGGTCGACATCATCCCATGTGAAGACATCGAACAACTCACCTACCTCCTCGACGCAATGACTCAAGAGGGCAGAGCCCTCGTCCCCTACAGCCCCCCTGAGAGCCCCACAGAGCCACAAACACTGTCTCGATCGACCCACCTATGCTTCTCACAACTCCCTCGCCACCTCCTCCCTAATATCCGCCATGCTCTGATCGCCGCATCCGGATGGCACCCCATCGCCATCCACGGAGAAGCAGGCACAGGCAAAACCATGCTCGCCCGACGCATCAACACTATCCTCCCACCCCTCGACGAATACCAACAGCGCGACCTCAATCTCCTCTACGCAAGACACAACCCCGAACCCATCAATGCCCCTCCCTTTCGCGCCCCCCACCACACCATCAGCACAAAGGGTCTTACCGGCAATCACGACCACCCCGGTGAACTCCATCGAGCACTGCACGGAATCCTCTTCCTCGATGAAGCCACCCTCTTCGAAGACACCCTCGAGCGACTCTTTCACTGCATGTATCACACCCCCGAGGGAACCCTCGACTCTCCACCACGCGAAAGACAAATACCACGAGCAAGCAACTCCTTCCAAAAAAACTACAAACTCCGCGGAAACACATTCCACACCACCACAACCTTCCCCATTCACACACTCCCCGTTTTTTCCACACAAGCTCCCCATAGCTCAAGACGACAAATGACTCCCGGCAACCAAAGAATTGCCAATAGGGTACAGATATGGACTCACCTCCCCACACCAACACCCAACGACCCCAAAGACAATCACCACGCCCCCACCAGCGATGAACTTCAAGTGTTTCTCCTCCTCGCCCGTAACGCCCAACGAATACGATTCCGTAACTTCTTCGCCCCCAATCTCAACAACAACGGAACATGCCCTCCCGACTTCGTTCTCTCTCACAACGACTTCGCCCTCACATCCTGCAACGACACCAGACTCCTCAATCAAGCACACCGATTCTATAATAAAATCACCGCCAGAAGACTCGCCAGAACCATCGCCGACATCGAAGGCTCCATCCACATCCTCGACGAACACCTCAAAGAAGCCCTCGACCTCCTCCCCCCTAACCAGTAGGCCCAGCACACATGAAACCAATAGAAACAATCATCATCCACGACAGCCCCAACAACACAGTCGAAGAAAACACAGGACGCGCAAAACAACTGCTAGCAGCAGCACACATCCCCTACTCCATTGTCGGAAACCCACAACGCACCGCGTCCGTCCCCGACACCACCCAAAATCTGCGGGAAGCCCTCCAGGCCCAGGTAGAGATGCACCCTCAACTGGTATCCCACTTCAGTCAAATCTTTGGACCCAAGGGGGCCGAAAAGCTCGGCGCACTGATTTGGATGTGCCAAGTGCAAGGACTCGCCTATGCCCTCGAATGGACACAGGGCGAACACTCCGACGACATCGGAGATGCCTTCGAAGAACTCCGAGACATGCTGGGATAGCATCCATCACTCCCCACCCTCTCCCCACCCCATCTCCTTTCGTGTCTACAAAAGAAGAACGACCTCCGATGGCGACACCTCCTTTACTCAACTCCACTTCAAACTCAAAAAGGATAAAAAATAAACATGAAGCCCACCTCCAGCCCACCACAATCCAAACACCAACGATTCAAACCCGTCCCAGGCAAACAATACCGACTCCGCATCCTACTATACCCAACAACCTCCTGCCCTCGACACTACCTCCAGGCTTCATCCAGCGACGAGGGGTTTTCGGGTGTTGCAGGTGGCATTGAGCGCATCGACCAAGTGCTACAACAACCGGGATGCCACGAACTCACCACCATATCCGCTGAAACATCCATGTCCCCTCTCGACATCTCCAGAGAATCTGGAACCGAAGAGCTTCTCACCAAAACTTTCCCCATCGCGCACGTCAACTATCACACTGGTGGAATCGGAAAAGGACGAAGCATTGTCGCAAATCTTCTAAAAACAGACCCCCACACCCCCATACCCATCCGATACCACAACCACCCTGACCCAGAACAACGTACAAAAACCTTCATGAGAACCCCACAAGAGATCTTCGACATATCCCAACCCAAAGACAAATCACCATAGAGGCCCCAACGAGCTTATATATATTTATATATATAAGCGAGTGGGGTCCTCTACATGAAAATCTTTAGACTCTAAAGATCCACACCTTTCCCCACCAAAAACACCCCAAAACTACCCTTTTTCACAAAAACCACAATCCCCACCAAAAAAGCTCTTACTTCCCCTGTGAGAGACCCTAATCAAACCCGCTCACTGTCCGGATCTTTTTTTTTCGGACAATCCCCACATTCTCCATTTTTACAGACAGTACACCAAGTCCTCCCGCACCAAGACTAACCACACGTAAATGCTTTGCTTTCTATACAATACGCAGACAGGACGATAGCAACACAAGAAAGAGGATCACCACACCATATAAAAAGGATAACCCCACATGACACCTCAACCATGGACCAATATACAGATAGAAAGACTCGCCCTAATCCTGGCAAGTGCCACCAAAGAGGTAATTCACCACTACGCCATACGCGAAATCATGCAAACAACTGCATATATCCCCGTAGACTTTGGAGTGTCCAATAGAAAGACATCTCACCACATCAAAAAACGAGGCACGCACTACATCCGATACGGCAAAAAAGCCATCCGCCAAAAAATGGAATCCCCGCGCCACGCCCACGGATGGACCGCATCTAGTGAGATACGAGAACGTGGATACTTCTCCTCAGAAGACAACCCCAACTCCTTCCTATGTCAGTTGGTCGCGCTGTGCCTCCATGAATACGCACACCTCATACAAGTTTATCGGGGACATCCCACCCGCAACAACGTACACAGCCCCGCCTTCTATCGCATCCTCGATGACCTCCACCGCAACCACGACCTTCCACAAGAGCTTTCTATCTATATATATAGTGAAGCACGGGACGCCGGACTACCCCCTCTCGAATACCTACGACCCAATGAAGAGATCCAGGAGTTCTACCCAGGGCAGCGCGTAAGCTTCCCATACCAAGGAAACACAGAACACGCCATCGTTATAAGGGTAAACAAGAGAACCGTCTCTGCCCACATCGAAGGAAACCCAAAAGACAAGTGGCGCATCTCACCCTATATCCTCACCCCGGCACCACTAGAGAACCCCAGCGAAACCCAGGCACCACCCAACAATGGCCGCAGCCTCGGTATTGTCCCTCTTGCGCCGGTTTTAATAAAAAAATAAATTTTTTTCCACCCCCCCAAGGGTCTAGGCTGGCAATAGACCCTCTCTGAGATTAGAGAATCCCATCTAGTCCTCTAGAATCCTCGCAATAAGCCCTCTCTGAGATTAGATAGGCTGGCAATAGACCCTCTCTGAGATTAGATGGGGTCCGAGAGGATTATAGAATTCTCTGGAATCCTCACAGGACTAGGTGGCCCTCTCTAAGATTAGATGGGGTCCGAGAGGATTAGAGAATGCCCTGAAATCCTCACAGGACTAGGTGGGATTCTCTAATCTCAGAGAGGGTCCGAGAGGACTAGGTGGGATTCTCTAATCTCAGAGAGGGTCTGAGAAGAATCCTCTATGGTTCAGTGAGGAATTAGATGATGTATTTCTTTAGAGTCTAAAGATTAGATTAGTGGTTTATTGGGTTATATGGGTGGTGTGAGTGGGTGTGGTAGTGGTTAGGTGTGTGAGTGAGTAGGGTATGTTTTTATAGTGTAATAATTTATTTCGTTGGATCAGATGTTATGTTTGTTTATATGGGTAGGAATTTTTGGGGTGTGTTGTATATGTGTGGATATGGTGGCGTGTGTAAGGGTGTGTGAGAAGGAGGTGAGAAGGAGGAGAGAAGAGGATGATATTTGGTTTGGGTGGGTATAGGGAGAGGGTGGGTATGGGTGGCTTGGGTGTAGTGGTTGAGATGCCTTCATTGGAGGGTGTGGGTGTGCATCCGTATGAGGATGGGTTATTGGGATTATGTGGTGATGTGCTGGGTGGCTTGGGTGTTAGTGTATTGGAGGGGAGTAGGGAGATAGACAAGTATGTGGGTAGGTGTTTGGGTTGGAGTAAGATAAGGAAGGCGAGGGGGTTTAGGGGATGGGTGGGTGTGAGGATGGGTGGAATGATATTGGGTGGTGAGGAGTTACCATATTATTGGTCGGGTAGGGGTATGTTTGAGTTGTGGGGTGGTATGCGTCGTTTGGGTTATGTGTGTACGTTGGAGGATGAGAGTTTTGATGTATTGTGTGGTGAGAGGTATTGGGTTAGGTTTGTGGGTAGGGATGGTTTGGAGGGTTCGTGTGTGGGATGTGGTTTGTTTGCGGCGTTGAATGTGTTTGCTGGTTATTATGGTGTGGATGGTGTGTTGGAGGAGTATTCGTGTAGTGAGTGTTTGGCGGGTGGTGAGTGTTTGGCGGGTGGTGAGTTGGGTTCAGAAGTTGGTGGATCTTTAGAGTCTAAAGATTTGGGTGATGGAGTGTTGGGTGTGGCTCCATTGTGTGGGGAGTTGAAGAGATGAGGAAGGGAAAGAAGATGGTGAGGGAGGTGTGTGATGTGTGTGAGAGGAGGATGGTGTGTAGGTGGGTGAGGGTGTATGTGGATAGGGGGTGTCATGATGAGACGCCGTGGGTGAGGTTGTTGTTGTGTAGGAGGTGTTATGGGGAGAAGGAGGAGTTGGGTCAGTTGATGGATGAATAATGGTGGGTAGTGGTGGTAAATGCTCTGATTTGTTTATTGCGTGAGAGATTAGTTGGGGTGGGGTGAGACTCATGTAGGGAGTGAGATAGATGCGCGTTGTATACAGGGACAGCGATCAGTTCTTTGGGGCGCTGGATGCGTGTAGGTGGTGGTTGGAGGGAGAGGGACTTGGGTTGGGGATGGTGGCGTGTGGCCTAAAAGTTTGTGAAGACTTGGTGGGTGGGTTGGGGTATGGGGCGCGTATAGAGTTTAGGGATGACTATTTGGGAGACTCTATAAACAGTAGAAGGGTGGAGTTCTTTGTCCATGGTTCATTGGATAATGGTTTGGATAATGGTGAGGTTTGGTTCATTCCACAGATGAAAAGCCTACTACTGCATGCTCCTGATGGCTTGCTCTTTGATTATTCATGTGTGGTGTGGCGAGTTACCTGGGATACGATGCATACGTGGGGGGTGTTGAATCGGTCTGCGGATCGTGATCGTCACAATCGCTACAATGACTTGGTGGTCAGACTATTGGATCCTGCACTTACTGTAGAGAAGCGCGAAAAAAAGATAGCTGATGCTACTGCTAATCTTCGGCATATCAGGGAAATAAGAAATCCATCCGACCTCTTTGTGTATTTATTTCGACCCAATAGCTCTTCTCGTGTTGAAGTTGAGACTCGAAACATAAGACTCTTGGATCTGTACTCTGGTCGGGTGAGGTTGGACTATACCCTTCGCTCTATATTTGGAAACCCACATGTTACGAACGTCATAAAGCTGGGGTTCTATAGAAAGTCTCTAGAGTGGTTTAGCTCTATACGGAGGCTGCGTGAGTTATTTGGGATACGCGAGAAGGGTTTAGGGGAGAGCGTGGAGAGATGGAGGGGGATGTGGGACGAAGTTTTGTTTGACGTTGGGTGAAAACGCGACAGGAAAATCTTTAGAGTCTAAAGATTTTGGTAAAGATCTTAGATAATTTCAGGGAGTAGTTTGCGCGATGAGTGAGAATACTTTTCTAGACAATATTGCGATGCAGGCCATACACCAGACATCTAGAATCCATTCTGATAGGTCTCTCGTCCTCTGTGTGGAGCGCAGGGCAGGGAAGAGGATACTTACCTTGATGGTTGGCAAGAAGAGCCTCCAGGGGGCTAAAAGAGGGCACTTTTTTTCAAACGTCGACATGCTCACCCTAAGAAAAGAAAACGGTGGGGTCTACCTCACCAGTCACTCCCCCTTTGGAATCCACCGAGTCAAGGCACCCGATGATGGATTTGACTCCATAGTCTACGACCAAACATATCTTGTCTGGTGCGTAGATAACCTGATGCCAGAGAACATGGTAGTTGCCATGCCATTTGAACTAGGCTGGATGCACAACGAAGAACACATCACAAACATCAATACATGGGTGTGGTGGCTCTACCATCAACAAATCAGCGTCGTGGCTGCGCGTGAACAAAGAAAGGTGAGAGAACTATTAGCAGGAACAGTAAGCGAAGCCAGGATGACAAAAGAAGAAGAACGGATAGCCTACTGGATAAACGAGGACAGACTCTTTATGCGGGAACTCGCCGACCAGATCTTCACCGGAGCAAGATGGAACGAGATAAGCGCATACGTCTACCAAGAATCAAACATAATAGAACAACTCTCGGGCGTTTTCTTTCGCGTCCGCGCTGGCTACCACATGAAAATATCCGGCAACGATGGACCCTCCATAAGAAAAAGAGAACTCCTCTGCAACCTATGGCTAGAAGCAAATAAAACATACTGGCACCGACTATTCCTAGACTCCCTAAGAGAACGTCAGTACAAACTAACCAAAGCACGAGACTTCCGGGACCAATTAGAAGATGGGTTGTTTGCGCAATAACACCTACGACAGGAGAACAAAGCCATGGGAAACAGGAAGATACTATGCGCTAGCATAAACGGCCTAAGCGCAGTCGCCACCAGAATGATACCAGCTAACACATCGGACGAAGAGATCTTTTCCTTCTTTGAACACTCTCTCTCTTATGGAGGAGTCATTCACGAAGGGAAGTCAGGAGATCTAGGAATAGTATGCCTCGACGACTACCAAATCCATCGGGGTCCAAAAGATAAACTCCCACCCAACGTCCTCGCAATTGTTCAACACATCTTCAGTAAAGAGACTGACCCAAATATTATCGCCATCCTACCAAGACTGGATAAAAAGGAATAGGGCCACCGTCCATGAATGACCAAGAAGCAAAGGAAATACTCGAGAGCAACAAGCGAGAGTCCCTATGGGGTGCCTCCCGTCTTGAATGGGACAGGCATGTCCTCGTTTGTATGTCACCCTACAGATACCAGAGAAGCCTCGAAGCCATCTCCAGAATAACCCCCCATGCTTGCGTAGGTGACTTTCATATCAACGAAGGCAAGTTTAATATTCGGTTTCACATCCTCTCTGGAATAGATTACCTCGAAGGGCAGATCGCAATTTTTGGAGACCTCCCGAAGAATGCCATCATCGTCAAACCCCAGACACAGGAGTGGCTGGAGGCCACAAGCTGCAAGATCGTTGTAGACTTGATGAAGCAATTGCTGAAAGAAACACACCAGATCAAAATACCAACATGGGTGCAACAATATCAAGGGGTGGAGGAGTTGGAAGAAGTGCGGAATCATCACATCCAACTCCTGGAAGAGTGGATTCGCATCGCAGAAGAATATCACATCCCCAACAAAAGAAGCGCTACATCTCTTCTCCGAACAAGCCTTCCCCTTCAAAGGCACTCGAGGCTCATCGATTTCCTCCCAGGAATACTCTATGCCGCCATACACAAATACTACGTTCGCACCCCAATACCAGCTGTGAGTCAGACACAACTGATGCTTTACCTGTGGATTCAAAGAGAGAGAGAGCAAGTGGCGTGGCGAAGAAGACTTGCTAACCTCATATTGGAGAACGCTCCCCGCCGTGTAAATCTGGAGTCTCTGAAAGAAGAATTAGACCAAGCTCTCTTTATGGATCTTTAGAGTCTAAAGATTTTTCTACAAAGAAAGGACAGAATCGTGCTTATAGAAGGTAGAGACCTCATCCCCGGACAAAGAGCACTTGGTGCTAAAAAGTTCCTCATCACTATGGGCAACCTCATAGCTAAGGGCGAGAGGAACCTCCGAAGTATGGGATTGGGCCTAGAGAATGAAAACCTTGCGATACATATCTGTCCTTGGTTATTATCCGAATATAAACAAGCGGATGACTACTTATATAGATGGGGACAGATGCCCCTCTTGGGAGAAGACTTCCCTGAAGGGCATTTGTCCCCAAAGCCAATATGGGAGGGAGAGGTCAAAGTCTCCTACAGATATTTTAGAGAAGAACACAGACACTGGATGGCATTGGCTCCCACAAATAACACATTTCTGATGCGACTCTCCAAGAACCAGATCATCCTTGGGTTCGAAGCACTCATTAGAAAGATAAAAACAGAACTGGATCTTTGTGGTAAGAGACTACGAAAAAGAGAAGAGGAGTCTCCATCTCCGGATCCTTCACTCTCCCCGCAAGCCTATCAAATAGCAATTCAAACCAATCAATACATAAGTACTGCTAATCTTGTGTGGGAGTTCCTGGGGAACGATATTGATTTATTTGATAGACAGATCGAAGTCATTCGAGCCATCGCCAGAACAATCAGATACCTCAGAAACAACATGCGGGAACCTATATACAGTGCCTTTAGCACAAGCGACATCGTGGATGAACTGGTCTTTGACTTTTGGTGTGAACTAACAAGAGGCTTCTGGGAGAGGGAGATTCTGGAGGTCATAAAGAGGAGAGGATTTCAAATGTCTGAGAGAGCAGAGAGGTGGAGAAGTGAATGGCAGGATGCCCTCTTCCATTCATAGGGCGAGGGGCTTATCTAAGGCAAAGTGTATCCAGGAGATCGCTTCTTTACCTCGACCGTCTTGATCGGACCCACACTCACTCCAACCATAACAGTTCCTGCATTTCTGGTTAGGCGACGATAGTTGTCTTCGCCAAGACCTTCCAGGGTATAAGGGACACTGTATCCACAAGGGCGAGAATGTTTCCCGGGGCCTGTTGAGATATAACCATGACAGTTCAAGGTTGTTGTCTTTCTCTTTTTGTCTCGGGTTGTCCCAAAGTAAGAACCCTTGCAATTGGGACAAATGAAAGAATCTTTTCCTGCCATATCTCTCTCCTAGCGATCATGTCTACTCTTTTATCTTACTGCGCTTTCCCTTCTTTTTATTCGACGACTTCTTTTTATTCGAAGACTTCTTCTTGCTCCCTGCTTTCTTTTTCGCTGAAGGAGCTTCAGGGACAGGTGTTGCTGGAGCTTCCGGAACCACTGGAGCTTCGGGAACAGAAGTAGTAGGAACTGCAGGCGCCTCGGATTCTTTTGCCTTCTTATCCTCTTCCACCTTCCGACGAACATCTTCTCTCCAATCACCAGAGGCGGGAGCAGGAGCGGGAGTGTCTTTTTCGACTTCTTTTGGCGATTCAATCGCAAGCTTCACCTCTGGTTCGGCAGGCTCCTCAACTACCTCTGGAGCTTCTGGAGCAACTTCAACAGGCTCCTCAACTACCTCTGGAACTTCTTCGGCAACCACTTCTTCAGAAAGAATAACACCGCTCGGCACAACCCTTCGAACCGTCTCTAAAAAGGAAAGGCTTTCGTGTTCACACACACCGTTCTCATCGAACCGAACATTGTGCCCACCCACACTAACTGTTCTCGCCCTGCCAACATACTGATCAACGTATAACCTCGCCATCTCTGCTCTCCTGTCTACTAAGGGAAGAATGACAATAGAAACCAAGACTATCGCCAAGTTTTGTAAAAAACCTCTACACTATACACAAAAAAAAAAGACAAACAAAGCAGATAATAAAAAACCTTCGCGCCGATCAACCCTTTACGATTACTTTATATAGAACAAAAAATAAACAAGGAGAAGATGGAAGAAAATGAACATTTTTCAAAAAATAGGAATGAAGCTTCGTCGGATCATACACAATCTTCGAAAACTCCCGTGGTCGTTCGAGACTACACAGAAGCTTAGAAGAATGGATATGGTGCGATACGAAATACGACACCTGGACAGAAAAATACTTGGGGATGCCTACAGCGCAATCTCTGGAGCGCTATGGACTGAACTAGAAAATATACACAAATCCATACCTATAGAAGAATATATGGCTCTTATGCGCAGAGACAGAATGCACCTCTACGCAGACAAAAATAAAGTTAGAGGGGTTAAAAAGTTTTTCACCTCTCCTTCAGGTAGATGGGAACTCTCTATTGATTTCTATCAAGCGGGGCGAAGGACCTGGAAGCTGACAAAGGGCACAATAAGAATCCCATATGATACAAAAGAACACTTTGCCATATATAGAAATTACTCATCCTTCTGGCATTGCTTTGTAGATCATCTCAATGGGAATGAATACCTTTTATGTGGAGAAGACTACCAAGGACTAGACCTGATAAACCTCGATACCCGGCAACGCTGGTGTTTAATCCACGCTGGAAAGTTGCAGGGGTTCGGTTGGTGCATCTCGTCAATGGTCGCAAGCCCAGATGGAAACCTGCTCGTTGCCGATGGTTGCTTTTGGGGAGGGGAGTTTGAATTGCGGATAATGAACTTCTTTAACCCAGAAGGGGGACTGCCTTTGGAACTTGTGGATTATGTGACAGGTGGGTGGAATTTTGAAAACTGGGTAGACTCCAAGACATTCGCATACTCGAAAGAGTTTTTTGGGATCTTCTACAACGGAAGGTTTATCATAGAGGAGTCCGAAGTTGACTCTACCATCCCTCCAGAAGAATTTAGAGAGCTAGGCTGGTTAGTTTTCAACGAGGATGATTATTACAATATCATCTCCTCAGATGAAGCCGAATACGAGCATCAAAAAAGAAAAATGTATAGAGAGTGGTCACGAACTACAAAAGGAGATTAGTATTTCTTTAGAGTCTAAAGAAGAAAAGAACTACAAAAAACAAGAAGCCTTCCAGGAGGCGAACGTTTTATGAGATGAGTTCTTTGGTGGGGATCCACTCATCTCTATTCTGAGGGAGGAAACTCCAACCCGGAGGGAAGGGTTGGGTCTCAACTCGCGTTAGAATAAAACAATCACCTGCCTGAAAGGCTTCCAAGGGCAGCATTCTGATCAGTGAGGGGGTACTTCGCAGAATGCTATATACAATATAACGTAATACTAAATAAAAAGCTGACATTTTTTTATAACTTGACCAGAAAAGAATCTTTCGCATACCCTCCTACGTGTAAGAATAACGAGCAAGTCATTATTTTTATAGGCTTGTTTATAGATTCAATTGGCAAACACAGGAGAACAAAACAATGGGTAGAAACCGCAGAGCCGGATCTGGAAACGAGATTCGCGTTATTGATGATCTTGGATCGAATGTTGTTCGTGAGATCACAGAGCAACTCAACGTTGCTGAAATTTGCAGTATGCGTGAAATCGAAACAAATAGTGGACAAGAAAAACACGTCTGCCTTGGCTTCTTCGAGCATCCTGTACATATCAAACAAATCGCTATCGCAAACCTTCAGAACAATGCTCTTATCGCAGCGGGTACGACCATCAAGCTGCATACACGAACTGCAGCTGATGCTGACGTCGTTGGGGGAACTGGCACCGAAGGGACAACTTTCGGCGTGACCGGGTTTGCTACCAATAACTTTCCCGCAAAGTCCATCAAGTTCCTCAAGCAAATCGATGGAGTGGCTATCGGAGATACCGTCACTGGGAAAAAATCAAACATCATCATCCCCAAACAAACCCTCATCTACGTTTCCTTCAACAATGCGGAAGTAGGCGTTCGAACCATCGGTGTCTCTCTCATCGCATCCCCCACTGATAAAATGCGACTCGAGCCGAGTGACATCGCCAAAGCTCTTGACGTGAACTCTGCACACTTCCGACGCTCTACCCGCAAATCCTAAACCCCTACACACGCAAACATCACAAACAAAGCATATACCCCACAATATAGGAGAAATTCCTTATGTCGTTTCCCACGCAAATAGGTGCCGAAAACTCTGCCCCACAACTCAATGGAGCATGGTCAAACAATCCTAAGTTTGTACAAAAACTCACTGCTGCAGGGACTGTCAGTGTTGCTGTTCCCACTGGAATGGTCTTGCAATTCAAATCCGCCAAAGCCCTCCTCGTTGGTGGAGTCGGTGGCGCAGGTGACACCCTCGATATAAAGAGCGGTGCAAACTCTGCCCTCGCTGCTGTCATGGATCTTTCCAGTGCCACTGCCGTTGGCAAGTCCGTCAATTCTGGCGACCTGAGCACAACCGCTGCCTACTCCCTCTTTACAGGTGGCGTCGATACTGTTGATATCGAACTGACCGATGGCGATGCTGGCATCCTCGAGCTTTGGGTCGAAGTCGAATTCCACCGAATCTCCTAAGCCCAAACACCCCACCCCAATCCCACCACTTCCCCTCCCCCACACTCCTAATCTAAATCCTCTCCCCACCCCATCTATATAATCTTTAGACTCTAAAGATTGTACCTTTCACAAGACCACTGTATCTTGGAAAAGTATAAAGTTTTGAAAAAGAGGTGCCATAATATGAACACAGTCCTTAAAAGCGTAGCAACCGAAGACGCAGTACAACTTTTCGATAGCAATAATGTTCCCGTTGATAACCTGCTACATTCCGAAGTACTAGTGACTATAAAAAAAGAAGGAGATCCAGGATTTACTTCAAAATCAATACTGATATCCGATTGGATTGATAGAACCGCTGTCACTCCAGGTCTATATACCCTGAAATTTAGCATCGGCGATGTTGATACTGCCGGGATTTTTCGATACCGAATAACTCCGGTAACGCCTGGAGCCTTTGTTACATATCAAGATCAACTACACGTTGTCACCACTTTCCCAACCTATCCTGCTCAAGATCCACCAACACTCAATCTGCAAACTGACGCACCTCCAGGAGTTGGAACAGATCCAGTAGCTCACAACGCCACACTCAATCTAAATGGGAAGGATTTAGCGAACGCTACATCTGTTACCATTGATGGTGTTATTGTTGCCATCACTGCCAATACCGACTCACAAATACAAGTCACCGTTGGAACCGCAATATCTCCGGGAAAAAACAAGGTTATTAATATCGATACTCCCGGTGGGAGAGTCAGTGGAAAAGTGGAGGTAACCTATGATGCCTCGAGCATCCCTGGAAGTGGAATTATTGAACTGACAGGTCAAGTGTGGAATCCCGAGAATTACCCCCCAACCCCATATGCTGATGTCCCTGTCTTTGGAAGACTCATCGCCATGCCCAACCTAACAATGGGAGTTGCCTGGGGAGATAGAGAACAAAAGGTCAAAACGGACAGTAACGGATTCTTTTCACTCAAGCTACCAAGAGGAGTTAGGGTGCAGATTAGAATTCCCGCGACACGGTACAAAAGAGTATTCACCACACCAAACCAAGCCACGGCAAATATCTTTACACAAATACCAAACTCATAAACTTGACGATTATCTACTCTGTGTGATCTAATTGTCTTGACGATTCCTCTACGATCATCGAGGTTTTTGTCACTCTCTCTCCTATCTCCTTGTAAAAAGGCCCAAGGTTTATATCTTGGGCCTTTTTATTTTTTTACATGTTCTCGATCAAACCCTATATAATCTGATACAAGATTGATGTGTATGAAATAAATTCACTCTACGATAAAGATAGCTTTTATACTCACCGGAGTTCACCATGTTTACTTTTGCATTTGGCAGTCTAGACGATAAACATCCCTGTGAGAAAAAGGTATCATGGTCACCACAATGGACCAACACACAAGGAACTCTCCCGCCACCTCCTCCTCTTGAGATAGAAAAAATATGGACGACAGATGCAGCGCCAACATTAAGTTCTGGTGCCGCATCTCTTTCTACTCGTGGACGAGATCTCTTTCTGCATCAAAAGCGAATAACTCTATACAAAGCTCTGATGGATGCTCCTGAAGAAACATCTCGCTCTACTGCTCTGGTAGAACTACAACAACATCAAGTCATGGAAGAAGACAATCATCCCTCCATGAGCGAAGATGCTATACAAGACGCATCCAGTTATGTGTTCATGCTTTCGCAGGTAGAAAGCCAACAGAATAAAACCACGCCCCAACACTTTCTGCTTTCTGGGCATACACGAGATGCCGTTATTGCCAGAGAGTACTTGGTAAACAACCCGATAGGCTGGAGAGAATACTATAAGTCTTTCGGAGTAGATCCCGATGCACATCCTTGGGTTCGAATGTATGAACAATACATCCAACAAGCATGGGATCGATGGGGTTTGATACTTTTCTCTCCACAAGATGGTCCGCTCGCAGGACAATATGAATTAGCACTTCCTGTGTTTCAACAACTGACTGCATACATGGGCAAGCTCCATCGAGCATTTTGTGTAAGAGAAGCATTAGCAAGACACGGGATTGGTCTTGTTGTAGAAACACACAAATCCTCCGGCGACTCGATGATTGGCTACTACCGATCTCATTGGCGCACTTTAGCAATTCTGGAACCAGACAAAAACAAGCCTAACAATACACTGACCCATGCCCTCCTGGAAGCGCTCGATTTCCACACAGGATTTGGACAGAGAGCATCCAGTGCGGACAAAAACGTCAGAGAATTTATCCGAGCATCGCAAGAATGGAATCTCATCGTCCCCGATAAAAGCACCGGAATTCATCCACTGCACTTCACCCCAGAACATAAAATGCAACAACACTACAAACGGCGCATGGATGGGTTGCACAACAATGACGCTCCTCGGAGATGTTTAGCTCGACTGTTTGAAGAATTACTTAGTCCCGTCCTGGGTGTTCCATTGCACTATGATCGACAAGATGGTTATTGGGGCTTCAGCTATATCATCCAACACATCGAAGCCATCTCCTCTCTTGCTAACCTCTTAGGTATCGAGTTCCATCGTCAATACATCGATCACTTGCGACACATCTTTATCCCACAAAACAATGACCCACTGGCCATAGACAATGTAAACAAAGGAAGACGTGCCCTCGATGCCAGACAATATGATCACGGTCTGAGAATTTCGATCGAGACCTCGCAAGGAAACACTAGATCAGGAGAATCACCACAAGGAAAATCTTGGTCAACAACGATGCCTGCTGATTATGGATATATCCGCGGAACTCTTGGCATAGCACCGGATGGAGACCACCTGGATGTTTTTCTTGGAAACGAAGAATCTCCAAAGAAGGTTTGGGTATTTCACGTTGTAGACCCACACACAGACGACGAGCCTTACGATGACAAAGTGGCTCTCAACTTCCCAAGTAAACAACAGGCGATCGGTGCTTTTCGCCGCATGTACGACACACCAGATAGATACCTGCCCGATGGTGAAACAAAGGGAATAACCGAATGGTCGCTCGAGGAGTTCAAATTCCTCATGCAGGCGCTTGTTCGATCAAAAATACTGAAGCCACGGAAACTCGATAAAAAATATCAATCTGAGATTCAAAAAGAGATGAAGTCGTAGGCAGATTAGTTTGTGATTCTTTTCTGGTCCAGGAAGAGTCTTGCAATTCTAGCGTTCTCACTTAACTTCACATCGAATGGGCCAAAGATTTCATCTCGACTCTCTAAATCCACAAGTCCACTGTCAGAGATCTTAAATAAAACCAAACGTGGAGGTGTGTCCTTGTCTCTAAAATCAAAGGTCATAGAGACAACCTCTATCGATTTCGGGATATTTTTTGTCTCACTATATGTTTCCATATCTTCAGTTGAACAATCGACACCCTCGCGATCATTCTGGTAGTAAACTGCATTCGAAGTCTTAGACAAACATGTGAAGCTTGCTCGCAAATGTTTCCTTACCATTCTCGCAATTGCCACCATAAGCATTTGACTCTTTTTTGTTCGATATAAGTCTTTTATATCAAGAGCTAATATATACTTATCGTTCTTCTCGGGCCGAAGATCTTCAAATAAGAAAAACATCAGAGTGGGTAAACTCTTGCCAGATAAATAATTATCCGAACACATCCGTAGGAAACAATCCTCAACTGCTTCCAAGCCATTATCATTTTCTTCTATTTCTATTGGTCCTATAAGGGATGCACGATCACCCCAACCCCTTATAGCCAATCTCGCCATACCCAAAGCTTCATCTTTTGATAAAGACATATAATAAATCTCCTTATTTATTTTATAAGACAATAACAACTCAGTGTAGAAATATCAGAATCTTTAGAGTCTAAAGATCTTCTTATAATTAAAGGGTAAATGGTTTGCTTCTTTTGTTAGCGAAGAAATAAATATGGCTACAAAACCACAAAGGAGGCCACCATGCCTTTATCGCCAGAAGAAGCACTCGAATATCCGTCTGTCCTCAACCAATGCTACTATATAGCCGCAACCATAGACTATCATCTTGCGCGAGACTATATAGGACAAGCAGCTATCCGAATTCAACTTTCGAACATCCTTGAAGTGACTGACAAAGAAATCGTGATCATCACAAGCTGGTATATGGAGCGTGGGTGGGAAAACGTGACGATTGAATACGAAGAAGAATCGGATTACATCTGTATCAGGATGAAAGTTCCTGCAGGGAAAAAATACAATCCGCACTTCCTTTCATCACAACAGATAGATCAGCGCCTAGAAGACCTTCGCCGAACCCTCGACCCCCATCTCTTCGAGTTCCTTGATGAATACCTCGGAAGAACAAAAGAAAACTCCGAAAAAAAACCTAAAACCCTCGAAGAGGAAGCAGGTCCTAAAGAAGAGGAACCCGAAGAAGACTATGGGTACCCTCCTCACCTTGTCCCCTACCTACGTTATGCTTTCGGCACAAAGAAAACAATCACAGACTGGAGCAGAGATCCCAGGTGCATTGTGCGGCTTGGGACACTGAAAAGCCGAGTTCGCAATGGTTGGGGCATTGAAGAAGCAATGACCACCTCCCTTCGCATAATGCCAAGAAAAAAGCCTAAGCCCCAAAAAACAACCTGTCAAACCCTCACGGCATGGGGAGAAGAAAAAAAATTCTCTGAGTGGGAAGAAGACGAACGCTGCAAATCCAACAACTCTGCTATCCGACAGCGTGTGCGCGTTTTGGGTTGGACGCCCGAGGAAGCTGTTTCCACTCCCATTGGAGGACAAAGGGAAACAAACCAAACACATCCTCCTCGTGACTAGATCGATCCATCACAAAGGAAGATAGAAAAATGTCGAAATCTCTGCTCCAAATCCTTTTCAAGCCAGACCCCGAGTTCGATCCATTTGATGTAAAAATGGCTCTCGCAGATCCTGAATCCGCTTTCGCGATAGCATATGCTCTAGAGCAGGCTGGACACGATGTAAGGATTGCAAACCTTACGGGCATAGAACTCGACACTGCTCAATAACAGGACTTACGATCCTCCGACGCATACAAAAAGGAATGAGCGCCGAGGAAGCAATCACTACTCCATCCAAAAGAAACACACTCACTATCACCGCATGGGGGGAAACCAAAACCATTCGCGAATGGGTGTCAGACCCACGATGCCCGGTTGACTACTTTGTACTCTACTCCCGATACTTTACACACAAATGGGATGCCAAGAGAGCAATTATAACCCAGGTTGGCAAATAACCCTCCCCTGTAAAAAAAGAAAATCACGATGCAAGAATATGTAAAGTTTGCTCAAACCCTAACAGCGCGAGGTATACATTCTTCGAATGGACTCCTGGAAATCCAAACAGAACTCTTTACCGAATTACAGAATCGCCGAGAAGATCTCGTCAGTAAACTCTGTCATCAGACTGTGACCAGAAAAGTATTCCTCGGATTCTTATTCGACATGGCAGAGAAAATCGGCAGAGACCTTGTTCATGAATTCAACATGAACCGTAGTTTCTATTCAAACCTATCTAAGACGCTCACCGCAGGCAGAAGCCTTCTGGAAGAAACACTATATCCTTACGGTGAAATAGGCATACTAGGGTATCTTCGATACAACGAGCACCTCATCCGAAATACTGCATCTAATGGTCTTATTTGTCTCATGGAACGCCAAAACCCAGAAGTGTTCCTTCAGTCCCCCGAAGACCTTCGTTCACAAGACCGCACTATTAGAAACGCATATTGCCTAACCATACATCTGTTCGTTCGTCTTATTGTTAGTTTAGTTCTTCCATATACAAACATTACACAAACACAAGCTGCATGGGATATAGAGAATCTCAGAAGAGCAGGAACAACAAGAGAGGTCTTTCTAGGATTCCTTATAGAAGCTTACGCTTCCGTAAAAACAATTGCCCTTGGAAATATCGCACGGTCTCGCTGGTCCGACTTGGTATTTTTCGATACAAGAACTTCTGGAACTATTATAGGATGCATGATTCACAAATATCGCCTTGAAGTAATACAGAAGATCGAAAAAGTTTTTAAGCAAAAACTTGAAATACTTTTGAATCACCGCAAATCACTTCTTAGCTCCCTATATCTTCGAGAAAAGTTATTAGAAAACAATCTCGCCTCATGGAGGGATAAACTAGAAGACACAATCTTCGAAGAACCTGTTTAGGAGAACAAGCATGAGCAACCCCCTTCGTTGTGATATCACCAATCAGATTGTTATCATCGGACCCGAATCATTTAAAACGCTACCCCGTAGCATCTTTCACTGCGCTATGTTTGTTACTGGCGGGTTTGGAGCATCACCCAATACTCGAGGTCGAAACATAACAGGCCACTGGTTGAGTAGTGGAAAAAATGACTCTATCTCATCCGATACCATTATGCGCCACCCAACCCTCCAAGAAGTTGTCGAGTTCTGGTCAAAAGTACCATCTCAGCAACTACAAAAGAAGATCAAAGACAACTACCCCTCTGTTGCAGAGAAAATGGTTCTGGAAGAAACAAACCACTGCATCAGAGTTCCTGTTATCTATTACGCAACCTATATGGTTCCAGGTGGAAATCTCGGTCTCGCAATGGAAACTCTAAACGAAGATCTCTTGGAGACTGTTTGCTCAGAAGAAGATTTCCCCACAAACCAAGCAAAGAGGGAACCCGAGGAGGAAGAATTCGCCGGATACGGCCCCATTGAACAATGGGCCGAGCAATAGAACTTACCCTCCCACCTCTCTCCCTCACTCCCTCTTTCCCCCCTCTCCTTTTGATAATATTAGAACGTAAATGCTCTAATCTATAATGTCGATGTCGTAAGGTACCTTTATGCCCCCTAACAAAAAAGGAACGTATATGTTTACCATAGCTGCCATCGGACTCTCGGCTGCCCTTCTCTCTTATCGTTCACAACGCGCCATCGCCGCCCTCTTCTGGCTTACTCTCACAATAGGGTTCTATAAACATAATTGGAATACCGCGACCTTTATTTGCGGATTTCTCCTCATCTCCTGTTTCTTTCCCGAAGATTGGTAAAAGTATGCAAGAAAGCAAAACAATGTCGACCGCACAAACAATTTTAAAAGCAGTAGCCTTCGTTGTTATCGCTTGTATTTTTATTGTGTCTTTTGCTTATCTCTTATCAAGCCTCTCCGGGATAACACAAGAAGAAAATCGCATAAGAAAAGCTTGTGGCCATAACTACTACTGGCAAGACAAAAGAACAGACATCTGCTTTTCCTCCTCACCCCCACATGGATACACTTATGTTCCATGTACCCCAAAAGTCCTAAAAGCCATTGCTAGATGCAAAAAGGAAAAAAACAAGAATGAATGACCTCACCAGAATAACTAAAGAAGATCTAGACGGTCGCGACAGAGATAAAGATCTCGCGATTGTTGCGGATGCTATTATCGAACATCTCGAACTCATACACAGAGTGAACGAGCGTGTTTGGGGTCTTCCCACGAAGAGGTTTTTCCAAAACGCGGACTGGCAAGTAGATTTAATCGAAAGAGTTTTTGCTCCTCCAGAAGCCGAAGAAGATTGGCTTATCAAAGTAAGAAGTTTCCACCATGCTATGTATCTTCTTCGTAAATATGTAGCCAGTCTATACATGGAAGCAGGAAACTATATAAAAGAACAGTGGGAGTTTTTTCGAACATTCCAACTTCTCGGAGAACAGATGCAGTTTCTCTCCGAAGCCCTTGACGATGTTCGAACTAATACCGAATCAGATGAAGAAGTAACTCCTGCTCCCAAGAAAAACAATCACACACCAGAAGAAGACAAAGATTCTCCAACAACCCCGCCAATCTCAATGAAGGACAACATAAGAAGGTCCATTCTCCTGGCGCAGCAAGATGCTGTGGGGGAAATGTCTGTTCTTGCCTATAACCTTTTGAAAGAAGTAGCAGTCTCTAATAAATGGGTTTTATTGCCACAAGAATTGAAAGACGCCGCATTTGAAATACTCGTTCCTCTGGGCAATGCCATAAATTTAGATGCCTCAACCGCCGCAGATAAGCTCATTGAAAAACTTCCTATTGGCATGTGGACACACATTATGCCCATTTAACTTTCTACTAAAAAAGAAGAAGAAAGGAGGAAAATAATCGAGTTACTCGAAGAAAGAAAAAGAATGTTATTTTCCAGTATGTGTCTTGAACCTCTTGAAGCTCTTCGACCAAAAAAAGAAGATCTTTAGAGTCTAAAGATCTAAGAACACAAGTAGAATGTTTTGGAGATAAAAAAATGTCAAACGCATCTGAGGCTGCGGGTCGTGATGGAGGTGGTCTTTCCGAAGAGGTGAGATCCAAATTGGCCTCAAGAGGGAAAATCTTATTCTCTCCCGGCGACCACGTCTTTAGAAAAAGTAAGCCACATACAACAGGACTTATCAAAAGAACCGATCACACGCATCGCATCGCATGGTTAGGCAAGGATAGCGCCCCAATTCGATGGGAAGATTTAGTTCTCATACCCAGAGAAAGACTCAATCGCGCTCTAAGATTAGCTCGCCTCTCTCTTATTCTGAATCTCTGTAGAGAACAGAATATACCCATCCCAAAGTCAACCGAAGACGAACAAGAAGAAATGTGCTCCCATGTGGAAACAGAGAAACAACAATCCCACTCCGACACTAGTGAAGCAGAGGGACACATCACAGTAAGTCAATCATGGGTTGGATGCCGATTCAGAGATAAAGACCCCCGGCGTCCAGGACGCATTCTCATCGTCGAAGAGGTCACACCAGAAGAAGAAGCTATATGCAAAGTCACTGTGGATGGTGTGGAGAAAAAAAGAAAAAGCAAGATAAAGCTCAAGAGACTGAAGCACTACAGAAAGTATGAGCAAATCCCAACCAACCCCTCCGAGGGATAAGACATCATGCCCGAAGAAAAACGCAAAGAAAAAAACGTGGGAAGTTCATATATGGCAAAGAGAAAGGCCGACGCCTTCCTGGCAGAGCATCTTTTTGGATGGAACCAAATCCGATGGTCGGGCGAAATACCAACGGGTACAAGGCCATCTTCTCCAACAATGATAAGCAGTGTTGTCCCTGCCTATACAGACAGGGGCGGATACTGGCTTCTCCATATAATAAAAACAATAATGAAACACCCAGAGCGACTCTTTGAAGTTTCCATTGATGTTGTTCACGCAGATCTAAGCTCTGTGACTATCGTAGAGAAACACCCCGCCCAAGGTTATGATATTGGAAGATGGTCCGCTTCCGATAACGACTCCTACGACAACATCCCCCTTCTCGTAGCCAAAGCCTTTCAAAACGCCATAGATGACCCCATCCAGGAACCCACACCCTCCGAAAGCCCCTCTCCCCATCTCCCCGCCCCGTCACTCTTGATGATCTCGAATCAATCCCCTCCTAAGTTTGGATAGATCCCTGCCAAGTTTGGATAAGGGAAAATTTCATCCAATCCACTTCCCATTGGGACATATCCATTTGCTTCCAATATAATTTCTGTTGAGATCATTCCAATAGAATATTTATCCGTAGACTTCGGAAGATTCTTTGGGTTTTCTCTTACCAATTCCTTAATTGCTTCCTTATGATTCTCTGCCTCCTCAATTAGTTGATCATATTCCCACTCACCAGAACGTACTTCTTTCAGTAATTCTGCATAGGGATGCCGAACACTCAGTGTTCCCGTACTCAATATTTCTTGAGCACTTAGGAGGAGTCGCACCAAATGACTCGCGTGTTTGGAGTCATACCCAAACTCTTCTTCTAGTTTCGCTCTTTCTGGGTTTCTGTTTTTTTTCCAACTTTGATATTGCTTCCATTGTTTCATAGCATTGGGGAATCTTCTCTCTCTCTCAATCTCCTCAAATAAATGATCCGGCAAACCCACCGCTTGCGAAGCCTGATACCGCTCATGCTCTTTATGCCCATCCATATGACGACCGTGAACCATCTCAAAATAAGCAGACAAATCTTCACGAAAAGAATCCCTCACCTCTTCGGGCATCGATTCAAACCACTGATCTAGTCTCCACTCATTTATTTTTTTTGATAACAAAGACTCCACAAGATCACTCAGTTCCTTGTTTACTAATTTCTTATGTGGAGGAAGACCAAACCCCTCTCTCGTTGGTTTTTTAGACGGTGGATTAAGTAACCACCCCCTATGACGAACAATTCGCTTCAGTTGCGATACGGCATACCCTGTATAAGTATGCTGGACTCTAAGAGAAAGAAAGCGATGTCTCTCTTCATAAAGGTTTATCCATGGGCGCGTTGCAAAAATCCAATCTTTTGGATCCGCAAAGAGAACATCCAGAACGTTTGGATTGCAATCCGATGCCAAAGATACAAATTTTCTCAAACACCTTATCTCGCAATCCAAAGGATCGGGATGTTCGAGAGCAGATGGGAATCTCTCACCCAATAAATGTTTCACTCGAGGATGATTTTCTTGAGTCTGCTCCCATTTCCTTGAACCCAGATGCCAATCCATCGAACTTATGGCGACTCCACGAACATCCCAATCTGAATCAGGACGAGATGTTCCATAAGCTCTTGAACCATGAAGAGTCAAAAAACATAAATTCTGTACAACTTCATCTATTATCATTTTATAAACCCCTATCACTCTGAACAAGACAAGATAGCAGAACCTTTCCCCAAGAAGCTCTCCCATAAGGCAACCCATTGCTCGGCAGCCAGATGGACGGGATCGCACACCCCTCCCTCAAAAGAAACAGTAACGACAACATCATTTGGATAGTGTCGTTCAATCGAGAACCCCTCCATCTCCTCATCAGATAGATCTGCACCCTCTTGCAACACCCCCAGAACCATCTCATCCATAGCCGCAAAGACATGGTAACTCACCGAACCATCACTTACCTTGTAAAGCATTCTCTTTCTCCATAAAGTGTCTTTCTATTACAATCTAACCCAAAAAAACACCCTATATGAGATACACAGGAAAAAGAAATACTAACTCTTCCACTGTGTTCTCCTGTACCCCTTCCAACTCCTTAGTGGCTTTTTCCTTCTGTTATTGATTGTATCTCTGCCATGCGGAAAGCAAAACGAGCAACCCATCCACTCACCAAAAAAAAGTCGAGAAATCCTCACCCCCGACATCTTTCTGGGAAGCATTAGCTCGCCATACTCATCCTCACCAAAAGCTCTACGTAAACTAATTCTGTTCTTCTTTTTCATGAACAAATCTCCTAAATTGTAAAACTTAAAAGACCGTTCCTCGTCTACCTCGACTCTTGTAATTCAACACCATCACTCTATCGTAAATCTTTAGACTCTAAAGGTTATAATTTCGCCGCAGTGTTTCCAACTCATTTTCGTGACCCAGAGAACATAAAATAGCTTCTAGTAGTGTCAAAGTCAAAACATCCCCATATCGCTCTGCTAAGATTACAGGACCTTTTGTTTTTTTTCTTATTTTCGTCACCGTACTCAAATACCTAAATCGCTCTGGATATAAATACAAACACGATCCTATATCAACTTCCAATCCCTTCTTAGCCATCTCTAAGATAAAAACTCGAATATCAGTCACATTATGATAGCTGTGAACAGGAGACCTTAGCCCCGTTGATACGTCAACTCCATACCAGATAACCTCATCGTCAAAAACAATTACTTCCTCCAAATCAGTCCAACCAAATAAATACTCTGCAATCATCGCACTTACTGCATCTAAATATTTTTCAGGTATTTTTAGAAATTTGTATTCTATATACATCTAACTTAATCACTCCCAACAGGTAAATGCTTTAGCACCTGACTATAAGACACTACAACAGAACAAGAGACGAAATCATGTCATCGAAAGAAAACGATAGCAAACAACAAGTGAGAGATATTGTAAGAGAGATGTTAGGAGGATTCCTAAGTCCAACCATCTCTCCGGAGGAAATCTCCTTCTCCGATCAAAATGATAGCGTTCGTCACGAAAGCCTCAACGCGACCGTCGATATTTTTATAAGACTAATAGAAAAAAGGGGTCTTCAAAGAAAAGACAAAAAGAAAGAAAGGCAAAAGCTACTCACCGTCCTTCGGCAGCGGGTGGTTCGGTTGCGGCAAAAAGACGTACTCGAAGAAACTTTATTTCTCGAAGAAGATTTATTTTAGGAGATTCCTATGAAGTACGGAGAACGAGAAAGAGAACTCATATTCCTGGAGGACGATAAATACCCGGAAGAAAAACTTTTCACAGGCATTACTCTGGGTTGGGATTTTACTGCCGAGCATGAATTTTCATGTGAGACTCTAAACTATGCCTTGGGAATAGATGATCCCGACAAAACGCTCGAGTCTCGAAGAATCACACAATCCAATAATCTTTTCTTCGAGAGGTTTGACAACGTAGATCTACACACCATCTCACCACCAACTCGCAAATCGAACGAACCAATAATAGTAAGTTTTGCCATCCTCAACATAAATTATCCATTTATCAGAGAACATCTTGAGAAAGATGGAGATGACGAAACAAAAAGATTTGAAAGACACCTACACCACTACAACCTCGATAGAATCAAATGGTCTCGATGGAGCAAGAATGGAGCAGAAGAAGTAACTTCATCAATACATTGCTCTTGGGATGATCGATCCGCTCAGATTGTTGTAGGAGAGGACAATATTCCCTACCTGAAGAAATTATACGAAGAGATTCTTGCAAGGAATGCAGTCTTCTACATCCTAAAAGCTGCAATGCCTGCTTTTGCAAATGGATCTCTTGGAATATTCATAGCAGACAGAATCCCCCAAGAACATTGGGAAAAAGCTCGAGAAGAACAAAGGGAGCAAGAAATATTAGAAGATGCAATCGAAGAGTCTGGCATACACAAAACAGTCGACGATGCTGGACTTCGATACTACGCCTTAGCGGGAAGATTTAAAAACGACAAGAAGAAAGAGCTTGTTTTTTGGCTCAATCCATCCACCCTAAGAAGTCGAGTTTCAGGATGTCATCAACCACCAGAGTTCGCTAGAGAGAAAGGGTATGAACCAAAATCCGGCTGGTATAGCATCGAAGAATTACTTCTGTGGGTCCAAGGCAAAGGTCCAGTCATCCATGGAAGGAGCGAATAAAGACAATGACAGAAGACATTGCTTGGCAAGAACGAGAAGAAAGAGAACCACTCCCAAGCCACTTAGAAATCTTGGGGCAAAAAATAAACATGCTCACCGTCACTCAAGTCGGCATCTCTAGGTATTGTTCACCAAAACAAGTACAGCGGCGGTATTATGCCGTTTGTGTTTGTGAATGTGGCAATAGCACAGAAGTGATACACTCCAACCTTCGCAATGGAAGAACACAGTCTTGTGGGTGCATAAAAGGCCAAGGCAATAAAGAAAAATTAACAATTTCCCCAGGGGACTCCTATAACCATTGGACAGTTATTGAAGAAATAGAAAAGAAAAAAAACATGCGGTATTTTTTATGCAGATGTTCATGCGGAAAAGAGAAAGGCGTTGGGCTTGGCAATCTAAGACAGGGACTCTCCCGCTCTTGCGGAGAATGCCAGGAACACCATAACGCCAGGGAATACTGTGGAACTGTTTTCGGGCTGCTCACAATCAACGAAAGAGTTTTCGACTCGGATGAACTCCTGTGGAACTGTACTTGCGAATGCGGCACAACACTTACCAAGAGTGCCGCACAAATTCAGCAGCTCCAGAGCATCGAAAATACTAGAAGATATCCCGCATCCTGCGGATGTCGAAGAAGCCGTCGAGTCCTTATTGAAGAAGGAACAGTTATTGGTCAATGGACTGTTGTCCGAGAACTAAAGAGAAAAAAAAAGGGACGCCGCTATATACGATGTATGTGTGTTTGCGGAACGACTAGGAGTGTTGCCCTCCGATCCCTCAGATATGGAACATCCACATCATGCAACACATCTAGACACAGAAAATGGATTCGAGACCAAAAGTAAAACCCACTCTCCACATCTTCAAATAAAGAGAACACTCAATCCATGGAAAATGAAACAAAAGCCAAATTTTGTTTTATAGAACACCAAATCAACTTTGCCAAAGCAAACCCACACAAAGGAATAAAAGGCATACCCCATAAAATATGGGAAAAAGAATGGGACAAAATGCCAGAAGTAGAGAAGTTGTTCTGGATAACTCTCTCCGAAAAAGAAGAACTCCAACAAAGACGAAAACGCCCACAGTGGGTCCAAGATATTCTTGACAATCCCATCCCTCGTTTTCGTTACACCCGAGGAAAGAAGAAGAATGAAGAGTAATCTTGAAAAACTACAAGAGTCCGGACCCCATGTGACATCCCAAGAAGCTTATGCGATTGCCTTGCTGGCCGATGCTGTTGAAAAAGTCGGGGTAAAAATGGCATCCTCTGTCGATGGATTAGCCGAAAGCATCAATCAAAGCCTGGGGCGATCTGACACTGCCGCAACTAACCCTCTTGCTAAAATCGCAAGAGCTTTCACTATGGGAAGTCTTGGACAATCTGTCTTCAAATACGCAGGTAATAAAATTGGAGAATCAATAGAGATAGGTTTGATGAAAATAGGGCGAATCCTTGAAACTGGAATGGAAGAATTCCTGCACAATGAAACCCCCGAATACGACGAAGAAGACCCCACCTAAAATATTCAAAAAACCAACTGAAACACAGGAAACTTTCTCAATTTGGAGAATAGCGAATGCTTCTTAACCCGATTGTTGGAAACCTTCACAACACCACAACAAATCGCTTTCACCCTATAATCTTTAGAGAGTCTCCCCTTCCTGGACCTCCATCTGCAGATAAGCCCATTCGTCACAAGTCAAAAGGACACCACACTAACGGATTTGATTCTCGCGAAGAAGCCATCCAAGAATGTCATTCTATAAAAGAAAAAATAGATGCAGAGTCACACTCAAAAGAAGCGCGACTCTGCATCCAAGCAGACTTCCCTTGGGACGGAGAGACAACTCCCGCGTTGGTTGTCTTTTTTGTTGAACAAGATGATGGTTCCCTTATTCCCATGTAAAGAGGATGGACTCGTTATGTTCCACGGCTATTTTGACGGACGATTCTTCTTCCAATTCGAGGGAAACCTTTGGACTCACTGGGATGGAGCGTGGTGGAAAGATGGCAGGAAATATAGAGGTGAGATCCCAAAAAAAGTACTAACCTCTTTCTCCATAAGAAGGGCGCTCGATCTTGTTGGAAAATATCTCGGTGACCGCCCCATTAGTGACCACATCCAGCGGAGTGAGTTGGGCCTGGAGCAGTATGCCAGGGTGAAGGGATACGATCGGCCATTTACCATAGTAACCTTCAGTGACCCACAAATAAGACTTTTTTCACGATGGCCTCAACCACGATGGGCTCAACAGGGTCAAGAGTAAAATGAGAGAACTACCCGATCTAAATCATCCCGAAATAGCCGCGCTATGGAAGAAATATAACAGGAAATCAAAAAGAAGATGGAAGAAGGGCTACATCCTTTTAAGCGAATGCTCCAAAGGGTATAGCACGGGTCTCTCTTTAGCCATAACACCCCAAGTACGTCGAGAGCTAAACATGCAACTCAATCGTCTATGGGGATATGAAGCAGGCTACGTACCACTCGAAGAGAATGCCCCAGAAGGTCTCATCGAAGCACAAACCAAAACAAGGAGAGAACAAATACTCGACGCCAAAATCTCTGTAGACAGAGATGGCACACTGCATATTCAACTAATCGAATGCTGCGGATGCAAAGAACTACAAGAAGAAACTGAAGAATAAAAACTATCCATTTTCTCAATCTTTAGACTCTAAAGATTCGCGAGGGAGCATTTTATGCACATTATAAGATCCCAAGAAGTCGACCCACTTCTAATTCACGAACTTCGACTGTACTCACAACGGTTTACTTATAACGGACATCCAGGACCCGCAAACCGACGAATTATCCAAAGCTCCAGACGACTCTGCAATAGAACCGGAACATGCCTCGTCTTCACAAGAGACATCGGATACCATAGCAGTGGATGGTGGAAAAACCCCGACTACGAAAGATGCTACCACCTCTCTCTAAGCTACTTCGATCCCCAAACCATGGATCCTGCACCACATAACTTTCCCCTCTCTGAAAAGTGGGTAAAGGCTTTCTATGGAAATTACGCAAAGTGGGTCTGGTCCGAACCTCCCATGAATATAGATGGACGTGACCCATACGAAGTCCTTATGAGCCTAACGCCAAACAGACCAATAACATGGCACTTCAGGCTATTCTGTGACGAAGGATGGCAACCCATAAAGCCAAGGGGCGAAGTCTACGGGAGGGACCTCACAGAGGCTGGATGGAGATCCTTCTCAAACCTACAAGACCATCTCGAGAAACTTCGCATCGAATCAGAACAACAAGGAATGTAAGCAATGAAAGACAAAACCATAGAAGACATAGAAAACGTTAGGAAATCCGTGGATCCTGACACCATTTTTGGAGGCCAAACTACCCTCGATAATTTGGACCCAGAATATACATACTATCTCTACCTACAAAAAGAACTCGGAAGCACTAAAGAAAAATACTGGCCCCGTAAATACAAAAAGAAATAAAACCACAACAATGTCCAAGCATCGAATCACAGACTCCACAACAATGTCCAAGCATCGAATCACAGACTCCACCTCGAAAAGAAAACCGAGTGGTTCCTTTTCGGGAAAAGCCTCACACCGAACATATACAATCATTCATGAGAACATCGAATGGAAACGATGTAATGGTATTTGGTATAGAGATGGATCGCTCTCTGACAACATTCCACCTCAATATGTTATTTCTGCCTATGTGGCCGACACTAACTCTCTCCTTGAACTTATTCTTCAAAACTCCACTAAGAAACCTTGAAACTCCAAAAACTCCACTGAGGATTAATCAATACAGGCAAGTCTATCACCCCTCTACACACCCTCGATGCCACAAAAATCAAAGCCGACTCCATCGTCGACCACGCCCCTCTCAACCCTCTCTTCCAATAATCCTCAACAATACAATTACACCCCGAAGAACATCCCCCAACAGTCCCATCAAAATCTAGATACTCCACCCTCATCGTATACGTATACACACGATCCACCCACCCCACAGATAACTTCCAATACTCGACATCACCTTCTTGTTTCTCTTCCGAATCACCAGGAATAGACAACAACTCAACAGATAACAACACGGGGAAAGGTTGAAAATAGTCTGGATCATATAAATCAATCACGCTAAGCCCCGCTTCTTATAGAAAAACCGTTCATATATAATGCCATGATTTTCATTCCCACGAACAAAAAAGCCTCCCCCGACTAATATCAGGGGAGGCTTTTAGAGAACTCTTACGAGAGTCCCTAGATTGGGAAAGCTTTTACCTAGCTACCCAATCTACCGATGTTCAGAATTCTCATGAACTTCAGCGGAGCGAAGAGAATCGGGACCATGTACGCCAAGATCATCCAACGATAGACGGGTCCTTGGAGGGCAAGGTCGATCTTCATCAGAGGAGCCAATTGGCGACAAGTTATCACCTGCGGAGAAAGCTCTCCAACGTAGGCCATCTCCGTGAATGGCATGAATTGGTTCTTGTCTGTCTCAACACCAGGAGAGGCAGGAGTCAAACCGTTTGCGGCCTGGGATCGTGCGCGGACCTGAAGAATACGAGAGAACGCGAGAGCGGAGAGAGCTTGAACGTCGGACAAGGTTGTCGTCGCAGTCAGAGCGAGGGTCCGATACACGTTAAAGTATTCGGGAGGATTGGTGAGCGCTGCGGCGTTTTTGATGACGAAGGTGATGACGTGCCCCGCCTCTGCGTTTGCGCCCGTGAGGGTGGGGGTAATCGCGGCAACAGAGGCCACGGATTCGCCATACTGGTTACAGGCCGAGACCTTGTATCCATAAACGGCGTCGTCGGCACCCTGGCTCTTATCGAATTCACCGTCTGTCGAAACGGTAACCGCGAGGGTCGAGAATCCTGCAGGAGCGGTGGGGACCATAGTGGAGGGACCGCGAACAGTGTCGGGAGCAGTCTCAGGTCGTTGGATGAAGACGTCTGCGTTGAAGTTCAACACACCCGCTTGTGTGGACATGCTTGTTACGGCTTGTCCAATGCGACCATCCGTGGGGGAAGGAAGCTGCACACGATGGCGGGGATAGAAGGTCTTCACGAGGTCCGACATGGGACGGAAGCCGAGGAAGGCGTCAGTGGGGAAGGCGTAGTTTTCGGCGAGCAGGTTGCTGGCTTCTTCGAAGTCGCTCTCTTGAAGAGGGGAACCCTCAACGTCGAGATAGTTGCTCGAATCGATCAGTTGATCGAGCCCATCGAACATCACACTCTCACCACTGAAGGCGAGGTTTCGATTTCCTTTGAACAAGAAGACTTCAATCTGGCGAAGGAGCCACATGATTCCGTTCTGGTTCTCGAGCGCAATCAAGTCACCGTGTGCTGGATGGACGAGAGTGGCTTGGTGTGAAACTTCTCGGGTCGTGCCCATGAACTTCACGAGCGCAGTTTTACGCTGGAAGTTGGAGTCATTCGACTGAGGAGTTTGTCCCTCTCCAATGAAGGGACCGTAGAAATCATTCCCATAGCTCGTAAGCTGATTGTATTCTTCTACAGTGGAGTACGCGGGGCTCTTGTGGATTTTGGGCCAGAGCTTAAGGTGGCGATCGGTGAAGGTGAGAACCTTCAAAGATTCTTCCAAAGACTCGACACGAAGTGCGTTGCCGCCTGTCATGTTGGTCCGATCTGTGACGTAGCCTGCGGAGAGGGCTTTGTTCAGTTCGTCGACTTGCTGTCGAGTTCCATGTCCAAAACCATGCAAGCCCATCTCGTTATATTGAGAAAGACTGACGGGTGGGTACATCTTTTCTTCTCCTAAGTGAAGAGGGAGTTTCTAAAGAGACAAAAGGAGGCTACGTCTTCTTTTAGAATCTTTAGAATCTAAAGATTTTTGACTTTGTGTTTGCCAGAAGATCTTTTGAGTTCTAAAGATTCCATTTCATGAAAAGTAAACCTGCCTTTTTATTCTCTGAGCGCGGCAACGCTAAGAGAGACTACTGGTAGTAATTCTGTTGTGGGGCTTGTTGGCGACCTGCATGCATACGCTCTTGAATCATTTGCATGATTTCAGGGGTAGGCATCTGATCGGTGTCCATTCGCAAAACAACACCAGGGTCGAGTTTGCCTTCATAGACGAGAGCCGTAGCCGACTTCTTCATCTCTGTCCACTGATCACGGGAGATTTCCTGGGGCTGCTGTTGCAGACCAGGACCCTGGCTCTTGTTGAGAACCTGGACATCTTGCGGGTTTATCTGCAGACCGTGGCCTTGCGCCATGGGACCACGAGCGGGAACACGAGACTGATCGGGATTGCCTTGGTAGCCAGAGAAACTCTTGGCCATATTGGAGGTCGTTCGCCCACTCGCTGTGGCAAGCTGCTCCACATGGGCCAAACGAGCGCCCTGCTCTTTCAAGCTGGCAAGCGCTGCATGGAGACCCTTCTGGATAGTCCGGAGAGACTTCATCCACTCTTCGCCTTCTTCTGGGAGAAGATCTTCGTCACACTCGCCGCCACCCTTTGCCACATCTTGACTGGTCTCACCCTTTTTATCGGGGTTATAGTCAGTCATGGTCTTAGGAACCGAGGATGCATCTGGATCTTGCGCTCGAGCACCACCTTCATTGGAAGGTTGGCTCTTGGAAATGCTATTGGGACCACAGTTATACTTGTCTGCGATAGCCATAGCTTGCTGACCCGTCATCGCATCTGGGTAAGCAAAGACAATACCGTGTCCTGCGCAATTTCCACATCGGGATTTGCGCATCACGTCCTGACCAACACCAACACAATCGCCACAGATAGACTTGTGAACACCAGGAAGGCGCTCAATCTCTGCTTCGGCTGCGCGAACATTGGGGAGTCCAGATTTGCGAAGCTCCAGAAAAGATTGGATCTCTTCATTCGACATTTCCGCGATGGACTTGTGAGCGATAGGTTTGTCAGGTTGATAGCTTGTGCCATCAGGAGCCGGGGATGGGGTTTTCTCATCCGTATGCTGGGAACCAGCCCATTCTCGGCGTTCGGAATTTCCACCCGTAACAATCTGGGACTTGGACAGCAGGTCATCGAGATGATCGATGCTGTGCAAGAGTGCTGTGTTCGAGTTTGGTTGTTGGGACATCTCAAATTCTCCTCTTGTGAGGTTGGGGAGATACACTAAAGAAACATGGTTCTAGCCACTGCGGCTTGAGCCAACTGCCATGCACGATGCTCATTGTAGTTGCGACGACGAAATTCGTTGAAAGCAAAAACCAAACTCTTATTAAGTTCACTAGGAGCTTCGTTGTTTTGGGGATGACCAGGAGGATAGGATCGAAACGTTGCGTTACGAGTACCCTCTAATGACTGAGGCACCAGGATACTACCTCCTGCTACACTCAATGCCTTATGACTCTCCATTGCTTCCCCAAGATCAACAGAGGGAGAATCATCAAATGCATCTGGATCTATAGAAATGCTTTTACAAATAACATCTCTATCATGTGGTGTGTCCAAAGACTTGGCTAACTGTGGAGCAAGCTCCAACCATGTCTCAGGATTAATGGGACTTGGTGTAATGGCAATATCCTGAACCCAAGCTTTTAGAACTCTTCCACCGTCTCTAAGAAGGACTTTCCCCTGTATAGAGAATGCCATTTGACGACGAGACCCGCTCATCTCCATCGCCTTCGCTAATTCCCATATATGGTCTGCGCCAGGATGATGTCCTTTTGCCCAAATAAAACCCTCTGTCCACAAACCAAGAAGAGACTTCCCTGACTTGTTCTTTACGGTCTTAAGTGTAGCGACTGTGGGTTCTCCGACCTTGTTATTATTTCCCGGCTTATGGTCATCATTGAAAAAACCATACTGACGAAAATATCTAAGATCTAAGCCTTTCTGGATAATAGTTTCTTCCTGCAAGTCAAGATCCGGTGTTGATGCAACACCGCGAATCCACCTCCGCTGGAATCCAGTGCTCTCCTCTTTTCGAGCCATGCCCTTTATGGCAAAACCAAAATCACCCAACTGTCCATCAGGCATCGCTTTAGAAAGCAAGTCCCACGGGTCTATTAGAGTGCCATAGTCATATTGTTTTTCTTGTGCGGGTCGTATAAAAGGAAGCATTTTTCATCTCATTGAAGAAACTCTGCACTTTAAATGCAAAAAGGGAGAGGACCGTAGGGCACTCTCCCTTCCATGCAAAACACATTCTTTGCATACATTTCTTTGAACCACTTCACACTTATTTCAAATGAACCAAAATAAGTCCGAAGAAGAACTGTGCTTTTCAAACTACAAACAAAATGAAATCCGTGTCAAGTTTTTTTACAAAAAACACAATTTCAATCTATTGCTTCACCGCTTGTTTTTTTCTGCTCTTTAAAAGTAAGTGGTGTGTTGGGTCGATCCTCTTCTTGAGGAGCAAGAGGATTACCAGGGATGGTCGGCGGGAGAGCCATTTGTAATCGCACAGGGACCTTCTCCTCTGACCGACAATCCTTACATATGATAGTAAAATCCATCCCCTGGTTATCCATAGTAATAACCAAACTGCTCAACCTCCAACGCCCGTCCTTGCCCGATTTGCGCAACATACGATTGCCGCACTTTGAACATCGGAGTTCTCGCATTTCACTCATTACACCATCCAAATAATAAGAAAATCTTTAGAGTCTAAAGATCCATAAAGACAATTGACACACCATCAACATATCAGGAAATCTTTAGACTCTAAAGATTCGAAGAAAACCAGACACTCTTCTCCTCTATAAAACTAATTACTCTGTAAGGGATTATAAAACGCAGATACGAACCTCAATTTCGCAGACTTGTGAAGCGCATCCGCCTCATCTAAGCGTATTTCCGCTTGAACATGATCCAGTAGACCCTTGAACAATTCATGATGGCGAAACTCTGCATACCAAGACAATACATGTCGAAGCGACTCTTGAGGAGTCGTTGAATCCACAAACTCTGAAATCTTTGGGTGATATCGACTCGTCAATTCAACTAAACTTTCTCCACGGCTCTTGAGTAACTCACCACTTCGGAGTGACTTAATGAGACGCAAGAGAACCAGTCGCTTGATGTCGTTTTCAGGAGCAACCGCATCCAATATGGACTTCACAACACTATTCCGCTTCTGCTGTATCAGTCGTTTCGTTGCCAAAATATGTCCCGCATCTAAACCAGAGAGACTTTTTCGAGTTGATGCCTTTCCATGGCTAGTCAAAGCCTGCATAAGCTCTTGATTCTCCACAAGAGGCTCAATATACTTTCGACTCATCTCTGCAAGGCGCTGTATGTCTTCTCGATCAAAGGAGTCAATCTCACCACCATGCTGATCATAAATGTAACGAGCCAATATTCTGCTTCCCAGAGATATTAGATTTTCGTTGTTAACCACTTTCCCCGATGCCCTTAGCACCTTCTCCGTCATTATTGCCTGATAAGCATCATAGATGGGCCAATAGATATGGTTGTCAAGAAAGTTATGATCACCATCTTCGTCCAAATCTACCCCCTGTGTTAACTCAGGGTGATTCTTTACCAACGCATCCATCTCTGCGTTGACATTTCTCCGAACATACGCTCCTGCCTTGATTGACAGTTCCTTTGAAGGATCGTTCTTTTCACCTTTTATACGAGCCATGCTGTCATGAAAACGCTGTTCCTCTTCCGACACCTCTCCACCTTGATCAAAAGCTGCTAAAGCATCAAGACCCCCAACACCAGATTCCGAATCCGAAGATTCAGGGGCAAGCGATAATAAGTTATCTGCATAACTCCCCCCCAATCTCTCTTTCTCCATCATCGCTTCTTCTGGGTTGAGCATCCCCATGCTAGCACTCGTCGCATCTGCGATCTCCTCACGCCTCCCCTGAGAAGCATAATCTGCCCCATGCCCAACACCCGTTCGCTCACTCAGATCACCCTGCCCTATCTTCTTCCTATACTGTGGATACATCGCCCATCCACGGTTTCTTCGATAAAACTCTCTGGCCTGACTTCTATTCCCAATACCCCGCAAGTCTTTTACGAACTCATTAAATAAACTCCTCTGCTCCTCTTCGGGTATAAATGGGCCAATCTCCACATTCCACTGATCTACCTGAGTTTGCTTCCAATCATCCAGGAATTCTTTCTTCCAAACATCTTCTGGAATGCTAGCACCATGGTCAACATAGTCACGATAATAGTTAGATAAAGGACCACCCTGAGATCGCAAGAGCGTGCTGATATAGGATCCAATAAAGGAATTACCCTGCCCCGCATTCCACTCCGCTCCCCACCGACGTCCTGGAGGAGCATAATCTTTCCCCCTTTCACCTTTACCACGATGCGCTGCCTGTGTTGGCCCCTGGTTTGGAACAAAACCTCCTTGGTTCATCGCCCCTTGCCGAACAGTCAAAAACTTTCCTCTGATTGCCCTGACCGCCTCGATGAACATTTGCTGGTAGTCGGAATCAACATTTCCATTTGCATCGTGACGCCAATGTTTAGCATCAAACTGTCCCCATGCATTCTTCGTTTCTCGTATCGCTTTATCTATCATGGGGAACATCTCACCCACCATGCCAGAATTAGCAAAACGAGCACGCAAAGATCCTTGACCTTGTTCCCCTTCAGGGCGCAGCGACCCGCGTGTGGCCAGAACAGACTCGTAGTCTCCCCAGAACTCTTCATCCGTAATAACAGGATTCAACGACCTCATTCGGTACGTTTTATCCGCACCACCTTTGCCTGTTCCAAGTCGAACTTCTTTCTCTACTGCTTGATAAGGCAACTCCCCAAATTGAATACGCGAAAGCAAGGGAAATTGTTGTTCCATTTGTTCACGTATTGCGGGATGGCACTTCTCTCGCAGTTGCAAATCTGCATACGCTTGATGAATCCCATTAGGATGCTGCTGACCACGCTTCACCCGATCAAATAAATCTATCGCGTGACGAGCACCATGCTCCGTTCCAAAGTAAACACGATCCTGTCCTTCCTTTCCTGCGGTAAACCACTTATTTCCTGGTGTCGGATTTCCTTTATCATCCGTACTATGCTCCACCAAAACATACGGCTGTGAACTTGGACGAGTATCACTCGCATCGGGACCAATCTCTCTCCGAAACAACGATGCTCGTGGAGATCCGTCTTCATTTCGGAATGTCTCCACATGAGAACGACCACTCTGCAATGCAGCCTTCGACCTCGCGCCCAGATGAGCATCATCATCCTCACTGTGATACAAATAATGACGCTGGTTATACCCCGAAGGACTCAACTTACCATGAAGTCCTTTTTTGCCTTCTCTACGAGCAGCTTTCAAAAATCCATCTTGAAGGGATTGGTTATCTTTACCAAATATTCTTCCCAGATCAACATCTTCGTCACTCATACCACCTAGAAATCCATCTTGAGTGGTATGAAAGAACCAATGCTGTTGTCTACTGAAATCATCTCCCCAGTTGGGTAATTGCTCCCCATGTAAGGAACCATCGTGTCCCAAGACATCTAAGTAGTGCCCTTGATCCGCAGCTAGGCCATTTGCGATTCTCTTGGTTTTTCCTCCCGCAGACATCCCTTGCTGCTCATAAGCATGATATCTATCTGGATTCTCTCTGTCCTTTATCCCCCAACGTAGCTTCTCGGGACTCTCCGCCCTTAAAATCTCCATCGTTCGATGATAAGCCATGAGGGGCGAAATCTCACCAGAAGCAACATCCTCATATAGGTCCGGATGAATTTGAACTGTGTGAGGCACACCCTGAAATTCAAAATCAACGTTGCTGGGGTGATTGTTTTCTTCGTTCGAATGAGTTCGTGCAATGGCTTGGTGCCAAGCCCCACGAGCATCTCGATCCTGCCATTTAGCCTGCGTTAGACCAGTTGCCGTCGCGGCTGGTCCCCCATAACCATGATGAACTGGGTGTGGTCCCTCTTGGAACTGGAACATATGTGCTCCCTGCCCATTATGGGACTTCCCTTGTATCATTGGTACAATGCCATCAGAACCACGAGAAGCTCTTGAACCCCTATTTTGCTCCGGATGCTCCGGGTCATAGTGGTGCTTGTGCTCAAACCAAGACATGACGTAAGGAGTAAAATCCTCTCCATACTTCTCACGAAGTTCGCGAAGTTTCGTGGAACTCTCCGCATGATCGGGATGATTAAGAAGATCGTGAAGATAATTCTCCATCTGACCATGATCTTCGTGGGGATGACTGCTCCCCGTACTTACTAAGCGAGCATGAGACTGACTATGATGAAACTTTGGATGTTTCATTCTATGGAGAGATCCTCTTGAATGAAGATCCCCTTTTGAATCCAAATGACGACCGAAAACATCTGCAGGAGCCTGCAGGTTTGTCCGCTCTCTCCCATCATCCACACCGCTCCCTCCGCTGGGACCGCTCGGCGCTACATGCCGAACTGGAAACGAAGAGATATCAACATCATCATCATTACTACCCCCGAAAACCCCACTCGATCCAGTACTTTCTACAGACGCACTATCGCCACTGTCTTGGCTTTCTTGAAATTTACCCGGAGCCACATGCCTAACCGGAAAAGATGACAAGTCGGGTTCATCTGAACTCGAGGAGGACCCAAGACCAGGAGATTTATTTGATCCTGATCCAGACGAGAAGAGTGAACTCTGCTTCACCGAGGAACCGGGGGAGGCAGTCGAGGAAGATGTCGACTCTCCTGAAGACAAGCCTCCACCAGATCCTTCGGACCCCGGTGAATCCATCTTGCTAGAAGGTGTAGACAAAGAAACCGCCGATCTCAAATTCGGACCGTCTGCACTCATCGGAGAATCTTCGTCTGATTTTCGCAGACTTCCTTCTCTTCCAAGATAATAAGAAACATCATACCCCGACACCGACTTGGCATACTGCGGTGGCGGAACTTCTGGCATCTCTTGCATGGGCTCTGGCGCAAAGGACTTCATCTTCCGCTGTAATTCTTGCACACGACCTATCAATGTACGAAATGTTTGATGTTGGTGCCCATCAATAGCATCGTTCATACGACTCAGGAGAGCATGATATTCCTCCTGTTCTTCAGGAGGCAGTTGAGCAAATTGCTCCTGAGAAATCCCCCTCGGAATATCAACGACTGCCTCCGGGGAAGCACCCATCTCTTCCATCTGCTGATCTTGAACCATTTGATTGAGGATTGGTTCATTCTCACCAGGAGGAGCCACATGAAACCCGTCTTCTGCTGACCCCGGACTCGGACCATACAAATCTCGAACTGTTCCAGCTGATAGTTCCGGAGGTGGTGTTGTCATAAAGGAATCTGGATCGGGAGGATTTACTGGCCCTCCTGCCATCCCTGCATCCTGCATAACCGGCAAAGGACCCATAGAGGAATTACCGGATGCTCTTGGATTAGCTGTCTCCAGAGGATGATTCGCGGGATCCTCTTGAGGAGGAGGAGGATCCAGACTCGGTGGAGCGGAGTGAGGAAATGAACCATGCTCCTCATGCGATTGATCCAAAGATGGATCTCCTGTCTCCATCCCAAAGTCTTGTTTATCACCCGGAGGTGTTGTCGGATGATTCAAATCTTTAGCGTCTAAAGATCCTTCTTCCTCCATCCCTTCCCAGCCCAAAGCTCGCTTGACGTGTTCTTGAGCATCTGGAGGAATATCACCAGAGATATTCACACTTTTCAGTTGACCGCTTTCATCAAAGGTCAAGTTCATCTTTCCCGACATAGACTCTATCTCCGAGTGACACTTTTTTTCTAAAATTCGGTATCGTCTTCTAACGCAGTGCTTTGTATAGGTTCTTGTGGTTCTGGATCCCTTGTAGGCGCACCACGAAGACGACTATAGAATGACCTCACTGAGTTCGCATTAGAAATTTGTTGCTCAAGCATGCTATTTCGTGCGCTAGCCAGTAGGTGCTCGAGTTTTTGTTGTACTTCAGGAGGTTCATTATAGAAATCTGCATAATCTTGCTGCACATCTTCCATTGAATAAAGAGGCAGCTCCGTTTGGTGGATGGGACTTCCTATATCCATAGACAAATAATCATCCATATGAGGAACGTTACTTCCATCAGGGCTTAGTTGTCGATTCTTAATCTCGTCTACCTCCGTCCCCTTACTGGAAGCAGAAACAAGATCCTCATATCTCGAACCTTCTACTACTGGAGAGTTGAGAGTGTGTTCGTAGTCCGCCAACTCTTGCGGAGACATGGACCACGGCAAATAACCAGTATCGTCATATTCGCCGTGTTCATTTGTGTCCAGATACATATCAGCTCGAGGATCTTCTGGATCTCTTGGCAGCTTTGCCAAATACGCTTCCGCTGCCGACCTGTCGTAGGGCTTAGGGCCTGCAGGTTGCTCTTCTCCCATTCCCATAGGGGGTAATGGGGAAGATCCCTCTAATTGAGACTCCAAAGGATTTTTGTCTTCGAAAGGACTTTTCATTTTTTTTTACTCCTAAATGTTTTTCTAAAAGAAGACTAGAGAATGAGACTCTTTGTTGGTCATCATACTTCAACCATAATAACAAAGAAAAGATGTTCTTGTTGAAGATGTCGTTTTTGTTATTCTTCTCTCTGGTCCTGTTTTTTTTATTTACATAAGGGACATACTTTTGTCACAAACAAAAACACATCACCGCGTCCCCCACATACACAGGATAAGATCAAGGAAACCTTCGAGGTCTGCGGCTCGTGGTGCATCCCACCCAATGAGTGTCCAATTCGCAGAATCTGAAGCAAAAAAGGGGAGCAACTGGAGAGTAACCCTTATACATGCTCAAAACAATCTTTTTTTTGAAGCAAAAGGAACAGGTGGAACAACCACGACACTCACAGGAGTCGTCGGCTCACAATTCATTTTACCCGGACAGCCTGATGGGCCTACGGGTGGTAGTACCACACAGTTTGAAGCTCTTCGCGAGATAAAAAGAAGACTCGCAGAACCGGGATGGGAGTATGACCCCTGCACCATTCAAAACATCCAAAGTCTTCGCGATAAATCCTCTCCATCTGCTATGTCTGGAGGATCTATCCTTCCCGCCCCAAGCTCAACTCCCCCTTTGCCCGAACCACAAAAGATAGACCCACTCGAAAGCACAAAAAAAGAACTGGAGAAAAAACACAAAGAACTCGCCCCTGTCTACCAAGAGGACTTACAAGAATTAGAGAGCGAGTGGTTCCACGAAGAAGAACAAAGCCCCGCTACACCTCCTATCCTAACCAAAAACCCTGAAGACTTGTCAAAAATCCTCGATGAGATGGAAGAAGATGCAGAGTGGTAATCTTCTATCGAGCGCGTAACACTAAGAAATTACTCCCGCCCGAAACTCCCGTTTTGCGCCGATATATGCCCCCGCCTACCCTCACCCTAGCCCTTGCTCGATAGCCATAAAGAAGACCCGACTGTGGCCCTTTCTGGGGCGATATTCTAACGTTTTGCCCACCAGAATCCCCTCCTCTGCTCAACCACGCAATCACCCCTGCCCCTAACCCAACCACAATAATAGCCGTTGACCAAAACCACGGATTCTCCCAGAATCTCTTTTCTGGTGGTGCGGCCAGCTTCTTAACATCCAAGAAAGCCTTTCGCCAAACACCAACCTGCTTGTCTTTGCTCTCGATTATCTCTCTGAAAAGCTTTCTTTCATTATCCCTTTCTTTCTCGCTCTTCTTATAAGATCCTTCGAGTTGCTTATACCTCTTCTCTTTCTCTCGCCATATGGGTTCTTTTTTTTCAATATAATTTTTTAGGACGATGAGTCTTTTTTGCGCAGCGACCTCATCTGTCCTTGTGTATTGTATGCAAGATCTCTTCTCTTTATTGAATCGAAATTGCCCTCTCGCGTTTTTATAGACACATGGAATCTTTGTCTTTTCTCCCCTGGCAATATTCTGAAAAACAAACCAAAGAGAGAAACCAATAATTGCTCCAAGGACAAAGCCCTTCCACCACGAATCACTTCTCATCTATACAAACCTCATGTTATAAAGAATATCGAATTTTGACTTCTTTAGACTCTAAAGATTTTAGTCCATAAAAATGTAACAAAAAGAGGATAACACAAGATGTCCGACAAAGAACTTCAGATAGACGATCCCATTAATTACATTGATGAAGGTAAGGAAGTCTTTAGTGCCCTGGAAGAGTATATTGTCGGCACAAAAGATGAAGACAGAATAGAGCAGCTACGACGATTGAAAGGTTTGTGGACCTATGTCTGTGGGCTTCTTTATGACAACAAACTCGCGAGAAAGGCTCTGCGCTCACAGACAGATGACCTCCAAGCAACAGTATCCGAGAAAAGCAGACAAATTGCCTCCTTAACAGACGGGCAAGACGCATCAAAAGAATTGATCCTCCAACTCCAAGAGCAAGTAAAGAACCTCTCACAAGAAGTCCGAGTCTTCCATCGAGCCAATAAGCAAAAACTCTCACCCGGCGACTCGGTAGCAGAAATTCCCAAAGCAGATGAGTCATCTGAAGATAGTCCAATAGAAGAAACGCCTGCTGCCCCCACACCACCTACCAAGAAGAAAAGCAAAAAGAAGAAAAGCTCGAAAAAAGAAAACCCAGAAGAGTGATGCGAAATGAGAAAAGGCAAAAAGAAGAAGAATAAAAACAGAGAACGGCGTAAGGCAAGAAGAAGAGCAGAGCAAGAGGAACGACAACGCGCTCGAGTGGCTGAGAGCGCTGCTTGCCGCGAATCTCTTGAAGTCGCGATGCGCGAATCACGAAGCATCAGCGGTGAGGAGTGGCGCATTGCTGAGTGTATGACAAACAAATATCCAATTTGGTATGGATACAGAGAGAAGCTTACCGCAGATGAAATCTCTGATATAGATCTACGCAATGAGAGACTCATTGCTCTTGTTGGTGTTTTGGATCCAGACCATATTCGAAAATTAGAAAGATCCTATGGCTTTCCCAAGGGTCGACTCTCCAGTGAAAGATATTATCACTTTGCATTCAACCTGGAAGAGGCACCGAACAAACTTCGACTCTCACAAGAGTTCTTGAATCCGGCTGATGCAAAGCACGTCGGCGAATCACAATATCAGATCAAGATGTGGTTGGGGGATATCCCGAGAAAACGGGAAGAGGAAGGATAGAAGGAGGGGTGTGAGTGGGGAAGAAAGAACCTCGATGCGGGATTCTACTCTTCTTCGCCTTCGGCTTCGGCTTCGGTAGATTCTTCTGTCGACTCGGCTTCGGCTTCGGTGCCTTCTTCCGTCGTCTCTTCTTCGGTAACGACCTCAGTGGACTCTTCTGCCGACTCACCTTCGGAGGTGCTTTCTGCCGACTCGCCTTCACCTTCGCCCTCTCCATCGTCCTCTGTCGCCTGAAGGAGGGGGAGATCTTTGACGTTGATGTTTCCGATGTCCGGTCTCTCGATTTGGGTCAGGTTGACGTCATAGCCCAGGCAGTGGGCCATGCCTGCCATCAAGCCGAAGAGGTAGGACTTGACCAAGTCGTCATAGGTGTCCAGTTCCATATCGTAATAGGAGTTGAACGTGGCAACGACTGTCTCGGGGGGAAGGTAAGCGTCCGAAGGCTTTTTCTTTTTCTTCTTAGCCTTCCCTGCTTTCTTTTTGGCCTCCCGCACCGCGCTTTTCTTTCCGCTCGTGGCGAGAGTCTTTCGGTAGGCGTCAACCCAGTTTCCTTGCACATGCGGCTCGAAGCCAGAGACATCGAGAGCCAAGGAGTAGGACATCTTTCCTTCTTCGACGACCTTCTGAAGCTCACCGATCGCGTTGTCCATGAACTTCAGAGCGACCGAAACCCATGCCTCAGACTTGCCTACGATCAAGGCGAGGTCGGTGCTTTTGATGTCCACTTCCTCTCGCATGTACTGAAGATACATACAGATTTCAAAGGGCGAGAGATCTTTGCGCTGCAGGTTCTCGGCAAAGTTGATCTCTGCCGCACCCGCGATGTTGCCGCGATAGATTCTGATGGGGATTTCCGAGAAGCTGAGTTCATTTTCCGCGATCAAGTCATTGATGACCTTGAAGCGGCTGAACCCCGAGATGATGTCGTGGCGAAAACCGGACTCCTGAGATTCGTCAGGAATCTCCCAGACGATGAGAGGGGTCAGGATCCCGTTTCGCTTGACGCTGGCCTTGAGATCGCGAAGGTGGATAGGGTCTGGCTTCATCCGAGAGTTCTTGAATCGCTGCGGGTAGGTAATCAACCGAGGATCCATGTTTCGAGACTCAAGCTCCCGAACCGCCTCGATCACTTCGCCCTCTTGCTGAGACTCATCGGCTCCTTCTTCTGGAGGAACAACCACCACAGGCTCAACGGTTTTTGCCTTAGCCGCAGCTTTTTTCTTGCCCCCTCCCTTTTTGGAGGAAGCGGCTTTCTTTTTGCCACCAGTTTTTTTCTTCTTCGCTCCGGACTTCTTCTTGGAAGAGCCTTTCTTCTTCGCCTTGGTTCCGGTCTCTTCGACTTCTTCTTCTTCGGTGTTGGTCTGGACAATTTCTTCGGTTTCGTTCTGTACCGTCATACTCAATCTCCTTAATGATTAGACGACAAGGGCACCTCGCAATAATAAAAAATTGATCTTCTTTCCTGTAGAAAGCCAAGCATTTACGCCAATTACTAGAAAGAAATAGAGCAGAACTCCGAGATCATACTAAAAAACCTCTGCTCCTCGGAGATGCGGAAAAAACAAGATACTCTCATATAAAAAAAACTCAAGCCCCAAACATAAAAAACTTTAGAGTCTAAAGATTTTTGTTTATCAAACATGAAGTTTATTGATATAATTCTCCTAGAAAAATAATCCGTAGTGGATTTTCTACATAAATAGAGGAACGGTTTATATGAGCAACGAGATGATTAAACGTGGAAGTGATGGGCTTCCTATTACAATTGTCGAGTACAACCCAGACGAAGAGTCTAAAAAAGAGAAGATATGGCAAGCCTACCAAATGAGGCTTCGTGGGTACACAGTTAGTCAGGTTGCTCAAATACTAAATGTCTCGCGAAAGACTGTTTACAATTACATAAAAGCTTATCGAGACTCTGCCTCTCAAAGCGTAGAATCTATAGACCAGAACGCATACCTGGGAGAGATTAGATCCGAATTTGCTCAAATGAGAGAAGAGGCATGGACAGACTTCCAAAGTGCTAATAAGGTAAGTGACCGGATCAGGTGTCTCAAATTCATATCGGAGCTTCGTCTGAGAGAAACAAAAATCCTCCAAGACTGCAATGCCATCCACCAAACCCCACAGCGGATCGAACATTCGGTTAAGCATGAGGGTGAAGTAAGACATGCTCACCTCCACGCCGAACTCAGTGAAGAGAATCTGGAAGCTGTCGCAACTCAAATTCTATCCTTACGAGTTGGGATGAAATCAGAACAACTTCTTGCTATGCGCGGTAGAGACATACACTATATAGAACCCGCAGTTCAAAAGGGACAACCCGGATTCATCGATCAAGAAAATGATGAATCCCCAATGCCAATGCCACACACACGACCATTCTCTCTTGATCCAGAAGATACTTTCACAGATAAAGATAAGTAACGTATCTTGAAGTGAAACAAAATGCTCTCTACTAGCGAAGGACAGGATCATGCCCATAGATAATCAATACACCTCAAAGCAACGAAGCAGTAACTACAGAAACCCTGTTGTCGAACAACAGTTCCAACCCCTCCCCATTCCTTTTTCGACCAGAACCGACATCCAGTGGATCTCGCAACACGTTCCTACCTCGCAGTTTACGGGAGCCACTCCCAATGCCGCCCAAGGAACACCTGGAGGAGCTACTGGACCCACCCAAGGTGGCCGATGGATGTTTGGTGGCAACGTCATCATCGAATCCATCGCCTTTGAAACAATTGGTGGGCTAGAGCCTGTGGCGCGTGGTGCTGGCAGTGGGATATTCGTCTTCCGAAAAAACTCCAAGACCCCACAACTGATTGTCACCCTCGCCAACACAGATCAGTATGTCATGCTCACCGACAACATACATCTCCCCCAAGGAGACATTCTCAAAATAATCACACTCGGAGCAACTCTTCCCATGATTGGGCGAATCGTTGTTTCTCGTGATCGAAGACATCAAGGCGGCATCTAAATAAAAATCTTTAGACTCTAAAGATTTTCAACTCACAAAGATTGCCTCATGCCCAAAGAAAAAGAACCACCACCCAATATAGGAAACGCAATCCCACTAGGTAGGGATTGGGTTGCAATTGTGTTGGAAGACGACAGAGTCTTGCTGCAGTGCCGTTCCTCTATCGGTCTCCCGGATGGATATGTTGTCGACCTCAACGATCCATTCGGGCTATCTCGCGCACAAAGATACCCAGAAGAACTCGACGTTCGATCTCTAATGCTCTACAGAGATGGCACCGTTTTTTGTGACCCACACGGAATCAGTCAAAACGGTGTCCTCTCCGATCGTCGGAGCTACCCCATTCTTGCCCCCGTCGTTGATGCCATACAAGGAGCGAAGGTCGAACGAAGAGGGAACAACAACATGCTCCCCGACAACGAAGACTAGAAAGGAAGACACGCCCCCAGTATCCCACCCACCACAGGGTTCAAAGCCTCCTCTCCCCCCATATGCTCTATCGATGGTCCCACCACAAGAATTGTAAAAGATCCCAAATCAGGATTGTGATACAGACGAGACAAAGTCTGTGGCGCAAGAGGGTGCTGCTGCGTAAATGGTATATCCGAAACCATCTCCTCTAGACTCAGACACAAAGAAATAGAATCCTCTACATAATTCCTTGCTGCGATCGGATCCTTGTCCAAGTCCACCCATATGCGAGGGACGTTCAATTCAAATGCCTTGTGGTAACAAGCCATCCCATGTTTTGAAATATGATCTGGTGGAAAAGGGGTTGAAGAGAATCTTGAAGTCACTCGAAACTTACCAAGATCTCTATTCTTCGGAGAACAGATACAGACGATCAATAAATTAGTGACACCAAGAAGAGACAATAAGGCTTCGTGATGAGATGGCTTGTACGTCATATCAGAGGGGAAATAAGGTGTTGGAGTAGGGGGGAAACCACTCCCCCTAAGCATGTTCAAAATATGAGAAGAGGTTGATTCAGAATCTAGACGATTTCCTAGAATCATCATTGTCTTATCTCCATCAAAGGAAACAAGACTTCTCTTTATCTGCTCGCTCAAACTCACATACTCTTCAACTACATACGAATCCTCTTGTTTGGGTGCGACCTCAACTCTTCCTCCCCCAACCGGGAAAGTGAAATGTCCCGCCACCCCACTATCTCCATCTTGCGATGGCCTTGGTAGGGTCGCAAAGCCTTTAGGCTCTGGAGAACCCCTATCCAAAGAAACCAAATCAATGGGACTCGGTGGCGATGGCTTTGGAGGGATAGGAGCCAATCCCAACTTCTCCACAGGAACCTCGTTCACTTGTGGAGAAAACAAAACACGATCACCACCAACAGGAGCATCATCGACTTCAACACCTCGAGGAACCTTAAAGAAAACTCCCATACCACCCACATTCGAAACAGGAGGAGAGGGTGGAACAAAAGGCACAATTGGTGGTAATGGTGGAGAAGGCAGGGGAGGACTTGGCAGAACACCGCGCGAAGACACCGAGGGAGGCTGTGGTGGAGATGGGAGAGGAGGAGATGGCAATGTTTTCTTGTTCATATCTAAATAAAACACCTATAAAGAAAGCACACAAAATAACAACACAAACATCACTCGAAAAACGAATTATCCATCATTTATACAAAACTCACGCTTGACACTCATTCACCTGGGCTATTAACCTGGGCTTACAAAACACCGTAGAAAGATCTTTAGATTCTAAAGATTTTTCATACACATTCGAGGAAAATAAAAATGAGTCACCCCAAACAACCATTGCCAGGACAACTTCTCCCTGGCAACCCTTCGCGATTTCAAAGGAGAACCACTCACGCAGGAATAGTGCAAGGAGTGCAACACAACCACGCTCCCGTTGGGCAATATTTCCCCCAACAGTCTGTCTCCTTTCTACCCTCTGGAAATAACGTGACTTCTCGAGGTGTTCCTTTCGTCAGAAGTCATACCATCTTTCCTGCCGAGATGAGAAATCTCCACAAAGCCAACCCGCCTATGATACAGCCCCCAATGCCTGCGAAGCCTCCCGGCAGAGGACAGGCACCTGGATTCGACTCCGCTCCTCCTAACATGCCCCAAAGCATGAATGCCTTTCCTCCAAGCCCTCCATCCCAAGAAAATGAGATCGAACCCCAAGAAGATGAGATCGAACCCCAAAACGAAACAAACAATCCACCTCTAGGTGGTTGGGGAACACCCCCCACTCGTGGCAATATCCAAAGCACAATGCTTTCTCCCCCGCCACCTCTCCCCGGACCATCTTCTGCTCCGGAAGACGCCATGCCCACACTTACCCCTCCCCCCTCCCCCATGCCCCTTGGTGGACCAAGAATGGGAGGAAGCAATCCTCATGGAATTCCCGCACCTCCAATGGCCCCACCCGTCCCCGGAGCTAACCCTGGAGCTATTCCTAATATTACACCCGCCAGCCCTGCAGCTGCGCAAGGTCTTCCTTCACCTCTCGCCATGCCGGGAGAAGATACAATGAAGAGCTGGAATGGTGTGCTGGGAAAGGCAATGGGGGGCGCTGGTAATTCCACAAGCACACCACCAGCATCCTCGCCGCAAGGTGGTAGTGCAACCAGCCCCCCCGCTCCCCAGCCGTCCTCCACTACATCTGTCGGTGGAGGAACATCCAATAACGCTACGAATGGAGGGACATCCACAGGTAACGCAGGCCAAAACAACACATATACAGGATCAAACCCAAACCAAGTTCGAAACTACTCGTTTAGTGATGAGAAGGTTAAGCAAGCCGCAGGAAACCAAAGATCTGGTTCTTCTTTCGATGCAAAGTTTTCACCCAACAACACTCCCCGTCCCCAAGAAAGCCAAGGACAAAACCAAAGCCCCCAACAAAACCAAACACCTTTTGGACCTAGCTCCTCAACACCCTCAACACCCTCAACACCCTCAACTTCCAGTTCCGCACCCCCACAAGGATCTTCAGCACCGTCTGCCCCGCCTAAAACAACGACGGCTCCAAAAAACCCAGAGAAATTCTCTCGCCAAGTTGGACAGCAGCGGCGGGAAGGATCTGCTGGACTTGGCAAAGAACAAACTCCCAATCTTCCCGCTAAACCCAACCCCTTCCAAGAATATGCAGGGATCGGAGGAGTAGCGGGACTCTCACCAACATCACCAGCTGTTCTTGGATTCAATGCAGGTGGTGCTGCAAATGATCCAACAGGTGGAGAATTTATAGCCCAATTAGCCCACGCCGCCCTCAGACCAATAGACAAAGTAGGACAAGCAGCACAAGCCCCTGGGCAAGCAGCTACCGCTATCAAAGACACCGCGGCTGACATCTTTCGAAACAAACACGAAAGAGCCGCTGCTGCCCAACTTCGACACAAAGATAGACAAAAAGAATGGGCTGAAGGAACAGGCACTGCATTAGCACAAATGGGTGGATATCACGACAAATACGATCGTGCCGCCGCTCAACACCTTGATCGCCAAAAAGAAGACAAAGAATGGGCTGAAGGAACGGGCACTGCATTGGCACGAATGGGTGGATATCGCGACAAATACGACCGTGCCGCCGCTCAACACCTTGATCGCCAAAAAGAAAACAAAGAATGGGATGAAGGCGTCGGACATGCGCTATCAAGAAGAGACCCAAGTTACCAACACCCATACGAAGGATATCAGGACTCCTTCGAATATAACCCAGAGGCCCAAACAATGAACAAAGCATTGGAACGATCCATTTTAGAGCTTGAAGCCCAACTTTATCCCAACGCTCTTGATCAGGCCATGGGTCTCTTAGAACAAGACTTTTCCAAGGGCTTTGGAATACCAATGAGTATTGCGGTGGGGGATGACACCCATATCTACGAAGACTTTTATGGGACACCCTACTACGCAAAATCAATTGAACTCTGCGCGAAGCTCAAAGAGCTAATCGCAAAACGCCGAGCGCTTCGACCCATAAAATGGGAAGCTGGAAATAAACATGACCCCGATGAGAAAAAGAGAAAAAAACTAGACGAAGACGAAAAGAAGTGCGAAGTCGACATCCTAAAACTGCAAGCACAGGCCATGCGCTTCAAAGCCGCTGAATGCCGTCGAAACGACAAGACCCAAAAAAGTGTCCAATTCGAAGAAAATCTCGGAAAATCAATCCCCGGCAATGTGGATATTAGCAAAGCATGGCTCCACGAAAATCTCCGAGAGAGGATTGATTTCTTCTCAGGAACTCCATTTCAAGCACAAAGCATGGAAATCCTCGCAGAAGAACAAGAAATCGAAGCAAAACTCTACGATCTTACTGACACGAACTGGAACTATGGAACAGTTATAGATCCAGATAAAAATAAAAGACAAACCCTCCGAGAAGAACTTCGTGATGTTCAAGGCAAGTATTTTCTCTTGCAAAGAAAATGTTTGCTTTGGCAAGCAAAAGAACTTCGTGAGTTGGATTCGGCTCAAAAGAGCTTGCACAAAAGCATTCCCGCCATAAGCGAACTTTCACAGGTCGCCGTCCCCATCTTTAGCGAAAGACCAGAGGGACAAGTCACAGACGCCAGTCACCCATACACAGTTTCGAGTTCTACTAGCTTCGAACTCGAAAAAGCCATACAAGACCTCGAGAAAGCCATGGGGGACAAACTTCACCCGGACACAGACAACCTTGCAAAACTACAAGAAACCAACAACGAACTCGCTAAAATGATAGATAGCATGGGTGGCTCTGATGAAGGAGCCGCACCTGCTATGGGAGGAGAAATTTAATCATGCAAACCTCACACAACGCATCCATACTTATGAAATCACCCAGACCATCTGCCATACCTCTTCATCTGAGAAGAAGAACAAGCAATTGGCCTTTTGAAAACAGACCAACTGGAAGCATTGTTCCCTCACAAGAGAGCAGAAACATTGGACATGGACTGTGGCGTCGATATCCAAATGGAGCTATTGATATAGGATACGCCAAAGGAATCGTTCAGGAAGCTCTTCGGAAATCAAACCTTGGCATCGCCCTAACTGAGTTTGAGGCCCTCGCAATGTCTTCTGTTCTTGGATTTAAATTCCAAAATCTGCCCGAGAGCGTTGTTCGCGTAAAAGCTCCACTGTCCAACGATGAGGCTCTCCTGCTCAGAACCGCTATAGAAAATGACTATCGACTCGCTCGTCAATCGATGGCATCTTCCGGACTCTTCTAAAAAAAATGAGTCAATAGACTCAAAAAAAGACTATTATCGAAAGGGCCATGGCGAATTAACGTCATGGCCCTTTTTTTTTGCGTACAAGGAATAATAATGGCTCATCCATCAACACTCCTCCGCTCATTTATTGTCAAAGACAGTATTGAAAATGCACACTCTCTCATTGGTGACGACTCACTCTTGAATCTAATCCTCGCATGGCGTCGTATCGGTGTAAAATGGGATCCCCCAAATGAAATAAAAAATGGCGCAACCATGTCAGACAATGAATTATGGAATGCTCTCTGGGAACATACAATCTACAACGCCGAAGACTTAGCATCCGCATCTGGTCTTTCTGTAATTCGTGCCCAACAAAAATTATTGATGGCAAGACAATTATATTTGGTATACCCTGACGGTGATGTCAGTGAAAGTGCTATCCAATTCATACAAACAAAAGTTGTTGGCGAGATTCACAAAGCGACCAAAGGTCTCTCACAATCCAGTGAACCAAAAGAGACAAATCAAGCTCCGGATACACCAGAGATAAAGTTCCCACAATAAAACACTCCTCGCTTTATTTCGCCAAAAAAACAACAGAAGGAAAAACCCATGGAAGAAATCAAGCAAGAACAAAAAATACACTTCCTGAATGATGGATCTTCTATTGAAGAAGTTCCCATTGATTCAGTGTTTACTCACCCAAGAAACCCAAGAAAAGGAAACATCGACCTCATACGCGAAAGCCTTCAAGTTAATGGTTTCTATGGCGTATTGATTGTTCAAAAAACAACAAATTTCATCCTTGTTGGAAACCACAGATACAAAGCTCTCCTGGAAGAAGGAGAAACTAAAGTCCCCGTTATATTTATAGACGTAGATGATGACCAAGCTCTCCGAATACTCCTCGCCGATAACCGCACATCTGACATCGCAACGTACGACAATAAAATACTTTCAGAAATACTCGAGAACGTAAAACAAAGCGCAATAAAACTAAGAGGAACAGGTTTCAAAACCGAAGACCTCCGAGAAATCCTTCAAGGCGTCAAAATCGATCAAAAGAAAAACAATGTCCGTGATGAAGAAAACAGACAAGACTTTGACCCCAGAGAGGACATGCAACGCGAATGGAAAACTCAACTAGGACAACTCTGGCAATGCGGTGACCATAGACTCATGATCGGATCTTCAACAGATCCTCAAGCCGTAAGTACTCTCTTTGGTGGTGAAGTTCCACTCCTTATGGTTACCGACCCTCCCTACGGAGTGAACTATGATCCGGGATGGAGAAATGAAGCTGACACAATGCGAGGAAATGTTCGATCTACTGGAAAAGTCGCTAATGACCACATAGCAGACTGGCGAGATGCATATAAACTCTTTCCCGGAGATGTTGCCTATGTATGGCACGCCGCCATATTTACCGATGTTATTATGGATGGACTGCGAGACTGCAACTTTATACCAAGAACAATGGTTGTTTGGAAAAAGCAACACTTTGCATTCTCAAGAAGTCACTACCACCAACAATATGAGATGGCTTGGTATGCAGTAAGAAAGGGAAAGAGCGCAAATTGGCAGGGAGGAAGAAAACAATCAAATGTTTGGGAAATAAGAAATCTGGCTGCCTTTGGAGGAGGAAATGACGAACTCGACGAACAAACAGGTCATGGAACACAAAAACCAATAGAATGCATGCGCCGACCTATAGAAAACCACACAAACCCCGGAGATTCTGTATACGATGCTTTCTTGGGAAGCGGCACTTCTCTTATCGCCGCAGAAAGCACGGGTCGCCGAGGATATGGGATAGAGCTTGATCCTGGATATGGAGCCATTATTCTCGACAGAATGAAACGAGTTGGAATTGAGCCACACCTCATATCTGGAGAATTATCCGATATAACACCCGTCGATATAGAATTCGACGAGCAAGGAAAGATTCTGGAAGAAGAATCTTTAGACTCTAAAGATTCTAAAGCAGAGTCCATTCCAATTGTCCCGGTGCCAAAAACACAAAAAAACTAGAAGACGATTATGGAAAAAGTAAAAAACTTTTTTGGCAAAATCGCAAGTGGGTACTCAGAGAAAATTTGGGTAAAAATACTTGTCTGGGGTTTAGCCGCCACTCTCGCTATCATATCCGTACAACAGTTTGTGATTCGACGATATAAAAGAACCGTATACAAACTTCGGGTTAGTACCAAGTGGCTAAAAGCTCAGAGAGACCAAGCCAGATATGAAAAAAATATAGCCGTCAATAAACACAAACTTGCTCTTATAAAAAAAACAGAAGCAGGTCGCAAAGAAAAAAGAAAGCAAATAAATAAACAAATAGCCGATCTTGAAAAAAAATCTCAAAGAAACAAAAAAAAACTATCTGCGGAACTTATAAAAGTAGAGGATAAAACAATAGATAATCTTCTGCATTCATCCAAAGATCTAATGGAGAAAACAAAAATAGAGAATATCCCCTAGACCTTTTTCTTATGACTCAAAAATCTTCAAAGACGATCTAACCCCATCAGAATTCCTTAATGGCAATAACTCTAATCCTAAATGATCATCTAATTCAAAATCATTAGGATGATGCATTAATACAGTCCCACTATTTCCAATGATACAAGCATCTACCCCTCCATACACCCCCATCAAAGTCCCAAGTTTAGCAACATTCTCCCTCTCTAGAGGATCTCTTGTCACCGAATAGCAAACCGCCAACCCCCCTCCCCCAATACTCTTTGGTAGCCACCAATGCATGTTGTGACATATAAAGTTCCAGAGAAACAATCCCCTCTTTGATGCTCTTTGTCTGTCCGAACTCATCCCCCGCAATGATGAATGGCAAACATATAGAAAGTACTCCCCATTATAGCGAAGAACTACAATAGACATAAGAAGTAATGGTCTATTTCCCCAACGAAGGGGATCATTTCTGTCCGTACTTTTTGCTAACGGCCAATTTCTAAAATCCTGCCAAGCCGCCTCGTAATGGGGTGTTATCCCCATTAAACAATCCAACGTCCCCACATCCCTCTTTGGTACACAACTGCTCGTTAGTGACCACTCCATAAGATCTAGACACGCAGTCCAAACATGCCTCCCCTCACTAATCCCAGACATAGTATTTACTGAAAAGTTTGGAACCACTCTGGGCAAGTCCGGATAAGAAGAGATTAGCTCACGAGGGTCTCTTTGATAAAGAAGTTGCCCCACCTCTTCGGGAAAGAAGAGATCTTCTCCTTCCTTATCACCCGTATCGGTATCTATTCCCTTTGCTATATCTTTTTCAACCTTCATCGCATCATCGCATGAACCAGATAAGCACATTTCCCTAACATCTTCCATAAAACGAAACACTTTACTACCTCCACTTATAAATAGTGAATCCACCCAATTTCTTTCTTCTTTTTCATCTACATAGTTTGGCTTGTTTCTTACTGAGTTAAACAACTCTTCAATTTTCTTTGGCAAACGAGTAACCTTTTGTTCCTTTAGTCTGTTGAGGTCGAAGCACCAGACATGAAAAAGACACCACTTCTTCGCTCGGCTCCGCAAAAAGAACAACGCTCCAAGTTGTAGTGTTGATCTCCTGTTGAATCTGTGCCTCCTGGGTTTCTGTCCACTACAACAGAACTACCCCTCGATTCCCACCGATGCTGAAGGCACCGAACTCTCATACCGTCTGGAATATTGATCGTGCATGTTCCAAAATTATATGAACGACTCATCTATTATTACCTCAAGAAAAGTTGAAGATCATCTCTCCACGTATTTAATTCCATCCAAATCCTTTAACCAACTTAACAATTGGGGAGCAATTCCACCAAAAATACTGCCCACAACAACAGTCAGTGAATCTTGAGCCTCTATTACATTCACCATGAAATCCATCGTTGTGTTTACCGACCCAAGGATATCCCACTCCCGTTGTTTAGCTTTATCGGAAAATATAAAAATCTCTGTGCCTGACTTCCACTGTGATCTTTTTGTGACCTGTTTGAACTCATCTGCAGAAAATGGACCCTTCATTTTAGAAAGGTCCAACTCCACGAGCAAATCCTTCCAATGCTCCTGCGCAATGTATTCAACAATCTTCTTACAAATGATTCCAGTCGGTAACGTTCTACGACGCTCGAAGACAAAATCTCGGCCACCCGGTTCCATATTGCTATCCTCATCACTATCGGTCTCTTCCCCCATGTAAGAAGAAACCCCTCCCTCTGTTCTTTGCAGAAGAATCCATAATTCACGCGCCCAGAAAAAATAGCGACGACGCATCGAACTATGAAGTTCCTCCCAACACTCCCCCAAAGCTACTCTTGTATCAAATCGTTCATTTATTGTGTTGTTGGCTAGCTGACGAGACTTAAACAAAAGAGGGGCGATCCGCATCCCCTCCAAATATGACTCATCCACAACATCAAATGAACCATACGGCACCCCATTATCAATCACAATGAGCAGAGACAGGCCATGGTGTTCTTGGTATTCGAACTCAATACCACTCGGCAAGAAACCAAGTATTTTAGAAACTTCCTCCAAGAAAACAGAAGAACAAATAAAACTGGACGGATAAAATCCATAACACCCAAAGCATTGTCTAATTTTGTTCATAATCGAAGCCCATAGCCGAGCTTCTTTATTGCTTCTGAACGTATCCAATAATCCTACTCTCCAAGGCTTTCCGTTGTTTTCCATCTTACACATTCACCTATCTTTCGTTTTTTTTCATACTAAATCTTTAGACTCTAAAGATTGCTCAGGCTTTTTTTACCGCCGCATCCCACAAAACCTCTTTCCCCAAACCTTCAGACCTTATCCTTACCGATCTAATATCTAGAGATGAAACCAAAGCAATCTCACAACGCTCCAACCAGGGAAAGCAAAGGCGGAGATCACTATATCTGTTGAATGAGCTTTGCGGATCCAACAGAAAAAAGTCCTCTAAAACACCCCTGAATCGACATATCTGATTTGCCCTCACCTCTTCGCCCCCGCTTTGATACACCATCTTCTCAGGGTTTAACAAGAAGACAAGAGCGTCGTTTTTTCGATAGATCAGATAGCAATCTGTGGGAAGAAAAACATCCACCCACTCCAGGAACAGATCCCTACCTTTCGATAGAATCAAGATACGATTGTTTCTCTTTAAGAAAACATTTGAGCTATAGATAACCTCTATAACCGCAAATAATCCGGATATAATTAGGAATAGTAAAGATGTAAAGTTAAAAAGGTCGTGTTGAAATAAACCCACCTCGCGGCAAAGATAGAACGAGGCAGTCAGAAAAATACCCAAGAAAAAATAATAACGTATCCGAGATTTCATCGCCGAAATATCCAGGTTGGTCTTCTCCAGCTTCCAAAGTAGGCCGTCTTTCCAACTTGCGGGGAGTTCCTTTTCGGAGTAGCACTCTTCTAATTTGCGGAGATTCTCATGGAAAGTCTTTTTTGCTCTATCGGTCATCTTCTCTCTTTACCTTCCTTTATGTAACCAGAATTAAAGCTCTCTGGGATAGCTCTCGATAAAACACTCTTCAAGCGCTTCTCTTGGAATGCCTTCCCCAACAAAAGGAATAGCCTTGTACATATCTGTGAGATCTTCTGCCCATGCACCCACATAGTCTTCAGGCGAAATGACTGCACTCACATTATACGCCGTAGACGCCCTCTGACCAGACTTCTCGATCCTGAGAATGGGGATTGGGTTCTCGATAATGATTCGAAGCTTTTCTAGGAGGGTTTCCCGAGCAGCCGTTTTCTTCTTGCCTCCAAAGAATACATCCAGGAAATATTCAAAAGCGGAATACCCACCCGCGTGAACTCCGAGTCGAGCGTTTCTTTCCTCACGCTCCTCCATCTCCTCCATAAGGTAAGACAGACATTCCGATCCAAAGTCTCCTCCTCCGTTGCCAAAGCCTTCTCCTGGAAAGGTCAGTGGTGGTGCAAATCCATCGATTGCGCCGAAAAACTTCTGCAGATATTGATGTTTCTTTCTGTAATCAAAAAAACAGTCCAACACGATCCGATACACTTTTAAAGGCAAGAAGAAGACAGAAACACTCGTCTCTGAATCAACAACCCCATCCCAGACACGACCACCCTTAGTCACAGAGAAACAAGGAAGGCTGCCAAAAGACACCTTCCTAGAATCAACTACCTCCAGATGTCGAGTCTCTTTACTCTCCGTACTTGGATCAGGGAGATCGCCTGCCCAGATCCTACCCCCCGACACCCCTCCATCTGCCAGATACCGAAAGGCAGTTGCATCATGGATGCATCCAATCTCAGCCTCGTTGTGTATCATTAGAGGACGCATGTAAATCGGGTTTCCACTGGGAAGGACTCTCTTGTTTAACGTTATGTTACTTCTCAAGGTCATGTTCCTATCACTCCTGATGCATAATAAAAAAGCGAGAACCTGCAAGTCTCGCCAACTAACATCAGTGTAATAAAGAGAGCATTTACCAAATATCAGAAAAGAGGAATAATCCGTTTAGCTCTCGAAGCCCGACCACCCTCGGTTTACCCAGATCAACTCGTTCCCTACCCTCTTCTCCTCGTAGTCAACGAACTCAAGATCTTCTGCCCAATAAAAACAATCTAAGAAGAAGGGTTTATACAGATCGTTCAGCAGGCCGATTGTTTCCTCGTGGCTTCCGCTAAACATATTGTGATCATAAACAAACAAGAGTCCTTTCTCACCCTTTCTCCACAACTCAACCAATCCAAGATGAGGATGTGTGGAGAGGAACTCTCCCACTCTCTTCATCCCATCATCGTATAGAAACTTGTGAGAGAAGCGATCAAACCAAAGTCCTATAAAGACCCAGCCCGACCTTATCCAAAAGATAGAAGAGATCACACAAACAACAAAAGCAGACAAGATGATATAGAAGCGAGTGTAGATCGGACTGAGTCCTGGATATCCAAACATAACAGAAGCTGCTTTCACCTGAACCACTGTCGAATACTTCCCAAAAGCAAATATAGCCAACCCCACCAATACACAAATAGTCCAAACCGCAAATCTGTTTTTATTTGCTTGGTACCAAACCAGATCCTTTTCCCCAAAAGTCCGATCATATAAGTCTGGTTTAAATCCACCAGGAAACCTGGAACCCGATTCTACTTTTCGCATGCCCTAACTCCCCAAGTCATCATCCTCAATAAGATGCACGATAATAGCAATAAAAAACGAAAGAATTCCCGCGACTGCCCACATATTGATCTCGCCGGAAACTGCAAAAAACCACATAATATTTCTCGAATAAAAATACAGGATCTTTAGATTCTAAAGATCGCAAAAGCGAATAACTAATTCTCTCTGATACAGGACACTTGTGGCAAATTATCTATCAAGCAATTATGGTATTTTTGCGTGACGCCGAAGTTCTCTATTCTCGGCTCGAAGTATCATAATCTCTTCTACCTGCTGCTCATACTCATATGAACAAGAGCACGATTCTTTTACGAGCGCCTGTATCGAATCCCCATTTACACAAGAATCGAAAGCCTCTAGCACTGCATCTAGCACATCTTTTTCTTTTATTGTTTTAGAGAGAGCATCGATAAAACTCTGGCGAATCGAGGAAGACATCAAAGTGGACATTTCCAAACCCCTTATTCATTTCGCTATCTTGGGAAGTACTTCATTATTATAGAACGAACTATCGAATCACCAAAAGAGTCTATTCGATAGAAACAAACACACAGAGGAGATAGAACAATTAAAAAACAATTACGAATCAACGACCAAATAACATCACGAGTGGTCAGGCTTATCGATCAGGAAGGCGCTCAACTAGGAACCTTTCCTTTGGCACAAGCGCTCCGAACTGCCGAAGCTTCGGATCTGGATTTAGTCGAGGTGTCTCCCGATGCAGATCCTCCGGTTTGCCGAATTGTCGACTATGGAAAGCTGCAATATGAACAAAAGAAGCGAAGAAAAGAAAATCGGCAAAAAAGAACAACTGTCAAAGAAATAAAGATGAGACCCAAGATTGGGGATCACGACTTCGAGACAAAAATACGACGCGCACAAGAGTTTCTCAATCAAGGACACCAAGTAAAGGTGGTCCTTCAATTCCGCGGAAGAGAAGCCAGCCACCCTGAGATTGGGATGAGACTGCTCGAGCGCTTCAAGAGTTCCCTCTCCTGCTCCGTGGACCAAAACCCTCTCCGTCAGGGTCGTAGCATCCTTATGAAGCTCAGTCCCCCCTCCTGAAATCTCAATCACTTCCGAAGGCTAACGAACATATTCGCTTGCCCACCAACGACACTAGCTCGTTTGTTGTATCTGCCGTTACCCAAAAATCCATCCCCACATCTAGCAACGCACCCCCTTCACCTTTACCTGTAGGGGTGATTTTAGCCCCACTGCGCTCCCCAAAGCGACTGGCTAGCCACTCGTCCAATGGGTTACTTAGATTCGTCCCACGAGCGCTTATTCTAACCTTCCCATCCACAACAGCCCACGTTAGTACCAGCGATACCCCCTCCATCCGAATAAGCTCATCCGAGATAACCGCGATGTCGTCCGCGCATCGCGATTCAATAACTCCCAAATTAGCCACCAGTATATGATCCTCACGTCGCATCGTCTCCAACGCTGTCCGCAAGTTGGCAAAATAACTAGGAGGCAGGGGATAATCCGTTGCCACATGAATATTACTTCTCCACTCCCCCAGTAAATTGAATGCCGCCAGATCACGCCTGGATCCAGTTCGCATATCATGCGTATCTATATAAATCCCTAAAGCCAAAAGATCCGCAAGCTGCTCACGTCTTTCTGGTCGATTCCGTAAGATGTCATCAAAAAAGTTTGCCCCTTCATGCATTAATTCAAAAACCATTGTACTGGCAGAACCCAAGTCCTCAATCCAATACATAACGTCATCCCCATCCTCGAGAGTGGAGCCACGATGATGATCCACAATAATGAGTGGACGTTCCTCACGGAGAAATTCGGGGAGTCGTTGATCCAACATATCCGAAGAATCAACCAAAATATATTTCACCTCATTGGCATGGGAAGAAATAATGAGAGGTAAAGATTCCTCTAATAGACGAATACTTGTACCAAGATTATATTTTGTAAAAATACATCGATTCTGCGGATGCCCTATTCCTCCTGCATAACAACATGAAAACGACCATTTCGCATCACCGACATCTTCGAACTCAGAAGTGACATATTCTAATAACTCCTTCAAAGCCACGGTGGATCCCAAAGCATCTGGATCCACTTGCGCAATCAAAAACACATATTTGCCAGGATTTTTTCGTAAGACCTCTACCATCTTTTGATACCGAAGCATCACATCTTCTTTATTACTCATCAAAAACCTCGTATTTTATGATGACTCCATAAGAATCTTATACACTATAAAAGATAAACACAGGGCCAAGGTGAGACACTCATCGATTTTCGCGAAGAAAAAGAAAAGATGTCAAAAAGACATTTTAAAAATCTTTAGAGTCTAAAGAAATAAACACAACTCATAAACAACAAAAGAAAAGCCCTCTTAACCAAAGTCGAAAGGGCTACAGACATCAAGACAATACCGTTTTCACTTCTCTATATTTCTTGGCAATACCTTTAGGGTAACCACCTTCTATAATGAAAAAGCCAAACCGAAACCATGTGGAAAAAATTAGAGAGCAATATAATCACGACAAGATATTACTAACTAAGCACTCTCCCCTTGGTGCCTGCTCTTCTATCTTTTTTTAAAGAGGATATAAAAGCAAGTTCAGAAAAACAATATCTGCCACTAGAAAAAATACTATCACAAAAACAACCAACTCCCAGTCACTTTCCTAGTAGAGGGCCGTAGAATAGGCAATCACAGTAATCTGGTCAATCGTTGTGCTGCAATAGGTTTTGTGATAGTCTCATTGACGAGTAGTTTTAGTTTTTTCAGCACTGCGTGGTAGGTGGTGCGCTCCCATATTGTCCAAAGCAATCATGTGAGAACATTACCTACGACGTCATAGCAAAAAGAGAGTCGAACATGTCGCCTATCTACATAGATGGAACACTACAAGGGAGCGGCGGTAGCGACGACCTTCACGATGGCGCAGTCGACGCTGCTGCACTTCGTTTAGTGACGGGACAAAAAGATAAACAATTGATTTATGTTGAGTCTTTAAACCAATTGTTTCACTACGAAGACAGTTCCACCGCTACAGACGACGGTCTAACCGTAATCCGACCAGGGGCAATAGCGGCGATGGATCCCGGCAGATGGTTAGTAACGCCACCAACGCCAATTCCTCCTGGATGGAATACAAAATACAGTGTGGACTTCTCTGCGCTTCCCGCTTTAGACATTAAGGATCTTCTGAGCCCAGCTGCCTCCGGGGCTGTCACCATCGACGGTAAAACATGGCAAGCCGAAGATCTGAACAACGCCACTGCTCTAGATATAGATGGTTCAACAGGAATTGTATGGGATACCGCCACCGGGACCTATGATTATGGGAACCGCAGTTCTCCCCACCTCTACGCCTTGATCTCTTCGCTCTGGCCCAGTTATAACGCCGCCAATAATCTGCTACGGATCTGGTCCCACTTCTCCTTTGTTCCGGTCAACAACTGGGACTCTTTTATGATGATGTTGGAACGGCAAGGTGGCGTCGGCGGCGAACTCATGGCCGGTAGCATCTTCCGACATGATGGTGGTAACAACGATCAATGGGGGATCTACCACGGGTCCGCAGGTGGGGCAAATGGCTTCACCAGCAGTGGTTTACACCTTACCGACGACGTAATGTGCATCGAACAAACCAAACGAGGAATCTTCTTCCGCTCAGGCACCTACTCGGGTGGCTGGCCCAATATCGAAGACATGAATCTCCACGGCCATATAACCTATGACAAAAGTGGCGATCTCCTCCTCGGCGTGGAACAAACTAACGCCGTGATTAGCTTTAGTAACTTTAAAAACACAGGGGCACCCGCGGACGCCACCCTCATCCGCCTGCGGCTAGATGCCAAATAAAAATCACACATACGCAACCATGATCAAATTGACTTCATAGACAAAGTATAGAGACCGCTACCCCTAGTAAATCCCAACTTCCCTCCCCATCGAATCAATCTCATATCCCCACCCAAAGAATCATCTTCAACTTTCATAACCTGTATCTTTCCCGGTTTCGAACGAAAAACTTCGATGTTCTCTTCTTCGTCCATCAAAACACAAACACCTGAATCTAAAACAACAAAATTAATCCCCACATTCGCAATATCTTTTACCAAACGAACATCATAATCTGAGAAATCATCTGCGAATCTAAAGACAAGGCGATTCAGCTTTCCGTCCTTGTTTGCCCTAACAATAAGCACTCTTCTATCAAATTTGGCTTCGATGATTTGATAGCCATCCAATTCTCCCAATCTTATTTGGTGCGTTTCCTTTATATTCACAAACAAAGAAACGTAAGCCGAACCAAGAAGATTCTGCAGAACTCCTCCACTAAATAAATAAGAAGCATGTGGGAGCACGTCAGTAACATGTGGGAAGATTGGGATCTTCCCGGCAGCGCAGTCGATGCGAATAATTGAACTGCCGCACTTTGCATAAGCATTTCCTTCATAGACAGAAATAGATTCTGCCGCGACATCCAAATATTTAATCCTATCCCCATCTGTAAACGTCAGATCATTGCTCAAAATAGAAATTCTAATTTTATTTAATCCATCATCCTTATATAGGAATACTTCGATAGGACAACCACTCCTAGTCAATGCCACTTGGCCGCAAGTGTGGGCATGAATAAATCGTCTTTCTTCGAAAACCTCACCCGGTAACTTTATAAAGGATCTATTGCCCAAAGAATCCTGAACGATATCTAAAATATCTTTTCCAAAAGAATGCCACAGCTGGACGACAAGCCTGTCGGTGCTTTCCAGATTCGTTATTTGAGGAGCAATAAAAATCACATCCCCTACTAATGTTGGCGGTAGAAGGCGCTCACCTCTAACAAAAATCTTCTTATACCAATCAAGAAAATCATCAGGTATAACATCAAAGGGATACGCCACTCGTGGAACTCCCACATCTGGATCGAAAACAGAGATATTATCCTTCATGCGCCGCCTTGTTATCGCAAAATCATCCCCTTCTGTGTCAGAGGGCAATTTCTTTCTATATTGCTCTTTAGGTCCCTTATATTTACCTCTAAAAGGATGAATGCCCGTAAACATCTGAAAAGAAATCACCGCAAAACTAAACCAATCCGATAGCTCTGTAAAAACATTGCTGCTCCAATCGCGGATCGACTCCATGATAGCAGTGCCTGGAAAAGAAGGGGTCTGATAGCTGTCTGCGTCAATAAACCAAACAGACGAGAAATCAGGCGACACCAGGAAATTCATTTCATTGAGATCAACTAAAATAATCCCTTCTTTGTGCGCAAGCGAAATCCCCACACTCAATTCTCCAATAAGCTCATAGATCTGATCGTGAGTGATAGAATGCCTTTTTCTATAAGACGGAGGAAAAATAGAACATAAGGGTATCCCGCCCTGTACAAAGCGCATAGCATATCCCAAAGGGTTTTTCTTTTTATCGAAAATAATTGATTCGGGCTTTATGAAACACGAATTACGCAAAACTGATAATTCTGTCACTTTTCCCAATGGAATCATTTTTATAGGATTGTGATAAATTTTATACGCAACTCCATTCTTTGTATAAACATCACCCTCGCCACCTCCTCCGACATAGTGACTTTGATTTAAATTTATATATCCACCACCTTCTAAATAAATCCGCAACTGTCTAAGTCTCCATAATATTCAAGATTCGTCCGAATCATTTACTATACAAGCCACATCTTTTGATTCGACAAAAGGCACTATGACTTCATAGCCATGGCTCAAAAGAAGTTGCGAAGCTGATGCAAGATCTCGTTTCAATCTCTCCTTCTCTACTAATGCTCTTGTTTGTTTTTCTACTTCCTCTACCCCCACACGATTCTCGAACTCTTCATCCGTTTCTAACCTGTCGTAGGCTGTAATCAACATCGGCTCTGAGTTTGTTCCGCATTCTGGACACTCTGCACTATCGGGACAGAAATAAATCTCATTTTCTAAATACGGACTCGGAGTGTCTGGGTAATCTTTTCCTTGTTCAGAAACTATTGCATCTCGCAACGCGATCCAATGATTGATAAAAGTGTCCAAGTCCGTAGCTGTCGCACCCCATACACTACTGAACCGAAAAAAACACCTCTTCGAAACAATAGATCTTTCTTTAGACATTACTTTTTCCTTTGGGCATAAATAACCCCGCAATGGCAACATCATCACTGTGCGTTATTAGACGATCCACACAATATTTATCAATAAACTTGCGCATTCGGCGTTGAAGAAACTCACCTCGAAAACTCCTTATCTTTGTTACTTGTCTGATAACCAAGTCCTCAAAAAGAGATTGTAAATTATCTCTAGTTAATCCAGATGTGAAAAAACTAGACAATCCATCTGTCGCTATCAAAACAGAGGAGTACCTATCCGAATCAAGAGTGAAAGACAATGAGTAACGATCTTGAAAATCTGCGAAATCTCCTTCATCTGATTCACGAAAAACGCAGAGAACATCTTCAACCTCTGGGATTGAATCGATCTCTTCGACTAATGTCCCTTTGCAATACCTTACTCCCAGGGGCGTTGACAGGTCTTCATCTCCATTAGTTGTCGGCAGATTACCGACAACTACATTCGCAAATCCTTTCAAGTGTTCATAGTGGGCAAGGTAATGAAGATAGGCAGGACAGTTTCCAGAAAAAGAAACATCTAACCACTTCCACTCGCCCGAATAGCGCAACTTCGCCAGAACCATGCCATCACCCGAAATCCCCACATTTATATCGCCTTTATTATTTTCAAGAGCATAAAGCAAAGTCGCATTCAAACAATCGGAAGGCATCTTCATGGACAGAACAAGCCCATGGGCTTGTTCAATAAGCCACTCCATATTTATATATTCACCCCAAGAAGCGACTCTATTCATAAGAGATCTTACCAATAACCTAGCACCAAAATCTGTAAAGGGGGAAGTAGAGCATCCATCGGAAACGACCACTAAAGATCTTCCTATATCATCAGCCCCGCCTCCGCGATTGAAGAAACCACTCCACGCATAATCTTCACAAATCTTATGTGTAGAACCTCGGCGAAAAAAACTATCTACATCACGCACCACTGCCATTTGCAACTCCAAAAAAAACGGGCAAATCTTTAGACTCTAAAGATTTTACATCTCTAAAGTAAAAGACTTACCCGCTCAACAAAACCCGAAATAGAAAAATCGGATCTAATTCGAGGCGGCTTGTTCCCTGGAGAACTCGGCTACTTCCGTGTAGACCGTGAGAAGAACATCATCTACTTTGAAGAAGATGGCGTCCTCTTCCTTTTTGCCCGTTTTGATATTGGGGCAAACTTCCCCAAGCTCCACTTTCCCCATAGCCGGGACATCATAGTTATCGGGGAGCAAACCAGTGGCTCCGATGTAAAACACAATGGGGCAAATCTTGTCGCGGTAGACTCGATCGATAACCCCTTTGACGTCTCGCTTCATTTGAGTCAAAAACTCAACAAGGTCATCCAGGATTGTCGATTCGTCTCGATTGCTAAAGTCTTCGAAGTCATCTGTGAGATGATTCAGGCTGCTGCTTCGAAGAACCGACAACACTTCGTAGGGCGTGTCAATGCCAAAGAAGGAGGCGGCGAGTGGCTTCAACATATCGTCGAGCCGCGTCACCTTTTTGCGCGAACTCAAGACCTTCCAACCCACCATCGCATTAGGGGCCAAGGCATCCTGCACCGTGGGCTTGTCAACCAACTGCCCCTTCGCATCGGTCACTGTGAAATAGGCCCGGAGGAAGGCGTTGGCACTCGGAATCTTATCGAGAGACAACGTGTCCTCTGTGCCAAAGAGAACCTTGTGCTTCACTCTCGTATCAAGAACCCCCTGGCTCAGTGCCGCTTCCCGCGTCAGGCCATCTTTGACATACTTGTAGATCGAAGGACCCGAATAGAAAAGCGATGGCTTGAGGTGGTGACTGTCGAGAGCTGCGATCTGCTCGGGCGTGTACAGATCAGACTGACCCTTCAAAGCTGCCTCTAGCATCTTGGCGAGCATTTTGAGCTTGGCCATCCGTTCAAACTCGCCCGAGAGACTGTCGAAGCTTGCATCCTGGAAATCGACCAGTGGAAGATGTTCCAAGTCCAGAATGTAATCTTCCGATGGATTCCATGGACCATCCACCAGACCCGCTCTCTCGAGAGCCGCAAAGGCTTTCTTGGATCGAAACCTCACCTGCAGATGCGGTACCGCCAGTAGACCGTCGCCCACCAGCGTATAGTTTCGATAATCGCGCAAATTGTTCAAACGAACACTGGAAACCTCCTCGACAACCCCCACGATATTCTCTCCCGCATCCTGTTCCACAAGATCCGCTTCATACGAGAAGAGAAGATTAATGGTGGCCGACGACTCGTTGCACTCCACACCCCGAATCGAGAAATACTCATCACTGGAGTTCTTTGGGCGAAGCTTGAAGCGAGGCGGGATATATTTCCCCAACGGGTCAATCTTCCCCGGAACACGCTTCACGCTTCTCTTGTTGTACACTTCGAAGAGCGCTTCTTTGTTGATTTCGATGGCGTCCGAGTATTCACTCAGAAGCTCTGCAAGCTCCAAAATCGAAACCATGTCACTCGGGGCCATCTCGTCCGCGAAGATGTGATTGTCGGGCATCGAGTTGTCAAAGAGAGCCGCATCAACGTCTGTGGCGAACGCCGCAATCCTTTCACTGTCCAACGCTGCTGCATGACGATCAGAGAGCGTCATATTCAGAGTCGAAAACAAAAGAAACTTCGCTCGATTCAGTTGGCCCGACGCAATACAATATCGCACAAAAGCCAATATCGGGAAGATGTCATCCGTCCAGCCCGTGAGGCAGTCGAAGGCATCCGAGTATTCATACTCTTTTTGAGACACCTCTTGATAGCGATAGAGCTTAACATCACCGCAGGAGTCTACACCCCTGATAACAAGCTCACCGTTGCTTCCGATGACCTTTCTCCCCCCCCACTCCACATACACTTGCTGCTCGAAATCGTTTCCATCAGGAAAGACCAACGTCGGGGGAGCGCTTTGAGCCAAGAGAGAAGATGTTTGATACAAGCTGTCATACACATCCGCTGCGCTCTGTGCCTTCACACAAGAACCCGAAACCATGTTCGCCAGTTCCGCCATAAGCGGGAAGTCGCTATACCGCGAGTATGCAATCGTGTTGAGGAAGCAGTTGCGTTCCTTCAGTCGGTTGCAGATCTCCCGCAACTTTCTCCTTTCATCTCGTGGGGAGTGATCGTTGGCGTAGCCGTCTGTGTGAAGAGTGATACACGTCAACTCTCCATCCTCGACTAAGCCCTCTGCCATTTGCATCGCCTGACTGATACAAGTCAAGCCCGTGACCCGGATGCTTTTGATTTCTTTTTGGTATGGAGAGTCCATCTCCATAATGTCCGCGACATCCACCTTCTCAAAGTGGAGAGTCAGATCGCGAACTCCCGAATAAGAAATCAAAGACACCTTGAGCGCCTTGTCCCGATACTCCTGAAGAGTGAGAAGCTTCAGGAGTGTGTTTTTCAACGACTTCATCTCCCCCCACATCGATCCTGATCGATCCACAACAATGACGTGATGTGCCGCATCCCGCATTGTTGTCTCCCCAGGGTCGGGTGGCTTCACATCCAACTCCTCCGCGACGAAGTAAGCTTTGGGACGAGCCGCAAAGTCATACATAATAAACTTGCAATCAGGATTAAAGGGCTGTGTGGTACTCATCAGATTTTCTCTCCTATCTAGAAAAAGAGCCACTAGTCAAGAAAGAACAAAACCCTTCTCGACTCCCAAAAAGACTAGCCAACTTGTGTGTCTTTTTGTGTCATACGACATGTAAAAAAACCAAAAAAAAACGCGACTGCGGAAATCACCACAATCGCGAACAAGCAGAGAAATCTTTAGAGTCTAAAGATTTCTCATATCAACTAAGCCCCTAGAAAGTCAGGGCAACGGATGGACCGCCAGTTCCCAGAGACTGCGAGGCAGAAGACAAAGACTGAGACACAAAGTCTGCCACCTTCGCCAACGTCGACTCACTCGCGCTCCCTGCATCGACGAACTGATCGAAGCCTGCTTCATTTTGAAATTTTCGCAGCCATGTGGATTGCCCGAAGCCGATCAAGATTGGGCGAAAGGACTCCAGATCCTCGCTCTTGACCAGATCGCCGATCGAATCCTTCACCATAGTCCGAGTGACCTTGGACATATTGTCTTCGCCATCGGTCAAAACAAAGCCGATGCCGTTGACAAAAAAGTCGTTGTCCGAAAGATCTTTTGCGAATTGCTGCAAAGCGGTCAGGTTGGTATAAGCCGCCTCGTACAGTGGCGTCCCCCCCCTGCAATCGATGACCCCGGTATAATCATCTTCCTTGATTTCGGGCAAAGGTCGGAAACCATGAATTTCCTCCAGATACCCGTGAAACTGACTGGAGAACAAAACAACACGAAGCATCATGTTGTCTGCTCTTGGGTTTCTACGGCAAGCCGCGACACAAAGCTTCAACATCTTCTCGAGGTTTGCTTCCTGTCCTTGCAACGATCCCGTCACGTCCACCGCGATAAAGGCGAGGGTGTACTCTGAGGCTCCCAAGTCGTCTATCCTCTTCGCCGAAAAAGAATAGTTCGAACCACCCATCTGATGGTCTTCCATTGTCTCGTCTGTAATTCGAGGCATTTAATCGCTCTCCATATTTGTAAAAAGAACTACTTCAGACTTATCGACCCAAACAATGTCTAGGCCAAGAAATCTAATGAGTTAGAAACATTCATTCCCAACCCCACCATATCTTGAACAAACTTTTCGCCCAGATGTTCAAACCCCGGAACATCAGAGGTGCAATCTTCGATCAGATAGAGCTTCTTGACATAGCTCGGATCTGAGAATTTTGCGACAATATCTCTCGCCGTGTTTGCCAAGCAATGGGATCGAGCTTCTCCCGCCAGAAAGACAATATCGGCCTCTTCCAGAGTCCGTATCAACTCCATATTGATCTGCGTCGAGGGGTCGCTGGGGTCCACAACCTCTGCCTGCACTCCAGAATAATGCTCCGTCTGTGGGTTGGATCCTTTCGTCACATAGTCCACAGAACAAAACTGCTCTTCCCATCGCAGTAGCGCTGCCATAACCGCAGGGTGAACCAAGTGGCCCATTGTGCCGATCATACAATGCACTGGCCACACGACATGGGGATAGCGACCGTTACTCGCCAGCGCCTCCAGGTATCCTTTGCTCCCTTTCTTGGTTGGCCCTCCTTTGTACATAAAAGAGGGGATGCGCGTAGTAAATTCATCTCCCGTAGGAACAAGCGATCCATCGCTCTGTGGATCCATCCGAACGACACGATCGTTATTTATCCCCAATATCGTATAGTGGGGGGGCGGGGATCCATCACTAGTACGCCTCCACCAAGAAGGATGCGCCTGATCCACAAACCGATGCGAATCGAGCGTGACATGAACATCATCCAACCTATCGCGCAAACGATCCAACATCGCTGCCAATCGCAGCATATCCTCATGGGCTCCGTCCACATATAACTCACCCCTATTCAAAAGACGATCATACATATCCCCCATATGGGGTCGAACTTCTGGTGGAAGAATATCATCTGGATTCTTCCCCGTGAGTTCCTGCAGACCGGGCCAAGAAAAGGAAATCTGAGGATCAATTATCAGGCCATGGATTTTCATTTCAACTTTCTCTCTTTCCTATTCGTTTTTGCCATTAGTAACCCCGTAAACAAAATATAAAAACCCGATTAAATAAAAAAAAAGGGAAATCTTTAGATTCTAAAGATTTCCCTTTTTTTTAGTATTTGGACATGTTGAAAATTAACGAAACTCGTGGACCTGCACAACTTCTTTTGACTGAAATCCCTTGTCTGACTCCCATAAAGTAAACTCAAAAATTTTATCCCGACTCGGCAAATCCTCGAAGTTCACTGAGTTTGGTAACTCCGTGAGATGAATAAATGCCGTTCCCCAAGGAGACTCGGGATTTCGAGCATCGACAATCCAAAGTTTGTCCAACGATCGTAAGAATCGAATAAACCCAAACTTCTTCTCTTGATTAAAAGAATAACAAATACCACGAGTCCTGAATCCGGGAAAACCCCACTTCCTACGAGAATCCTCACGGATACCATCTGAATCATGTGGTGAAAGAAGATTCGGAATCAAATACCCAGATATAAAAAAGTCACTTCCACATCGTACTGCTTCCGAAACATTTTTGAATCCAATAACCTCAACCCTACATCCCTTATTACGCAAAATCGAAAAGAGACTATAGAAAACATCGCTCCCAGAAACAATAACAACAGTATCTAGATATTCGGATGCTACCAAAACATCCATTGCCATTCGCACTTCAGATGTTGACTGCAAAAAAGAATTCCCATCTGTTCGAGAAAAAACCTCATTGTAAAGAAGAGAAGTAACAGTAAAACCAAAATCACGAAGACGATCTTCAAAATCCCTCTGCCGACGATGGTACGCCTCTTCTTCTTCCGCCCTGAACTGGTTATAATTCATATAGGCAAATAAATTAGAAAGTACTCCACCGTCGCGTATTGCAAAGTTTCGGAGTACATCATAATTCATGCCGAAACCACCAGAGTTATTCAAGAAATTAACATCAACAAAGACACCCACTTTTCTCATATCTTCAAGAGTCCTTATTTGTAGAGAAAATCAAACTAAGAATAATAAAAACAATCCAAACCGTACACAACACACCAAGCTGATCTGCATCTATATTTTTAACATAAATACCAGATAGTATCGTCACTGTTGCAGCATTTTTCATATTGTCCCACATCCAAGATATTTTCTTCTTCAATCTATTGAATCCTCATTTATAAAAATATAAAAAAACTACTCAGTGGGTCTCCTTGCCGGAATAATCGAAGCTCCCTCTAAAACCCGGGGCTGTGGGATAGGAACCATAACCTCAACCCAAAACGGGAACAAAACACGATTCGTATATCCATCCGGATCCACAAAGTCACCATCATGCGCAATGTCCAGCATCGCCTCTGGACCCTCGCCCCCCTCCTTCGGATTCCACCCCGAAGCACTCCAATTGCCATATTCATCCATAACAAGAGCAATCCGAATCTTTACCAATTCAGTCGAATTTTTTATTAAACTCGAGCTTAGTAACTTCCCATCTATACTTACCACTGTCTCTTCTTCCCCTCTCCTCCTTTTAATCATGTTCTTGGGAACCGATGGAACTGGAACAGAAAGTGGATTGGGAACCGCCCCTATCTTACTCATAACAACACTCCTCTAATAAAAAACTATAAAACGGTGCCTTTTTCAAAAATGTCTTGATCTCCGCGTCGAATAGACATCTCATCATCCGACAAATCACAAAACATCCCTCTTGCCAAATCTGGATGTAATCTTTCAATAAATCGAAACATCAAAATAGCTACTTCCCGCAAAGTAGGATGTACATGCTTCGTTGTTCGAATCTCCGATATATACACCCACCCTTTCAAAGAAGCAACGAGTGGAGAGACAGAAGATGCTCCCAATGGAGATAAATACATTTGGCGAACCAAGTCTTCATCATCAAAACGCTTCTGCTCTGGTATTTCCTGCAGGAGTTCCCCACATCTCGCCCGAAACTCGCCATAGACCACACCAGAAAGCAAACCTTCCATCTGTTCTAAATACCAAGAATGCAACGATGTGACATTCTCAACTAAAGGAATGGGGAGATAACAAGGACGGTGTCTCTGTATATCTCTAAAGGATCCAAAATCTAAATCAAAAAGAGCCGACAAGCTTCCAAAGCGATCAAATATTCTTGGGATTTCAAAAAACCTATTTCTGTTTCTTAATCCCATCGTTTCTATCATCTTCTCTGCACCACTAATATCATACAGAGAAGAAAAACCCAGTAACTTACTTCTAGACCCTTCTCCAGTTACCACTTGAAAGAGAGAACCAGGGGATCCCTTACAATCCTCACTCCCCCACATCATTTTATCGGTATCAGAACTTCTCCAGAAATTCATCTGCATTTTTTGTTCAAATGATAGCTCCTGTCCTCCTGTCATGGGAACACGATCTATCCAATCTTTTCGAAAACTATGAGGATACTTTATCCGCATAGTTTGCATGATTTGTGTAGCCAAAAACTGAATCTCTGAAGATGGATGCTGCCACATCCTGACACAATGATCAGCGGCTTGGCGTAAGTTTGTAGTCCAAGATAAATTCGTCCTCGTGCCTATCGGCAATAACGATCTTGCTATATCAAAAGATCGCGCCTTAATAGCCCGTCCCCACCTACTTTCCGAGATCTCCGATGGACGATCGAGGTTCTTGTACAAACCTTTTTCCAACTCTAGCACAGTGTCCGTATATAAAGAGAACCAACCGTCAAGTAGATCATTCGCTCTCTGCCAAACATCATGACCCGACTCCCTTGATCCATAAGGATTGCAATGTAAGTTACTCGAATGCGCTCGACTAACAGAGAAGTCCATATACCGAGTCGAAGCTTCCTGTCCAGAGTATAGAGGATTATCCTGAATAACCTTCGCTGCCAGTATCGATACATCCTCTATGAAAATTGTGAAATACCCACAATCGCCAATAGATTTGTGCCCATAATTCACATAGAACATCTCCAACTTCTCTTGAATGCCCCTCTTATCTGCTCCCCGAAATTCTTCTATAATGCCCTCGAATCTCTCAAAATCTTTGGCGTTTTCTTCGTTTCTCCCTTCGTTGCCCAATAAATCCCCAATCCACTCCGATAATACACTTATAATCCATTCGTCCCTATTGGGGATATAGCCCAACTCCTCTAAGCGAATACGAATAGACTTTGGGCTACGGCTATAGAAAGCCTGAAGCATTGAAATGATCTCTGGGGGCAAATCATCAACAATACAGATATAAGACATAATAACTCCCTGCACTCACTGTATTTTACTCTTTTGTGAAAATGCGACTTCGTGGAACACAAACATGAAGACCATCTTTAAACTCCACCCAACACCTGCCTGACTCACACTGTGGATCTTCTGCTGTTCGCTTTATAAGTATACGACAATCCTTATCATGTAAATGAGAAACTTTAGAAAATCTACTTCCTTCAGGATACCGATAAACCATCCTGAACTCATGTGGGGAAACAAACTTAGCCCGACCTCTTTTTCTTCCTATAGTTGCCTCTATCTCCTTCTTTCGTCTCTCCTGTAAAACAGACTCTGGTAAAGGAACAACTGGCATGGGTTGTGTAGGACTTATGAAGCCAAGATTCGTTCCCTCAAGAGAAGGAGGAGAAAACACCACCTCTGAACTGGATAGTGGTGGTTGCGGAACTACTCGAAGTGGTGGAGGAGGAGAAGAGGGTGGAGCCGGAGGGGGCGAAGAGGGTGGAGACAAAGAAACCGAAGGGGGGGGAGAAAAGAAGTTTATTTGATTACTGGGATCTTCTGTGACAATGCCAGGGGACACTTTTTTTTGCGGAGGAGGAACATTCGGCAACGGCGGACTAGGCAATTTACTCAAGAGAATTAGAACTCCTTCTAAAAAAAAACCTCGCCTGAGTACTACCCTGCTAAAAACTAGAATGTCATAGAGGCAAACGAGGATATTTCTTGAATAACCGTTCCACACGATATTCCCAGAAGAGCCCTCAAAATATTCTGCCACAACCACAGAGGATTAATATGGTTTATCCCCGAGAACTGAGCATCACCAACTTCGACAAGAATCCACTCCATATTACCCGCCTTTTGGGCAATGTCTACAGACATATAAGAAATATCAAAAGCCTGATAAGCCATCTCCGCCAGCCGATCAATTTGTTTCTTCTCATCATCTGATATTTCAGAATGAGGTGGATCTAAATTCCGCCAATAATAACCTCTACCAACAACCATTCCTTTGAACACAAGGACCCTAAACTCTCGCCCCTGTGGAAAACCATAGTCCGTTTTTCTCCCTGAAACCAAGGGATGATAACGACGTAAAATCAATCCATCGCGAATCAAATCGCACAAACCTGCTTGCATTCCTGCCTCTATATACACATCCAGAATATCCGCTAGCTCTTTTTTGTCATAGGCTATACAAGCACTCGGACCCCGCTGCTTCAGGGACTGCACTCTTCCTTTGACAAATACAGGAAAACCTAGATCTCTTTCCGCAGCATCTAGGCCCGTTTCTTTATCGCGAACCTCGACACTCAGAGGTGTTCTAAATCCCAAAGAATTATAACTCTCCAAATCAAACTCTATCCCCCGCAGATGCTCGATTGGGGTGTTCACAAGAACAACATTTCTGGACTTTAGAAAGTCATAAACACTCTGATAATGTTCTCGCTTTGGTATAAACCCAATCCAAAACCCCAGAACCATGTCATCATATTCTGGGACATTTGGATATGCGGAATCAGGTATATCGTTACCATAAAAACGATATACAGGATTCAGTTCAAAAACGTCCACAGACACCCCTAAAATATCTCCGGACAACTGTATTCCTTCAATTATTTCTCTATTATACTCCAAGTCTTCTTCAGAGTTTCTCTCCCAAATCAATACTATTTTTTTCATATTCTCTCCCCGGTCCCTTAAAATATCTATATCAAGTAACACCTCGACTTATAAAAAGATACAACTCATCACCAATGAGCTATAAGAACTATACAAGAAAAATATAAGAAAGGTTCAATATTTATTCAAGAGTCTTTATTTTCACATTTGCAACAAGAGCAAGAATTAGACACTGACAGAGGATCCCCAAGGTTATCTCGATAAACGTTAGATAGTCCCACAACTTCTATCATCTTCTCCAAAGACTGGCCCTGTCTTAATAACGTATTTCGAAAGAACGGGGATAGCAAAAGATCTGTCCTTACACCAAAGACCTCAACAATCCCACCTGTGAAATTGCGAACCTCATCCATAAAGTTTCGCATAAACTCCACATCACTCTCCCAGAGTTCAACCGTTATAACCACTCGTTTATTTTCTTTTTGACCATCTTTTTTCAATTTCGTCATCTCCTACGAAATGCAATCCTCAAGCCCTCTGTCCCTCAATATCCAATCAGGCACTTCCACAACACCCTCTTTATCCGTATCGATTCGATGCAAGCCCCCACATTGAGAATATGGAAGCACCACCTCCTCACCCTCAATAAGAACAAGTGCCGATCGATCTCGATGCTCAATTACAAAAAGTTCGACTGAAGAATAATCCATTTCACCACTCTCTCTATTGTCACCACATTGAGAATCTTTAGACTCTAAAGATTCTACCTCTCTCCCATACGAACAAAAAAGTCCTCATTCATAGATCCATCATAAATCCCACCTTCTTCAATGTCTCGCAAAGAAGAACAATCCCTATAAGAAACATAAATAATCTGATCCTTGTATTTAACCAACACCCCATACGTACGATGATTAATAACCTCAAATTCCACCTGTGTTGTTGGTGGTGCTGCGAATTGATATACCATCTCCAGATCCCCATCCACACGGTTGTAAACATTAACCACATCCAAACACCCAGCTTCTCTATACTGAGGCATTAAAAAGAAAGGAAGTCTAGGCGGATCTAATACAGTTGTCTCTTTTGGAGTTTCAGCAAACTCCGCAACCTCCACGCCTGTATTCATATATTCTTCTACTTTGATATTCACCTTCTCATACAAAGACAAATAAAAAACAGGTATCCCCAGGTTTTCTGCTATTTGAATCTCTGCGTTTAGCCCTTTCGAACTCTCCCAACCTTCCATGGTTACAACATATAAAGCTTTACTGCAGCGCAGGTATGCGGTGTCAAACTTCTCCCAAAAGTCCCAACCATGAGGAAGACCTTGTTTTACCGCGATAGGATAACAATGAGTAATTGGCGCATATACAACAACATCATTCTTCATAAGAATACTCGCAACAAGACAAGAGATCTCAAACCTCTTTCGCCGCACTTCCGCATCCTTATGCGAGTATGGAATCCCCAGATAAACTATTTCTCTTCCGTCGACTGCTATCATAAAAAAAACTACCCCATCAAAAGATTAAGACGATCTTGATATCACACGATCCCAGGAAGATGACATTCTTCGGATAACAGAAACCTTATCAGGAGACTCTAATTCCATACGAGCAAAAATTTCTTGTCCCATCTCTCGAAACTCATCTCTCCATATTTCCTGAGACCATAATGGAGAACTAGCCTTGTCGCAAAAAACTCTCGACATATCATCTCGAATACTTTGCATTAATTGTACAGAAATATTAGATGGTCCCTGTTTTACAATATTATCCCAAAGAGAAAATAGAAAACAAAAGTACTTCCAAACACGTAGATGCTTTCTAACCTCCCTTACGAAACCCTTATAACCATGGCAAGACCAAACTTCTAAAACATCAGAAATGGTTCTGGAAAGAAAATCATTATTTGGGGAAGGATAATCTTCTCCAGTTTCATTTTCTATAAACGATTCCATATGCTTCTCAAGAACACACTCTAAATAAGAACATGAGTAAAAAGATCTTAGACCTTTAGGGGAGCTAACTACAGAAGCATACAAAACCCGCTCACCACCAAACGAAACAAGAGAATTCCACAACTCATCACTGTTCTTATTCCTTATACAGTTACAAAAAGAATCAACTGGGACAAGAACACGATACTCCCTATTGCTTCGCATTGATTTGAAAAAACTAAAAAAGTAATTGAGAGAAGGGAAGATTTCCCTAACCCGCAACTCCTGCACTCGAGACTCCGCAATACTCCCACTGTCCTCTACACACTCCGAATTGCTTTCACCAAAAAGAGGATGTTGTGCTTCAGAACTCGAATCCACTTCTTTCTCTTCAACTTCTCTATTTCTTCTCCTCGAGCTTGCAACAAAAGAATAGCGATCAATAGTCATAGAAACCTCCAAATCTTCAATTCTCCCCCGACATTTATACCGATCAGTGACTATGTCCTTTCTTATCTCCCATAGTTCCCCGAGGATCTACACTTGGAGGGGCAGTCACTGTACCCCCTGCATCTCCTGTATCAAAACTCACTCCTTCTCCAGAAACAGAAATAGATGCAGTTCTCGAATCCAAACCATCTCTTCTACTTCCTCCCTTCCACGCATACATTAGATCAACAGACCAATCCCGAGTCTGCTGATGCCTTCCCATATACAACATTCCTATAAAAACTAATGCCCAAAAACACGTCCAGTACACCGCCCCAGGCAAAGAAGGCGACGGCTGCAAAGTCAAATGTATTGTAATCTTTAAACCACCGCATATGATTTTTTCTTTTTTTGAAACTGCGGTGGGTGATGGATTATTAAAAGTTCGACGAACCCTCTTCCTCGACAACCTATTTTTTATTCTCTTAGCTAAACTCTTAGCCCCCCTTTTTATCTTTCCCCGCAACCCCTTTTTGGAAGACTTTTCTTTAGACTCTAAAGATTTCTTTAAAATCTTCTTGCCTATGTAGTTTTGCTTTGTCCCCGGTGGACAATCTAAGACCAAATGATATCTTGCCCCCTTAAAGTACACAGATCCAACCAAAACAGACGCATGTATAAGACATGCTGCATAAAACAACATGAGAATATTATTGGGTCGATTTGTAGAATCTCGAGTTTGACCAAAGAAAACTCTAAGGAATCCAAATATGTTCAAATAAGCTAAAAACCGCTTAAGCCAACCCTCGTGGGTTTTTGGCAATTGAATTGTATCCTCCACTTCAACATGAGAAAGAGATGCGATTTCCGCATCATCCATAGGTGGAGATAGGATATTTTTTGTTTCAGACATATCTAGATTTCCTACAATGATTAATTGTCCAATCTAGTTATATCCAAGATGTCATAAAAAAAACCAGTTCGCTACACTGACTTCCTTAACAAAAATGGATTTACACCCTCAACTTTGTAACGAAAGATTTCACCCCAATACATATCGTTACTACCCGCATTGAGAATATCCTTAAGCTCAAGACTACCACCGTCTTTTATAATTTTTGTTCGTGTGAAAAACACTGCAAGCTCATAGTCTCCCACACCCCCCGCTGCAAACATCCCCGGATCCACTGAATCCTTTGGACTCAATTTTATTTCATGATCATAAATCATAAATTGGAAGTTACCCACACTTCGAAGAACAAAATAAACGTAGTATTCATCCTCTCTAGAAACCATATCGTCTCTTCCATGCAAAACCTCAAATAAGCCCACAGAAAAACAAAAAAGCATCGAGATCTGTTCATTTGGCGCAAAAAACAAAACAGAACTATCCGAATTGTCATCCAAGTCTAATGAGAACAATCTTTCATCTTTTGTCCTCGATATCCTATCTGTAAAATCTACATCTCTCCTCAAGTCCTTTATTTTTTTTGTCAACAACATCCATAAAATCAAAGAATCCATAGATGGAGCATTTATATCATCGACATCTGGTCGATATTTTGGTCCGCAAGTCTTCGCAATAATTTCTTTATTCTCAAAAGCTTGGTGCCAAAAGACTATAACAGGTGTCCCCTGCCAACGTAGGTGTGCGCCTTCCCTTGAAGCTTCTTCAAAACCTGGAAGAAAGTATTCCCGCATGAAGGGAATAGCATCCAGGCCAGAATTAATATGTAAATGTATCCATGGCTCCCCTCCATCACCAGAGTTCTGTATCATCAAATGAGTCGCCCACGGATACGCAAAAACAAGATCCCCTAACTCCACACACGACTTTGCCAAATCACTTTGATTAACCTTCTTTGCCTTCCCCCCAATCGAATCGTCATAAATTTTCAGAACCTTCTCTAGCCTCAATACCTCCCTATCAAAAACCTTTTCCAGTAAGAAATGTAGAGATTTATCTGTCACAAGCCTTGCCCAATCTTCACCCACCTGTTCCCATGACATCTCCATATCCTCTAATGAAAAAACTTCAAAATAATCAATCCAAGACTTTTGTAAGTTCCTCAGCGTCCTTCCGTGCCTTACATTCTCAGGTATTTCCAAAAGTTTTGCCATTTTGCCATCGTATGAAAAATAGGGAGTTGAGCTAAAACCATTGTTCTCTGCAAGATGATAAAAAACAGAAGCCGCTATTTCCTCTTCTATATCTCTCGACTTACACGCCGAAGCCAATAGCATGATAGAAAGAGGTCTATTGTCCCCACCAATGGCACAACAAACTGCATCTTTAAATATTGCCACACAAGTTTTTAGATTATCTGCATTTACCATAACAATTACATCTCTTTTTAAATAGGGGAAGCCAATTTAGTATACCCCAAGGCCCTTATCAACATCCCTCGCAAATCATCTTCAAATATCGATTCTATTGATCTGCCTCGACCGTGTATAGTCGTCATTGTCGGAAGACCCACCTCTAAGCAATCATCTATGTCCCAACTCAACAAATATCGATAAATTTCTCTAACTCGAGTCTGTATAGAGTTTTCGTCAAAAACGTCAATAGTATCCCCACGAGAAGCCTGAAGCCGCTCATGAATAATCAAATCATCCTCATCTACAACAAAAGTCATATAAGGATGAACAACGAAATCGCTATGACCTCTTATTATGTCATAGACATTTCTTTGATACCTCAACTTGTCTGCATGTTCTAGCTCCCCACGAAACATCGCAGAAAAACAAAGCCCCTGGTAAACAAGGCTCGACAAAAAATACCGATCCATCACAACAATGCATCGATCTTCCAGCGCAGGTCGAAGCTCCTCCTCCCACTGCCTCTCCCTATCTCGCATAAACATATAGAGAACCTGGAGCCAGTTCTTTGGATCCGCTTCCTTTATTTTCTCACGCCAACGTGTCGTGGGTTGGCGCATCCAAAGAATTCGAGTCGCTCCTGGGAACCACCCACCATTATCATGTAAATCAAGTAGTTTCGCATGCGCATATTTCGACAAAGATGTTTTACCAACCCCATCAGGACCCTCAAAAACAAACAACTTTCCAGGGAAGTCTCCAGATCTAAACATATAAATGTTCCTCTTTTTGTGGAGTAAAAAAACACTCCAAACTAAAAAGGATATAAACAAAAATATGTCAAAAAAAAGGAACTATTCAGGGATGATCAATGTCCCATACTCAGAAGCTCTATAAGTCCCATCACTATATGGCTTATTCTCTTGGTACCACGTCACCCCAATGCCACCATTGGGAGAAACCTTTCCAAAATTATAATCTAACGCATAATCGTAGTTAGAATTAAAAACACGCAAAGCCCTGTACTTTCCGCGATCTTCCATACCTATCAAAACCGCCGCATGCCCCTTGCCCATTTTTCCTGTAGTGCGACGGAACTGAACAACCGAACCGAAGCGAGCACTGTCTAAGTCTTGGTGGTGCGAAAACTTCACCCAATCCATTGAGCCCACATCTTCCCCTTCGGACTCCCCATACTTCTTCCACCTCTCCTCTAAGTGCCCCTGCAGGGCCTCAAAGCCCCCTCCTGCGCCACGATAATATGGCTCCTGGGGTGGAGACTTCCATCTTTCAAAATGCCCCCTCACAGTCCATATGAAATCGTGATGCATGTCTATCTCAGAACCATAGAATTCACCCATCCATGTTTTCCAAGATAAATAAAACAACTCGAGCGAAACGCCTGTACAGAATGTCCATGAAGGATTTCCTTGGTGTGCCTTCATGAAAGGTTTTTTTGCACCTTCATAAGTATGTGTCCACAAACAACCCTCATGACCAGCAACCCATCTATAAATGGCGCGACGGCGAAGCTGTTCTTCGAACATCTTGCACATCCACTCATAGACACAATATTGATAATCATCCAAAGTGTCTGGATCCGGCAATAAAGACTTGAACTTGTCTACTGAATCCGGATAAAACTCTTTGTTGGGTATACTTAAAAGTTGCGGCATGAAAACTATTCTCCTTAGCTTGAAACCCCTACATATGTCCGCGGAGAACCTTTGGATGCATTGAAACCACCAAACTGTTCCATCGCCCTCTTTTGCAATCGTATCAAATGACCCGCCAAAGCTAAAAGCTGTATTCTATTTTTCTTTGTCAAATCTCCGAAATTGGGACTCTGCATAATATCTCTAAGATTCGGAAGAATAGATAAAGCAACATCACCCATTGCCATCAGAGATTGAAAAGCTGCCCCTCTAACATCCTCTTCTTCACTGGTAAGAGCTTCGGCAACAACAAAAACTAATTCTTGAGCTGCACTCCACCGATCTTCTATCTCATTATCTGGAAGCTCTGACCTACTTTCTGAAACTTTCGAAAGAATCGATTGGATCTCATCCAACTCCTCCTCACGATTGTCCGATGTTGTTTCAAACGTTTCCACTTCTTTATTTTCTTTATCACTCATTCTTCTACACCCTCTCCATCTAGCACATCGTATGGGTTTGTTGTTAAGTCCGTTTCCACAAATCTATTTAATAAATGTCTATACACCTCCGACTGTTCTTCATTGTGATGTATCCTATAACTGCACTCTACGTATGGATTTCCTCCTCTAGATCTCAAATAACCACCATCAGAATATGGGCGGAATTCGCGACAAACACGAGGACGTTCTTCATGTATGGTGCATTCCCCTAGACCAGTCTCTTCATCTCTAACAAAAAGCTGGCATCGATAAGCATTAATGCCAGAAGCCTCGTAATGTCCTGGTGATACCAACATTCTCGACCATGCCTCCTCTAATGGGATAGGCACAATATTTTGAAACCAATTTAAAAGATCTTCAAAAAAAGAGACTTCTCTTGTTTCTGGTCCATAAGTTCCATCATCGTTGCTAACTTCTATTCTAATTGGAGAAGTTCCATTACTTAATGCCTCTAACACCATTGCATGACTTTTATGAGACAATGAAAGAGTAAACGACTCACAACACGAACCACATCGGCTATATTCTATACTGCTTGGTTTAAATAAATCTGATCTTCTTATTGAGCTTTCTTTTTTACGTGGATGCTTTGCACCAATCTCCCTCAAGCTGTCTGTCATGAGAACAACCCCCGCAGACTCCTCCACTCCAAGAGTTTTCATTACTCGTTTTCGAGCTTCTAGAAAAGATGACTTAGCCGATGTTCTGCTTAATGCGTCTTGGACCTCAACGCTGAGAGTCTCTTTTCCATCTAAAATCCCATCCATTGTATGTGGCAAGAATGAGCTTTTTATTTCATCCCTCTCCTTATAAGCAAAACCCCCTTCAAAAATCAACTGATCCACTTCAAAAGATTCTGAAGTTAAGAATTCACCGCCTCTGTTATCTGACAAGATAAAATACCTCCTCAAGAAAATCTTTAGAGTCTAAAGATTTCTAGTCAACCAAATCCTCAGAAGAATGTTCCCGTAAGAACGAAATTATATCTTCAGGATTCCTCGCGGATCGATACAAAGCTCCTTCCATCTCATGTGGAGTTAAAAGCAAAAGTGTTTCATTCCCCGCTGCAAATTGAAAACTATCTTGCACAAAACATGCATAAGGAAACTCAATAAGCACATACCAATAATGCTTCAGGGCTGCTGGTCGGGGGTCCTCATTGTTTTTAAAAACCGCCTTGCCTAGCAATTCATTAGTATCTTCTACTCCCCCAATATACGATTCGAAATCCTCTCTGTTTCTTAGCCCCCTCGTGATGACATTCCCAAATTCTCTCTCAGTTAAAAGAAGAACTGTCTCTTCCTCAGCAATTTTATTATCATCCCAGCGAGGTTGGATGTCTTCTGTTGTGAATAACTGTTCCGAAGGAATTCCCCACTCTATCTGAACAGCCCAGTAACGAGACGCAGCACCAAAGAGACGACGCTCATTGCTAATTTCGTATGGCCTACCCAGAAGTCCCAAAGAGAAAGATGCCCCCTCCTTTTCTTTTATCTTTTTAAACCAAGACCAATCAATCTCTAAGCTAGACTTCATTATTAGACTCCATGCGAAATTATGGCCATTGCATAAATGTTTTTTCCCAATCTAAGTCAGATTGAGTTTTTTTCTTACCCTCAACCACCAAGACGGAAGATGGATGATACGTTATCACAACATGCCCCAGTTCCGACAAGGACTCGAGTTCATCTTCCGTTAGAGGATTCTTTCGAAAAATAACCAAGCTCGAAGGAAATGGAGCAGAGTGATTGCTGTTGGCGTCATCATCGTCGCTCCTAAATTGCAGACGACCACGAATATGAACAACACACTGTGCATGCTTCACAAAAAGCTGCCACCAGCGTGTCTCTGTTCTCGATGGGACCAAGCAAACAACGGTATCACCATCACGTTGCCCCACCTGCTGTGCCTTTGCTATCCAAGACATCACATCAGAATAGGGAGGATTCATCCAGCATGTGCCGAACCATGGCTTCGTGAGGCCATCGTCGCTTTCGGTGTAAAAAACCGAACATTTTGCGTTACTAGTAGATGCACAAACATCTAAAGAGAAAGAGAATATACTATCCACTTTCTCATAGAAATCATCGGGAGTGGCCCAATTATCATTCTTAGAAGAAAACATAACGTCGCTAACCATAATGAATAACCTCTATCTCTATTTATGCAATTATGAGATCGCTCGTAACACCCTCTTTTTTACCATTCTCTCCATCCTCAGACTCAGATTCGACACGCTGATGCAGACCTGCCGGAACCAGAATACCCGCTTCTGTTCTCTCCATACCGTCTTGACGCTCCACCTCTGCCTTCGCCATCTCCAACATCGCAAATAGCTGTTGATTCTGTTCCGTCAGATGATTTATTCTCGCCGACCACGCCGCAGTAATACTCGACAATCCCCGAAGAAGTTTTTGAAAATCTTCCGAAGACATCAAAGAAAACATCTCAGTGAAACTCTGTTGACGACTGTCTGCCAAAGTCACAAGACCTGCTAATATCTCCTCGTCATCCACAACAAATTCCAACGTCCCACTAATAGCTCCAATGGAATCGGGCTTCTCCTGAATCACAACCTCCATCTGCTTTACTGTGATTTGTTGAAAGAGAAGCAGCGCTAACATCAATTCTGCTCCCCCCAATGGAGCCACGTCCATAGGGCGAAGCCTCTCTTCAGTCTCCTCCCTCTTTCGCTCCTCCACATCATCCACCACTAACACACCATCCTCTACTGGAGTGGCGGCAGGGACGTGGATTTGCCCCACTATGTTCCCGTGGCCATCTCTTCGATATTCTACGTCGGGCTGACCAGAAGCACTCTTGTCTTTCTTCCTCTTGGGGATCGTGGACATCAGAAGGTCTCCTTCTTGCTCAAACTGAAAAAAGCATTACATCTATAACCAGAAGATACTAAACTTCTCTAGAAACTCAAGGTTTTTCTTATTAGAAAAAAAATCAACTCTCTAATAAGAATCAACCACCAAGAAACCAGAACAGGAGACCTAAGATGTCCAACGAAACAAAGAAACCCGAAGTCCTTCAAAACGACAACACCTTAAAGACTGTCACCATTCCAGAAACATCTGGAGCATACGAAGACGTGCTGAAAGTGATAGAAACTAATGGATTTCCAAGCGAGAATCCATCGGTTTATGAGATAATAGAACCGTGGCTTCCTCACATACCACCGACATCAGACAAAACAAAGCTAATACTCCCAGAGCCAGATCTGGAGATAGAAATACCTCCTGGGAATATAACAAAAAGCAAAGCCATCACCGAAACATATCCTCCGTCCTACATCGCTCGATTAGGAGCTATTGAAGACCTTGTCCTCCTTTACAACCAAAGCAGTAACCCCAAAATAAAATATCGAATCCAACTTCTCCTGGAAGATCATAGATCCTTAGAAAAGTTTGCCGAACAATTTCACAAAGTAGAAGAAGACAATAACCAAGTCAGTCGTGGCCCCATACGAACCTATAGAGCAAAACCAAACGTCCTCTCCGCAACTGCTGCGCAGCAGACCGCCCTTGGCAAGCCGCGACCAAACTTTAGAGTAAAACAAGCGGAAACTGGGAAAGTCACAGACCCCGAAGCGATCACCGACAACAAAAGCTTCGGGCTAATTGAGAAACATCACGAAAGCATCACCTTCAATCCACCAGAAAAACAAGAGATCTCTGTTCCCACAAGAAGACCTTATGTGGGAGATGCCACCAATCCTCTTATCTTTGCTGAGGACCCAGACGACCCGCGAACAAAGTCAATACATCTCGGCATCAGAGGAGATGAGTTCGAAACCTTAAAGCTTCTATCCCAAGAAGAGCTGGCATACTCCTTATTTGTAATGGAGCATATGCATATAGGCACAGTAGAACTCGAAAGATGGTCTCCCCAAGACAAAAAGCCCTTCTTCCAAGCCTATGGCTTCATAGAAAACCTACCCGCAGACATCAACCCATCGCTCACACCAAGAAGCATTGATGAGGCAGGCGAGGGACACAAAAAACGAGACTTCATCAGAAGACTTGCCAAAACAATACAAACACTTGTCGAACACAACGAAACCCTCGAGCGAAGCAATAATCAACTCACAACAAGATTGCTTCTCACAAATAAACCAACACTCTGGAGAAGATTTCACACTTTCATCTCTGGAATATTTAAAAGGAAGGATCTTTAGAGTCTAAAGATTTTCTCCATTTTTCACAGATTCCACAGACTCTTCCCCATCCTTCTCCGGCTCCCCTACCCGCCCTGCCAAGATATCTCCTTCACACTCAATGCAATCATGTCGTGTTGGCAGGCCAGTGTACTCTGCCAACACATCATACATCTTCCCAGCAGGAACGATGTCGCAATCCTTCCCATGTAAAGATGTCTGCAGATCGCCCATGTTATACAAAGCTCCGTCACCAATCTTGGGGAGGACTGCTGTCCAATGAACCAACGATAACGCTGCCGCCTGTATGGGTGACTTTGCATAACTTCGGATGTAGCCCTTTCTCCTATTGGTCGTGGTATACAAAACGGTAATATACAGACCCATGTCTCCACCATCCTGTCGATCCCTTGCCTCTTCTAGCAAAGAAATCCCACTCTCCCCCTCACAAGCAAAGTCTGCAGGCGCCTCACCCCACTCACCCTTTCCATGAGTAATTCTCGATGCTTCGATGCAGAAAGAACTATTCGATCGATTAAGACATAATACTTGCGATGTAACCAAATCCTCTAAAACAAAAGGAGTTTCCGAGCGAAAGGGGAGATGTTTAAAGAAGTGAGTAAAATAAGAAACAACTGCATCTTCACCACTCCCCGCAAGTAGTACTGCCGCGTATGACTTCTTCTCCCCTGCCCACAACACATCTAGGACAACCTTCCATAGATAGCAAGGCTTCTCCCCGACACTGACATCGACAACCCGCAAACCTCCTCTTGTAAATATCTCCTTATCTCGATCCTTATCACCAAAACGCCAGACACGATGCTCTGTTGGAACCTCATCCGATCGTTTGATTAGCATACTCTCCCCAGAGTAAAGAGGCTGCTTTGGATACATCCCCTCTGCAACACCCTCCGTAAACGCCGCACTCCCCAGCGGGGGAACCCCCAGATCCTCAAACACTGAACTCCGAAGAGAATGTTGATCTGCAGAAACTTGCGCAAAAGTATAAACATTTTGATGGGGAAAAACATCTATCTGCAAAACAGATCCCCTACTCGAGTACTCTCCCGATCGCTCCTCAAGCAAACTCGGATCCAAATCTTGAACTTCTGTAGCATCTACGTATAGCAATTTCGCAACGCCGACTTCACTTTCCGCCAAAACAACATCGTGCTTATACGACATCGGATTTTCTGAATAAACCTTACCAGAATAAAATCCAACTCCTAGCGAAGCAACCATCTCTTCAATATCTGAAGAAATAGAAGGAAAGGAAACATGTAGCCCAGGAGTCGTTGCCATATCGGCACTATCATCACTCGGCCACAGAAAAACTCTCTCTTTCTTTTTCCCATCAAAAGAAAACATACACTGCGCCAGGAGGAGGAGGGGTTCTCTTTTCAGACCCTCTGAGTAAACCTTAATGTCCCAACGAATTCCCGATGTATAGTTTTCAAAAACATGAGAATGCTCTACTGCACCAAGTGAACTCTCTACCCAACCATTATAGTGAAATAGATACAACTTTATTGCCTCCATCCCATCAGAAGCAATTATATGCCGACCCTTAATAAACCGCGAAGGACAAAGCCCCGCCCTCTCACCCCGACAACGACGAACGAACCAAACACTTTTTGACATTATATTCCAATCTCCTCGTCCAATCTCCAGGAATCCGCACACTCTTCAGAACAAAAATATAAAGGCATCGAAGGATCACTATGGTCTGTTATCTTTGGACTTGTTTCCAGTTGTTTATTGCAAAGATCACAATACCTATCTCTAAAGCGACGACGCTTTCCTTTATGCAAGTATATCCCAATAACCTCACCATCCTTGATTATGGGAACAGGCGCAGAAAATTTCCTAAACTGGAAGATAGATCGAGCTTCTTCACGAGTTGCATAATTATCAATTCCAAGTCCAAGCCGCCTCTTTATCCTTTGATTCTCTTCCTCATCGCCCCCCAATGACTCGGGCACCGGAACAAGATGTATAGACTTATCCGTTTTTTTCTCGGACACACTTGCACTCTCCAAAGCCTGAGAGATATTTATAAAATCGATAGAATATAAATAAAAGTCACATAGCCACAGTATGAATGGGGCTGTGTGCAATCATACAAAAAACACTTTTCTTGCACAAGAGCTTTTATTTATACAATCAAACTTTAGAGTCTAAAGTTTTACGATTTTATTCCCCAAAACCCCTCGTCTGCTATCCCGCGAACTAATGTGTCGAAACCTTCTGGCATCGACCATCTCATCCTTATCACATGTGCATGCAACTCAAGTATTATCATATAAGCTCGATCCCCTAACTCAAACCAAGCTCTCTTGTCTTCTAAGACCACCATCGTCTTATACAAGTCAGCTTCCCCATATCTATAAGGACACTGACACATGACGACCATTGTTGTGTTCAAGAAAGCCAAAATTGAAAGACCCCGCTAAATAATCCCCTCACCAAACCAATCTCGAAGCAAGTCTATCAAATCTTGGGATAGTTTGAAAAATTCCCCACGCTCTCGATCTCTTGCGAAAAGATAATGAAGCCTATCTTCATCACACCTCATACCCTTTCTATACGCCACTAATCTAATATATTTCGAATTCCCTGTCTGTAACTTCGATCTTCTTTTATAAGGATTTCGACTAATCCCTATTTTGATCGGTCCAGATTCCCCACCCTCTTGCATAAAGTATACATACGTATCTATTTCATCCTCTGACAAATTATCCCAAGACCAAACCCCTTCCCCTAAAGACATTTGCCGGGAGGGTAAACCCTCTATACCAAACTCTGAAAGTAATATACTGGGCGCATCCAAAACAGGGAATCCAAACCCAGAAAAATCATCATCCCCAACCACTGCAAATCGCTCCTATTCTTCGGGGAAGCAATAAAACGTCCCATTTCCCCCTTTTCTAGGATCTGCTTTCCTTGGGTCGGTTGTCAAGCCATAGTCATCTTTACATTTTTGTATACAAAACTCCACTTCCACACGCAAAGCTCGATCCTTGAAAAAATGTATAATGTCGTGCTTAAGCATCCCCCCTCTCTTTATTATTAAATCCTTTATTTTGCCTGCTAGCGTCTCTTCAGACATCTTTGATTTGGCCAGCCTAGCTGCTCTTCTGGCTCTGGGGCCTCCTTTGGTCACCATAGAAGAACGATGAAACTCCTCCTGATGCTCATCCTTAAATTCAACAATAATATTGTTACCGCGAAACCTCACCAGTTTAGCATCTTGCCCCTCGTAACGATGACCACGCTGAATACAAATACGATCATATGTTGGAGGCAAAGGTATCTCACTCATAATGTATCTTCTCCACTTCCTCTTTGAACAAAAAGAACATATTAACAATTTCGTTACAATTCTTTGGTAATAACGACATTTCTATGCCCAAAACAGAACACCTGGAATCTTTCCCCATAAGTATTTTTATGCACTTGTTCATTACTAAATAATAAAGTGAAACCTGACTCCTTTTGCACACCTTTAGGGATCCTGAAAAGTAAGCCTCCATAGAAAGCATATGCTCTCTAACATGATAATTGCACGACTTTTTTACGCGCTTATATCTCTTGTTGTTTTTTATCGAATTACAATGGACACCGGTCTTGCCCTGAACAAACTTCTGCCGAACCCTACAAGACAAAAGCAGAAACAAAAAAAGAACCGCTCCTCCAAAGACACACACTCTACGCATTTCTTTACACCCACCATTCCTCTACTTAGATATATACCTGATACGAATCCCCCATCCATAAATCCAAATAATTTGAATCCAAAAATGCTACAGATGTTTGAAACGAAGAAGCATTTATCAATTTCTTTGAAGGAACATCCAGAGGACATATAAAGAAACCCACGACCCCTGAAGACTTGTATTCTGGATGCTCAATTATTTTCAAAAAGATTGCCCTTACTGCCGCACCCTTTGTCTGCGCCCCCAGTAATGGAACACGTATATTATCTATCGGGATAAACTCATTCTCCTCTTCTTTCTTTGGGAGAAGAGCGTATTGTCTTTCTATTACCTCCTCATCCCCTGCCTCCCTGTTTACTCCCTTTCCCAATAATGTAGATGGAATCTCATCCTCACCACCCTCTTCTATATCTTCGAAGAAATGTCTTTTTGAATCACGACCAGGAGCTTGGAGAACCTTTTTATCCCAATATACTAACCTCGATTTAATATCTTCTCTCTCGTTATTCTCTTTGACTAAGGATGGTCTTGAGTCAATAAGGAAACCCATCCTAAAATCCCTCTGAATAATTGGTGAGGATATTCTGAAGAATCTAACGATCACACCCATTTATCTATCATATGCCTGCTAAAGGATACTCGGGCAAACTATTCAACCTCTGATCGAATTTATCCATAAGAGTTACTTTTAGAATATTCTTTGCTGGAATATCAATAGAATCACCAGTCTGTGGATTCCTGCCAACCTTTGGCTTAGTTCTTTTGACAGATATTTTCATAAACTCTCTGAAATATACAACATCTCCCTCTAGGAGAACGTTCTGCATAACCATGGAAAATAAATCAAAAGCTTCCTCAAGCTCCGCTCGCTCAAAAACTTTATTGCCACTTCCCAGTTGTGAGATAAACATTTTGTCTAAAAACTCTGCTCTGTTCATTACTTTCTCCAGAAAACGTACAATAAATGAGAAGATGATTCACAAACTATCTAAAAAAAGAAAAAAGATCAAAGAAAATATTCAAGTGAAAACAACTACTGAAGACCCTTTTCAGGCTCGGGAACTTTTAACTTTTCAATAATTTCAACTTCTATTTCTAATTCAACCTCTTCTTTAGAATCTAAAGAATCAGAATCGTCATTAAATTCACCCAAGGCCAATGAGATTGGCGTATTCAATTGTAGTGACCAATCATTTTCTAAGCAAATATACAACACAACCGCCGCAAGAACCCCAACAGAGCCACTTACTGGTATTACCCCCGCATTTTTCCCCACCACATCATTCGGTAAAACCTCATCAACGTGCACTGATGTAGGGGTCCATATTATCAAAAGATTCGAAGCTTGAATTAAAGCCTCCAAATGATGATCTTCTGGACCTCCACCATCAAAGGAATGACCTAAGTTGAGAACAACCGTAACATCAGATGCCGATGCAATAACAAGCTCCTGCCCTCTTTTGATATGATCAACATAAGCAATTCCGCGCGGAAAAAATGGAACGTATGCAGGCGAAACACTACAAGGGAAATCAAGAGCCATATTTTCAGAATCACAAAACTTTGAAAATAAATCCCCTACCTGACTAACCAAAGATGCCTGCCAATCCTCCTCCTCAAGAATGCTATTACCTATAAGTGCAATACGTTTTATTTTCTTTGCCATTTTTTTTCAAATCCCCGATGTCTATTGAAAAAACTAATCTATTTTTTCGTTTACCAAAACATTATCTCTCGCATGTGGCACCCTATACTCCTCAGAAAGACTGGGTAAACGTTTGGCATCAAAATCCGCAGACTCTTTAGCCAAATGATCTCGACGCCATGCCATCATTTTTGGGATGAGCATGATTGCATGCTCTATCGCATCGATTGGAGCAAATAAACTCTCTGCAATCTCATCTGGAGAATATCCATTCATAATAAACAGCATCAGGTCTTCTGGATATATCTCTCTCTCAACCGGACCATCGGGACATCTCGATGGATCCACATCAACCCAATAAGAACAAAATGGTGTTTTTATATCAATCGGCACTTTCTTCTAATCCCCGTTGTCATGTGATAAATAATTTGATGCCATATAAACAGGAAATCTACCAAGAAACAGATCTAGCTGAATCTCTCTAGTGCAAACACTGCACCTCAATACTAGTTTACTAAAGTTGAAGGGTGTTGTTGTATCACTCCTTCTTATACTATTGACATCAACCTGTTGCATTAGGCTATTACAACACTTTATGCGAAATATCTTACGACCCAATAGCCCAAGGGCCGTATGGATCGCACTAAGCTCCAATAAGGAAACTCTCCTTCCCATGCCTACCCCACTTTCTCTTTACCAATAGCACCACCTCCCTCAACTTCTTCCACGGCTTCTTCTGCATTCTCCAACACATCGTGGACTGATTCTTGTGACTCTTTAAAAAGTAGTGAAAAATCAGTCAAACACATAACACAAACATGCCTACTTGCAGAAAAAAGAGATGTTTTCATCCACTTCCGATCAAACCCACCCGGAAAGACATCTACACCAATAAGCTTTTCTTTTATTTCTCCTTCTTTGGGGTCAAAATCTTCTTTGCAAAAATCGCACGTATAAATTTCTCGTTTCACGAAAACACTCCCGAGAATCTTTAGAGTCTAAAGATTTTAGTTTAGAATGAAAATGAAAAAGTACTCTTCTTTCTCTCTGATGCCCACATAGCAAGATTGAAAGCCGAAAGAGCATGCGGATCTTGTATCCCTGCAAAGTTCCATCGCATCCTCGACTTTCCGGTCTCTTCTTCTATAAGAACACGCTCTCTTACCGGGCAATCAAAGTGATGATAAGCATGGGTCTCCATAATCGGATAATGGTCTACGCGCCCCCCGTTGTAAGGGTGACAAGAAATAAGATGTCCTCTTGGATCAGGCCACTCCACACAACCCTCTCCTAAACGAGACAATGTATGATCCAAGCTCTGATAAGCATCTATAAGAACTTTGTATTTGCCAAACGTCTCAGGAGAAGCCTTTTTGTGCTTCTTCTTCGTCTTGTGATCGTCCTCCCAGCTTATGGGGTCCTTAAACTGACCTGAAAAAGCCAAGAAAACTCTTTTATTGAAATGATTTGCAAACTCTAGAGCTTCTGTGGCGTTCGGAAGTGCATCACATAAACAAACACGAACATCAAACTCTTCCATTAACTCCGCGCAGCGTCTGAATGGTTTCTCGTCCTCTATGATTTCAAACCAAACAATTCTCCACTTTTTATCCGCGGGTCGTTCAATGATAAACATGTAGTTGTAGCCCATCATTTGATCGATTCCTGCATAGTATGGACCACCACACTTGTCGCCCCACTCCAAGAAAGGATTTACAAAATCATCAAGCATATCCAACGATATTGGTTTGTTTTTTGTATCAACATAAGGAAGACCCAAAATATCGTTATAGAAACCTTTGAAATCTGTAGTGTCTCTATATCTTTCCCAAATTTCTTTTGGCGTAATATTATAAGAAATAAGCTGACTTATGTGATAACCAGAATACTCATGTCCAGGATTTTCCGCTATATACATTCCAAACTGATTATCTTCTATCCTTCCCCGACAGGTTGGTTTCTTACAGATATAGTAATATTCTTGGACTGTGCTGTGAGGTGCAGGAACCGCAATGCACTCAGGAAACTCCTGTGCAAGAATTTGCTCCGTCCCGCAATGTTGGCAAATAGTATGAAACCATTTTTTATCTGTGTTTAAAAACAGTCTATGTATGTCGCTATTAGGCATCCCTGCCGTAGAGACATAATTTTTAAATTTATAGGGTTTACTATGCAAAAGTCGAGAATTTGTTTGATGAACATCGTGTAAATTAACGAGTCGAACCTCATCAATAAATAGAGCATTAAGAGGAACCGAGTCCTTGGAGGACCGACCACCCATATAAAGAAAATACAAAGTCGAGTTTCCAACCGGCTTTAGATCCAGGCGTGCTTCTCTTGAGTAGGGACGCAAATCAGAACAGGACTCCAACATAGGTTGCACCCGGTCTCTTACTATTCGCCCAATCCCCCTCGCCTCGGGAAAATAAAAGCCGATCTTTATCGGAATATCAAAACCCCAACTCTGTGGGTACAGAGCCATGTGAAACGCCTTAACGAGCATGTAAACAGTGGCACCCATCTGAGCTGCCTTCAGTAACACTATATGCTCCGATCTATCATCAAATAATGGCATCAAATACTGATGACCATCAAAAGAAAAACGACGCCTATCGACATATATTCCTGAAAATTCTGCCCACAAAGACAAACGCCGCTCCATATACTTGCGCATAATGTGCGGCGGAATATCAAGAACAATACGATCAGACTCTGGAGTCGGAGCACTCCCCAACATAGCCCCTCTCCCTACTTCTGCAAATTGTTATCTTTACACCGACAAGATGTAAGCAATTGTGAACACGACGCGCATGTTGGTATGATCGGAGGACTTCCCGAATTAGCAGAAAAGCTCTCCCCGGATTTATTCGCCGAACCACTAGAAGCCTTAGTTGCATCAGACCCTTTTGAGGAACTATTTTTTCTCTTCATTGCTAAAAAATCCTAATCATTTAATGTTCCCGACCTCGATCTCATAAAAGACCAAAGAAGCTCATCATATTCTCTAGAATCTCTTGGAGGCATAACTAGATGGCCATCCTCATTTCTAGATAATACTAAACTCTCTTTACCTTGTTCGCAAGGCTCATCAATCATTAGAAAATCTTTAGAGTCTAAAGATTCATCCCAGGATCCTTCAGAGAAACCATAATCAGTACACAAGAATACCGGCTCCTCTCTCATGTAGTACACACGCATACAAATTCGAGGGGCACCCCACTTCTCTGCATAAAACTTACGAGAACGACTCTGCACCAACCTGCCATCGTCATCCCACATAACCTTAGACAAGCCATCCCACACAGCTTTAATTAAGTTGTCCAAGTCATTTTTCTTGGATTTCCCAAACCAAATTAAACCACCCTGGTCTTTTTTTCTCCTAAGTGACTTTGGACGAGGCAATACAAAATCCAAATCTATTCCCAAAGGTCTCCCTGCTTCAAAATGAGGAAGCTCTATCTCTGAAGGATCAAAAGATGAAAGAACATCTTCTGCTAAACGCTCACCAAACTTCTGAGACGGCTTATGGGGATAAAAAATACCCAAACTTCTGTTGTATTGCGGACGTCCCCAAGCTACAGGAGGCTCAAAGAAAACATGAGTAAACATTATTTATTCATTCCATTATTGTCTGGATTAGCAGGGACTAACGGGATCATTCCAGAGAACTGTTGTGAAGGAGGGGGAACATTTTGCATATGAGGAGGAATAGGATAGGGAGTTTGTCTTTGAACATTACTGACAGGCGATCTCTCTACATGAGCATTGCCTGTTGTTATAATGCCAGACCCACCCTGAACACCCGGAATCAAAGTTCCTCCTGCCGGATTAGTCGACAACAAATTCTCCAATGCTTCAGGATCATCAAGTAAGTCCATCTCGGGCATCTCTTCAAATTTTACCTGCGCCCCATCCTCACTTTTACTTGCCTTCCTACGTTGAATGTCCTGCTGCACAAATTGTTCCTGAACTTCTTTAGCCTGTGGAGGACGTATCCCTCCAACCCCAGAGTTCGACAATGCCCTAATCCCGTCTTGTTCCTGTCTAATGACCGAACCATCTGGGTGTCTTAAGTAATCACCATCGTCACCAACCACAAAGTTAGAAGAGTACCTACTTTTTCTTCTCCCACCCCTTGTTCTAGTGCTTTTTTGTTCTCGAGTTACCTGTATACCAAATTCAGACGCTGCCCACGCTTCGTTCTGCTCCTGGGATCTTTGTTTAGCATTGTCGTGTGAAATAGTTGGTTGAGAAACCTCCTCCCCCCCAACCAAACCTCTCGCCTCTGCCTCTTCTTGAGAGACTGGTACTGCTTGCCCTTGCATACCTCCACCCAACATCCCAGCCACTAACTCTTGCGCCAGTGGATTCGCCAGCGACTTGTCTATCGTTCCTGGAGAGTTTTGTACAATTTGATTGTTAGGGCCTGTTCTTGGTCTAGGATCACCAGACGCAAAAACAGGAGTCCCACCATCCCCTTCCAACCTCTGTGTCCCATTCATAAAGCGATCACGAGGAGTCATATTTGGCATTCTTGAAATATCAATCTGCGGAGGACGTCTATCTCTTTCCTGTTCATATTGATTATTTCCAGAACCCTGCACTCTTGGTGATGACAATGCTCTGCCACCAACTATATCAAGAATAACATGCGTTTTTCCCGCAGACTGACCCTTTATTTGAGAAACGCGTCCAATTGTTCCTGGTGTGAAATGACTTTCGGGAAGGTCAAACTCTTCACCCAAAGATGTAAGTCTTGGTAGACTCAACTCCACCTTATTTCTTGTAATTTTCATTTCTCATCAACTCTTTATATATAAAAGAAAACCCCTAGACCCATCCTATGTTTACCCATTGCGCAAAGAAGTGCAATCTTTTTTCTTAGATACAATAATTTTCCGAGAGAATCGAAGAGCTAGATCATCCTTGTGCGTAATTACAAAAATATTAGGAGTGTGTGGTCTAGTCGATGCATCTTGCAACGTTTCCATAATACCATCAATCCCAGACTTATCCATTCGATCAAAAACTTCATCAAATGCACAGAATCCCAGAGAAACTCCTCGCAACGCTGCCACGTCTTGCAGGGCCAGGATGATCGGTAAATCTAATCTTGTTTGCTCTCCACCACTTCCAGAGTCATAACCTACCTCCCTTCGAGGTGTTACCACCCGCAAGCTAATTCCATCTGTCTCCTCACCCTTTGAGTTAGTTGATAAAGCTGAAAAATAGGCAGACATCTGCCCATTGCTCAAGATGTCCGAATAGTAACTGAGCCTTCTATTTAACTCTGGAAAAAAAGATTCCATTAGATACGATCTAATACCCTTTGTTCCAAAGGCACCCTCTAAGACTTTGTATTTTGAATACAATAAAGTTAATTGATCAATAGATTCCTTCGTACCCCTATGCACTTCCTCTGCTGATAACAACTCTTCTTCCACGTTCTCCAGATTGGAAAGATATGGATATAGACCATCTCCCAAAAGAGCTAAGTTCCTTTCTGTATCCTTTCTTCTAGCTAGAGCATCTTCATATTGATAATCAAGATGCTCTAGACGAGACTGCTGCTTCTCAATTGCTCCAATCTGAGACTCCAGAGCAACCCTCCTGTTTTCAAGCTCCTCTCTTTCTGAACGAAGTTTGGACTGCTCAAGCATCATCGCCTCATCCCACATACCCAGATTTTTAGAAACATCAGACAATTGATTTTTAGTCGCCAACAACTCTTCGTTTTTAGCAGTTGACTCTTCTTGAGCATAGCCCTCAGAAATGGTTTGACCACATGAAACACAGCGACCCTGCATTATTAGGCTTTTGATTCTATCCAGCTGTCTGTTGATTGAGTCTTTCGTCCCCTGTAACCGACCTCTCTCTCTAATCCAATCATTTCTTTGAGCATGATACATCACAGAGAGCCGACTCTCAGATACTCCCACTTCCGATTCTCTACTTCTCACATCCCCCAATTCTTCCAAGAGAGGATCATGCGAAAGAGGACCTAAGCCAGGACCGAACACATCCCTCTTTCGCTCCCTGTCTATCTCAAACAATTTTACATCAAGATCCTCTATTGTTTTTCTGAGCCTGTCTCCCCTCGATTCAAAATCTATCTCCCAACGCTGCTTTGCCAACCTTCCCTCTTGAACTCGTTCGCGCAAAGACCTTAAAAACTTATCTTGCTCTTCTATCCTAATTTCTATTTTTTCCAAATCATCACGAATAGATTTCGCTTTCCCTCGAACGACCTGTGCAGATTTCTCATAAATATCGACACCCAAAACCTCTTCAATAAGTTGTTTTTGTTTAGCGTCTCCCAAGCTGGAGAATCTCTGGTCACGACCAAAGAAAACAATCTGCATAAAGAGCTTCGCAGATATCCCCAATACCTTGCAAACCTTATTCTGGATGTCTTTCTTTTCTTCTCCAGAAATATCAACCCAAGAACCATCCAATCTCTCCCGTAAGATCAGATCATTTTTGTATTTTGGGTCACGACGATATCGGCAAATCTCAAAATCTCGATCATGGGTACGAACGCGAACAACCCCACAAGCCCCGCCTGTGGAGTCCCAGCGTATCACCTCGTCGGCTAGCCGCTTTTTTATCGTTACACCGTAGAGCGTCCAGTATATGCCCTCTAAAAGCGATGTTTTCCCCGACCCATTACTATCAAAAGCAGATGAATCATCACTCTCCCCAAAAACACCAACAACCCCACCCGAATCATCGAGATGAACTTCTACATCGCCAAAACAAAGCACATTCCGAAAAGAGAAAAAATAAACCTGCCGAGACACACCTCACCCCTAGTTTTTACAAAGTTGGTGGCACCTCCTTCAGAGTAGGTCTGGATTCATCTAAATCCACCCCATCATCGGAGGCCAAGAAGATATTGCGAATAATCCGATTTTGTCGGCGGATCCTTGATAAGTCTATATCAGAAACGACATCCCCTGCCGAAGGCAGATCTTCTTCCTCTTTTTCAAGATTCCCATTCCATGATGTTAACAAATACAAAAGACGAACCAAGGGAGAAAAAATACTTGGCGTTTCCTTCTCTGGCGAAACACTTCCCAGTATATCCAAAAATCCTTCTTTGCAGAGTTCTGCGTCCTCGCAAATCGCCAAAAAGATTTCACCCACCAATCGTAAAAGATAATCTCCCCCACCACCAGATCCTTCATATCTCATCTTATCTCCCATCGAAGTCCCCACAAAACGAGCGGTATCCTCGAGATGAGATCGGAAGCTGTCTTCTAAGCTTTCCCATGTTCCTTGTGCGCCGCGCAGGATTGCAGAAAACTCTTCAATCCTTTCTTTGTCATCATCTTGAACAAACAACTTTAGTTTTTCATTACACTCCAATAGTGCAGTGATCGAACGCTTTGCTTTATCCATCACATGAAGATTCAAAGTCCTGTGTCCGCTCTTTGAAATCAACTCATCTTTTTGCGACCACAGAATCCTATAAGAGCTTCCTGTTGGACAAGGAACCTGCAGAATAAACCAACCCTCTTCATCTTCTCTGCATCCAACATGCAAATCGCAATTTGGATTGATATCACGAACCTGGGAAAAATCTCCCGCTAAACCCTGCACATAAGAAGGAACACCACTCCAATCTACAAGATAATACAAAAGGTTATTCTTTGAATTCATTACTATCACTCCCTTGTTTTTTTCTATTCGCATAAAAAGAAATATCTTCTAACTAAACACAACTATGAGCATTTACCTGAAATCCACAGGCTTTCTTTTTATATATCGGAGAACCTTTCCAATGAGGCGTTCCATTTGATTCCCTAAATGCCTATATGCACTCTTTTGCCCCATCCTCCTATGAATCCCTCTGTATTTCATTGATACCCCAATGAAATAATACTCACCAAATCCCCTCTCAATTAAAGCAATTTCTACACGAGACCTACCAAAAACATTTCCAGATTTTCCATAAACAATAATATTCCGCCCCAAAGATTTCCTTATTACACTTCTAAGTCGAAGCGGCGATTGATTCATAGCCAATCGCAAGTGAAGAGAATCGTAACTGGAAATCCTAAACCTCTTTCTCTTTGATAAACGCTCGTGAAAAACAAGTCTCCTCATAATGGAAGACACGTCGCTAAAGGAAATGCAATTCGAACGGCATATGGAATTCTTTTTAGAAATACTAATCTTTCCTCGAAGAAGAATATTCCACTTCTTTCGAGAATTCTTTATCCAAAATCGATTTAGACGAGATCTTGAAGAGAAAAATCGAGAAACCCACATGCGCCTCAACTTATACCGAAGACGATATACCGAGTTTAGAACCGCAGGAGAAACAAATCGCAAAAGCCTGTCATAAGAAAGGTTCCCACCTCTGATTAATGTCTGACGACAGAGAGAGATAACATTCGAAGAAAAAACACCTCGAGAATCTCTTCCACGCAAAACCAGACGACTATCCTGGCCTAGCTCATTTGCAAACAAAACTGCTCCCAGCGCAGCCCATATTTTTACCACTGAAGCAGGCCAGTATCGTCCGTGGCTACTCTCCGCGCTCCATCTGTTTGATGTGTATCTCTTTATATAGAACTTCTTCTTCCGAAGAAAACCTCTCTCTATATATAAAAACAGTCCACGATCTGATATTACGCTCTTTTTGAAGAAGCTTTGAAGAGAGGTAGGATTACTTTCCTTCTTAGATACTCCCAGAGTATCTCCAGAAACAAAGAGAAAGATAGAGAACATCAGATAAAAAATAATTCTCAAGGCTCAATTCCCCACAAGCAAAGAAAACCATATATTATCCGAAAACAATGATGAGGAAAAATCTTTAGACTCTAAAGATTTTTTATTTATCGCCAATACCCATCGAGTGTTCGTGGAAAAGAAAGGTGTGGAGAGTCCAAAACCTGAAACGAATGAGTAACAACCCACCCATCTTCCCATTCACCTGTATCGGTGTTTCTTATTCTTAGGGTTTTGTTGATGACTGCATATTTTTCAGGTATCCAAGCCGTCGTTACTTTATAATATTTATTTTCGACTTCTTTACGAAGTTTGCACTGAGCATACTTAATCTTCTTTGCCATTGTTATAGATTCCCCTTCCCGAAGAAACAAAAGATTGAAAAGAGATAGCAGTCTCCACCCCTTCTAGAAGACGTTTCAATTCAAGTCTAGTTTGTATCAACGCTTCTAATTCAGGAGGAACCTCGCTTACTGTTGGCAACTTTATGTTGTTTTGAGGATACCTCATAATAACATAATCCTCATCGCCTCCCTCTAAAAGTCTTAGCTCGAGCCCATGAACAGGATGCATCACCTTTACACCCTTCCGACGTTGCAACCAAGCATAATCTAGTTCAAAATCTTCTTTTTCCTCTTTAATTTCTTTCATTTTCAACTTCTTTCATCTTCTTCTTCCTAAATAAAAAACATCGACAGAGAATTCTTTTTCCAAACTCTCATCAAACGGCTGCTTCTCTCGCAAATATTCCCAGAAGTAAAAAGTAATCCAGGAAGAAGCATTATCAGGATGAATCGTTTTTACTTCCTCCTCCGCAGGCCACACAATAGCATGAGTGTCATCCATGCCTGCAGGAAACGCTTTCTCTGCAATATCACTAAGAAGTGGAAAATTCCTCTCCCAAAGTCCAAAATTATTCCGTATCCAGCGCCCGAGTGACGTGTGCCATGCAATAAGATCCGATCGTTTTGTCCTTCGCAGTGAGTCTTTGTTCTCTTCGTTCAAAACACCATCTAAACAAGTAAGGCAATCATCCAGAGTTTGAGGCCAGTCGTTTACTCTCTCATCCTTCTTGAAATAATGAGCCTCCATCTTATCCATAAATGAAGATAATTCCCGAGAAGACTGTGTGTCATTTTCACCACTAATAATCCCCATCAAATCAGGATGGCAAGGAATCACTGCATCAATCCCACACTTGGGACAAAGTAATGTTCCATCTGCAGTTACACCTTCTTTCTCATCGAACTCCATAGCACTAAAAGGCTCTGTCCTGCAGTGAAAACACAACCACTCGAAATCTTCATAGATTTGCAACAATCCCACATTTCTCGTTGCAAGTTTATGCGTTTCCTCCAAGTCTAAGGGGACTCTTCTATACTTCGCCACTCTTTCCGAGTCCGAAGAGCTTTGCTTTAATCGAAACTCCCAATCATCTGCAATGTTTCTCAAGTCATCCGGGGTCCAAGAATGCACCGCTAGTCCATTTTTCACCAGTTCTCCCCAATGCAAAGGTCCTTCTTCCCTATAGATTGGAAGACCATCTTGGGTCCTACTGTAAAACAGACCAATCCTTAGACACTCTGGACACCGAATAATCTCATTCAGAAAAGTCCTTCTTATTTTTTTGAAATCGACAACACTCTGACAATGAACACAAATACAAGATCCCACCAGTTCTTTTTGATCATACTCTTTATACTCTATCATTTTATTCTTCCTCCTCTGTTTTTCCTAAGACCTCATCAAGAACATCATTTCCCAAGTCTCTTATCTCTTCTGGCTCAAATCCCTTCAGATCCAAATGTCCAGAGTGTAAAACTTTATCCAAAACATCATAGGGCGACTCTTCCGCGTTTAGCTCAATGCGTGGTGGTTTGTCTCCCATCTTCTCTCTCGGGTTTGTTAACTCCACAAAGGAAGCACCGCTATCCCTCAACTTACTCAGAGCATCATTCACAACAGACTGCTCGATAGCAGAGGACTCAGGCGTCACCAGCACTATGTTCCCTGGAACGATCGACATCGATAAGTTTTCACCACCCTGTCCTTTAACCCTAGAAGACAAACGACCATCAATATGAAGATCCGCCCTGATAAAGAAAGGAATATCTGGAACGCGCAAATGGTTATCATCCACATCCTCATCTGTAGAAAGAATCCATATCCCTCGATACTCCCCACACTCATGCGGATATTGTTGCCATGGCATCCCCGGAATCAATATATGATCATACCTACCTGTCTTTTGTGGCAAATGCACATGGCCAACAATGGATCGATCAAAAGGCTCAAGCCAGTTCCTTCGAATTACATCAAACTCTCGCAACCCTTCGTGATCAACAACCCCATCCCCTTCTACCGCGAATGATTTGCCCTGGTCTTTCCGGTAATGTGTTCCCCCCACAACACCATGCGCTACGCACAAAAGAAAATGGTCTCCCGCTTCATCTTCTTCCGATATCGAAAAATATGTCTCTCGCAGTTTATCTCTATAGGGAACCGCCGAAACATAGACCCAGTTTTCTTCCCCAAAATCGTCTATCACGCTCCAATAAAACTTTTCTGGCTCGTCAATGACCATAAAGCCATCAAGATCCCTAAACACAGAAAGGCCATGCTCTTCGCCCGTCCGCAAAGCGTGGTCATGATTGCCCGGTATAACTAATACCTGAAACCCTTCTTCTGACCACTTACAAAGTTCTCTATAGACATGATTGATTACCACAACAGGAATGCGACCCTTGGCATCAAATAAATCACCCGCAATGATTAAATTATAAATACCTTCCCTGAGCGCAACCTCTCTCATATAAGAAAGACATCGTAGGGGCACAAACATCCTCTCGTGTAGACCCGATGGCAAACGAGACGAGAATCCCTCAAAATTGTGACAATGAATATCTGCCGAAACAACAAAGCGTATGGACATTTATTACAAACCCTACTTCTTCTTTCTCCCCTTTCCCTTCCTTGAAGGAGGTAACGGAACCTGGATAGGGGGAGCCGGTACTGATAAAGCAAAACCTTTCTTCTCTTCTGAAAGACGTTGACTCCCCCCAAGTTCAGAAGAAACATTGTTCTCTAGCAAAGGACGCATTCCTTCTTGAGATCTAGAGTTTGGAAACTCTTCCAAACTCCACCCAACCTCATCTCCCACATCTGTCTGCGAAAAGTCATCTTCCAATGGGAATTCCGGCGATAGTTGCTTTGCTCCTGGGATTGGATCCTCTGGCTCATGTGGAAAAATGAAGAACTTCTCTCGTCGAATAATTCGAGCCGCTTCACAAATCACCATCGCAGGATTCGTATTGAAAATCAATTCCTTCTTGTTATACCGTTCTGCAACAACATACCAACCCACAAGACTACTTAGCAGTCTACCCACTCTCCGACCTTCCCTCTTTCGCAAAGGCCCCCGAAAAGAAAATCCTGGGTTCGCAAGACCCATGCCTTCACCAAACAACTCTACAATCTTCCAAGCCGCTGACATGTCCGTAGTATAATTTTTGATACCGTAGTAAGAGTGCCCATCACTCCCCCGCATGACATCCTCTAGGTCCAGTTGGTTCTCTTGGATGTCATGCAATACATTCTCTAAAATTTTCCCGCCGAATATCTCTGATTCAATCCAAAGATCAAAAAAGAGGCATGGTTTTGAAAAGAAATGTGGAAACGTTTTGTCACAAGAATCCAACAGCCATGTTGCATCAATAGAAGAACCCACCTCTAAACTCCTTGTATCTGTTTTCTTATCTCGTTAACTTAGCCATGTGCTCCAACGTCTGAAGGGCGTCCTCAATATGAGAAATCATTTCCCGATTGGATAAGTCTTCATGATTGATAAGACTTAGAGCATTCGATAGCTTATCTCTAACAACAGAAGCCAAACCATTTACGCTTGCAGATTTACTCTTATACTGCTGCAGAACCTCACCCACTGTTAATGACAATGGTTTAAGCTTATTAATAATGACCTCAAAACGATCGGGCTTCCCCGAAAAGCCTAGGTCTTCTGCTACAGGTGTTCTATCTTCAAAAAGACCAATTTTGAAATTTTCTGCACCACCCATCGCAGACTTGCAAAGCTTTCCTATAAAATACTGCAACCAGTGTTGAGGTGGAAGCGTTCGACCTACCTCTGACTCTCCCCTCAACTCCAAGATGAAATCCTCGAGGACCTGAAAAAATAAATCTCTGTGCTTTGTAATAGAAGTAGCAAACTCCACCGTATTGCCATCTCTATTGCTTTCATGTGTCTGTAGTAGCTTAAAGTCTAGAAGGTTTATCTCTATTTCCTCAAGCTCATTTTCGGGAACCACCTCGCCGTCCATTAACCTAGAGAGCAGGTGTCTGAAAATATCTAAACGCTCCGACATCCCTATATGTGCTGCCAAGAGGTTGACGTATTTGATCCAAGGATACCATCCATGCGATTCCATATCTTCTGTGGTAAAAACCTCGGGAACCGCACATTTTCCCCTAACTGGAATGACTCCGACATCATCACCCAGTTTTTTCTTAATCATATTGATGGCAGTCAAAACACCGATCGATAATTTTCCAGTATCCAACAACACTATTTTTGCCCCACCCGAAGGAACAAACTCGATATCCGGTGATCCTGGAATAATAACAACCCTTTCCTTCGAAAATATTTTCTCAAGTTCCTCTTTGGCCTCTGTCACTTCTTCCAATGTACAACTCTCCGAAAATCGAAAAAAGACAAAATTATCTTCGCCCAAAGGCGAAACAACCTCCAAGGACATCCTCTGTCCATCCAAGATGATTATCGGCAGATCCAACCCTTTTTTCTTTTTCACATCGTCCATAAACTCAATAATGTCACCCAACTTATGCGGAGACACGCCATCCAAGCTCAAGACTGCTGCCTTGGCGTCCAATGGAATGATAGACAAAGACATCGATATTTCATTTTGCTCTTCGGTACTCAAGCTCATAGACCAATTCTCCTAAACAGAAATCTTTAGAGTCTAAAGATTTTCATATAAAAAAAGGGTGCCTCAAAGAAGCACCCTACAAAAAGGAATCAAAAAAACATCGACTAGTTATTCGCCTACATCCGAAGATTCCTCAAACACTCCCAAGAGATCTGCCTCTCGAAAGATGATAACCCCATCCCCATCAATTTTGATGTCTGTTCCACCATACTTCGAGAAGAGGACACGGTCCCCCACAGAAACATCAAGAGGACGAATGGCTCCATCCTCCAGAACCGTTCCTCTCCCGACCGACAACACAACGCCCGTCTGCTTTTCTTCGTTAGTCGGCATAATGAGGCCACCCGGCGTAACATCTTCCGGGGCATCACGACGCACAACCAACCTGTCTCCCAGAGGTCTGAATTTCATTCTTCAATCTCCTTATTTTCTATAAAAGCCAAAAATAAAAATAAGGAGATTGAAGACCAAAGCAAGAACTATTTTGGTGTTGGAACCTTGCCACCACCTGAATCCGAACCATTTGCACCGTTCGGTCGAGGAGGAACAACAGGCAAAGGCCGAATCTCTTGATCTGGGATTGGAATTGTTGGGAGTGTCGGCACTTCTTCATCAAAAGACTCACTCAAACATGCATTCCTTACAAGATTGTAAAGAGTTTGGAATAATTCCGGTTGGGAAAGCAAATGATCTGCCGCCCTGAACTTTCCTTGCCCGATGTTTTCTCCATCATATGAAAAGTAAGCACCTTTTTTCTCAAGAATTCCTAAGTCTACTCCAAGATTCAATATCTCCATCTCAGGAGCGATTCCCCGGTTGTAGACAATATCTACCTCTGCTTCTTGGAACGGTGGAGCTACCTTGTTTTTTACAACCTTTATTCGTGCGCGGTGTCCCTTTAGCTCATCACCACTCTTCAGTTTTCCTATCCTTCTCACATCGAGACGAACAGAAGCATAGAATTTTAAAGCGTTCCCGCCCGTCGTTGTCTCAGGATTCCCCCACTGAACACCAATCTTCATTCTGAGTTGATTTGTGAAGTATAGAATGGTCCCAGTCGAATTAGCCAAACCCGCAAGCTTCCTACAAGCCTGAGACATCAGTCTCGCTTGCAATCCAACATGAGAGTCACCCATATCACCCTCTATCTCTGCCCTCGGAACCAAAGCAGCGACTGAATCCACCACTATCAACGATACGGCTGACGATCGCATCAGTGTCTCTACTATCTCCAGTGCTTGCTCCCCGTAGTCAGGTTGGGAAACTAAAAGATTATCAACGTCTACTCCCAAATGACGCGCATACTTCATATCCAAAGCATGCTCTGCATCCACAATCGCTGCCACCTCACCCAATCGTTGAACCGAGGCGATAGCATGCAAGCAAATGGTGGTTTTCCCGCTATTGTGGACAACAAACTCATTGGCAACATAGTTATTAAATGGATTTTCCATTTTAATATCATATGTCTCTCTGAGACCAACTGGAACTATCGAAAAGACTTGATCTTCCAAGACCCTGAAGCGAAGGTTGTTATGTCTATCCAAAGCACGTAGCCGGGAATGCTCCGAAGCTGACATAACTAACAGATTGTTCAGATCATTGTTCGTGATATTTTCATCTAGATGATGAACGTGGTCATCCCTTTCTAAGAATGAAAGTCCATCCAAATCTCCAGAATTTAATCTTTCTATATATTCTTCATAAGAAAGATTATTCATAGAAGCTTCCACCACCACCCTAGCAATAGACAGTCTTCTATATTCATACTCACGGAACAAACTAGGATCCGTCCTCGACACCCTCTCCCTCACCATCTTCTTTCCCCCAACTGGATGATGACGCACATGAACATACTTGCGATATTCTTTTTCATCCTCATCACAACAACTATCACTCGCTCGAAAGGGAGTATTGTTGTGAATCATAAGAGTATCACCGGGATTCAAGTCTGACAAAGCAACCCATTGTTCCCCCGTGAAAAACTTGTGGTCTTCTGTCGCAACAATGACAGATCCACCAACCGTTGTTAATTCATAGCACTCCTTCGAACCCGTCTGCACAACATCAATGATATTGTTGTGAAAGATACAGTTTTCTTCGTTAACACAAGGTGCCGTGAACGTTACTCCAATAGAAGAAGGATGGAGATATTTTTTACCCCTACCATCTCCTGATGCAGACTTTCCGTGGAATCTCTCCCATAGCCTGCGTATGGTCCCCCCTTTATGATTAACCCTCTTCCCATCTGCACCCCAAACAGTGTACTGGATAAAAGTATCACCATCTAAACATGCTTCCGGACCAAACACCTCAATGACACGACCCCGAGGGTATCCTCCCACAGTCAAAGCCTTGTCAAGAGTAATGCTTCCTGTTGAAACAGTATCTATCTTCGATCGCTGTTCGGATCCATCGTCACCCAAACGATAAATAGCTCCCTTGCCAAACTGCTTTTCGACCGATGAGATTGCTAAGTGCAATGCTGTATCTCTGTCCATAACTCCTGGACTGGGAGAAGCAGGAGCACTGCTGCTTTTTTTTCTTTTTTTCGCCACGCTCAAATTCTCCTAAAAAAAAGAGGCTGCGAAGAATATTCTTCTTCACAACCTCTAGATCTGAACAAAAAAATAAACCCCCTCAATCCCCTCCGCTTATTTTCCTTGTGCCGCTGCTTGCAATTTTTGAGTCATTTGCGCCATGGCACTCGCTTCTTGTCCCGGTGGTGCCGGAACCGCTGCTGGAGGAGGTGTTTGGTATGCTGTTGGTACTCCCGAAGTAGCAAACTGATTATAGTTTGCTGGAGCCACCGGAGCCACTGGAGCCGCCGGAGCCACTGGAGCCGCCGAAGCCACTGGAGCCGCTGGAGCCACCGGAGCCGCTGGAGCCACCGGAGCCGCCGAAGCCACTGGAGCCGCTGGAGCCACCGGAGCCACTGGAGCCGCTGGAGCCGCTGGAGCCGCTGGAATCACCGGAGCCGCTCTTGGAACGGGAGGACCTTCGTAATATTGCATATCGCTATTGTGCTTGTACAACGCCACGCAATCTGCAACAAGAGGACAACTCTCACAATACTCTGCATGGCTTCCAACGGGCTGTGGACGCTCTCCGTAACACCAGGGGATCTGCTCTAACTGATGACCATGTTTTTCCGCGACCTCGGCTTTCCCCAAAACCTGACCACCCACAATCCTTCCCTCCCAAGCCGTCAGTGGATTGGAGGTCGGCGCTGTGGCAGGAGGAGACAAAAGCCCCGCTGGCTGTGTCTGTGTCCCACCATCCGTCACCTGATTAGAGGCTCTCGTTTTGTAGCCCTCTCCTAAAACGGCGACTTTCTGCTCCTCTGTGGCTTGCCACGGAGCAATCCCCGCCCAAATCAAACGACAATCTTCATCCGTAGTCGGCGTGAAATTTCGATGATCATCGAGTTCATACATCCCCGAAGCCACTCCACTAATAGCCCGACTGTCTGCCTTCCCATCTGCCGTCGCGAATATCGGCATGCTGTTTCGACAAGGGCTGATCGAATACGTCGTATCACTGTCAAAGCCCGACTTCGACAGTTCAATATCCACCCCTGTAAAAGGATTCGAGATATCACCCCACTGCGCCGATGCAAACAGTGTTGTGATCTTCGAGTGTGCCCGATACCCCAAGCCCATCATTTTGATCTTGAGCGTTCCAAGAAGCTTGGGATTTTTCTCTACTTGAGAATCATTTGCGGTGTAAACCATATCTTCGCGATCGATGATTTGATAAACATATCGACGACTCGCTCGTTGCCGACCGGAAGCCTTCTTTTCCGCCTCCGAACCATGTTTGTTCAAGAGTTCCAATTGCTCACAAACGTAACAGTACTCTTGATTGTCCGACATCCTCTTTGCACAATTCACTCGGATATTTTGAGGTCCAACATCCCAATGTTGCCAAATTTCCATATACGGCAACGCCGCGAATTTCCCTTCACTCGTCCAAGGAGGAAGGATTCGAATAGTATAGGTATGCCCGTTGTTAGGCTGAAAAAAAGAAAGCTTGGGAAGGCTTGAGTTCCTGCTCACTTTTTCAATTTTTTGCCTCTCGCGAATAGCATCCTGACTAACTGCAATAAACTCTGTCATCTGTGTTTTTTTCCTTGCTTGTTTTTTGAGATAATCCGATTTTCTTTCCTGTTTTTTTCCTGTTTTTTTAGATAATTAACCCTCCTTTTTATTGCTTTGAAAATATATATATATATAACCCATACAAAAATGAAACAACGAAAACAAATATCTATTCATTTTCACCAGAAAACCAATCCGTTCCAGGCTTGAAAAACTGACCCTGTTTTGTTGCACCTCGCACAATGTTATCCTGTTCTGATGAATCTGGAGAACGAGTGGGAGTTGTTCTCACGACATCGGGCATTGTTCCAGACAAATCGCCATTGCTCCCCGAATGACGTCCAGAGTAGAAGGTGTTATGCCTCCCAACTTCCCTAGACGTCCCAGTCCCCCTCGACATCTGGTCTCGGACTGATGGATCAATTCCCTCCATCTCTGCCCTTTCTCTAGCACCCAAAGATCGCATTGCTTTCAATTTCGATTCAAAAGCATTCACCGCAACCTCACACAGCTTCTTTACTCGAGAAGCTTTCCTCAGAGATAAGCGTGCTGTCTTTACTCGTTCGTCTGAATCTATTTCTGCTTTCAGAAATGTATCGCCAACACTAAAACCCATGCTCTTCCTACGCTCATAAGCAGAAAGACGAACATCAGCCCTTATTGCATCCAGTTCTGTCTTTGCTTCTTCATGTTTCTCAGAAGCTTGCACCAAAAGCGCTCCAAAATATGAATAGAGTGTTGGCCATTCTGCCAACTGTGCCCCCAAAGTAGGCATATCTATTTGAACTTCTTCCCACCACGATCGAAGAGATCTGGGGGGAGAAAACATATCATTGAAATACTCTTCAACACCACTTAAGAAATCATCCACAACCAAACTCTCCTATCAAAAAATTAACTCCGCCCCATTATCCCCCACCACTCTTAGAACCCATGCGACGACCAAGTTCAGATCTCGTAATTTTCTCTGTGGTGCCTGCATCCTTAGAGAGCCTCTTCCAATCATCTTGATGCCTCGCAACCATACCTTTTTGAGTGTTCCTCACCCTTCGCTTTCGCTTTGTCGATTCAGATGGGTGATAGTTGTCCTTCTGAGTTGGGTCATGACCTTTTCGAGCCATCTCCATAGAATGCTGGAAAGATCTCTCTTGTAATTGTTCACTGGTCCTTTCTGCCGAAGGTGCCCAACCACGAACAGCGGGGGGTAGTCTGTGTAGAGCTTGGTTGCACTCCGAGCAAACCTGCTCATCCTCTTGTCCAGAACGAACCATAAGCTCTGCTACCTCTGCGGAGCAATTTTCATTTTGACAGAGATAATCATATATTTTTCTCAATACACCACCCAATCGATCTTTAGACTCTAAAGATTTTTCAAGAAATCAAATGTCACAAAAAATAAACTAAGAAAAACCAATGTCATGATGCGTCATTAAAAAAAAATTATAAAGATATTTCTTCCTTTTCGTCCCAACTACCTAAACTTCTTTGATAATTTAAACTAATTGGAACATCAAAGCATGCAGACTCCTCATCTAAAACTCTCTGAGACTCTTCAATCATAAAGTTTCGATCGGTTGGCCTGATAAAGACCTGAATCTCATCATGCACCCAATTAACAAATTTGTATTCTGCGCCCAACCTCGAAAACAACGCATCCTCAAATGAAATCCAAAAACGCTTAAAGAAATCCGCAGCGGTCCCCTGCCCCATAAAGTTTGGTATGGATTGCTCCAGCTTTTCCCTTTCATATCTTGAAACAGACATGTCACTCAGTAACCGACAATCTTTTCTTCTTCCGTACAGATTATCAATATAACCTTGCCTGTGAGCTAAAACCTTCACTTCACTCACCCACTGCATTAATCTCGGACGCTGCGACTTAAACCGGAAAATAACCTCCTCGCAACTTTCTACAGACCGAAGAATTCCTCTTTTAAACAAGTTGTCCGCTAAGCCTTTCGCACCAATACCATAAACTATTCCAAAATTCGCCTCTTTTGCTATAGAGCGCATGAGACTCTTTTCTTCTAATGTTCCTCGATCCCACACATCTAAACCAAAAATATCTATAGCCGTTAATACATGCAGATCTTCTCCGCGGATAAAAGCATCGCATAAATGTGGATCTTTTGAGCAATGAGCAATAATCCGAAGCTCAATCTGATTCAGGTCTAAAAACCACCACTCCCAATCATTGCTTTTTAATCGATAACAAGTCCGCACTAATGACGCATACTCATTCCTCTGCGGAACGTTCATCACATTAGGTGCATTAGCAGACATTCTTCCCGACTTTGCGCCCAATTGCATAAATGATGCGTGTACACACCCATCTCCCTCTATATATTCCGATAACTTCAGCAGGTTCCTCGATAGAATGTCGAAGAGTGTTCGCCATTGATAGACCAAACCCGATGCCACAACCCCTTCCACCGCCTGCATTCGCAGAACATCTCCCGCCAACGACATGTTTTGCTTTTCTGGAGGGAGATGTCTCGTCCCTCTTGTCGCTCGAGTAAATATTGCTCCCTGGTCTCTTAGAAAAGAAATAACATCCGAGTCCTTCCTCAAATTACCAGAAAATCCAAAATCTTCCTCCAAAGACCTCTCTAATTTTTTTTGTATTGAGAATGCTCTCTCTACACTCGAGCCCACCTCAACACGATCTACAGGAAGACCATTTCTCTCCATCCTAAAAAGAGGAAGTATTAAAGAATGCTCGGTTGCAGATATCGACATAAGTCCAGGGATATCGCGAATCATTGCCAATAATAAATCAACACACAGCCACGTATAATATGTGTCTCTACCGGCATACTGTGCCATCCATAGCGTGGGAATGTAATCGTAAAGAGAACGTGCAAGAGGATCTCCCCTTCCCGGTATTTTCCAACCATTTTTCCCACAAAGAGATCTAATAAACACACGAATACACCTATCCCACTCACCTGCAGTACTCTCTACAAGATCCTCAGACGTTCTTTTCAATCCCGCTCTATCTTCGGGGAATAATAATTTTCTATAAATCATCCCATCAATAACAAGACCACCCAACCCCATCCCTTCATTGAAAAGCATGTGCATATCAAATCGTGCATTCCAAAACAGAAAAACGACATCACTCCTTAAAAAAACTTTGCCCAAATAAAAAGCAACATCTTTAGGATCTAAAGATCTATCACCCGTTCTATGCCTTACAGGAATATACACGTTACGCAAGCAACCCCTGCTCTCAATATCCATCCCTCTAAAGTTAATATTATAGCTAAATGAATATCCAATAATTCTATGCGTTAATTTTCCAAGACCATCGGTCTCCACATCCGCCGATAATATCTTCACCCGCATCAAATCTGCGAGTATTTCAAAGAATGCATCCCAAGTATCAATAAGCTCAAATTTTTCAGAAAAAATGGGAAGTCCTTCAAAACGATAATCACCTTTTAGAATACTCTCAGTTGGAATCGTTACATCTTCGTCTAATAAATGCCAGACACTATGGCGCAAATCACTATTCATCAATATTCTCGGAGTCATTATCTGAACCACCCACACTTTTGAACCTAGATGTTATTTCCTCTGCTTTCTCTAAAGCATCTCTTCTGATCTGTTCCAGTATAGAATCAACATCTGTCGCAGGACGTCGTGGGTATAAAATTTCATCAAAACGATCCTCACTCCAGGCCCCATCCCAAACAAAAAATCCATCCCCAAGAGCAAAAACATGTGGTGTTTCTCGCAAACGTTGAACAATCTGCGCATACCAATGCTTTCTTCTCATTGAAAAACGACCATTTGTCATTTTCTGCAAGATGGGTGCAAGATCGTAAGCATGAACCGGCTTTGCCAAAAAACGCAATATTCGAAGTAGTAACTGTTTAACCGTAGGCCGCTTTTGCAAACCCAAGCTAAAATCCAAATCAGTTATCTTTCCATCCGCATACTCAATAACGCACCCCTCTCTGAGGTTGCATCGTTCCACACACATGGGATCCAAGCCACTATACGACTTCCCAAAACAGTCAGGTAAGAGCAAACTCCCCTCTCTACCTCGTATCTTAATAATACAACGAGCGCACTTGTTCTGCTTCAGACTAAACCTGCCCCTGTAAGCCTCCTCAAGCAAATATATCAGTCCACACCCCTCACATCGTAAACGACGTATTAAGCGAACCTTCATTGTTACATACCTAACTCTATCCTTGCTTCTTCTAAAACCAGCTTCACGTAACGCCAAGAACATCCAATATACTTGGCATACGCCTCCTGCGAAGCAATCTCCACACCTCGACTTCCAAAGTTCTTCTTGCTGCTGTCTGACTGCCCTTCTTCTAAAGACTGACGCTCAATTTCCTCTTCATATCGACGAATAAAGTTAAGGAGCGGCCTGCAAGGATCTGCAAGGTTTCGAATAATCCTGGCAATCAAATATGCCTCTTCTTCTTCTTTCTTTTCTGCATAGGCTAACAGCCTTTTCAGCGACTCCCGTGCCTCGTAGCGCTCCTCTGTTCTGTTGTCTGCTCCCAAGTAAGCACAAGTATCCTGAGACTCTTTTGTATCTCCGTCTTTGCCCCGACGAATACCAAGCCCAACATCAGTTCGTCCCCAAGCCTTTTGACCAAACCCTCTAACCATAGAAGACAAAAAGTTACTAACGGATCTAAGAACATAGTTAAAAACATCAACCCTCGTCTTGCATCGACCATCAAAACAACGGCCATCTTGCATCATAACAAGCCAAACCTTGATTTCGATTTCTTGTAACACATCATCAAAGGCTGCAAAACCCCGAGATCCCTCTGCTACAGAGTAAGCATGCTTTTTGAACCAATTTGCATAATTTCTTCTAAACTCTTCATACATACCATTTTTATCCCAATCCGGGATATCAAGAGAAGATTCACAAATAAATACATCTGAAACATCATCTACACAAAGATCTGAAAATGATTGACTTCCTTCGGCAGAAACATCAATTCCCACACCCAAAGTTGCTGCTACAAGAGACTCACCCAAAAGAAGGTCGTATACGCCACCCTTATCCATTTCTCAGTCCTCCTTAGCCAAAACAAAATGAACTCTAAGAAACCCCAAAGCCAAGAAATATGAAATTATATCTATGCAGAAATAATAGCTTTATGGGAAAAAATGATCACTTTTAGATCATTTACCTAGCATAATACCTCGAAAACCGGACATCTTCAAGGGGAAACATCGCCAAAACCGGCAAGTTTTCATAGAAACCTCACATTTCTCTAGCATCCCGATTCATGTGACTCAAGAAAAATAACAATTACCCGAGAAAATCTTTAGACTCTAAAGATTTTCTACTTCTTTTCCTGAAGCAGTTCCCTCATTTTTTTCAACTCGACCTCACTTAAATCATAAGGATTTTCTACATACACCGCATCATCATAGTATTCATGAATCGCCTCGCTTTGAATCCCCATCCCGACCAAACTGATCCCCATTTTTCCAACTTCTTCAATCACATGACGCAAGAACCATTGATGATGCGGTTGACAAGGTCCTATAGCTTGCTGGGGTCTTCCATCTGACATCTTAAGCATAATCAATCGCTCACCGGGACAAGAAGAGGCTAGGAGCCTCTTTGCGGCCAATAACAGGGCCTCTCCATCGTAGTTGTGTTCCTGAGCCTCCATATTCTGCAAACGATGTCCAACCCTTATCCAATCCTCAGAAAATGTTTTATAGATTTCAAATCTTAAATTACCCCACCTTGTATACCGCTTCTGCTCCTCCTCACTAACAGAACTCCATCTATTACGAGACATAGAGGAGTCTGTAGTGAATGCACACACTTCAAAAGGAACTCCCACACTGTGACAAAGCTCTCCAAAAACAATAGCTGCGCGACGAGCCGCTAATATTCGCCCTCCGCACATCGAACCAGAAACATCTATTACTAATGACACACGAGCCTTTATTGCTTCTCTTGTGACACGCCGTTTGAACACTCTAGGATTCTTACCGATAATTAGCTTGTGAAGATCGGGAGGATGAATTCTTCCTGTATGATGCCCCCTCTCCCAAAAGCTTTTCTTTTTACCCATTAGACTCATTCGCAAATACCGCAGAGCCACATTACAAGTTTGCTTAGCTATTCCTCGCTCTGAAGTAAACCAAGAGAACTCTCCGTCAGGCATTATCTCGCAAAAATCGCCATCCGTTGTATATGGACAATAAAAATCAGATTCATCAGTCCTGAAATGTTCAAAAACAGAAACCGATTGCTTTACGATTTCTCTCTGAGAGTCTATGGATAAAGGCCAAGGCTGAGTTGTTTGTGGAGAGTCTCCTGGAGCAACACTGTATTCATCCTCTATATGTTCGTGTAACTCATCTAAATCCTTCTCTCCGTCATCTGCATCCTCATTATCCGATAAGTCACCCAAAGAATCATCACTGTCGTCCTTATATTCATTTTTCGTTTTTTCTTCACCCTCAATCCCACCTTTCTCTGAATCACCATCTGTTTCATCAGATGTTGAGCCACTTACTCCACTATCTGCAGGTTCCACAATATCGGAGAAATCATCCTCTTCCAACATTACACTGTTGGAAGAATTCACATCACAAACATCACTTCCTGCAACTCCCCCACCTCTACTCATCGCAAAGTCTACATCATCTTGAACCTTCTTTGAAATCGCGTCAAAGTCAGGAATTTCTTCGTATGGTTCGTCTGGCTCTAAACCTAATAATTTTATTATTTCAACTGCCAAAGCCACAGAATACTTAGTGCTTGGAAAATCTTTATATAAAGATAGAACTGCACTTAAAGGCGATAATTTCTTCAATAACTCCTGATCAGGAAAAGCCTTTAGCAACTCACTATCATTTAAGGATTTGTAGTAAACAGCGAGGCTCAGTCTGTGCACTGCCTCTATTATATTCCATCCAGGGAATATATAATTTAGAGACATATAGCGCACTGTTTTCATGCGATTCTGCCAACACCCCCTCCATCTCTGGCCTATCTTATAATCTACACGAAGATCTTCTATGGTCTGACCAAATAAGTTAGTCACCCCTGTTTCTAGAAAATGAACATCGAACCAGTCACTCTCAATAATATGAGCCACCTCATGATCAAGGTGACCGTGTATGATTTCCTGTTCTTCTTCTGGAGCATCCGGAGCAATCGATGGGAGGACTATCTTTCTCCCGTCTGTATAACACTCGTTGCCAGAAAAGACGATTTCTAAATCATATCGATCAGAGAAAACTCGAGCAACCGTTATCAGTCTATTCAAAAGAGGATTTGTGCGATCTCTGGCAACACGTCTCGACAAGTCCCGAGGTCTTCTTCTCATTAGACAACAAACACTCGACTAATAACATCTTCCCACTTTGGTCTCTCTAAAGGAGGGAGTCTGTTGATAAAGGATAACCTCGCAGCACGCATTGGATTTCCCAGCCTTATTGTTTTCTGCGCCCAGTTGAGTGTATCCGCCACCGTCAAGGGCACCAAGAAACGACGATCGTTCACAAAGCCACTTCGTATCAAAGAGACACACTCAATCAACGCCTCCGCAACCCTTTTCTTAAGCCGTGGATACGTCTTCTGCAACAACTCCAATTCTTTTTCACGAGGCAAGTAATCCAACTCAATATTCATTGTGAATCGACGAATCTGCGAGAAATTCTGTGTTGAAGTCCCTGCAGTGTACAGACCATCTTCATCACCAAACCCTGTGGTGTTTGATGTAGCAACGAACACATTCTCATCGTGCAGCGTTATGATTTCTTCACCACGTTCCAACATCTGAAGCTGACCCGCTTCCTCCAGAACACGCTGCAAGACAAATGCAACACCACCCATTGTGTCCCATTCATCTAAAACAATTATTGTCCCCGGCAAAACCATAGCTCGTGGGAGCATGCCGTAATTAAAAATCATTCCACCCGTCTCAGTCATAATGTAGTGACCAAGAAGCTCGGGACGCTCTATAGATCCATCCATATTGATACGAGCATAATTGTATCCAAGACGAGCACATATTTGTTCAACTAGACTCGTTTTTCCTGTCCCTGAATGCCCCACAATCTTGATTCTGTCCCGAAGATTGAACCCCAACAGGATGTCTTGTGTTGCCTCCTTTGGAAAAACATAATTAGGGTCGATGGGCGGCGTGTAGGGGCCAGGATACTCATACCCCAAAACCATTTTATCCCTCTTGGATCGTTCATTCCAAAAAAAGCCAAACTGTTCCAAAACAGAAAAACTCTTTCGTGGCCTGCTTCTATAAACAAGACTACCCGCATCACCAATCCGCTCACCATAAATTGGCCATCCTGCGTGACGCCTTTGATAATCAGAAACAGGATCTATCTCTATGCCTACAGCGTCCCCAACACTCCTTTCTATTTTATGCTTTTCTCGGATGTGATTCGATAAGTCGGCTGCTGCATACCCACACAACCTGCATTTTGCCAAACCTTCTGATGTATAGCGCACCTCTCGAGAAAGACTTGCACTCCGACCATCTAATAAAAACAAAGACTCTGTATATTCAGAGTCTTCATCAGAAACACCCACTTCATCATCTAGTACATCTTGTTCGTAGTCACTAACCAACCGAGAATTCTCAAATTCACCGACTTCAGAATCATTCATACTCATTGTGCAAAGCCCTCTACAAGAAAACCAAATATAAACACAGAAAACAAAGAAGAAAGAAAGACTACGAACTATTTAATTCTTCTATTTGAACGGCTTCGCAAAAAAGAACCCAATCCACCATCAGAACCCTTTTCGTGATCCAAGAAGTCATCTAAATTAAAATCTTCTTCTCCTTCTCCTTCACTTGCTTGTAGTTTTTGTATTGCCTTTTTTCGCTTCAATATCTCTTCGCGCAATCGAGTGATATAAGCAAATCGTTGCTGCATCTCTGTCCGAATGGGATTATCATTTGGTAACTCATCCAAAATCCTGTCAACCGTTCTTTTGTTAGTCGCAACACCAGGAAGGATCTCCTCCATCATGTCATCGAGCCCCCGACGACATCGTTGGAGAAGATCTTCCAACCCATCCAAATCTGTTCGACAAAAACAACGTGTCTGGTGCAGGGCCTGCATCGATCTAATTCTACCAGTGTTTCCGAGTATAGAGCCCATTCCCGACAACATTATCCCACAATTATCACAGAACTCCATAAATAACACTCCAAATATCAATCAGATGGTGGTGGTCGTCGAAGCAACATTTCCCCTATGTCTATCGGAGAATATAACCCCGTTCCTGAAGAAACCAAATGGCGACTATTGGCAGTTCCCCAATCATCCGGATCATGACTACTACTATATCGCGAAGACTCTACTACTCGAATAGTATCAAAACGCCCCAAACATCGATCTAAAACAGATTGAATAGGTGGTTTTGCCCTATGTCCATTTTTTCTTTGTCTAACAGACTTTGGAACATACCAAGAATCGGGATCAAAAAAGATAACGATGTGTCGAACCCCTCTTCGACGTAGCATCTCTATTTGTTCCAATGATAGTTTGTTACCGAATGTGGCGACTGCGTCTGGCCCAACCCTCATAGCCGAAAAAACACCCTCACAAACAACAACAACCTCATGGTGCGATGCTTCATCGATATTAAACAACGATAGTGTGTTGGAAGCTCCAGATGGTGTTTTATATCGGGGAACATTTTCCCTACCCCAAGCATCTCTTCCTTGCCAAAACTTGAGAACACCCCCCTCTAAGGAAGGAATTATTAGATAACCTCGAAGTTTCCCCCCAAAACATCCCCCAAAACCAAGGCGACACATCTCATCCCAAGAAAACCCTCGAGAAAGTGCATACTCATTGATTCGTGGAATTCGTATATCACCCAAAGGAGTAAAATGCTCTGGCCATTCTATCTTGGTCATAGCTCTAGAGCTTCTTTGACGTCCCCTACCCGAATCATTTTGCCCAGACTCTTCGGTAAAGCCTAACGATTGTCTCAGATTATTCATCTCTTCTGCGAGATGTGCTTCTAGATCGGCTACATCCAAGGTCCGTTGATACTCATGCTCCACACGAACAAGCTCAAGGCCAAATAAACCCAAAGTACTTCGCAAAAAAGCCTGGACTGTGTATGGAGTCCACTCGCACTTATGACAATAGTACTGGTCTCTGTCTAAGCAAACCCAGAGTTTATCTTTCCCATTGCACTCTGGACATTTTATCTTGACCTGCAGAGCATCCACTGTAGTACGGGAGTATTTTACCCCATAGTCCCTAAATAGGCGCACTACATCAAGCATCGTCTTGCTTCCCTCAATTCTCTTCTAGGGTTTCTGGCACATCTACGAAAGAAACCGCTTTCATATACTTATAAGTGAAGGAAAATAAGATTTTCTTCCCAACTCTGCGAATATTCCACGGCTTCTTTCCTACAGGAATTGGATCTAAGCCTCCTCCTAAACTGCGCAAACTTTTCTTAATAAACGCCATCTTATCAAGAATCCATTGTGTAGAAGAAGGATTCAAAAAGCTAAGCTCCATTCGATACGGGAGCTTGTAGTCTATTTCCATTATTCTCACATCTTTACTCATCCTAAAATCCTCTTTGTTTGTTATTTCTTTAGAGTCTAAAGAAATTTCAATTTCAATTACCAATAAAAGAACTGTAGACGCACACGCTGCACGAAATCAAATCTTAACAAAACACATCCTCGCATAATCCGATTGCAAGGGACCAATCGTGATCCGTGACATATCCCCATCTCTGTTTTTGATAATATACAAACGCAACTGGTTTGCGACTTTCTCATCATCCGTCATGTTGATGGAGAAAATATAATCTGCATCCCCCAAACTATCCCAAGACGTTGCAACATGATCACCCTTAATAATATATGCTTTCTCACCTTGGCGAGATGCTTGAAGTGCAGTCCAACCCACTGCGTCGAAATCAATACACAATCCCCTAAAAGCCTGAAGGATCTCCTGAATCTCGGTATGCCTCTGATCTCTCGATACCTCTGGCTTAACTAAGGCTGCATAGTCCAAAATAATCATACCCGGAGTCCAACCTTCCCTCCTCATGGACTCTAACGACGCTCTCAAATCCCCAATAGATGCACCTTTTGTTGGAAACCTTCGAATCCAAAGCTTTTTCTTGAAACGTGTGCGCAATATCTCCATGCGAGAAAGGAACTCTTCTTCGTTTCCAATCTCGTTCATACGCAAACCTGTGAAGGCTGCGTCAAGACGATCTGAGAATTTCTCTTCTGACATCTCACCAGAGAAAATAGCTACATTTTCACCTTCCCAGACCCCTCTCCTAGCAAACTGACCAAGGGCGATCGAATTGTGTGAAACAAAGGAATTGGCAATAAAATGATGAGAATCTGGGACCTCTATGTCATAGGTAAAGCACCGAGTCCTTTGCACATCTATAACTTCAATCATTCTATACCGAATTAATAATCTCAACTCCTGCAATAAACCTTGAAGTTTCTCATCTTCAATTTTGGAGCATCCAGATAGTATTTCCAAACAGAAATCATAAGAAACACTATTCCGATCTATAGATGCTCTGAAATTATTACTGATACGCTTTCCTAGACGATTCGATAATCCAAGCCCTCTCCTTATTCTCCCTCCTGGAGTTGAATCCATCTCTTGTATTCTTTTCTTGATGGATCTTAATATCGATGGTGCTCCATGTATTTTATCTCTAAAATTCGTTAAGCTGTTTGAAAATGTTGGAGCTTGTAATGCTTTTTGGAAAGCAAAAAACTTATTGCTCCCCGACATGAAGCCAATTTGCTTATATTTTCTTAGATTTTCTTTCCCCATAACAATTAAACGAAAATATAAACGTTCTAAATCTAGACCATTTGTCGCAGTTCCACGCTTTGCAAACGAGCGACAGTAAATACCATCAGAAAGAAGCAACAGATGTATCTGCTCTATCATTTCTGATGACGCGGACGAGATTTCTATCGAAAAGTCATCTCTTACATGCGATTCACACGTAAAAAAAGTTGAAACAAAAGATCGCCGTATTGCCTCCCCTCCGTCCATAATCCAAGCAGGTACTCTCTTGTCCGCTGATCGTCCGGGAGGAATATCAATTAGACAAAGATATCGAACAAGAGCTTTGCTATCGATTATTACAACCTTACTCCCATCCTCCGATGCAACTGACCGAAGATTCAAAGAAAATAACTCTCGTGATAGATATATAAAACGATCTATCAGAACATCTTCTTTATTTGTAAACGATAATCTATAGGGAGCCGTTGGAGGTGCATTATAATAACCTTCTGCAAGCAACAAGGACACCCATTCCGCCAGTTCCGAACTTCCTTTAGTCGGCCACCGCTGCAAAGGAGTAAACTTCTCCTTTCCCTTTCTAATATTCCAATCACCACCCAAGCTAAAATTATTCGAAACCTCGTTATCATAATTCAAACCAAAAGGTTTTGAATCACGCAAAGAAGCAACAACATCTCCCTCTTTTATTTCGGACATGGTTATCCATGTCCAGATACCATCCCTCACTACAAGTAATGGATGTTCCGAGCTTCCAACTAAGGACATCCCGTCCCTCATTGTCACCGAATAAGAAATCTTGTTTCCATTAGCATAGAATTTATCAATTTCACGACAAATACCATTGGCATCAAATACTAACGGTCGGTTGTTGAATTGATGCCATCCCTCAGATATTGTTTCTAAATCTTCCAATCCAATATCTTCTCTTATTAAGTCTCCTAGACGTTTGTAACCTCCCGGCACACTCAGCCAAGTGTCTTCTCGTAAGCACTTGCCTTTGCCCGTACTGGCTACTACTATTCCTACTTCTCCCTTAGCAGGTCCACCATAACGTATGATTCTATCCAGGTCTGGAACACCTGTCGGAATAATACGAGAAGCAATATGCACTTCATCGTTCCTGCGTCGGGATCGCTCTTCGGTTTCCTCAAAAAACCAAGTCCCGCCCGTCTCAAGAACCCCTCCAATATTCTCTGCTTCCCGCATTATTTTTTTCATCTCTGAAAATTTTCTTTGCCGGATGAGAGGGCCTGCACGTAACACTGCAGAAATCCAAGCCTGGGTTTCTGCAAACTCTGATACTACCTCCACAGTATAGTCTGGTGTTGTTGGAGGAATACGATAAACACTATCCACTAAAGATTCTAAGTTCTCCTTCAGTTCACCACTAAGCTGCCCTCTCCGCTGCAACTCTGTGAACATCTGCCCTTCGGTTGGAGGAAATCCATAATCTTTAAAAAAGTCTAACATTGTCGCTGCTAATGCTCGACGCTCGTCGCCTTCGAAATATCCAGGTCTAACCCAATCTAAAGCTGCTCGAGAAAAATGCTTTTTCGTTGCCATAAGCCGCAAAATATCATCTTGAACCTCACTATGAAAAGGATACTTATCCAAAACACTCGCTGTAGCTTTTGGCTCTGCCCAAACATTTTCTGGCAATGTCGGTGCGACTCTAAGCGATGGGGTATCCACCACTGGCTGTGTTGGGAAATGGTGAACCGAATTCCTAGCCAGTTGCGCCCCACCAACCATTCCATCCGTTCCTCCGCTCGGTACAGGCAAGGAATTACCAGACCCCGGAATATTCGCCGATATAAAAACAGGCATCTCCGGAGGTACTGAATGAGGCGACAAAGGAACAAGAGGAAGAGAGTGGGCTGTTGCCTCTAATGACGGAGGAGGCTGTGGCAATGGGGGCTGAGGTAGTTTACTCTTCATTTATAAAAAATCCCTAACAAAGATCTTTAGAGTCTAAAGATCTTTACCATACATGGAACGCCAAACTTCTCTGGTTTTCTTAAAAACACTTGAAAATACTTCTGTATCTTCAGGAGAACCAAACATTCTCCAGACCTCCTCCTCACTACCCCACTGACGAACCATGCGATCCAATACAATTTTTTCATATTCAATGACATCACTGTCTGACTGATCTCCTGGATCAATATTTCCCATAATCGCGGGATGAACAACCATAGGTGGTGCCTGTCCCTCCTCTTTGACAATCTTCCACTTCTCGTAACGAACTATAGCTCCGGGACTTGCTATTTCCGAATATCTCGGTGGTCGAGAAAAATAATCATTGATCCAATAAAATTGCGCTCGTAAGTAATCTCGATAACACACTCCTAACATATCCGCCTGAGCCGCTGCTCTGCTGCAACATCCCAAGTGGCCTTTATTCTGCTGCGATCGTGATTGCCAATCAGACACCCTACTCCCATAATATTCTGCATGTAGTTCTGCACACAGAGAGGCCATCTCATCAGCGGCGCGTGCTGTTTGTTGTTTTATACCCCCCACAGGAGCAAAACGCCCACTACATACACCCCTTATAATTTCTTCTTTATCTGTGGATGATAGAGCGCTACTTGTCCGACGTCTTCTATCTCTTCGTTTTTTTCTTTTCTCTTGTTTCTCGCGCAAAACTAAGGAAAGAGGCACCGGAGCATCACCCAACGCACTTCGAGATCCCATGTGTAAACCCCACACAACCCATGTAAATAACTAATTTTCGAAAGAATATATAATTACCAGGAACGGTGCTGCTTAATCGTATCCATCGCAGAGTTGATTCGCTTTGCCTCTGCATCTATGCCAGAAGAAGACCGTCCATCAGTTAATTGTTTATCAGGATGATGCTTTCTTTGTAAAGCTCGAAACGCTGCTTTCACCACTTCTTCAGGAGCATGCGGAGACAAACCCAAAATCTCACATGCCTCTAAATATTCAGATGCAAAAGTTTTTGTCGTTTGACCCTCAAGTTTATCCCCGCCACCTGATGGTGATGGACCCTGTGGAGAAAAAGAATCCCCTCCACCTCCACCTCCACCTCCCCACCTTGGCCCACCCAGACGAGCAGGTTTCTTTTCCTCGAGAACAAGACCATACCCGATAAAACGCTCCAACAGATCCTTACGCATACTGGGAGCAAATAACCAAAAATTCAAAGACCCCACAAAACGATAATCTGCCATAGAAAGCGTTCGACACCACGATCGAAATATTCCGTCAAATTTCTCCGGTATTGACACTCCGAGCCAAGACTCCTCAACTTTATCTGAATTCAATAGACTTTGTGTATCTGTCTCTACCCAAAGAAAAGCTGTAGATGCAAAGGCGCTCTCAGACCAGTCAGACATCAAATATCTCCTTATAAAAACAAGTTATAAACTATATACTTAAGACGCATTTTGATTATCTTACCAGAACTCTAAAATATCAATTAGTCAACAACAACATCGCCATTATTACTAAGTATAATAGACCTTCTTTTTACCCCAGAAGCACTCGCAGCTTTTTTGTCTTGCGAATTTTCTTGGCTTGGAAGTGGAACCAAATTTGTTTGCAATGGTTCAACATTCTCAAGATTTTCATTTCCATCAAAACGAAAATTCTGGGGGACCGGACCAGATTGCGATGGCAATTTAGGTAATCCACCTAATTGTTGCACAGGAGGTGCAAAAGGAGTTGAACAAAAAACAAGCCCTTCAGGCATAGGCACAGCCTTTAAGAAAAGGCTCCCATCCGGCATCATCCGACAAATAAAAGCGTTACCCTCTACACTTCCCCCGTATTCCCCTCTCTCCTTCATCGCTTGTAAAAGTCGCGTCCATGCAAAAGAAACATGCTGTGCTACATCACGGGGAACGACCAATAATCCACCAAATCCATTCTCTAAATAACCTTTTTCAAGAACAGAAAAAACAGTCGACAATTCACTACCGATAAGCGATTCTAAAGCATGATTAGTAGCTTCCCCGTGATCTTCCAAAAGCTGCTCTAACTCTGCAGAAATGTCTCCCAATCCACTCGATTTCGTCACAGGATTCTTTGACAATGTATCTGAATTTTCCAAATTAGAATCCAAAGGAACCTTGTCCCCCTCCTTCTCCTCTTTCTTCTTGACTTGTTCCGGAATTGGTACCGCTATCGACGACGTCATTTGTTTCTCCTTCTTCCTTCTCTAATAGCACCTGACGCAACTCATTCAACGTTTGAATGTATTTAATACTATAACATCCTTGAGACTCATAGATTTTATGCCTTGTTAGTGAGTGCCTTGCAAGGATTTTGTGCTGAAAGTCTGAAAAATCATACACTCTCAATCTCGTGCCACGTAACCCCCTCCCCAAACCTTGTAGAACCGGAATCTTCCCCTTTCCTCCAGATGCCACAATTAAAACATCAATTTCCGGAAGATCAATCCCTTGCTTGAAAATCTTAGACGCAAAAAGAACATCAATTTCCCCACTCTTAAATAAATCAATGCCCTCTTCTCTCTCATCCAAACTTGAATCACCATCTAGAATAATAAAACTACCTGTGTCTCCATGCAGAGAGCCTCTACCCGCTTCCATTCCATCACCCAAATTTTCTCCGTGTTCGATTCGATCAAAAAGGACCAAACACCGCATACCTAAAGATCTTTCTATCGCCAGAACATCAAAAACCCACGAATTTCTATCCTCATAGTTCACAATACCGTCTGTGTAGGCTCCAGGCCATTTCCCCTCAACCTCTCCAAGCACCGTAAGCAAAAATATTTCTGCCGGGGGAAGAACGCCTGCATCCCGCAACTCTTTACTAGTTACATTCACCAATAAATCACCAAAAGACGCCACGACCTTCAAGTTTGCTTCGTCTGAACGATCCAAAGGTGTTGCAGACATCGCCAAACGATAATACGCAGGACACTCTTGACAAAAACCATAACCCATCTTGCTTCCTGCTCCATGGGCTTCATCATATACCAAGAGTTCCACTGTTTTTAAGTATTCTATCAACTCCGTCCTGGCACCCAAAGCATTCCTGTAATTAACAGGGAACTGACCAAGAATATTTAAGACCTTTTCTGATACAGCGCCTAGATTGTATAGTTCTTGTGCTATCTCCAAAAGTCTAGTTGATTTTGAAACCTTCGTATAAACCGATAAATACTCACGAAGTAAGTTTTTAGCCGTGGTCGAGAGCTTTCCCTCTTTTAGCAGGTCCCCAATTGTTTTCTTTACACGACTGATTGTTTTGTCACATCTCTCTAATATAGACGATAATGTGCTTATTCCAGCTACTGTTACAAAGCCCTCGTCCAGGTTTCCCTCTATTCCCAAACCCATAGTTAAATCATTTGTTATAAACCAATTAGAAAAAGCTTCTTCAAAACGCCTATAGGTCTGCAGGACAAGATTGTTTCCATAAACAACAAAGAGGGTCTTTACTGCAAGGCGACCTATTAATCCTGCAACCGTTAATGTCTTCCCGCCCCCCGTCGCAGCACACCATATTCCCAGTCCTGATACTCGTAGCGGTGTTTTTATTCCTGTTCCGTCATAAAGATATTCTCCCCACTCCTCTCCTATCGAGTAAATACTCTCAGGTTGCTCCAGGATAGAGGAAATCATGCGATTTTGATAAGAACGAAGAGTAAACCCTGCTAGTTCATGCAATGGCTCACAATGAGGCACGGGCTTCGATCTGCAATCCAAGTAATTAATGGCAATGTTCGACATTTGCAGCATTTGTACGACATGGCCTACTAAACCTGTTGGAAACGAATAACCAATTCTTCCTGACAAGGTTTTCTGTAACCTAATCCGACCATCCCATGTTCCATTTCTATAATTATCTGAGAATTGACACCCAGACGACATATACGATGTAGCAGACAAGACTGCATCCCTAAATAGCTCTATCCATCGATTTAGACTTATTTTTTGACCTTTTTCATCTAAGCAAAACACTCGCGAAAAAACAGAGTCTATCTCAACCAATGCCTGCATAAGAATAATCCTCCAAAATATAAATCCGTGATTACTTTGTAATAATGGGAAGGGGAGATCTTTAGACTCTAAAGATCTCCCCTTCCCATTATTAAGATAACAATTATATATGTTCTAAGAAGTCACAACCCCTATATTTCTAAAACATTCCAAGGAAATAGATTAAAGCTTCTCTTTTTCCCACTCTCCAAGAACTCCTGAATGGTTCCTGCCATCAAAGCAGATGTGAATTGTATGAATGGTAGAAAGGCTCCATCCTCGCACGTCGCTTGCTCTTCTTCTGGATCTTCATCCACTACAAACCTCTCATTCCAATGGACGCTTCCAAAAATCCCACCCGCCGCAAGTGCGCCATGGAGACACGCAATATTTTTCTCCCTTGCGTACTCTTGAATAAGTATTCGTGTCGCTGCATTATCAACACAATCCACAATCAAGAATGCATCATTCAAAATAACCTCTTTGTTATTCTCTTCTAGACGATTCGTGTTGCTTTCGATACGAATCCCAAAAAGACCATTCATAGCCTGCTGCAAAGCTTGTGATTTTCGTTTTCGAATAGACATCTTAGTATGCAATTGAGACCAAAGGTTCTTTTGCTCAACAACATCAAAGTCAACAACACATACAGACAGTCCTTCGCCACTACGAGTAAACAATTGTGCCCTCAAGCCAAACAATAGATGAGAACCCAGAGCACCGCCACCCACAATAACTATTTTCTTTGACACGTTTCTTTCCCCTTAAGACCCAAAATTTAACCAATACAACATATCCTGATTCAATTGCGCATAGCCAGAATCATAAGAGACTAAGCCATGATAAAAAGCACAATACTCCTCGAAAAGAATTCTCTCCCTTCTACACATCCTCACATCTCCGTACACAATCAATGTGTTTATCTCACAAGGAATATGCACTAATATTTCTCTATGGAGTAAATACCGAAACAACTCCGCATTGCCACACTGAGTTCCATCTGTATTTTTGCCCAAATAAACAATAACATCAGATGCTTCCAACACTTTGACTAAACCCGACATACTCCGCTTGTCAACTGGCCAAGAAACAAAGGCAATATCAATTCCATCTCTAGGAATATGATTTCCTGAAAAAAGATCTTCGAAATAACAAGCAATCGCAGAAAACCAATCATCTCTGTATAGATCCGGAAGACCTTCTGCAACAGATGGATTTCCCAACTCCCCCTTAAGAAAAGCCTTATCAACCGCTGTAACCCTTGATGCACCCAAGTTATACAAACCCAAGGACCTTATGCAATCACCTGCACCTAAATCCCACACATGACGTCCTGCACATAGATTCGCTAAATACGTCTCCATTTCAGGAATAAGTTTACCAAAAGGCATAACAACTCCATTGGATTCAAAAAAAACAATATTCTTATTATCCTAATAATTGAGAGATTGCTTTTTTTACATGTTTGTCTTGCAAACCTCCCATGGGGCCATGCAAGCTTGTCCTCACCAAGAACGACATCAAATGCTCCATATCAGAACTATCATCCAAAATGATAAATCTATTTATTTGCCACCCTTTAGAATTTTTAAGATTTTCATCCAACCATCGTTGTATCTGTTTTCCTCGCGAATCCCCTCCAGACACTCCCAAAGGCGTCATCCCTATTAACTCACCTTGAATCCCTGCATTTTTGAATAAATCTTGAAGTCCCTCAAAGTCTTCATACCACGAATAACGCCAAGAAGAAGACATTACTAACTTTGCATCTGTGGCCAATGTTATTCGATTCAGTCGCTCTACCAGTTGTTCGCAAATCAAATACAAAAACCCCTCACCAATTCCCCAGTCTTTAACAATTCCCTTCTTTTTATCTCTCTTCCATCTTAGAAATGATTCTGTTAAAAAATCTCTATTATTGAGAACGCCATCCATGTCTAAAAAAATAACATTTGTCGGATCATTTTGTAAGGAATCTACAATAATCATATCCCTAAGCCAATGACCGATTAGACCAACCCGAAATCCCATCAGATCTTTCACCAGGACCACACCAATATGGTTTTTCCTGTGTAAAATCTTCTAAACCATAGAAAGCATCTATAGCATTTTGCGGAACTGAAGTATATCCCCATGCATTCCCCGCATCATCGACTATAAGAGGAACATACCACCCCCTAAAATCCTCACCCGAACAGACCTCCTCCAGATGCTCGTTGCATCTATCTTCTTCGGTTCGCCGAAATCCCCCATAGCTTCGATAGAGGCGGATATCACTTCGACCACAAGATCTGCAACAAACATCCAGATCCTTCTGTCGCTTTGCTAAATCAAAAGCTTCCAAATCTTTCAGATCGATTTCCTTTGGTGGTGAATGTATCGGAAAGTCAAATGGATATTTATAAGGATTGCTGTGTTCGCCATCCTTATATTCTTTAATTGCAATTCTACAATGACTGAAGTTGTTCGCATCCGTATACGACCTTCGCGTACCATTACCCCATCGTTCTGGTACACAATTCTCAGAGAACCACTTCTCTATCAAGTCATAGCAAACCACTTTCGAGCTAGGACACCAAAACAGAACAGGCACTCCATTAACCATAACCCACGATAAAGAAATAGCAACTAGCTTTTCCCCCAAGTGCCCTATCGTTATAATTATCCCAGACAGACTATCCCACGAAACAGACTCCTCTCGAAATCCTCTATAATCTAGCGAGAGAGTTGGGTAGTAGTGGTGGTTCTGCCAAAGAGTGTGCTGCTCAAAGGAAGTCGCTTCTATAATGAAAAAGGTTTTCTCTAACCTATCACTGTAGAAGCGATCCCTTGCCGTCATTTCTCCTGGATGCGCTACCATTTTGGAGCAATCCCAAACTGAGTTTTGGGTTGCAAGAAAAACCGAAGATATGGAACCCTCGCCTCCGGTTCATACCGACGAACGACAAAGCTCGAAAAGTCCGCATTGGGATCTGCCGAAATACCCGGAACGTCTCCCCCTCGCACGGCTTCCTCTGCGAACCTTTTGACCTCTTCGTCGCTCGAGCTTGCAGGGACCGCGTCAGGAAGTTCTCCGTTTTGCCCTTCCCATGTGATGTTCAATTTTGCTTGATCATCTCGAATCGTAGTAACCAATGCTGTTGTCATCGTTTTTTAATCTCCTTCGTAGCCAGACCTGCTACGCAATTCATGTACCCAATCAGGTACCCGCTTATCAGGCCCCAATTTACACAGTTCAAACAACGAAGTAGAATAACAAAGACCAGAAGAATCCATCCATGATGTGGGCGAACAAATAAATTTTTCTGCTTTAGACTCATCCAACCCCGGAAAAACCACCTTCCTATCAAAATGAACAAGTCTAAATTCTTGAAATTCATCCTCTGTTGCTATCCACCATGCCAGCCCGAAGCCTAGACCTAGTTCACACCCATAGAATGTGTCCAAATCTATTGGAGAAGGAACTGGCTTCCCATTCCCTGGATGTGTGTGTGCAACACCCAAAAGATCGTCCCTGTTTTCCCAAAGAACATCCCACAAATTTTGGGAATCGGGGATATAGACGGAAGTCCTCCCCAAAGGTTCATGCCAATAGAGGGGATCCCCATTTTTGCCAATAACAACCGCAGTTTCTAAAAATGACATGACTATTCCTTGCAAAAAATCTTTAGACTCTAAAGATTTTTTGATTTTTAGGTAAAAGAAAAAAGAAACAATAACTCCCACTTATTCTCTAATCATCATCGCCATATCCATAATAATCATCTACCCGACGAAAAACGTGAAGAACTCCTTCATCCATAGCCATTCCAATAACACTGGGAAGGCTTTCTAACGTAAATAATCGATCATTCCCCACCAAACAAATGCCAGAATCTATAACTTCCAAAGTAGTACCGTTGATAACCGAACAAAAGCGCCTCTCCCTATAACGAAAACGAATTGTTTTCTCCCCCCGATAGCCATCTCTCACATCTAACAGTTCTGCCCCAGAAAGCCGCAAAGCCGCCCCTGCTGCCGCCTCAAAATCTACCAAGGCCATCGCCCTTCTAGACGCCCCATCGCCCACTGAGCGCTCTATCTCCGCCCTCATCTCCGCTTCACGCAAAAGGCGCTCTTGCTCTAGACGATGTTCCTCTAGAATTCGAATCCTTGCCCTCTGCTCCTCCTGAACCCACCGCTCAAACAGAAAAGAAAAATGCAATGCAGGAGTAACTTCTTTTATCCCACTCAAATCTTCTCTTCCATCCAAAAAAGCATCCAATGCCAAAGACTCAGGACCCAAAGGAAACTCTTGCTGATAAAATAACAAATCTCCGCTCTCGTATTCCACTGCAGATACTCTGGAAAAACGATCTAAACCCGGATCCAAAAAATAAACCGACCTCGAATGCTCAATGATTTTAGAAGGATCATTTACAAAGCCAATACTATCCAGAATCAACCTATCCCCTACAGCGTATCCCTGGACCCTTCTTTCGCTCTCCCCCCAACCATCTGGTGCAGACGCCTCCTCGCCCAACACACACCTCACTATCTTGGGCTTAGTGATTTCAAAAAAATACCATCCATGCTCCCGATGACGCCTTCCCTTTAGAGAAAAACATCTGCCCTTTGGTGATAAAATTTGTTTCTGCCCAAACCAAGGAGCCACAAAACGTTCTTGCCCCACCTCTGGTTTCAATAATGCCTGCCAAACCATATCGACTCCTGTCAGGTAAGAAAGCACAATCCATCGCAACTTTCTAGTGATCTAAATGTTCCGCTCTGCGAGCCTCTTCTTCTAAAAAGACATCCCTGTATCCATCTTTTCCCGATGCATATAAATAAATAGAATGGATCGCATAAATAAAAACCCCATAGAAACCAAAACAAAAAACCTGCCAAGCGTGTCGTCGTTCATGGTCCTGTGTATCTTCATTATTCACATACAAATGACTATACACCGTTATAGCCCCACCATTGGCTCCAGACCACTTCCCTTCCCAATATTTCTTGTGTACCCAGCTATTGTACACCGTTTCAAATTCTAGCGTCCAACCGTATCTTCTTACAAACCTATATTGTCCCAATAAAACAAAAAAGAAAACATATAGGGCATATGGCAAAGACACTGGCAGAGACCACACAAAACCCAAAAGTCCATACCAATGCGTCAAAAGCTTCTTCCATCCCGTACCTTTTCTTTTATACGATGGTACCTTCGTATTCCAATACAACTCACTCCAATTATACATTTCCCGTAATTGAAAATATCCATAAATAGACATTCCCATTGTGAACCCTCCAGTCAAAAGCAACGAAATACCCCAAGCCACTTTTTTTACTTTCAACCAAAGAATTGATGACACACCTATCAGCAAGACTGACAGTGCTACTCCCACAACCAAAACGACCACATGTACACGAGACCATTTCTTTGCACGACCAATATTCTTCGTTTTCATAAAAACTCCTTCAAAAACATAAAGAGAGTGACTTGGAGCAAGTCACTCTCTTTATAACACCCCCCTATCGACACAGAAACTATCCCATCGCCCATCCAGGCTTTCGAAGAAGATCTGTCTCTAAAATTTTCTCAATCAAAGACTTCCGACGTCCCCTACCAACCGAAGCACGACTCGCTGTGACTTGTTCCGTAACCGGAGTCGACTCGATCAAACGTTGTAACGTCCGAGGAAGCGCATAGGGATCACTGAAGGTGTCTTCTTCAATCATGAAACACGGAATACCCAAACGAGCAGCCGTTGCCTCCACAATCCGTGGACGCCTCGTATCTCTCATTTGTGTGGGACTCAGAACTTCAATCAAACCAAACGCTGCAGGGCGCAGTCCCGAAAGATTAATGGCCCGAACAAGACCGTCTGTGTTTCTGTCCTCCTGATCACCAACAAAGAAGATAATGGATTCTTCGTGATCTTTGGGAGGATACCCATTGAGAACCCGAACGCCCTCTGCATAAGCAGTACCTCCACTTGCCTTTTCACTCCGAAAAGCATGCTCAACCCCCTCTGCAGAAGCATGGCGGAACCTAATCTCCTTCCCGTCTGTATTGAATGTGGAAACTTTGATTTTATCCATTCCCACCTGCAAAATGCCAGGAAGCATCTGGAGCAGCATTTGTTTACCCCTCTCCAAGGAACCTCGCATTGAAATAGACCTGTCGATGACAAGATAAAGCATGAAGTCTTCCAAAGATTTTTCAACCTTCTTCGCCACAACTGCTTCGCTCACTTGCTCCAAAGCTTGCACGTTCTCTTTTTTGCGCATACGCATCGCAATATTTGCTGCACGTTGGTCCTCGGCTCTCTTGGCCACCTGCGCCAACGCCTCTGCATGCTTTGCCTTGATCTCTGGAACATCCAGGAGTCCCAAAGCCTCAAGAGTGGGAGAAGCGATGAGAATTTCTTTTGCCGACATTCCGCCATGCATCATGGATGCTGCAACAACTGCTGGCGTCATACCCACAGAAGATGGAAGCTTCCCTACCACATACTTCAAGGAAAGACGCTCATCCGATATCTTCTGGCAGATGTCACTCTCCGACAAACCCTCCCACGACTCTGCCTGCGGCATCTCGATATCAAGAGCTATCTTTCTTCGACCGTCGTCCCGTTGCTTCTGCTTGTAGCCCAGAACCTGGAAGAATTCTTCACCCGCAGGTTTGTAGTTAGAGTATTGACACAAACGCCACACCGTTCTCTTCATGCTTGCCCGGACAATCCCATCCAAGAGAGGACGATTTCTCTCTCTAAACCCAAGCCATCTGCGAACGACCGAAGGTAGGCGACCCTTTGCCTTTCTTGTGGGAGAAGAAGTGAAACCCAATTCCCGGTTAATCGCCGCGATTGCAGGAAGCCGCAAAACATCAAACATCCGTTCAATCTCGCGAGGCCCCAAGTCAGAACCCCGACGCCGAATAAGGCACATCGCCTCACCAATATCGCGATAGTCTTCATCGTAGAAAAGAATCTCGCCCGTTTCTTCACTCCGGATAGGATCTCCTCTACGATCTGACTGAACCAACATAAATGCTGCAACAATCACCTTCATATCACGGTGATCTTGCGAAAACACATACGAAGCCCAGCGTGCCACGAAGTCTTGATCCATCGCCCAAATCTCTGCGATGTTTCGATAGATGTAAACCGCGACCTCTTTGAAGATTCCCGCAGGCTGATAACGGCCCACGACAACACCATCTTTTCGAATAAGATCGTCTTCACCCCAAATACCCACAGGGGTTCGCGTTGTCTTCTTTCCAACTTTGTCGAGGCGAATGACCTCCTTCTGTCCATCTTTTTCTTCGTATGAGACGTGATGCCACCGAACGCCAATTCGGGTTCTGGCATCCTCCACAACCATACCAATACGATTGTGGAAAAGGTGATCCACATACTCCAACATGTGATTCAAGATCCTCTCTGCAGGACCAAGACTCTCCAATCTTTGCTCCATATCCGGAACGACTTGTTGTACCATTCACTCTCCTCCTATTTGCCAAAAAAAATGGCCCCGCACATAAAAGTACAGGGCCATGCTTATCGAGAATATGAATAGAGATACGCAAGAAAAAATTCTTTGGAGTCCAATCCTTTTCCTAGAAGGGTCAATAATAAGAAAAATCTTTAGACTCTAAAGAAAATATGTCGGAAGTGGGAATTGAACCCACACACTCTTCGAGTACTTGATTTTAAGTCAAGCGTGTCTACCTGATTCCACCATTCCGACAAAAAAGGAGCCATCCCCTCACCCCCAAGCGCTGGACAAAGACCAGGGGGTGGCGATCCTTGTTCTCATTTCGCAAAATCAATCTATAACCCTGCTAGAGAATCAACCAGGAAGGAGCGAGGATCTGGCACAAGAAAAACACCGAATACTAGATTCAGTAAAATAGAGCGGGAAGCTGGAATCGAACCAACATCTGAAACGCGCTTGTAAGATACACAAGAATGAAAGACAAATGCCTCTCGAGTTTATGATCTGAAATTGCACTGAAAGGCTGGAAACGCCTCCGTCTTACCATTAGACCATTCCCGCAAAAAAAATGGACCCATCTGGGATCGAACCAGAAACCATCCGGTTATGAGCCGGAAGCTCTAACCAATTGAGCTATAGGTCCTTAAAGAAAATGGCCCCACCGGGGGTCGAACCCGGTTCTTCAGCTTGAAAGGCTGGCGTCCTAACTAACCTACCGTGAACGACAAGGCCATGTTTTTGTTCTGTCCCAAAAGATCTTCTTCCGAGAACCGTAAACCGACTCATCAAAATCCGTCAGAATTCTTGATAAATTACGGCACCAACCCGATGCAGAACAAAAGCTCTCCCAGGAGGATTTGAACCTCCGACCCATTGATTAACAGTCAATTGCTCTGACCAAGCTGAGCTATAGGAGAAAAGCACTTTAAGTAAAAAAATACCCCCGGTAGGACTCGAACCCACTACACTCAGAGTAGAAATCTGACGCTCTATCCAGATGAGCTACGGAGGCAAATCTTCTCCCCCCCCCTAGAGGACTCGAACCTACCACCCGCATACTGCACACTGCATGCCGTCTACCATTGACTGTAAAGGAGGAGAAGTCTATCTGGTAGGATTTGAACCTACGACCACTGGTATCCAAAACCAGTACGCTACCGGACTGCGCCACAGATAGAGAAGAAACCAACAGGTTATTGTGGTCACATTAACATGCACACATCTGGACGGGTTTGACCCCGCGCTAAGATTCAATCACTTTTGACCGCTAAGTCTCGTTTTATATTCTTAAATCTACCATCCCTAAACATTGCCATGGTTACTTAGGGGTAGGATTCCAAGGCCCAGGAAATCCCATCCTGAACACTTCCCTGTCAGAAAAGAAACCTCACAACGCCCAACGAGGTTATGTCGAAGTTGTTTGAGGTGGCGACCCATGCCCTTCGATTTTATTGGAACCTAGCTCGATACTCGATCCCAATCATTCTAAAAAGCCCCAACCCGGAATCGAACCGAGAACCTGTAGTTTACAAAACTACTGCTCTGCCAATTGAGCTATCGGGGCAAAAAAAACTAGTGGAACTAGTCGGGGTCGAACCGACGACCTCCAGGTTGCAAACCTAGCGCTCTCCCAATTGAGCTATAGCCCCAGAAACCAAAAGAAGCATAATGCCAACAAGCATTATCGCGCAACCCCAGTAAAAAATAGCCCCGCGTAGGAGAATCGAACTCCTCTTTCCGATTCGACAGACCGGTGCCATAACCACTAGACCAACGCGGGAGAATTTCTCTTTAGCTCAAGCAAAAGGGGTCGAACCTTTCGGGACAATGCGCGCACATTTAATCCCTGGACACCAAAACCGTCCTGCTTGAAAAAATAGATGAAGTAGGATTTAAACCTCTCGACGCCCACCTCGCAACACATGTCGGCGGATTCACAGTCCGCTGCGAGGAACACCTCCCACGAAACAATCAATACAAGTACATACTCTTCCCTGGGTCATCAGACGGAGCATCCCACCATATAGGGAGCATCATTTCGGCCTCGTCCATCCGGATCTTAACCCTACCTATAAACCAAGTCAGTACGAATCTATGAGCTGACTCATTCAGTTCACTATCGCCAACAACGTAATCTTCCACCAATGCCAGTATCTCATACAAAGCAAGGCCCGGATGCCGACACATCAGATCCAACAGGTCTATCGATTTTTGCACAACAAGATTACTTGACGGCTCTCCCGTCGCACTGCTCCATATCTCCACCAAGTCATCACATAATGAACGAGCAACCGAAGAAGGCAACACATCTTCAAAGAAGCTCTTTTGGTCCACATCCAAATGAAATCCTCGTGCATCCATACTATCACCTCCCACAAAAGCCAGCGACAGGATTCGAACCTACGACCTTTCGATTATTAACCGAATGCTCTAACCAAGCTGAGCTATTCATTTAAATATTCTTATGACGTGGTTCATTCAAACTATAAAAATAGTTCATCCATCCCACTCCATGCGAAAAGAGCAAAACGAATATCATAAGAATAAAAAGCGGAGAAGGGAGTTGAACCCTTGACCTGTGGGATATGAGCCCACCGCGCTTACCGCAACTGCGCCACTCCGCTAAAGAAACGCTTCTGTATAAGGATGGGCAGGA
>Ga0208299_1000022_pt1 | contig 174960 bp, 175 predicted proteins | sample 15_taG_FD_184089 | JGI IMG/M metagenome (GOLD analysis project Ga0208299, IMG submission 184089) | Marine viral communities from the Subarctic Pacific Ocean - 15_ETSP_OMZ_AT15312 metaG (SPAdes) (version 2) | ecosystem: Environmental > Aquatic > Marine > Oceanic | place: Pacific Ocean... | reverse complement strand
AAATCTAATTATGCAGAGAGTAAATGATAAAGTTGAAAAATATGCTATGAAATTAAGGCAATATTCCTTAAGAGACGTTACGACTGGAAGTCTCTTCGAAAATAAAAAGAATATTACAAAACAACAACTAACACAGATTATTAAAGAAGAATTAGCTAATCTGATAGAAGATGATGAGGATTCTGTAATGTCTGTACAGGATATGCATGATGGGCTGGCAAGTAGTGCCCCAGAAGGATTCACAAAAAAACAATTAGAACAAATTATTAAGGAAGAGTTTCAACTGACAATTGAAGGTACGCGACCGGTCGCCGGTACTGATTTTATAACAGGAACTCCTTCTGGTACACCAGCATCAGAAGTTGGGCATTCTCCTAACATGTTCGATGTTACCGCGCGAGCAGAGAAAAAGACAGCCGAAGTATTAGAAGCTGTTGGGGAATTGCTGGACCTGCAATATGGCGAGAACCAATATGACCTAGCTGCAAAGCTAGAATATTTAGCTAAACAGGCTGCTATCGGTACTAAAAAACCAGAAACGGCAGAAACGGACGTAGAAGCCTTTAATATGCCTAAAGCAGCGCCAGTTGGTTCAAGCAAAGAGCGTCAGTTGCGTCATTACGGAAATCGAGAATAGGAATTAACAGATGAAAATCACAAAAGATCAATTAAAACAGATTATTAAAGAAGAACTTAAGAAGCTACGAAAGTGTGGCCGGCCCTCTAGAAGCAATCTCTTATTGATCAGTCATAAAACTTGTAACTTGGCTCGGTAAGATGGTGATATACATGGTGGCTCCATACACCTACAACTGTACCGAAGATAAACCAACCCATTGGCTTTCCTCCTATCGAAAGACGGTAGCTACACGAAGTGCGTAAAACTTTACGCACCTCTAATAGTATGTATACATAAGACTTTCTAAATTCCTAAAAAAATAATTATTTATGAAATTTTTCTAATTGACTTGTGAGTCCACTTAATTTTCTTTGGTGGTTTAAAAGAAAAACAAAATACCAAATATACAAAATCATTTAAAGATTTATTATAACCTAGCTTTTCGATTATAATTCCTTTAAGCCTGGGTTTTCTTATTTGAGTTGTTAATTCAACTAATTCACCCAATTTATATTCTGTTATTTTCACCATGTTATATATATGATATACTAGTTAATAACGCAATGAAGAAAATTAGATATAAAGAAATTAGCCGTAACAAATATGAAATAATTGTACCAGATCACAGTGAAGATCCAATTGGCTTTATATATCGCGATGATATGAAAAATTCTAATCCATGGTTTATGAAGCCTTATTTTGTTACTCTTTTCAGAGATGATCATACGTTTAAATCTGGATATGAAGATTTTACTAAAGCCGGCAGATCTTTAGTTGATATCTGGGAATATACTATATTTTTAACCAAGGATGAAGATACAAAAGAATTTTTTATGGATGATCTTTTTAAGAATCTGAGACCTTAACGCTATTAATTAATTCTAATTTATCTGCAGAAACTATTGGTGTCAAAGCCCAGCGACCAGCAATATCATCATTAAGCCATCTTACTTTAAATTTGCCTAGACCAAAATTAGCAGCTATAATACCGTGTGGTATATCATTTGGATCTGTTAATTCAAAGCCTTTTAATTTTACTAAATCACCTATATTCATGTTTTTTTTCTTCTCTTATATGGTATAATATAATATATGGTCTGCGAAAGTAAATATAAATTACTATTTATTTTATAATAAGGAGAAATTTATGCAAGTAGATGGTGTTAACGCTGTAAGCGTATCTTCTGGAGCTGGGCGTCTCGCTGCAGCGAGTTCAGATAATGTTGCTGCAGCCATCAACGTTGGAGATTCGAATAATTCGAATAACAATTTAATCGACGCTAACGTTAGTTCGAATGGACAAGATATTGCATTACCTGGAGATGGGCCCAAACCTCTTAAGAGTATGTCAACGTCTGATTTCCTGCAGCTGCATAATAATGCAGTCGACTCTGCAGATAACGTTATGAATAAGATGATGAAAATATTAGAAGCAGTACTGGCTCTTAAACTTTTGGATGAAACATTAGAAGCTGCGCAAGATGGCCAAAAGGGAAACAAATTTGAGGAAATAGCATAAATGTCTCCATATTTTAAAGTAGATATCTACTCTAAAGAAGAAGTAGCAAAATTACTTAGAATATCAATGACAGAAGAATTGAATATATTTCATGATAGAAATCAAATTATAACAAATTTATGTCGTACTTTGTTAAAAGTTTGGGATGAAATTGAAAAAGACAAATAGTTATTAATATGAAAGAAGAATTAAAAGAAGTAATTGCTAGTCTTAAAGAGGAAGTTGATCTTCTCGTAGAGGAGAATAAATATCTTATCATGAAAAATGAAAACATGCAACAACAAAATGATTCTTTGAAAGACGAAGTTGATTCTTTATGGTCAATGATGGACGAGATGACAAAATCAGATATTGAAAATTGGTCTCATTTGATGCAAGAACTCAAAGCTGATGTAATTACCAGATCTTTAATGATTACAAAAAAAGTGGCTGATGCATAAATAAGAAAAAAGGAGAAATATGTTAGGTGAAAAAATATATTAAATTAATATTATCTTTCTCAGTAGCAATGTTAATTATATTTTCTGCATCTAATACTTTCTCCAAAGAGCCTAAATCAAAATTTTACGATTTTAGTGAGCAATTGATTGACGGTGAACGAAAAAAGCCGATCACACTCTTTACTGACGCTAGGCAAAAAGTAAAATTTGATAGATTATTGAAACTTAAAAAAAGTTTTATTCCCAAACTTTTTAGTACAGCCAAAGAAAGGGTGTTTAAATAATGTTAAGAAGATGCAACAATTTTTTAATTTGTGTCGGTATGATGTTAACAATATCATGTCTGGCTTTTACGCTAGCATATGCTGCAGAAATTAAAAATACTAATACTATATACAACGAAACAAAAATTATTAATATTAATAAAAAACATCACATTCGTAAACAGCAAAAAGAAATAAAAAATAGTCTTCGAAGAATGGAAAATAAAATGAAAAAACGAAGAGTCCGAAATGAAAGGAAGAGAAATAATGGCAACATTTGATCAAATAAAAGACTGGTTTACTTTCGCAGCTGCTGTCGTCATGTGTGTTGCTGGTACCATTTTTTGGGTACAAACAACAAGTGATGAAAAAGTAAGAAGAATAGAAACAGATATAACTGAATTGAAAACAGATATAAAACAAATACAAGAAGATAATCGAGAGATCATTCGAATAATGGGACGATTAGAAGGATTGATCGATAAATGAGGAAGTAATATACAGATGAACTTGAAACAGATAAGCAAGGCTACTTTATTAATAATAATGAGTAGCTTTGTCTTGTCTTGCTTAAGCGCTGATCATCAACCAGGCTATGTATCGACTGATGTATCGTACGAAGAAGATGTCGAAGGAGACGTCAATGAAGGCCCAGAAATTGTCCCCTGGACGCCAGAGCCAGAGCCACTAGCACCGGAATGTATAGAGTGTGATTGGTATTTTTGTCCTCCACTGGATGAAATTTGGAGAAAAGAAATATGCTTTAATATCTGTGAAGATCCCAAAGTATTGTATTCTGAATCTGAATGTATACAATACATGGAATGTGATCCAACTCAGTATATAATTGATGAAATAGAATGTACAACCGAAGATGGATATCCAGGTATACAACAAGAAGTCTGTAATAAGGGCTTGATACAATATACAGATTGTACTACAGCATGCGAAGAGGAAGCATGCAATTATGAAGACGATGACTGCGACGGCGAGATCGATGAAGGCCAACTAAACGATTGTTCGGAATGTGGCATCGTTCCGCCAGAAGAATGTAATGGATATGATGATGATTGCAACGGGCTTACAGATGAAGATTTATTTCAACCTTGTGTTACAGCATGCGGCGCCGGCTATGAAATATGTGATGATGGTAACTGGATATCATGCACCGCGGCGCCAGAATTAGATGAAATATGTGACGGCCTGGACAATGATTGCGACGGTCAAATCGATGAAAATTTAGATTGCATATGCACTATTCAAGATATTGGAGTTTTATTTCCATGTCAAGATGACCCTCTTATATGCGGCCAGGGATATAAAACTTGTCAATGTTTAGATTCCGACTGCACAAATTTAGCAATGACTGAATGTTATGCTTTATGTTATTGGGTACCATCCGGCGATCCTTCTGCTATATGCGATCCTTTAATTGGTATGGAATTGGCACAAGAAAAATGTAATAATTTTGATGACAACTGTAATCAAGAAATTGATGAAGATCTTTACAACGCGTGCTATACGGGCCCAGAAGGAACTTTATTGATGGGCATATGCTTGCCTGGCGAAATGACTTGCGAATCTGGCACGTGGGGTAATTATAACGATGATGAAAACTTTATTCCATATTATTGTAAAGATGAAGTAGTCCCACAGCAAGAAATATGTAATGGCTTGGACGATGACTGTGATGGAATAGCAGATTGGGGCGAAGAAATGAAAGAGACAGATGTTCTCTTTATCGTTGATTGGTCTGGATCGATGAGTGATGAAATTGATGCCGTTATGGTTGCTTTAAACCAATTTGCGCAAAATTTTAGCGACGAAGAAGTTATTAAATGGTCTTTTATACGCGGCCCAGTAGCTTTCGGGCCTTATGATGAACGTTTAGAAATGGTGCAAGATTTGATTGGATTTTCAGATTTTCTAAATTCATTGGCTGGAATGGATACTAGTATGGAATCTATGAGTACGGCTTTTGAAATGCTTTTAGATGCAGTTTATATATCCGTACACAATATCACTGCTACGTTGCCACAACCGATAATTAATTTAAATTGGAAGGGCCTCATCGGCCTAGGCACTAACGTTGTAGAATCTGTTCCACCATTACAAAATTTCGATATCAGCTGGAGACCAGGCGCCGATCGTATAATTATTGTTTTTAGTGATGAGGAGCCTCAAAGTTATTTAAACCCGGAGCTGAGTTTGGGAGAAGTTAAATCGGCAGTTTCCGGAACACCACAACTTAAATTATATACATTTTCTAGATCTTCTGGAGCGGCTCAATGGGAAGATTTAGCAGTCTCCGGAAATGGAGCTTGGTATAAACTTACGAATAATCCTACAGAAATGTATGCTAGTTTGATGGAAATTCTTGATGAAATATGCAAAGGCGGATCAGATGAATGAAAAAAAATATTTTACTTTGTTTGATGGTAGTATTATTTGGTACTACATGTAGCGCGCATAATTCAACTATTTTCCTTAAAAATGATTACAAAATGGTTTATAAAGTAAAATGGTGTGATCCAAATCAATCTTTTCCACAAATGATTTTAATACCTTATTTTAACAAAGCTAGCCAAATAATTCCGAATTGTGAAACTTATCCAGTACACAAAACAGCGCTAGCGCTGTTTGTTTTTTATCACCAGTGGTTAGAAAACTTTGGGGATAGAAAAATGATAATCAGAGGAATGTTAGAAAAAGTTATGATTAAATGGGGTACCGAAAAGCGTGTGGGCATAAAAGGTTATGATTTGAATGGCGAAAGATGCAAAAATCGTAATATCATCGGCCTAGTGGAGACTGATAGTATAATTTGGGTATGGGAAGGTTATCATCATAGGATATCTGAAAGTGCCTTAATTCATGAATTAGTACACATAGCATTGAGGGCTGAAAACGGATCTGCAGATCCGGATCATGAAGGTCATAAATATAGAGGCTGGACGCCTAGGCACACTAGAATGATCATTGAAACTAAAAAAATGCTTCGTGCATTTAATTTATAAAATATATTTTTTTTGGAGATGTTATGTTAGAAAAGATTAGAAACTTTCTCAAGAAAGATCCTGAGATGATTGATATCAATCCGGATCGTGAGAATCTTAAGAAAGTGTTATGTTGGAGAGTGGTTACTTTTTTTATATCTACAGCTATAGCTTATTTGTATCTAAATGAATTATATAGTACTTTGGAGATGGTTGCAGTTGAAGCTGTTATATTAACAACAATTCATTATATTTTTGAGGAGTTATGGAGTAAGAATGAGTAAATACTAATTACTCTATATGAAATACTTATTTGAAAATTGGCGAAAGTACTTAAATGAGACTGTCGAACCAACTTTGGACAAAAATGAAATAGAATATATTATATCAGATAAATTTAGTTTTAATTCTGCACAAAGTTCACAGCACCGATGGGCCCCCCGCCAGCCAATAATCGATTATTATTTTGATGAACGTATCGGTGATTGGAAATATAAGGCGGTTATTCCAGATGGTACAGACAAAGCAGATAAGTGGCCAAAAATTCCGAAAGATGGTACGTGGTCAGATGAAAGCATCGAAGAATTTTTAACGCGTGTTAAAGAAACTCCTCATCAATTAAATTTGTTTGAAAATTGGCGGAAGTACCTTAATGAGGTTTCCTTTTCAGATGCAAAAGAGATCCTTGATTCCAAGCGCACTATAAAGATTATTAAAGCGTATCGCTATGACGTAGAACAAAAACACCCTGATCATCCTGATCTATCTTATATGCCGCACTGGAATACCCAACATCGTAACTTCAAAAACTATCTTTTAGATTCTGTTCCATATGATTTGACTGATAATCAAAAGGGCACAGCTGTTCTCTGGCTATTAAAGGTGGCAAGAGAAAATCCAAAAGTTGCTGCTAATTTCATCGCTGGCCGCATCTTTGCCCGTGAGCGTAACAGCATTGAAACCTTTTTCCACCATCAGCGATTTATGCCTAGACAAGATTTAATGCAAGTCAAGACTATGGAAGATCTTATTGAGATGACAGACGCCGCAAAGGAGGAAATTGATAAAGCACAAGAGAAGAAGAATTATCTTGATGCTGAAGAAGGAACAGAAATCTTCAGAGATGACGATAAGTGGACGATTGCGGCGCTTCACAATAAAGGCGCCGCATGCGAATTAGGTAAAAGCACCGACTGGTGTACTGCTGCCCCCGGTTTAGATTATTTTGAAGATTATTATGAAGAAGAAGATCCTTTATTTTATTTCCAGAATAAAAGCAATTTAAATAAATTTCAGTTCCACTACGGATCATCACAATTCATGGATTCGAAGGACCAGAGGCTCACGGGAGAATCTTTTGAAGTGTTGCATGATCTACTTACTCAAACAGAAGCATATAACAAATATGAGATGCTCAGAATATTTGATTTGAAGAGGATGGTAAAAATACGCCTTGTCGACAACCCGCGCTATACAGCGCCACAGATAGATGAGATGAGGGAAATTCTGAATTCTTTAGAAGATCCATATGGCATGGCAAACACATTAGCAGAAATGGCGACTATGGATCATTTTAATATTCCAACATACATATTAAGATGGCTAGCCAGTGAAGAGTTTTACGAATATATTGGAGTTGCTAAAAGAATTGTCAAATATCACGAGGTTGTTCCTTCAGATATCTTAAAGGATATAGCAGAAAACAATCCTCAGCAGAGAACAAGGGATATGGCCTTCAACGTTCTGCAGAGAAGAAGAGAAGGGAGGCCTCCTAAGTGAAACTCCTGTTTGAAAATTGGCGCAACTACTTAATTAAAGAGGAAGCTCCATTGGATTCAGATCAAGTATCAAAAGTTGTTTTGTTTGATGAAAATGATAAGGTCTTGTTATTAAAATCAGCGCTAGGAAATTTCAAGGGTGAGTGGGATTTACCCGGCGGTCACATACATCGCGATGAGAGCCACGTAGAGGGCCTTAAAAGAGAAGTTAGTGAAGAGACAGGCCTGGATATACAAAATCCTGTAGAAGTCCTTAAGCAAGGCAGAATTACCTTCTATAGAGCTAGTTTGCCTGACACTGATATTTCCTTAAGCCATGAACATTCAGATCATAAATTTTTTGATGTCGATAAGATCCTAGAAAAAGATTTTAATACATCTGATAAATTTAAAAAAGTAATTAAAAAAGCATATGAGGATAGAAAATGATTTGTCAATGTTGTAAAAAAACGATGCGCCTTGCAGGCCCCAAGCGGTTCTGGACCGACGTGCGAAAAGGATATCAAAAAACATTTGTATGCAGTGATGGTGATGGTAGTAGCCCCCCGGCAGAAGAAGGCTGTGGTCATTTTTATTGGAATTGGCAAAAAACGAAAGAAGAGGTAGAAGAGTATTACAAAAATGTTTTTCGAGAACTCAATAAAGACAAAAAAGTCCCTGCAGAAATTAGAAAAAAATGGGCGGCTCATATAATAAAATTTGTAAAAGAAACAGATTTGCTTTCAAAATATAACTTAACTAATTATTTAGAGATTGGCGCTTACGATGGAATTTTTAGCCAATGTTTTAAAGAACATTTTGAAAATATAAAAGTTAGTGTTTGTGAATTAGATATAGGGTCATGTGAAAAATATTTAAATGGCAAATTTGAGCATGTTCACAATTGCAACTTTTTAGATATTAAAGATAAAAAATATGATATTCTTGCAGCTATTGACGTTTTAGAACATTTTGATGACCTTAGCCAATTTAAAAACCAAGCAATTAATTTAAATTGTAATACTTTAATAATTCAAGTACCTTATAATCGGCCTGTCAAATTAAAAATTGATAAATTAGATTTTCATCCTCATTGTCATTTGTTTAATAAAGATTCTATAACAAAATTTTTTAAACCCGAATATTCTCTAGAAGCGTGGAAATCTACAGAATATAACGAGTCAGCCAAAGGCCCAGAGCAAATTTGTATTTTTAAAAAAAGTAACAAGGACGAAAAATGAAAAAGATTAAACTATGTGCGATATTACTAATGTTTGCATTTTCTGCTTGTGCAACAACCACAAGCAATCCAGGATTGGTTAATAAATCTCCTCTTTCTGTTAAGAGGTTTGTTGCGACTTGTGGAATGCCGGCAGAGAGTTATTTTGTACAACAATTGGGAGTCAGAGTTCATAGACATAAAAATTGTATGGGCGTCGATGATTTGTTATCTTTGGTATGGGTCGGAGATGCGTCTCAGAATGATTTAGATGGCATTTCTTTGCTAGCGATTATGTATGCAACTCATTTGAGCAAAATCGATCCGGATGCTAATTATCTTGTAGCATTATTGAAGATTGATTCATTTACTCAAAACAACTTAGAAACACATGTTGCATTTTATAGGATCAAGAGGAAAGTAGTAGATGAAACTCCTATTTGAAAACTGGCGAAAGTATATCCAAGAAGATCTTTATTATGGTACCTCGACCGTATTTCAAGAAGAAATAGTCAAAAATGGTATAAAAGCGCCTAGTGAATGGGGAAGTTACGGCTTGGCAGAAGAAAATGCGATGAAAATCGTCGAAAAGCATGGTGGAGAGCCAATGGTTATCCAAATGCCCCGCTCAGAATTTAAAATTAATTTTTTACTTGACGAAGACAGTGAAAATAGTATAATGTATACTGAGGATTTCTTTATTAACTTAGAGAAACAAGAAAAAACACTAATGTGAGTAAAAAATGAAGAAAAATGATGAAAATACGTTTCCATACGTAATTTATTGCGACATGGACGGTGTTTTGGTCGATTTATTTGATAATGGCGTTTATTTAGAGACAAAAAGTCCAAAAATACGCAAAAATCTTCAAAAAATCATCAAAATGCATTGGAAATGGTCTGAAGACCACCAAGATCCGGATATTCAAGAGACTTTGGTCTGGATTAGGCAATTATTGGGTAATAATCGTCAATTTTGGGCTAATTTAAGGCCTCTTGCGGGTATTTTGCCCTTTTGGGAGTACCTGAACAGCCTAGGGACGGTAAAAGTCCTATCTCACCCCTGGGATGAGGCCTCTGCAAAGGGTAAAATCGACTGGATCGATCAATTTCTATCCCCTAGGCCAAAAAATGAAGATATTTTCCTTCCTTTGGACGGAAAAAAAGAAATTTGGGCTCAAAATGACGGAAAACCTTGTATTTTGATTGATGATTTCACCTTATATACAGAAAAATGGGAAGAAAATGGCGGTATTGCTATTTTACATACTTCTATAGAAGAAACAATCAAAGCTTTAGAAAAGATTAAACTAATTAATATAGAAAAAGTGGAAAAATAACATGGATATTAACAATAACATTCGAATTAATGCTGCTGATATGGAAGATGTAGCTTGCCCAAGCTGTGAAAGTATATATTTTAAGAATATATTACGTATAAAAAGACTGAGTGCAATCCTTTCGCCTACCGGACAAGAAACAATAATGCCAATTCCAGTGATTGCATGCGAAAAATGTGGTGAAATTATACAAGATTTGGAAGAATAGAGGGGTTAAAATATGCTAGAAGGTCAAAAAATATGGGAAGAATTCGTTCAAGATAATGAAAATTTTGATTTATCTAGCTTAAAACCTCAAGAAACACTGAATCCGAAGCTTTGGGAAGACGAAAATACGCTGAAAGATGGTATTTTAGAACAATTAAGACAAATCGCACTCGATTTCTTTGATGATTTGGGACTAGAAAAGGGCTTAATTGAAGATATTACTGTTACTGGTTCCTCAGCTAGCTATAATTGGTCTAAATATTCGGATATTGATCTTCATATATTACTAAACTTCAAAAGAATCAACAAAGATGTAGAATTGGTAGAAGAATTCTTCCGCGGAAAGATATTTGTATGGAATAATAGACACAATATTGAGATTTTTGGTCACGAAGTTGAAATATATGTACAAAATGTCAGAGAAAAACACCATTCTGAGGGTGTTTATTCATTAAAAAACAATAAATGGCGCGAACAACCGGTTAAAAAAGACGTAAATATTGATTATAATGGCATAAAAAAGAAAGCAATGGGTATAATTGACTGTATTGAACGCGTCGAAGACCTTTATGAAGATAGAGAATACAAAAAAGCGCATAAATATGGCATTAAGATCAAAGAAAAGATCAAAAATATGAGAAGTACAGGCCTGGAAGACGCTGGGATATACTCTATAGAGAATTTAGCGTTTAAAATGCTACGTAGAACCGGATATATGGAGGTTTTAGGCGACTTAGTTACCCGATCATACGATAAAATACACTCCATGACGCAGAATTTCGTTAAAAATCTACGTATTTATATGTCAAATGATGAAAAAACAACAGAAAAAGGCTTTTTTAAGCTCGAAGAGATCGAAAAATACCAAAAATCGATCAAAAAACGTCATAAAAGAATGAAAAAACGACTAATTGGCCTCGGAAAACAGAAAAATACACCCCCTTTCACTAAAAAACCCGACCCTGGCAGACCAAAATCATCTCCATCTGGCTTCGGAGGGGCATAATATGGACAAAAAACAGCTAAAAATAGCCCAAAAAACGCCTAAATTTGACCTTTCTGGCGCCTTGAGAGAAGCCAAATTAGCCGTTAAAGATGCTAATACGATCATTGAAGCCTATATCGACGCACCAAAAGCAGCAGTTGCAGGTGGTGCAATTGGTCATATAAGCAATTTGACTCAAAAAGCATCTGGAAGAATCGACGCAAAAGAAAAAAAACAAAAAATAGAACGAGACGCGCGTAATAAACGTATAAAAACAATACAAAAAAGAATTGAAAAGAGAAAAAAAGAACAAGCACTAGCAGCTGCAACGTCCAAAAAAGAAGAAATAGAGAAACTAGACTATGCTATTGAAAGAACAAAGAAACAAAAAGAGACGCCTAGAACAAAACAGAGGCTTAAAAAGCTAGAATTAAAAAAGGGTCGTCTAGAGAAAAGCACAACTCACCCCTTGAAAGAGATGGAAAAAAGGCTTAAGCAGATAGAAAAGATTAAAAAAACTGATGCGCAAATGGCCGCTTTAGAAGCAAAGCTAGAGAAGATAAGAAAAAATAATCCTCAAAATAAATGGGATGTTGAAATTATGCGTTTAGACGGGATAGTCGACAAAACCGAGGAAAATGTATCTCAAAGCTTTGATGATCTTTTAGATTATATGAATGCTAACTTTGAAGACAGTGTCAACCCATCAGAACCTGAAGCCACAGCAGAACCAGAGCTGCAAGAAAGTAAGAAAACAATAAGCGATATTACAGATTTTCTTATGGAGGAATTATATGAAACTTATAATAAACAATAAAACATCTGCAGATATGACACATATGGAAAATCTTATTAAAGAGTTCTTTCCGTACGCACAACAGCGTTTGGGTTTTAATAAGCCGGTTTCTGCTAGTTTGGTGTCAGATCCACAAAATGCCGAGGATCTTCTAGGGAAAACAGCGCATTATAGTCCACAAACAATGGAAATTGTTGTATATGTAGATAAAAGGCATCCAAAAGATATATTAAGATCATTTTCTCACGAATTAGTACATCATGCACAAAATTGTCGAGGGGAGTTTGATAAAGATTTATCTGTAGGTGAAGGATACGCACAGAAAAATGAACATATGAGATTAATGGAACAAGAAGCCTATTTAGAGGGACAAATGATTCTCAGAGATTGGGAAGATTCAAAAAAAATTACTAAGGAGAGTAAACAAATGACAGAAGAGAAATTACGCGAATCAATTCGCGCAGCTATTCAAAAAACTTTGAGTGAGGGAGAAGAAGTTGTAGAAGAAGAGACAGTCGAGGAAGAAATAACCGAAGAGGAAGTTAATGAAGAAGATGTTGTTGAAGAAAATGAAGAAGTTAATGAAGAAGAGACTCTACAAGAATCTACAGAAGAGTGGAAAGGCCGCGTATTATACGAAACCTTAATGGAGAAATGGTGTAAATAGGAACTAGCAATTGGCTAAAACACTAAAATATCTATCTAAAAAAAATCGATTCTATAATATAGATAGTCGTATAGTTGTACCTTTAAGCGTGAATGGAACAATTATTGGTACTGGCTCTACCGATGATCATATTGGTGTGTATATTGATGGTACCCTGAAAAAAACCATTGGCATGCAGCCGGATAAAGTAATATTGACGTCTGGTGATGGCCTGCGCGCCGGATCTCTACATACAGTTAAGTTTGCAATTATGACTGGAAGCAATGATGAAGGTCGTACCGCAGTAACGAATGCCGGCGCAACTACAGAAAAGATCTTTTTTAAAATTAATCCAATTACGGTTGATCCAGCTGGAAAAGGCAGGGTAACATCTATTTCTAGTGCAGTTGATCTTATAAAGACCTTAGCTAATCCGGAAGCCGGCCATCAAATATTATTATCTAGTGGGACATATGCAATCAGCTCTCCAATTGATTTAAAAGGTTGCGATAATATTAAAATCTATGGAAGACCTAGGGATGCATCAAAAGTTGTTTTAAGCGGAAGCGATCCTGCTCCTTCTTCTGTGTTTAAGACATCTCATAGCGCATCTTATGCTTTTTTGACGATGAAGAATACAACTTCTACAGCAATTGATTGTATCAGAGATGATAAAGAAAGAACTGTATACGTTGAAGGTGTTATCATCGAACAAACCTCAAATCCCATAAAAGGCCTCTCGCCAAGAAGTCGGATAAGAAGATCAGTAATAAGAAAATGCAATCATGGCTTAAAATCTTCTGGCAGTCTTAAATGTGCGTATGTGATTTTTAATGACATTAACACAACAGACGCACCTTTAAACGGAGGCTGGGGTGGAAGTTACGCAGTATCTGCTGGCTCTGGTTCAGTTGTGCAGAATTGTACGATTTACAACGTAACTGGTACTTGTGGAATTGAAGTAAAAGGTGGTACAATAAGAAATTGTATTATATCGACAAGCAAATTTTCTAACTATGCTATGAAGGCAGATTATTATAAAAGAAATTTGACTCATAAGTTAACGACTTAGGATACTAATTAGTTTTAAGGAGAATGGCTGTAATATGGCAGATTTAATTCAAGTATTTGGAGATGTACAAGATAAAGACGGTGGGCTAGTTAATAGTTTAAATATTCAAGGCAATCCTTTGTTTATCAATGCAGAGGATAATAATTTTGCCCTTAGCTCAACTTTGTCGCCGGCATTTGCAGCCGGAGATGCAGCCATAGAACTCGCCGGCTCTGATGTGTCCGACGTATTTAATACAACCGACGCGTCTTTTACAGATGTTAGCGGCGATGCCACTGGAAATGTACAGACATCCGTCGGGCAGGATACGGTTGCAGATGTTACAAATGATCGTGAAGAATCTACAGCTGAAACCAAAACTGTAATAACTCCTTCCGTGGGCGCCTTTGAGATTGTCTTTCAGGATGGTATAATTGTTGCAGCTCAACAACCAGCCGCCGTTGCCGTCTCTTTGACGCCCGGCGTAGCAGCTCAAGGCTCACAGTCTGTTGACGTAACAACATCCGGAGAAAGAGAGGTAACATTAGTTTTTGCAGAAGATCAGACAGAGGATGAAACTACCGAAGAAAGAGAAACCGAAGATGATGATACAATTGTCGTTGGTAGTGATGGAAGATTTGAGGTAATTTTTGATGCTGATGACGAAAACATTGAACGAGTCGATGAAGATGGAGAAATTACTGTTACAATATCCGTAGATACGACAGTATGGGTAGATACTTGGCAAAATAGTACAGATGTAGAAGCCTGGACCCCGCCAGTACAAGGTGGCACTTTTACCAAAGTTGAAATTCCAGAAGAAGTACTTCGTGCGAACGATGGCACAAGAATCTGCACTGAAAGAATGATTCAGCTAGGTTTGTGTGATGAAGAAAATCGCCCGTCCGGCGCGCTTAGAACGACATTACCATGTCCGATCGACAGGCCTCTGATTGGAGTTGATTACAATTTAAATACACTGCTTTGCATATCAGAGCAGTATGACAGAAAAGTCCAATCAGTACCTTTAGGTTTGGGAGTTGCGTGGGCAGTAGGCCCGCCTTCACTAAGACTTAGACGTAAAAACGTATATAGGGTAACAACCAATTCCCCAGCCGGAAGTTATATAAAGTAGGAGTTTTTTATGGGCACACCAGGACATATGCAACATCCATTTGACGTGACAGAAGTTCAAGTAGGATTAGATTTAGTAAAATATTTTAATAAGATCGTAGAGCATCTTAAGGAACATGGCGGAAGTGTTAAATTCGATGGTATCAATGTAAGTTTCAAACTAGTTGATGATGAAACAAAACCTTCTGGAAAAGACTTTCGTATGGACCGCGGCACATCTCATATTGAATCTGTTGTTGGAATGACAGCTGCCGATGCTTATAAAAAATGGCCTCAAGGCCATGGTATGCCCCCTGCTATTGACGATTTATTGAGGATATTCAACAAAGCGCTACCTTTAATTAAGCCGGAATTGAGAGAATTAGGAATGTGGGATGATCCAACCAAATTCTTTAATACTGAATATATGAAAAAAGGCAAAACTAATGTCATTGAATATCCAGAGCCTATTTTAGCAGTTCATGGAATAAATCAATTCTACGAAAAGAAAGCACAAAAATGGAGAGTCGAAAGAGGTCAATCGATGGATCGCCCGGGCTTACCTAGACCAACTGATGAAACTGGCAAGCCAACAACCGATGTAGGAAGTATAGAAATACCTTATGATAGAGAAGTGTTAAATAGACTTATAGAAAAGGTGCAATCGATCGCTGCCGAAGAGGGCTATAACTTAGTTGGAGATGTTCCGGCCAGATTAGTTTCAGAGGTTGATTTCACAGATACATTAAATTCCGAATTTCCTATTATGATCACAGAAAAACAACCTGATACTCGCACTCTTAAGCAGTGGTTATCTACTGCAACAAACCCGGGTCATGATACTGTATTGAATATTAATGAAAGACCAATATGGGCAATTAGTAAGGATGTTTATGTGCAGGTTTTGCAAAAAAATCCATTGTCAAGTTTTCTTTCTAATATTAATCAGGACATGCAGAAAGCAATTGCCGGCGCTGTTTTTAATGAAGCAACTAGAAAGCTGGGCAATGACGTAAAAAGAGCGCTAGAAAGTGAGTTTGGTAATTTATTTGAACATGAAGGTGTCGTCCTACGCGGATTAGAAGCAGATCCGGTTAAAGTGACGGGCAACTTTATTTTAGAGGGTATGGCTACTGAATTTAGAGACACTCCGGAAATAGAGCCTGAAGGAGAATACGATTTTGTCTCTAAGAGAAAAGTTGCTTTAATTGCCGGCGGCTTTAAGCCTCCCCACCGCGGCCACCTTAATTTGGTAGAAGATTATTTGGAGCGCGTCGGCCCAAAGGGTGCTGTCACCATCTTTATGAGCACGAGTGATAATCCTAAAACAATGCGCTATATTGGCAACGATAAAACGCTGGGAGATCCAGTAACGACCGAACAAGCAATGCAAATTTGGCAAATTTATCTAAAAAATAGTGGAATAGAAAAAAGAGTCGATTTTGTAACGACATCCGGCGGTCCAATTGGAGAAGTCGTCGATTTAGTTAAAATATCAGATCCAGAAGATGTAGAATATTATTTAGCCGCCGGCGGAAAAGATGGAAAAAGATATGAGTTTATATTAAACGATAAAAGATATAATCCTAACGATGTTACTGTTCATATCGAACCAACACCCACTGTTTTAGATTCAAACAATGAAAATATGAGTGCTACAACTTTTAGAAGAGCGTTAGCAAATCTTCCAGATCAAATGAATATAATATTAGATTATATTCCTAGAAGCAGTGAAAAAGATGTTGATAAGATATTGACTATTCTAGGCGTTGGCTTGGGATCAGCTATAGAAGACCAGCCGGAAGATGAAGAAAAAAAAACATTGACTATGGAGTCCCTATATTCATTGGTTGAGGAGTTTATGAATGAAGGGGCATCATGCAAAAGCAAGAAAAAGAAAAAATACACCAAGCAAGAAGATGTTGAAGAAGAGGAAGAATTAGAAGAAATTTCAACTGCCTCTGGGGGCGGCCTTCATGGCGCGCCTGGAAAAAGAGATGTTTCAGAAGAAGAGAGCCTAATTAGAGAGGATGCAAGGGAGCCATTAATAATGGAATTTTTTAATAGAATCGAGTTCTTAGAAGAACTAAAGATGCGACAAGTTATTCGCGAAGCAATTAAGACTATCAAAACTAGAAAAATAGAAGAAGAACAACAAGCGCTCCTAGAAGAACAAAAATTAAGAGGCGTTATTCACAGCTTGATCAAAGAAGCAAAAGAAGAGCATTATTTTGATAATACTGGTATTAACAAATTGGCTAAATTATTCAAAAAAACTCAAATGTTAACGACCCTAAAGGATGGGTTTAAAAGTTTAAGATCAGACAGGGAGCAAAGAGACTCTTTTAGGGCACATATTATCAATGGAATCGAAAATCTACTGCGGCCTTATAGAAACATGTTGGGAGATGAAGGTGTGCCTGCAGATCAACCGGCTTTGGGCGAAGGTCCGCTAGAGGAGCAAGAAGAAGAAGGTATTACTTTGGATATGAGTGACGAAGATAAAATGATCGACGACGACGGCCTTCCGGCTAAAGCAGCCGAAGAAGAAGCTACGCCAGATCCAGAAGAAAAAGAGCGTGAAGACTTCTCAGTTCCCGGTCACGATCAAACAGCGAATCAAAGACAAGGAAGAACTGATGCCTTGACCGCATTTAAAAACGTTAATAAACAAATAGAAGAAATGTATATTGACATTGAAGGCCAGGATGATAGAGAAATGTTTTATGATTGGCTTTTGACCAATATGAAATTATATTTTGATCAGTGGGAAGAAGAAGTTGAGACTAACGTGAAAGAGCCAACAACTGATGAATATGAAAAACAAGCTCAAACTTCCACAGAAGCCGAGCCGGCTCCTATAGCTGAGCCGCAAGCTGAATTGCCTCCAATGGGCGCCTAATGTGGGAGCGTAAAAGAAAAAGGTATTCTAAGCCAGATCAAGAGTATTACTCAGTATCAAATAAGCTCAAATCTGATGGCAAGATAACCGGTGATTTTGAAGTTATGCTTTCTTCTTTGACAATGGAAGAAATTATAGCTCTTCGCTTGGAATTGGCTGCACGTTCAATTGGCGGAAAATTATATGGCCTCAAATTATGGGAATCTCTTCCAAGAATTGCAAAAGCTGCAGCATTAAAATATTCATATTCAGCTGCAAGAACAAAGAATGAAGCAGCTGCTTTTTTAGGAATCAGCAAAAACGAATTTCGAAAATTGCTCAAACAATATAAGATTACTAATTATTTTATAAAAGAGGATAAATCATGAATATTACAAAATCACAATTAAACCAAATTATTAAAGAAGAGGCGGAAAAAATACTTCTTACTGAAAATGCAGATTGGGCGGTCACCCACGCGATCGACCAAGTAGTAATGAAGGTTTCACGAGATAATAATGCGCGCCTCTCAGTCGCGAACGCATTAATGGAGTTATTTCGAATATTAGATCGCAATGATATTGCTTCTGCCTTTAGAGCACAATTGTCAAGCGTGACTTTTGAGCCAGATCGATAAAAAATACTTGACTTTATATTTTTTGTACGTATAATTAAGAACAGATCTTTAAAATATGGGGATGAACTGGTATCGACTGGATATATGATTTTATTAAGTGCAAGGCTGTGTGAGTGTGGCACAGTAAAAACACTCAAAACTTTAAACGCCAACGATAATAGCGTTAATTTTGATTACGCCCTAGCGGCATAATCACGGGGCGGTAACTGCCTTGTTAACAAAAGTTGCATTTTGAGCTTAACAAATTGAGAAAAATCGGATACCCTGTCTATGACAGGTGGTTGTTGGAAGGTGGTCTTCAACTATCCTTGTGAATGACTTAATAAATAAAATATTTAGGACCCGGGTTCGACTCCCGGCATCTCCACCAAACACAAAAGGAAAAATAAAATGGCTAAAAACGAAAAAACATCATCACAACCGAAGGAAGGCGAAATACAAAAGGTAATTTCGTCTAGTAATCACGTGAGAAATCGAATGAGCGTACTATCAGATGAGCTTCACATTTTGAAAAAAGAATTGAATGATTTTAAAAAGCAAGTTACCGTTGATTTAAATCAGGTTGTTGATGGTCTGCAAGCTATAGCTAAGCAGAAGAAATGAGCAACAAGCCATGGAAAAATGAATCTTTCCATACCTCGTATAAAGAGGCGGATGCAAAAAGGAATAAGCTTATCTCTTTGTGGAAAGATAACTCTTCTCACGAGGGAATGCAGGTAAAAGTTAAATTCATGGCTAGCCGCGAAAGCTTTGTTGTAAAAACGCGCCTCCATCCGGACTATGAACCAATTAAAGAAAAAAAGAAAAATGCCAAACGTAATAAAAAAAATAAAAGAAATAATGAGGGAGGAAAATATGACCCTCAAGCAAGTACTTGAGAAATATTCTCACTTGGCAGAGCTACATTTCGAAGATCTTCTTGAACAAGATGAAAAAGAAAAGATTAACGAAACAACCAAAGAAAAAGATCTCTTATTAGGATAAAAAATGAATTATAAATTATACTATTTTACTTTTTTCGACAAAACTTCGAAAAAAATTGAAAATCTAGAAGTTAAAGCAATAAGCTTTGCAGACGCAATGCCTACTGCAAATATATTTCGTCATACTTTGGGAACTACTTCTTTTAAGAGCGAGTGGGATGTAGTCTCAGTTAAAGACATGTCTTTTCCTGAAAAGAGTATAAAAAAACTTGACAAATAAAAGAAAGTTATTAGTTTATTTTTATGGAACAAAAGATCAATTTCCAAAAAGATAAGCTAAAATCTAATAAAGAGTACGTATGGCATGACAAGATATGTACTGGCTATATAGAATTTGATATTAGAGAGAGACAGGATATTGATTGGCAGAAATATCGAATCGACAAGTCTCTTAGGTTAAGGGTAAAAGACAGATATATTATAAAATATACTGCATATGCCTTTCCAAGCGTTTTCTGTGGGCAGTTTTCTTCTAGATTAGAGGCTGCAGAAAAAATAAGAAATACACATAAAGAAAAATTTAGAAAACTAAAAGGATAATAATATGGGAACAGCACTATTAAGAGCATTGGTCGCGCGTTATACTGCGCAAAAAGAAGAAGCTTTGGCTACACTATCATTATATTTAAACGATCCATCTGTAACACCAGGCCATTCTGGGATAATAGACGAAATTGATCTTTTAGTACAGAAGCTATCGACAGCAGAAAACTTGTTGGCTACTTTAGACGAGAATATTCGTGTTAGTGGCGCGCCAGATACTAAACTTGATACTCCGCCAGCCGAAGATGAATAAGAAAAAATGGTCCTTTTGGACAAGAAATGTAAAAGACGAATTTAAAAGTCTAAGCGCTAAAGAAATCCAAGAAACTCTACAAAAAACATGTTTTGATTATGCAGTTTTAATGGAACATTGGCACGGCGATTTTAATATTTCAACTATGGTACGCAATGCAAATGCATTTAATGCCAAAGAGGTCTTCTATATCGGTAAGAAAAAGTGGGATAGACGAGGTGCAGTCGGCACTCACCACTACACCCCTTTAAAACATCTAAATGCGCTAGAGGACGTATTAACGCTCAAGGAGAGGTATACTTTCGTTGCGTTTGACAATAATGTTGAAAAAAATGATATCATGAAATTAGATGATTTTGATTGGAATCGCTTAGAAAAGCCGCCTTTGATGATCTTTGGCGAAGAAGGAGAGGGCGTTACATCAACACTTTTGGAGTGGTCGGACTATGTAGTGGAGATACCACAATATGGCTCTGTACGTAGTTTGAATGTTGGTACTAGTTCTGGTATCGTTATGTATGATTATACAAATAAAATAAGGAGGTGACTATAATGGAAGGTCTATTATTGACTGGTCTAGTTGCCGGCGTTTCCCTAGTTGTAGGGTATGTTGTCGGTAAAAAAGGCTGGGTTTAAAAATTTAAGTTTTTGAGCTAAGAGGGGCAATGCCCCTCTTTTTTTTTATAAAACTGAATATATAAATTTATATAAATCTTCTGTTCTTGGAGAGAATGATACCGTTGGAAATCTTACATGGACAGAATGAATCATTCCTACCAATACTCCATCTTTGTCGACAATTGGCGACCCACTTGACCCACCGATCGCCGGAATTGTATATACGGAAAATTTTATATCTCCCATCATCGATGAAGTATCACCTGAATATCTACCTTCTAGAATTGGTACCATCTTATAATCAAAAATAGCTGCAGCAGCAGCAACGTTGTACACTTTTTCACCAATTTTTGGCTTACTATATCGTCTTAAACGCACAGTGTCTTCTTGCATATCTTGGGCAAACATAATACATGTATCTAAGCCTCTATCCATGCCTACGACCACGGCGTCGTGAATTTTTCCATACACATTTAATACTTCGAACCGCATATTGAAGATAAAGCCTTCGCTTTCTAATTCGTTTTTAAGATCGTCCTCTTCGCAAACATGCCCAGCTGTTAGAATGTAAGCGCCCCCCTTGGTATTCTGTAGTACAACACCTGATCCATGCGCCACCGCCTTGTTTGAAACACAGACGCCATCTTCTCCTTCTTGACACTTTGTTGCTTTTACTTGTACTTCTACTTTAACAAAAGAATCTATAGGAAGTATACTAGTTATACTATAGTCTGGCAGTCTGGTGGTAACACAAGAAGTTGTTAAAAATGATAAAATCAGTGTTAAAAAAAATAATTTTTTCATATTGCAAGTTACCCCCCTATAAGGTATATAGTTCTGCCTAGTCAGCTTAAGGGAGAATTATGTATATTTTTAAAAGGATAAATGAATGAAAAAAACATATGTTATTGATACTAATGTCTTTTTAACGAATCATGAGTCAATATTTTCTTACAAAAATAATGATATTATTATTCCTTTGAAGGTGTTAGAAGAGATTGATAAGCACAAAAAAAGACAAGATGGCGTTGGCTTAAACGCTAGAATGACGATACGCACTTTAGACAAATTAAGAAGTAAAGGCAATCTGTATAAAGGAGTGAGATTAGGAAAAGGCAAAGGAATTCTCTCAATCAAATCTTATGATCCAAAATTAATACCAGGGGATCTAGATTTGACGTCGGCAGATAATCAAATTATCGGTACTGCTATTACAGAAAAGCAACATGTTGGAAAAAGACAAGTAATTGTAGTCACCCGCGATATTAATATGCGTGTAAAATGCGATTCGCTACAAATACCAACTGAAGATTATATATCAGACCAAGTTGTTGATAATATTGGTAATCTATATACAGGCTTTTCCAAGCACTTGGTTGATGATGAGACTGTTGATCGATTTTATAATAACGAAGAGGTGATAATAGAAAAAGAAGATGTGGAATTATTTCCAAATCACTTTGTTATGTTGGTTTCAAACTCCAATGAAAAGAAAACTGCACTAGCACGGTTTATAAACTACAATATTCCTTTAGAGAGAATTGCTGATTATAAGCAGGGAATATGGGGACTTAAACCTAGAAATAAAGAACAGACATTTGCGCTAAATCTCTTGTTAGATCCGGATGTGCCAATCGTAACAATGTTTGGCAAAGCCGGCTGTGGAAAGACTTTAATGGCCTTGGCATGCGGTTTGGAACAGGTACTTGAAAAAAGTATATATAAAAAATTAGTCGTATCTAGGCCCGTACAGCCGTTAGGAAAAGACATAGGATTTTTGCCTGGTACTCTGGAAGAAAAAATGAGACCCTGGCTTATGCCTATACAAGATAATCTAGATTTTCTAATGAGTGGCAAGAAAAGTGCCATGGACATATTTTTTGAAAATGGCACAATAGAAATTGAAGCGCTTACCTATATTAGAGGTCGATCGATTTCTAACGCTTATATTATTATAGATGAGGCACAGAATTTATCAGTCCATGAACTTAAAACAATTGTTACTCGTGTGGGAGAAAATACAAAAATTATTTTGACCGGAGATGTTGAACAGATCGATAATACATATTTAGATGCGACTTCTAATGGCTTAACATACGCTGTAGAAAAGTTGAAGAATTACGAAATCTCTGGCCATATGACCCTATTAAAAGGAGAAAGGTCAAAAGTTGCAACATTGGCTGCAAAAGTGTTATAATACTATTTACAACTATGTATTTGGTTATTATATTATTAATAATGTTCATAATCGCAGTTGATATGAAATATATTGGAGGAAAAGATGGACTTGGTAGAAAACCCTACATTAAAAGAAACAATAGAGCCAGAAAACGATCTGAAAAACATGTTAGTAGAATATGTTGGAGAAAAACTAAATCCAAATGATTCTAATGTCAACATAGAGATGATTGTTGAAGTTATGGCAAGAGAATTTCCAGAGTTTTTATTAGCCTTGGCAGAAGAAAATTGGATTTTAGGATATCAGCAAGCAATGGCAGATGTCGAAACTGCACGCGAGATAAAACAAAACACAGAGAATGATTAAAAATTATATCAAAGAAAGTATTTTAAAAAGCGCGCAAGGGTACAAGGTTTATAACAAGCCGATAATGATCATTAATCCCCTTCCAAAAGAAGTTGATTTGGGATATATCACACAGGTAATAGAAAGCCTAGTTCCAAGATATATGTTAAGTCTGATTGACGCTATATATGTTGGCAGATTTTCTTTCTTTGAGGAAAGAAATATAAGCGCTCTTTACGATGAGCGCGCAATATATGTGAATAGCGATCAAGATGATCAAGAAAGCATATTAGATGATATTGTGCATGAGATATCTCATGCGCTAGAAGAGAACTTTAAGGACGAAATTTATTCCGATTCTTCGATCGAAGAGGAATTTTTAGGAAAAAGAGTGCGATTAAGAAGCTTGATAAAACATCACAATTATGATATTGAGACATATGATTTTCTCAACCCAGAATACTCAGAAAAATTAGATAGCTTTTTTTATCAAGTTGTAGGCTATCCTATTTTGAATGCCCTAACTGAAGGCTTGTTTGCCTCTGCTTATGGAGCTACTTCTTTAAGAGAGTATTTCGCCAATGGATTTGAAGAATATGTTCTGGGAGACAGAAAATATTTAAATAATATAAGTCCTAAATTATATCAAAAGATTGATACTATATATAACATGGAGGAAAAAGATGAATATTGATTCAATTGAAAAAAAAGGTAATACACTCGTGGTAACAGTTACAGTACCTTCTATAAAAACTACTAGAGGTCGTCGCGTTCTTGTAACGACAGAAGACGTTAAATTAGCTTTGCAAGAAAAGAAGACACAAGTTGGAGAATGCTTACAGCCGACTGAATTATGGAATACTAATCCGAATCAGCTAACAGCACAATGGGTTTTTTCTGCAGTAGAAAAAAAGACTACAACTAAAAAAACTAAAAAAAGCACGCCGACAAAAGTAGTTGCAAAAACAGATACAAAGACCGAGGGATAGATGCGAGAACATATTTCGTTTTCTGAGTTAAAAACTTGGAGTGAGTGTCCGTATAAACAAAAATTAGCATATATTGATCGTGTTAATGTATTTGACGGAAATGAGTATACTGCTTTTGGCACTGCACTGCATAATGTTGCAGAAAAGCTTTTAGTAGAGAATGTAGAAAATCCGGTTGATATGTTTAATGATCAATTTTCGTCTAGGCTTAAAGAGCTTGATATTGACGAAAGTAGAGATTTGATTAAAAACATGTTTAAACAAGCACCTCTGTTGATAGAGAGAATGCTTCCTGCTCTTGATTCATATTTTGGTAAATATGAAGTGGTTTCAACAGAGGAGATGCTTTATGAAGACATAGACAATCATGATCCAAAATTTAAAGGTTATGTAGATCTTGTCATTAAGGCAAACGGCAAATACCATGTAATTGATTGGAAGACTTGTTCATGGGGGTGGGATTCAAAAAGAAAATCTGATAGTATGACCACTTACCAATTAACGCTTTATAAACACTTTTTTGCAAAAAAGCACTCTATTGATCCAAAAGATGTTGAAACACATTTTGCTCTCCTAAAAAGAACAGCAAAGAAAGATGTAGTTGAAATATTTCGCGTGACAAGCGGAGCGAAGAAAACACAAAATGTACTTAACTTATTGGACAAAGCATTGTATAATATAGGGAGAAGTAAATTTGTTAAAAATCGTCTCTCCTGTACACGAGGCTATGGGTGCGAATTTTATAAAACCAAACATTGTAAATAATATAGGTATAAATTGGAAAAAGTAGCTTTAGTGACCGGAATCAATGGTCAAGATGGTTCATATTTAGCTGAACACTTAATAGAAAATGACTATACTGTTGTTGGTCTTTTAAGAAGAACTGTATGCCCAGAGAAGGGTAAATTAAGCAATCTAGTTACCATTAAAGATAACGAAAGATTGATTCTAGAAGAGGGTGATATAACTGATATGTCATCTATCCAGAACTTACTTACCAAATATAGGCCACAAGAGATTTACAATTTGGCAGCACAAAGTCATGTTGGACAATCTTTTAGATCCCCCTTGTCTACTGTCGAGATTAATTCTCTTGGCGCTCTTAATATATTAGAATCTATAAGAAATATAGATATAAATATGAAATTTTACCAAGCATCCACATCTGAGATGTTTGGAGATAATATTAAGTGCCCGCAGAATGAGAATACTGCTTTTTCGCCGGTGTCTCCGTACGCCTGTGCTAAATTAGCCGCTCATCATTTAGTGGCCACGTACAGAAAATCTTATGGAATATTCGCTAGTTCTGGAATTCTATTTAATCATGAATCGCCAAGAAGAGGCGAGAATTTCGTTACTAGAAAGATAACAAAGGCTGCAGCCCGAATTAAGCTAGGTTTGCAGGACGAGTTGCGCCTAGGCAACCTAGAGGCCAAAAGAGATTGGGGCTTCGCAGGGGACTATGTAAAAGCTATGCATTTGATGCTTCAGCATACAGAGCCGGATGATTATGTTATTTCTACCGGTCAAGCAAATTCAGTAGATGACTTTCTACACTATGTCTTCAATTATGCTGGTTTGAATGCCTCAGACCATGTAGTAATTGATCCTAAGTTTTATAGGCCTTGTGAAGTGCCAAAACTTTGGGGAGATTCTTCGAAGGCTAAAAGAATATTGGGTTGGCAACCTGAAGTTTCTTTCAAACAATTGGCGATCATGATGTATGACCGCGATTTTGAGAAAGAAACAAAATTTTGCCGCTAAAAGAGGAAAATATGGAAAAGGTAAAGAAAATTAAAATTTTCACTATAAGTGATCATCCCCTCTCTCCTTCGGGCGTCGGGATACAAACAAAGAATATGATTCAGGCGATGCTTAGAACTGGTAAGTATCAATTTATAAGCTTTGGTGGCGCAATTAAACACCGTGATTATACCCCTGTCACCACAGAGGAATTTGGAGAAGACTGGAGAATATATCCTGTTGATAGTTATGGTACTCAAGATATGATTCGTTCTGTTTTGAGGACCGAGCGTCCGGATATGATTTGGTTTATGACAGATCCTAGATTTTTTGCCTGGCTGTGGGAAATTGAAAATGAAATTAGGCCTCTGGTGCCCATGGTATATTATCACGTATGGGATAACTATCCTTATCCAAAATTCAATAAAGTTTGGTATGATTCATCTGATGTAGTCGTGACAATTTCAAAAGTAACAGACGATATCGTACGTACGGTTTCGCCAGAATTAGATGTTAGGCATTTGCCCCATTCGGTCGATACAGAATTGTTTAAAAAACTAGATTCTGAGCAGACCAAAAAGTTTAAAGAAGCTCATTTCGATGAAGAAGATAGTGAGAAGCTAATTTTCTTCTGGAACAATCGTAACGCTAGAAGAAAACAAAGCGGCTCTTTGATCTTTTGGTTTAAGAAGTTCTTGGATAAAGTCGGGCATGATAAAGCAATATTGCTAATGCATACAGATGTAAAAGATCCAAATGGACAAGACTTAGTTGCTATCATCGAAGAGTTGGGCATCACAGATGGTCAAGTTAGATTTTCGCAAGATAAACTGCCGGATGAAGCCATGGCCAGTCTGTACAATATAGCAGATTGTACAATAAATATATCTGATGCCGAAGGTTTTGGTCTTTCCACTTTAGAATCTCTCTCGTGTGAAACTCCAATTATTGTTAACATGACAGGCGGCCTTCAAGAGCAAGTTACAGACGGAGAAGAATGGTTTGGTGTTGGCCTCACTCCGGCTTCCAGAGCTATTATCGGCTCTCAGGAGATTCCTTGGATTTATGAGGATAGACAGAGTGAAGAGCAGGTTGTGGGAGCGTTAGAAAAAATATATAATATGACGAAAGAAGAGAGAGAAGAGTTAGGCCGTCTCGGCCGCGAGCATGTGTTGGAGAATTACAATTTTGAAAATTTCTGTAAATCTTGGGATAAAACTTTAACTGATATTCACAAAACATATGGCTCTTGGGAAACACGCAAGAAATACCAATCTTGGAAATTAATGGAGATGAAATGAAAAAGAGAGTTATTTTAAGAGGGCCGCTCTTGACAAGAAGCGGCTACGGTGAGCATGCAAGATTTATTCTTCGCGCTTTGAGAAGCCAGGAAGAAAAGTATGATATACATGCTCTGGCTGTTAATTGGGGAAAGACTGGGTGGATTCATGAAGCCTCGGAAGAGCGAGAATATATTGATTCAATTTTAAACAAGACTATAAATTATCATCAAGACAGCGAAAAAAATAACACGCCAGTTGAATATGATTTATCACTACAAGTTACGATTCCTAATGAATGGGAAAAGATGGCAAAAGTCAACATAGGCGTAACTGCAGGAATTGAGACTACAAAAGTTGCTCCATTGTGGATCGAACGCGCAAACATGATGGATAGGATTATTGTGGTATCTAATCACTCGAAAGATACTTATCAAAATACGAGCTATAGCGTAACAAACAAACAAACGGGTGAGAAAATTCCCAATTTTAAAACGTCTACTCCGTTTGATGTAATCCACTATCCTGTTAAAGATCTAGAGACATCTAAAATTGATTTGGATTTAAAAACTAGTTTTAATTTCTTGACCGTTGCGCAATGGGGAGCTAGAAAAAACTTAGAAGCCACAGTGCTTGGTTTTATAAAAGAGTTCCACGATCAAGAAGACGTTGGATTGATAGTAAAATCTAATGTTGTTAAAAATAATTTATTAGACAGAATATCTTTATCTGGAGCAATTCAAGATATTGTGAACAGAAAAGCACCCGATAGGAAGTGTAAAGTCTACCTTCTTCATGGCGAATTAAGCGAAGAACAGATGAAATCTTTGTATACGAATCGAAAAGTCAAAGCTTACGTCACGACGACGCATGGAGAAGGGTTTGGCTTGCCAATATTCGAAGCTGCTTACTATGGACTGCCAGTCATAGCTCCAGATTGGAGTGGTCACGTTGACTTTTTATATAAGCCGACAAAGAACAAAAAAGGTAAAGTAAAAAATAAAGCTATGTTTTCGCGGATCGACTATACTATAAGACCGGTTGCCAGGGAAGCAGTATGGGAAGGCGTTGTTGTAGCTGATTCAATGTGGTGCTACCCCGAAGAGAAATCGTATAGGAACAGAATGAGCGATGTCTACAAAGATTACGGTAGATTTAAAAAACAGGCTACTGAATTAAAGAAATGGATCGTAAAGAGTTTTACGAAAGAAGAGATGTACCAGAAAGTCAACGATACCATAAGTGCATGTTATAATGAGGACGTGGTTGTCTCTAACACACCCCAGATCAACCAAGAAAACAATACAAGATTTATGATGGTGTAGGGTGAATATTGTATTTATAAGCCAGTATCGCGATACTAGCGGCTATGCTTCGGCTGCTAGAGGTTATCTTAAAGCGATTGATGACTTTTTGACAGACAATCCCGGATCTTTTAATTTTAAGATTCATACGATTCCTGTCGAGCTGGATAAAACAAATCGTATTACCAAAGAAGAAAAGAGACTGATTGAGAAGTACGAGTTTAAGTCAGAAGAAGAGATCGATGTCTTTTGCAAAAATGAATATTTAGCTGTCTGGCAAATGCCCGCACCCATGGTGTATTTTCTTCAATCTAAAAAAGATCCTGTATGGGCAGCCGGCCTTAAACTTATACACAATTCGACAAAAAATATCAATATATCTGTTTGGGAAGCGGATGCCCTTCCAGATAGTTGGAAAACGGTATATAAGCAGCTCAACACGGAATCAGTAATAGTGCCGTGCGAATGGAATAAAAATGTTTATTCACACAGTTTAAGAGATATCGACGTTGATTGTCATCTCTTACCTTATGTTTTGAACAACAATATTGTTGATCCTCGGCCAATCGATAACTTGGAAGAGGTATTAAAAGATAAATTTGTCGTATTTTCTATGTCTCAGTGGACCATGCGAAAGGGTTTTGAAAAGTTGGTTTCATCTTTTGCAATGGAATTCGCCAATAATGAAGACGCAGTGTTGATTATCAAGACATATATAAACTTAATGCCTGATTTTGTTGATAGATATCCTATGCAGCAGCAGACAAATATGATTGCTGGTGAAATTAAGAAGGTAAAATCAGAAATTTTTACACCAACTGGAAAACAGTCAAATGCCAATATTATGTTATTGACAGATACTTTACCATTTAATCAATTATCTTGGCTGTATAATAGGGCAGATTTATTTGCGCTTTTGACAAGAGCAGAAGGCTATGGCTTAACCGTTGCGGAGGCTTTGATGCATCGCACTCCAGTTCTTGTCCCCGGCGCCACAGGCTATATGGATTTCGCACATCAAAATGCGGCCTTTTTTGTTGATGGCCATTGGAAACCATATACAACTCGTCCGGAATATCATTGTGATATGAATTTATATGAACCGCATATTTTAAGCGCTCGAAAAGAATTAAGAAGGGCATATGAAATGTGGAGACAAGATTCTTTGGAAGAAAAAGGCTGGATAGGTTGGGAACACATGCAAAGTCTTAAGCTGGATCAGAAAACTATTGGCCAAGGATTGGCTAAAATTGTTATGAACGCCGCCAAGACTTTAGGTGATGGAGAAAGCAACACATCAGACATCGAAGCTAGCGCTAATTCTAAAACTAGCTTTTTAAAATCTAAGATCAATTCGCAATCTGATGCAAAAAAGAAGGTTGATATATTGAAAGATAGCTTTAAGGGTCAAGATTGCTATATTTTATCTTGTGGTCCTTCCCTCAAAAATTATTCACCTGAATTCTTAAGAGAGAAGTTGAAAGATAAATTAGTAATAGCCATTAAACAAGCGTATGATTATGTACCAGATATAGTTGATTTTCACCTTTTCAATTGTAACAACTTTAAAGTCTATGATTATAAAGAAAGTCAACCGGTTATTATTGCCACAGCCGGCGAACCGGAAGAAGTAATGGTAAATCACGTCTGGACAAAGCAACAAGAATATGATATATTTTTACCAATAGTCAACTCAAACAAAGACTTTAATCATAGCTTGGCAGTTACTAGAAATTTTGATGATTATGTTTTAGAGAAAACAACAGATCGGCTTTGGGGCCCTGGAATGATGTATGAAATTGGTCTTTATTTAGTTGAGCATTTAGGTATTTCTAACGTGCATACTATAGGTTGGGATTTTGAAACTCCCGGGGAGACAAAATCAATACATTTTTATGATTTAGAAGAAAACGTACCGAATGTGGTTAGAAGATCAGATCCGATGCGAGATGAAGAAATCGAAACGAACATAGAAGCCAGCAAGAGTTTTTATGAGTGGCTAAAAGAAAAGAACATTAACTTACATATCGCCGCCCCGGGCTCACATGTACACGAAAATGTACCTAGAAAATATTTGGAGAAATAATGAAAAAGACACATATTATAGCAGAAATAGGCATCAATCATAATGGAAGTTTGGCTGTTGCCAAGCGTTTGATAGACATTGCAGCAGTTGCTGGTTGTGATTCTGTTAAATTTCAAAAAAGAAATCCAGACGTCTGTGTGCCTGAACATCAGAAGAAAGTAATGAGAGATACTCCATGGGGTCGAATGACTTATTTGGATTATAAATATAAGGTAGAATTTGGCCGGCACGATTATGATGAAATCGATCGTTATTGTAAGGAAAAAGGAATTGCTTGGACAGCCTCGCCATGGGATTTAGATAGTCTTAACTTTTTGGTGACGTACGATGTACCATATATCAAAATGCCGTCAGCAATGCTAACAAATCACGAACTTCTCAAAGCAGCTGCATCAACCGGCAAAAGAGTTATCATATCTACCGGCATGAGCACATTGGAAGAAATAGACGCCGCTGTTGAAATACTGCAGGGCACTGATTTTGCGATGCTTCATTGCAACTCGACGTATCCGGCGCCTCTAGAAGAATTAAATCTTAGCTGTATCAAGACGTTAAAAGAGCGATACAATTGTGAGGTTGGCTACAGTGGACATGAATTTAGACTTGGCACTTCGGTCGCTGCGGTATATTTAGGCGCCTCTATCATTGAGAGACACATAACCCTTGATCGTACGACATGGGGATCAGATCATATGTCTTCTGTTGAACCACAAGGCTTGATTAAGCTAGTAAAAGGCGTTAGAGAACTAGAATTGGCGTATGGTGACGGAGAGAAACGAGTGACTGAAGGCGAAAAACCAATACGTAAAAAACTAAGAGGAAATTAAAATGGCAGACTTTAACTTTAAATATACAAATCCGGATCATGATGCGCGAGTCGACAAGATCAAGTGGCGCCAGCAAATTGATTTGGGAAATGGACAAATAACCCCTGGAAAGAAAAATACCTTTTTGGACTTAAAAGAGTGGGAAATGACACCAGATCTTTTTGAAGGCAAGAGTGTTATCGATATCGGAGCATGCGATGGTTGTTTTTCGTTTCACGCTGAAAAGTGTGGCGCAACTAGTGTTTTAGCTGTCGATCCGTATCGATGGACTAATCAAGAATTAGATGAAAAAACCCAAGATGATATTTGGAATCAGCAAGAAGGATTTCTTTTGGCCAGAGAGATTTTAAACTCCAAAGTACAGGATAGTATAGTGCCCCTGGAGGATATATCTCCAGAGACCGTCGGAGAGCACGACGTAGCGTTGTTTTTAGGCGTTTTCTATCATTTGCCTAACCCACTATCTATTTTGGACAAAGTTCTCTCTGTGACTAAAGAAACGGTGGTTATAGAGACAATTAATGCTGAGTATTATTCTTGGAGAAGAGAGTGGCCTTTGCCAGCCAGGAAAGATGGTTCAGCTGAACCGGTTATGATATATTATCCCGGCGATGAAGTCGATGGAGACTTTACAACTTATTGGTCATGCAATATTCAACTTTTAGAGCAGTATTTAGCAACCAAAGGCTTTACTAAATTTTATAGCAAGAGAGTGTACAGTGGATCAAGAATTATTACCTACGCTGCAAGATGATTGGAGCAAACGCTTTGTTGCAGCAAAGAATAAAAATGAATGGCTAGATACAAAAACTGATCAGACGTTCGGATATAATAATAGAAACCAACAGTATGAAGGCGGCTGGTTCAATTTTAATTGTCCTCCGGAAGAATGGATGGAAAGCTATGCATTAGATTTTTTTAATCAAAGCTTTGGCCCTAAAAATAAATACGACGATTATCAAAATTTAATTTTATCGCCAGAAGTTGTTATTACCGGAAACAAGAGCTTTGCAAAGTTTCTTGGATCTTCGGTTTTGGTCCTCGGCGGTGGTCCCAGCACCAATGAGCTAGATGCAGAAAAAGTATGTGAATATGATCATGTTTTTTCTTGCAATTATTTTTACAAAACTGAAAGATTTAAGGATATAAAAGCAGATCTGCTCTTGCTGGGACACCAAGTTGATTTAAAAGATTCAGCATTGGCTGAGTATGTCGAAAGATTTAATCCATTGATTGGCTTTGAACATTCAGATCGCAGAGGCATAGATCCTTTGAATCAATTTAAAAATCACGGAGCAGATGTTTTTTTATTCTTGACTAGGTACTTTTCGCGCTTAGGTTATACATCAAGGGCTATACTTTTAGCAGCGCTATTGGGAGCTAAAAAAATCGATTATGTCGGATTGGATGGTTTCTTGAGTGATGACATGAAAGTTCATACTTTTGAAGACAAGAAAAATCCACCGCCTTTTTATGATACGGCGCGCTTTGAACAACAAGCTTTTGTTTTTTGGCACCACTTGTTTAGCCTAAATTTAAATGTAGAGTATAATAATTTAGGCGAGGATAGCAAATACAATGCTTACAGAGGGATAAAACAAAATGCAAAGGATAGAAAGTAAGAAGATTATGATTACCGGCGGCACTGGATCGCTCGGTAAAGCTTTGATCAAGAAGATTAAAGAGCAATTTCCGAAATGGGAAATAATTGTTTTTAGTCGCGACGAGGGCAAGCAAGCTTTAATTTTTGGTAGAGATCCTGTAGTAAAGTGTGTAATTGGCGATATTAGAGATTATGATAAATTTAATGTTACATTAAAACGCCATAAGCCAGATTATATTATACATGCTGCAGCACTTAAACGTATCGATGATATGGAAATTCATCCTGATGAGTGTGTAAAAACAAATATATTAGGGTCTGAAAATGTTGCAAGAGCAGCATTAGAAAATAATATTAAAAAATGTATTTTAGTTTCGACAGATAAAGCATGCCAGCCTGTTAATGTTTATGGGTCGAGTAAATTTATTGCAGAAAGAATATTTACAAATTACGATTATAATTCCAATACAACTATATTTTCATCAGTTAGATATGGAAATGTAATTGCATCGCGAGGATCTTTTATTCCTTTATGGTTAGATATGATGAAAAAGGGAGAAGTGCTACAAGTAACATCAGTGGAAATGACTAGATTTTTATTTACATTAGAAGATGCTGTCGACTGTGTTTTAGGAGCATTACAAAATTCTATAGGAGGTGAAGTTTTTGTGCCTCAGATTGACTCTTACACACTTCCTTTGTGTATACAAGCCTTAGAAAAAATATCAACTATTAAGTCAAAAATAAACATCGTAGGCCTCCGGCCAGGAGAAAAATTACATGAGGATATGTTAGCAAAAACTGAATTAGATTTTACATATGAAGTACCTAATATAAATTTATTACAAATTAGACCTCAATATACAAAAAAAACATATCAGGATTGGAACAAGTACCATGGCCCCGAGTTTAATTCAGGCCTATGGGTTAAAGAAGATATAAACGAATTAGCAGAATTAATAGAAAAAGGATTAAAATGTTAATAGAAAAAGGATTAAAATGTTAATAACATTAAACATAAAAATGAGAGAAAAAAATGAAACAGTCTAACAACCCTCCTCGCACGCTTTCTACACCCTGGATAGTTAAAGAATTAGAAAAACATTGGGCTAGCACGTCCGAATTTGATCATTCTGGTTATGAAAATTTTAAAACAGAAAGAAGAGCAAAACTAGCAGAATTTATACTTGAGCTTAATCCAAGGTCGATTTTAGAAATAGGATGCCTAGGAGGATATAATTTACGAGAAATTCACAAATTAGATTCATCTGTTGAATTAACAGGATATGATATTAACAAGCCTGCATTAGAATATGCAAAATCTAAATTAGATGCTATGGAAACTATACATGGCTCGATTTATGATTTATCAAGTAAATTAAAAGGTAGAAAATTTGATGTAATTTTTACAGCTGGAGTGTTAATACATATTCCAAATTGGGATGAATCAGATCGGTCTACCATGGTAGCGGCCACGGGACAGGTCATCGCGATTACCAAAGGATTTCTAGACACAAAATATATAACTAATATAGTAAATAGCATATATGATCATACGAATTTAGGTATTGTACATGCTGAAGAACATGGTGAGTCTTTTTCAAAGAAGCCAAATACCCGTATGAGATATATACATAATTTTAATGAATTGTATCAAGATAAAGGAACTATACATATCGATGATGCGCCAGATGCATCAAATGGTTTTGAACATTTTGTTAAAGTTACAAAATAAAAATGAATGATAAAATTCTTATAACCGGCGCCACCGGCATGTTAGGTTCATCATTATCTAACATATTTCCGGCGGCGGATATGTTGAATGGAAAACAAGATTTAGATTTAACTAATATTCAAGAAACTAATAAATGGTTCGTAGATAAATATTATGATGTAATAATACATTGTGCAGCTTTTACAAATTTAAAGTATTGCCAAGAAAATAGAGAAAAATGTAAAATCTTACATGCCTATATAAACGATTTGCTCAGTAAGCATTGTAAAAAGCTTGTGTATATTTCGACAATTCCAGTATGGAAAAAATCAATTTACAAAAAAAATGTTTATTTTGAAACTAAAAAAGTAGGTGAAAATATAGCCTTGCTGGACGAAGATAATTTAGTAATTCGAACAAATATATATGGTTCCTCAAATCTGGCTGAGTGGGCTTTTACCAGTTTAAAAAATGGAAAGCAAATAAACGGATATGAAAATAGTTTTTTTAATCCTGTACATGTTGATCAACTTTCGGAATGTATTAAAGAATTACTTGACAATAAAATAAGCGGGGTTTATACTATAGCAAGTGACAGAACTATAAGCAAATATCAATTCTTAACAGAACTAGCAAAGATCCTTGGATTAGATCAACAGTTGATAAATCCTGTTGAAATAGAATATCAAGACCTTGTTTTAGAAAACCCGGACAAGACGGTATCTTTTTTGGAAGGCATGGAGATAATAAAAAATGATTATAAAGATAGATAACTGTAAAATTTCAAAAAATTCTAAGACTTATTTTATTGCTGATATTGCAGCCAATCATGATGGAAACTTAGAAAGAGCAAAGAAACTAATTGAGCTTGCAAAACAAGCCGGCGCAAACGCTGTAAAATTCCAGCACCATGATGTTACAAAATATGTAAGCGACTATGGTTTTAAAAATTTAGGTGGCAAATTTAGCCATCAATCGTCTTGGAAAAAATCGATTTTTGAAGTCTACAAAGACGCAGAAGTACCTTTGAATTGGACGCAAGAATTAAGAGAGCATTGTAAAAAATTACAAATAACTTTTTTTTCAACACCGTACGATTTAGATATGGTACAACATTTAAATGAATTTGTTCCTGCTTTCAAGATTGGAAGCGGTGACCTTGGATGGGAAGCAATGTTACAGAGCGTCGCAGAGACAAATAAGCCGGTGCTTCTTGCAACCGGCGCTGGGAATATTGGAGAAGTCCAAAGAGCCGTCGAAGTTATCCGACCTCATAATAGCCAGATTGTATTGATGCAGTGTAATACAAACTACACTGCAAAAAAAGAAAATTTTAAGTACATTAATTTAAATGTACTTAAAACATATCAGGCTATGTATCCGGATTTAATTTTAGGACTTAGTGATCATACTTTGGGTCATGTTACGGCTTTGGGAGCAATTGCCCTAGGCGCAAGAGTTATTGAAAAACACTTTACTGATGATACTAGCCGTCCCGGGCCTGATCATCCTTTTTCTATGGATCCTAAAACTTGGCGTGCAATGGTCGATGATGCTAGATTATTAGAGTTATCTATGGGTCATGGTACGAAAGAGGTACAACCAAACGAGGAAGAGACTGTCATCTTGCAAAGAAGATCAATAAGAACCACCAGAGATATGCGCCCGGGCGAAATTATCGATCGAGAATCAATTCAGTTTCAAAGACCAAGCCCGCAGGATGCGATATCAATTAATAAAGTTGATGAAATTATCGGAAAGAAAATTAACAAGTTGATTAAAAGTGGAGATTATTTTAGAAAGGAGCATGTTTGATGATAGCCAACGAAGTTGTTGGAATCAGGGCTATTGAGAAAGATGATTTAAAACTATTACAGCGCTGGAGAAACAATGAAAATTTAAGAAGATACTTTAGAGAATATAGAGAATTCTCACTTTCTCAAAAAGAAAAGTGGTATGATTCAATGATTAACGATGATCGATTTGAAATGTTTATGATTTATGATAACTTCGTTGAAAGCAAAGATCCAGTTGGTGTTGCTGGTTTTACTTATATAGACTGGCTAAACAAGCACTGTGATTTGCATTTTTATATCGGACAAGACGCTCAATGGATAGATGAAAAATATGCACCACGCGCTTTAGAACTAATGCTTAAACGCGGTTTTCATATAATGAATATGAATAAGATTTGGGCTGAGATATATGAGATTGACAACAAGAAGCTGGAATTTTTCAAAAAAGCTGGTTTTGCGATTGATGCTACTTTGAGACAGCATTATTATTATAATGGGAAGTACTATAATTCTCATATTTTATCTTTACTTAGAGGAGACTATGAAAAAAGCATTGGTAATAGCTGCACACCCAGACGATGAGCTTCTTGGCTGCGGCGGCATAATGAGTAGGTTTTCAAAATCAATCGATTTTAAGGTTGTTTTTATAGCCGAGGGCACGACATGTCGTTTTGATTCAAGTGATCAAGAAAAATACGCTAAAGAAATACAAATTCGTAATGATTCTGCTTGTCGAGCATTATCAAGGGTGAGAGTATCTAATATTGTTTTTAACAACTTGCCATGTGGAAGATTAGATCAAGTTCCGCAGCTAACAATAAACAAAATGATCGAAAAAGAGATCCAAGATTTCAAACCGGATACTGTCTTTACTCACTGGAGCAGTGATAGCAACACTGATCATAGAAAAGTGCATGATGCTACAATGATAGCAACTCGTCCTGGCATGTCGACTGTAAAAAGAGTACTATGCTATGAGGTGTTGAGTAGTACTGAGTGGGGCTTTAAAGACTCGTTTTGTCCAAATATGTTTTATAATTTGTCCGAAGAAGATGTGCAAAATAAGTGTCTGGCCATAAAAGAATATTTCACTGAATGTCGCCCTTGGCCATTCCCCAGGAGCGATGAGGGAATTAAAACTTTGTCTATGTCGCGAGGTATGCAAAGTGGTTATAAATATGCAGAAGCGTTTCAGATTGTAAGGATGTGCAAGTGAAGCTAGCTTGCGTTGGCTATCGAAAGTGGGCTATAGAAATATATCAAAATTTAATAAAAGATCTAGAATGTGACTTTTTAATTTTGAACAAAGAGAGCTTTAACAATAATAAAATCTTCGATTTTCAACCAGATATTATATTTTTTTATGGATGGAGTTGGCAAATTGACGAGGAGATACATAAAAATTTTAAATCAATTATGCTACACCCTTCTGATCTTCCTAGATTTAGAGGTGGCTCTCCTTTGCAAAATCAAATTATAAGAGGAGTATTAGATACTAAAATTACTTTATTTATAATAAATGAAGAGTATGATGCTGGCGATATTCTAGTGCAGAAAGACTTGTCGTTAAGAGGCTCTTTGGAAGAAATATTTATGAGAATAGTGGAAAAAGGCACAGAGATGACAAAAGAAATTTTAAACGAAATGCCTAGGCCGGCCAAGCAAGACGAAACTAAAGCAACTTATTACCCTAGGCGCACTCCAAAACAAAGCGAAATAACACTAGATGAACTTGCGAGTAAGCCGTCAGGTTATCTTTATAACAAGATACGAATGTTATCAGATCCATACCCTAACGCTTATATCAAAACATCTGATGGCAAAAAACTATTAATTAAATTAGCAGAAGTGGAGAAAATAAATGATTGATAATGAATACGAGATTATTTGGAATAATTGCAAGAAAATGCCTCGAATAAAGGTAAAAGAAGGCAAATACGCAACGCACTGGCTAGATCTGGAAGAGGGAGTACGTTTCTCTTCCGCTCAAAATTGGACAAACACACCTAGTTTGTATAGTTCATTTATGAGCAGCAAGGAAGATTTTCTCAATAATCAACAATATGGTTTATCTTTCGTTAAAGAGTTATATCATGACGCTTTTGGAGAGGATATGTTGTGCAGCGAAGAGGCCATCTTCCAGAATATTCCTCAATTGGAAAAATTCAAAGATAGTAAAATTTTGGTCGTCGGCGCAGGCCCCACCGCGATACAGTGTGATTGGGATCCCGAAGAGTATGACTATGTTTTTTCTTGCAATCATTTTTATCACAATGAAAAGATGAAGAATATAGATGTTTCGTTTGCCTTTTTTACCGGTGAGACAGATTTTAGTGAAAATAACGAAAAGTTTCACAATTACCTAGAGAATAATTCAACAATCATATGCATTGAAGATAAATTTAAGAAAGAAGATTATTTCCAATCTATCAAGAACAAGTATCCGGATAGGGCTATATACGCACACACTAGATTTCGTTGTAAGATAGGTACAGTTCCTAGGTTGTTGTGTATGGCTGTTTTGCTTGGCGCCAAAGAAGTACATATCGTAGGAATGGACGGTCTTAAGAAGGGAGACGAAAACGGAGAAGTGGTCAAGCATGCTTTTCAGGGAAAGAAAGTACGCACTGGAAAGGGTAATTATGGAGTTTATAAGAGAGGTTACGTATTTCTATGGGACTATCTCCTTAACGATATAGGAAAGAATGTAAAATTTCAAAACCTAGGAGAAGGACATCCTTCGAATATGTCTACTGATATATCTAGGCAGAATTTCCCCTTAGAAGAGAAATATAAAAAGCTGCAGAAGTTTGCATAACAGCTGTTGTGGCTTTACAAAAATAGTAAAATATGTTATAGTAAGGCACGTAAAACAACATTTTAAGAGAGGTGAACTATGTTTGAAACGGGTAAAAACGAAAAGAAACCATTTTTGATTGCAGAAATTGGTATCAATCACAATGGAGATATGAAAACAGCTAAAAAGCTTATCGTAGAGGCGAAAAAAGCCGGCTTCGACGCTGTAAAATTTCAAAAACGAACAGTAGAAGATGTGTACACTCCGGAAGATCTAGATCGATTTAGAGAAAGTCCATTTGGAAAGACAAATAGAGAACAGAAAAATGGTTTAGAATTTGGTGAAGCAGAGTATGATCAGATTGATGCATTTTGTAAGAAGGTAAATATTGAATGGTTCGCCTCGGCATGGGATTTGAAAAGTCAAGAATTCTTGCGCAAGTATGATTTAAAATATAACAAAGTGGCATCGGCTATGCTAACTCTAGATCCAATGTTACATAAGGTTGCAGAAGAAGGAAAATACACTTTTATTTCAACTGGCATGAGTACTTTGGATGAAATACAGAACGCAGTAAAGATTTTTGAAAATCATAAATGTCCGTTTGAGCTGATGCATTGTAACTCGTCTTACCCAATGGAAGATGAGGAGGCAAATCTTAAAATGATTAGTGCTTTAAGAGAAGCATATAATTGCGATGTTGGGTATAGTGGCCATGAGCGAGGCCTGCAAATTTCTGTAGCGGCTTTTATTCTGGGCGCCACTAGTATCGAGAGACATATTACTCTAGATAGAACAATGTACGGATCTGATCAGGCAGCATCTTTGGAGCCTCAAGGCTTTAAGACGTTGGTACGCTATTTGAATATTGCCGCAAAATCAATGGGCGATGGTGTCAAAAGAATGACAGAAGTAGAAGCAGCCTCTCGTAAGAAGCTAGCAAATCCTTATTGGCACCAGAAAGCAAAGCTATAGCCCATGCTTTTAAATGGAAAAAACGCTTTTGTAACCGGCGCCACTCGCGGACTGGGAAGAGAGATCTCTATTTTTTTAGCCTCTGTCGGCTGTAACATATATACAATAGGAAGAGATGAAAAAAAACTCTTAGAATTACAAGAAAGTCTAGGAGAGAGTTCTTTAGGTTATAGTGTTTGTAATCTAGAGAATGTGGAAGAAATAAAGAATACTGCGCAAAAATGCCTATCAGTAAATGATATTGATATTTTAATTAATTGTGCTGGTATTTTTCCTGTTTCGACTCTAGAAGAATCTTCTATTGCGATGTATAATAAATGCTTTAATGTTAATGTACGTGCTCCATTCGTTTTGTGTAAAATTCTTAGCGAAAGAATGAAGGAAAGGAAGTGGGGAAGGATAGTAAATATTTGCTCCTCTTCCTCATACGCCGGATTCAAAGAAACGTCAATATATTGCGCTTCGAAACATGCTCTTTTGGGTCTCACACGTTCACTCTATGATGAGTTGAAAGAAGAGGGAATACGTGTATATTCAGTTTCTCCTGGCTCAATACAGACTTCAATGGGCTTGCAAGTTAGAAATCAAGATTATGATACTTTTATGCGCCCGGAAGAAATTGCTGACTTTATAGTAAAGATTATATCGTATGATTCCAATATGATATCTGAAGAAATACGACTTAATAGGGTTTTAATAAGATGAAAACTATTAAAGATCTCTTTTCGCTGGAAGGGAAGGTTGCAGTCGTAACTGGCGCTTCTCAAGGAAATGGCCAGGCAATCGCTAGTGGACTTTCTTTAGCCGGCGCCAAAGTTTATAATTTAGATATATTAGAGAATTCAGAATTGAATTACATAAGATGTGATTTGTCTGATGAGAAAGATATCGATATGGCGTTAAGCATAATTGAAGCAGAAAATGAAAATGTTGATATTTTAGTCAATAACGCCGGCGTAACATATGGAAATAATATCTTTGATTATAAAGACGAAGATTGGGAAAAAACATACCAAGTCAATTTAAAGGCGCCCTATTTGATATCGAGAAGATTGGCTACAAAAATGAAAAATCGTGGCGGATCAATTATTAATATTACTAGCTTGAATGCAGAAATGGCTTTTCCGGATAATCCAGCATATGTTGCGATGAAGGGCGGCCTCAAGCAACTGACCAAATCATTAGCTTGTGATCTGGGAAAATATAATATAAGAGTTAACAATATTGGCCCGGGGTATATGTTAACAGAGATGACTAAAAAAAGCTGGTCAAACCCAAAAACATATGAAGAAAGAAAAGAAAAGACTTTTTTAAAAAGATGGGGCAATCCGTCTGACTTGGCTGGAATTGCAATATTTCTAGCCTCGAATGCTTCTGATTATATAACTGGACAAGACATATACGTTGATGGCGGATGGCTAACAAAAGGATTATAAAATGTTACAACCAGAAATAAAATTTGTCCCCAAAGGATGGGGATTTGAAAAATGGATTATAAATTGCGAGGAATACTGTGGTAAACTACTTTACTTTGCAAAAGACAAAAGATGTTCTTGGCATTATCATAAATTAAAAGACGAGGTTTTTTACATTCAGTCTGGAAAGATGCTTGTAAAATATTCCGATGAAGATGATATTGAAGCCGCGGCAGAAATTATTTTGAACAAAGGAGACAATTTTCATGTGTATAGGGGCTTGCGACATCAAATGTTGGCTCTAGAAGACACAGAACTATTTGAATTCTCAACTCAGCATTTTGATAAAGACTCATACAGGATTATAAAGGGGGACTAAATGAAAGATATAAAAGATGTGTGTGTGATTGTACAGGCTAGACTTTCTTCTAAGAGGACACCTGGAAAAATGACAAGGCCTTTTGCGGGCACGACCATAACAGATATTTGCGTTGAAAAGATTTTAAATTCTAAGATTATACCAAAAGAGAATTTTTATCTTTCTGTATACGAAGAAGAGCTGTTGGAGATAGGAAGAAAACATGGTGTTAATATTTACCACAGAAGCAAGGAGTCTGCTGAAGCAGACAATCCAAAACTGACAGAGCTATATGAGTGGTGGGATAAGCTACCTTTTAAATACGCAATACTTGTCAGTGCATGCTGTCCTCTGATTAAGATCGAAACTATTGATAATTTTGTTGAACAGTATATCAACTCAGACTCAGATGGTATGTTCGGAGTTATACAAAAAAAGAATTATTTTTGGAACGACGAGGAAGAGTGTTTAACACCTCTAACCGAGGATTGTATGAATACAAGGACTACCAAAGTTATCAATGAGGCTGCACATTGTTTGTATGCAGCGAGACTAGATAAAGTTGGCAAAGGGATCTGGATGGGCGATTTTCGTAAAAAAGGAGATATTAAATTGACTCCCGTTCCAGAAGAAGAAGTGTTCGACATCGATTACGAGTGGCAATTTGATTTGTGCGAAGCTATGTATAAATTTTTAAACGAAAAAAAAGAATGAAAATCGCTTTATGTTATTCCGGACAGATTAATCGCTTTGCAGATGCACATGCAAATCATCAGCTAGCTCTCATGGCATTTAACGATGTTGACGTTTTTGCTTACACATCAAATGCAGTTACTCAAAAAAAAGGAGTTGCTTCGAATGTAAATTTGCCGCCGTTAAATGGAGTAGTAAAGGAATATCTTCCTGGTGGAATTGGCTGGATGAAGATGTTCAATACGTACGGTATAATTTACAATGTTGATGATCGAATAATAACTGATAGAATAAATGATATATGCGGAGATAGGCTGAAGAAACTATACATTGAAGATGAAGATATCGACGAGGACAACAATGAAGTTGAAAAAATAACAAAATGGCAGTGGTTAAAAAAAAGGCAACTTCACAAGATGAGCAGAAGCAATCAATTGGCACGTCAATATGCCAAAGATGGCGGCTTTGAATATGATCTAATTATACGTAGTAGGTACGATTATACGCTGAATATTGGTATAGATTTCGAAGAATTGGTAGCCCGAACAATCAGACAATACGGCAGCATAGACAACAAAATATTTCTTTTTGGCGGCTGGCTTCCCCCTGCGGAAAATCGGTTTATGGATAGATACTTATTTGATGGCTTTGCTTTTGGATGCCCATCCGTTATGGATATATATTGCTCTTTAAATGAAAAAGAAGATGCTTATCCACCTATGGAAAAATATGACCATGGTCCCGAATCAAAAAAGTATGCTGTAGAGTATCAACTCCACACACACTTACAGGAGAATAATATTGAGATTGTTTATTTAAACGATCCCGATAAACAGCTGGACGATCCACAATGTGGTCGCTGGCTATATTCAGTAATAAGGTAAAATAATGATTATATATGTAGATATAGATGAAACAATATGTATCACCCCCGAAAGTAGAGATTATTCTCTTGCAAAGCCAATGCAAAAACATATTAACAAAATCAATGAATTGTACGATAATGGAAATACAATTGTTTATTGGACCGCGAGAGGGACAGGTACCGGCCTAGATTGGAGAGAAGTTACTGAAAAACAATTTAGTGAATGGGGTGTAAAATACCATGAGCTAAAACTAGGTAAGCCGGCATACGATCTTTTTATAGACGATAAAAATATAAATTCAGAAGTATTTTTTAAGGAAAAATAGTGACAATACAAACAGATGAAAAATTTAGCTTACTTTTAAGAGAGAGGCAAGGAATTATAAGATCCACGACGGCGGTCGACGAAAACGGCCTAGAAGGAAATATTTCGGTTAACTTAATTGCTCCAATTCAACAAGAAGTCATATTAGAATTGCCAGAGCTTTTTAATCAAGGCTATAGATTTTACAAAATGCATCCACGTCATAAAGTGCCTAACAAGGCCACCGAGCATGTTTTAGCAAGAGAATTTTCTTATTATAGACATTGTCTGTCCAAAGTAGAGATTGATGGATTGTGGGCTGAATTTGGAACGTTTGAGGGTACAAGCGCTAGATATTTAACTTCTTTGAAAAAAGAGCTGTATCCGGATTCAAAAGAGTTGTTTTATGGCTTTGATTCTTTTGAAGGCTTGCCTGAAGAATGGACAGGAGAGGGTACTAAAAAAGGAGGGCTGTCAGCAGAGGGAAAAATACCTCAAGTTGATGGTGCTAGGTTTATAAAAGGATGGTTTAAGGATACAATTCCGAAATTTATCAAAGATTATGACAAGCCTTGCGCTCTCTTACACATCGATAGTGATATATATAGTTCTGCGGTTGATGTACTTGAATCTCTACAACACAAGATAATACCTGGCACTGTTATTATGTTTGATGAACTGATTGGTTATAATGCTTGGAAGTTACACGAATATAAGGCTTTCATAGAATTTGTAGAAAAGTACGAAGTTGAATATGAGTGGTTAGCATATGTTGTTAATTCGGCACAAGCTGCCTGTAAAATAACTAAAAAAAATATTTAAAGGAGAAATAAATGTTAAAATTATCTGACGAAGCGTTAGGAGCAGTAATGATGGCTCTTCAAAAATCATTATTAGAACAAAGTGATATTGTTCCAACTTTAAAAGGTTTTGAATTCAAAGTAAGTGAAGACTCTAAACTTTATATTATGAATCCTCCAATAGTCAAATTCGGAAACGAAGAAGCTAGCGACGATGCCTAGGTATATTTACCGGTGTGGGGAATGTGAAAATGAATTTGAGACTTTTCATTCTATTTCTGAGCGTCTAAAAGACTGTCAGAAGTGCGAAGAAGAAGGAACCCTTTTTAGGGTACCTTCTTTTTATGTTGCAAATATAAAAGATAGCACCGCCACGGGCAAAGTTGGTGACGTTGTTAAGAGTAAAATAGAAGAGTTCAAGCAGGATCTGAAAGAAGAGAAAAGAACCTTTCAGGAGAAGGAGTACGAATGATTAAAATAGGCATTGGATTGTCAGTTTTGGCAAACGCTATATTAATAGGATATGTTATTGGATACACTGAATTGTTTCTTTTTCTTTCGATCTTGGCAATATGTGGATTGATGTGGTATATTGGAAAGACTTTGAGCCACTATAACGAGATTAATGAGGATTTTTCTAATATACTACAAGACATGGAAGAATTTGAAAATCATATTAAACAGCTGTACGAAATGGAGATGTTCTATGGTGATGAAACTCTCAAAGGCATGATCGTCCACTTGGGTGAATTGATTAATGAGATGGATTTTTATAGAGAAAAATATTTCTTTGAAGAAGAGGAAAACGATGATCAAGCAGAAGAGAAGACGTCGCAAGAAGAGCAAGAATGATTATTTTACGCAAGCGCATGAAGATGCAATTGTAAAATATGCTCGAACTAGCGACAATAAAATAAGAACAGAATTATATATCAAGTGGATTCAGCCGGCCTTTAATGAGATGGTTGACAAGATTGTATATACTTATAAGTTTACTAATCTTCCAAACATAGATGTTTTGAAAGAAGAGTGCAAGATATGGCTTACTACCATATTGGATAAGTTTGAACCCAGCAAGGGCTCGAAGGCTTTTTCATACTTCAGTGTTATTACAAAAAATTGGTTTATTCATAAAACTAAAAAAAATTCTAGAAGTATGAAGAGAGAAGTGCATTTTGATGACCTGACAAACGATTTAGAATGCGAATATCTATCTACACAGAATTCATATGCCCATGCTCGCGAACAATATGAATTTTGGAACAATTTTTGGCGTGAGATCCAAAGTTGGGAAAAAATGAAACTTAAAGAAAACGAGCGCAAAGTATTAGAAGCAATTAAAATTCTTTTTGAAACATCAGATGAAATAGAAATTTTTAATAAAAAAGCTATTTATCTATATATTAGGGAAATTACTGGTCTTAATACAAAACAAGTTGTTAACAACTTAAATAAGATGAGAATCAAATATAGGGTTTTTAGAAAAAAATGGGAAAAAGGCGAAATTTAGATACAGAAGAATGTATGGTAGACGCTATACAGAATGTCAAACATGACCGCGCATTGGCAATGAAGTTGTTGGCTGACTTAATGATTCATATAAAAACTGATGATTCTAAGCATCAATATTTTGGCCCGGTTGCTGCTAAGTATTTGGAGACCCTACAGAGATCAAATGAGCAACTGGTGAAAATCACAGGCTTGATGCATAAAAAGAGTAATGTTGAGGTAGGACTTTCCAGTAAAGATAAAGAAGAGTTGTTTGATTTAATTAATCAGGAATAGTTTATAATGGGAGTTCCCTTTAAAAAATATGCTTGGGGTGATTTAAACCCGATAGAGATGCCATCTTCTGGAGATCGAATGGACTCCAAAGAAAGCGATTGGCTTCGAGGTGCGAATTGGAGCCACAACAAGGCTTATAGGGCCGATTTATTTAACAATACTGGTCCTTTTTTGGCATATGTACTGCGTATTGAAGCTGGAGCCCCAGAGCCTAATAATTTTGCAGATATATCTAAAACTGACGTTGGAGCCGGCTTGTCAGTTCGGGTACAGATAAAAGCAAGAATCCCAGAAGTTCATTCGCCGGTTATGGAGCCGGCACATTCGGATGATCATAATATTATTGATATGCATCCAACTTTTACGGCCAAAGATAACAATGTACCAGAGCCAAAAATTGGAGAATTGGTGTGGGTTGATTATCAAAATAAACAAAATTGGACCGGTCCAATATATTTAGGACCAGTTATTGCACCGCCGCTTGGCATGCTCGACGCAGCCGCCGCCGCGAGGGCTGCTATGTCTGCAAAACAGGGTGCTGAAAAATGTATTAAGGGGTGCTTGAGTTATGGGAAAGGCGGCGGCTCGCCCATTGATACAAGTACGTTCCCAATCGCAAAAGGTTCATTAGTTCCGAAGACGGGAAACAATAGATGTCTTGTTTTTGGAGATAGCCAAATAGCCGGATATTTTGGTAAAACATTGGAAGCATATTTCAAGAGTTCTGGGTGGAAAACCAAACGCGTCCACCGCTCCGGAGCAAGAGTTGATCCATGGCTTTCTGCGGATGCATCTAAATGTAAAGTTGCAACCAATCCAGCAAAAGCTGAGTTGTGGGGTTGTATTGCTGAATATATTGCAAAATATAAGCCGGCCTTAATTGTTGTTAGTATGGGTGGTAATAACAAGGGCGAGCCATGGCAGGCCCAAGCTGCTCCGGATATGGTTAAATTAATACAGAGAATACGCCAACAAGCCGGCTGGACTAACCCAACTCAATCTGGTGCAATTATAATATGCGGCTGCCCGCCGGTTGTACCCGGCGGCAGGTACACCGGCGATGATTTACATCAAATAAAAAAGCCAGGAAAATTTGCTTATCGAACAACGATCAACAAAAATTTTAATTCCTCACTATCTTCACAGTGGGGCTATGGCAAAACTTTATATTATGTTGATCCAATTAAAGATTGGGGAAAATATCTTCCCAAGTACATGGGTAGAAAAACAGATCATGATGGCTTACACTTGGATGAAAAAGGTGCAACAGAATATGTTGCTAACATCGCAATAAGGTTCGGGGCAAAAGCAAGAGCTGTTAAACCCGCCCCGGGCAAGGAAGCCCCAGCTCCTGCAGAAAAAAGTAAGTCACCCTCCGCCGAGGCTGATAAAACTGCTTCCAAGGAGAACAAAGACCAACTTCTTGATGAGGGAGGAGAGGTCTTCAAAAAAGAAGGAAAATCAGGAACTGATAATTCAAATGCGGCAGACGAACAACGTCTTGCTGCAGCTCAAAAACAAAGAACGGAAATACAAGAAAAGATCAAGGCTGCTGGCGAAAATCCACCAGACGACTTAAAAAAGGAATTAAACAAAATACAAGAAACGATAAAAGAATTAGAAAACAAGCTCAACAAATCAAAGCCGCCCAATTGTGTTCCATGCAAAACATACAAGTATGCTCCTGTCCTAAAAGGCGCTCTCAAAACAGCTGTTAAGCGAAGCGGCGCAGGCCCTCCCATTGGTTTTATGTATTATGCTACCGGAGCGACAGGAGATGCAATTAATCCGGAATATATCAAGCATTTTGGCTTTGTGTGTGCGAAGAGCGGCTGCGGCGAGATGAAGTTTGAAAAAAATTACAGAGGCGCTAAGAGCTTCGCAGAACATTGTGCAATTATAAAGAATCTTTCTGTCAGGGCAAATGTCCCTCTTCATACTTGGGCGTATAGTTATTGTACGAGCTACGAACAAGCAGCAAGAGAGGGTGTTTTAATGGCCCAACGCGCCTTAAAACTAGGCTCGAAGCTTCATTGGGTTAATGCTGAGAAGCAGTGGCTAGGCACCAGTGGATCGCCTTTTTATCCGGATGTGGTTGGCAGGATGTCAGAATTTGTAAGAGCTTTTCGTGCTACTGCTCCCGGGATTCCTCTTGCAAATACATGCATGTCGAAATGGTCATCCGGAGTGTTGAAGGCGAGAACTAAAGAGTTAAATCAAATGTTTGATCTTTATGCTCCGATGGTATATGCAACAATTGCCAAGACTTATAAAAAGAAGATTAAGATACATCATAAAGAAGCTCGTAAGGCTTCTCGCAAATTTGCTCCCGTGATAGACTCCGGCCGGTTTAATCCTAAGACAGGAAAAGTCTACGGCAACGTCGAGGCTGTTATAGAAATGCAAAAAACTCATCCGGCAAGTATGCTATGCGTTTGGATGGGCACCGGCGGCGCCAATAAAACGGTAGCAAAAGGAAATAAATCAAACATATCATGGATAGAAGTATTAAAAAGATTTAAAGCTTAGAGAAACAAAAGGAATTAAATGAGTACCGGAAAAAAATCATTAGATCAAGATAATTTAGATCCAAAAATAAAAAACAAACACGATAGAATCTCGGTTGAGGATCGAATAGATGCGAATCTAGATCGAGGTAATGTCATCGATGGCTCAGCAAAGTTTATTAAAGCTGATTGGGAAGAACTGTGTCCAGGCTCAGGTGATGCAAATAATTGTTATATTGTTCTCGGACGCGACCGCCCGGGCTCAAAAGCCAGTGGCTACGCCGGCCGCACACACACCCAATGCGGAGCTGTTGATATCGTTGTCGGAAGATATACAAAGGCCTATCAAAATGGATCTGCTACCTATACAAACACAGATTTTCGTCGCGACGCAGCCAGAATATATGTTAGTCAAAAAGCAAATATAGATGATTATTTAGACATAAAAAGCAAAATACTTCGCTCTGGAAAGGGGTTATCTGCCGTAGCTGTCAAGGCTGATGATGTACGCATCGTCGGCCGCCGAACTATAAAATTAGTTACTTATACTGATCCTTATGATTCGCGCGGCCCAAAAAACGGAAAAATACAATCTGTTGGCGGAATTCATCTTATAGCCGGCAATCAATCTGAAAATCCACAAAGGGATACTGACGAGGACTACCCAATTCAGCCGCTAGTAAAAGGTCTTAATTTAAATATGCTGCTTAGCGTAATTATAGATCAGATAATTGACTCAACAAAGATGTACGATCGTTATATGGAACACGCGCTGAAAGTATGGGAAGTTATTGCGCTCCACGAGCATCATTCGCCGTTTTATTTTGGAAAAACCACTCCCTCGCCAGAGGGGGTTAAAAGTTTGCCTCAAAAAATGATAGATGTTATCAAAGAGCAAAAGACTGAAATTCTTAACTTTCAGCGCTTTTTAAAAACCTTGAAAATAGATTGGGGTTTAGGAAGAGTTGAACTAGAGAAAACTAAGACCGGGGTCCGGACGATCACTTCAGAAGAATACAAAAAAGTCGTGGCCAGCGGCATGTGGCCAAGCTTGAGCAAATGGAATATGACAAACTAAAAGAGAATAAGATATGGGAACAGTTATAACATTAAAATCGCCTTCGAATATTCAATATAATATTTCAGGAGTTTCTACGAAGAAGAATTTTTGGAAAGAGTATCATGATACCGGCGGCTGGACTTTAGAAATTTCAGAGGATTCACTTCAGCAAATAATAAAGTCATCTGAATTTACAGTTAAGAAGACTTTCTATGAATTCTTTACTAAAGATAGTGAAAAATTTAGAGTATGGAGAGAGTCTGTAGGTATAGACGACGGCGACCCGGTTTCTCATGCTTCTGCTATACAATATTCCAAAAAACTCACAAAGATGATAGATTTTAGATGGGTCATTGGTACCGGCACTCATAGTGACTGGCCTAAATTTTGGGGTACATCTGATCCGGATGTGAACCCTCATCCTGATCCGCCTCCGAGTTTTATTATAGACTGGTTTTCTCAGATTAAGGATTTCACCATAGGTGCAGACTTTCCTTTTGCTGACTCTATTAATCCCGCTGAAACGCACGGAGATTTGGATGGATATTCTTTTCGATATGAGGCTAGTTTCAATATTGATGAAGCTAATTTCCGCGAAACACTAGTCAAGCTTTTAGATGATCTCCCACCTGTTTTGGAAGGGGCGGCCCCCGAAACCGATCCGGCCAAGCCACCATGGCATCCGCTGCCATTCCCTTCACAGCCACCAAAAAACTATACCTGGACACCAGCCTCGATTGCTGACTCGATGAGCAAAAACAAAGGCTTCAATTGGTACAAAAAGATGGACGATTGTGCCCCTATGTTGTGCAGACTGAAGACCTTTACAACGTACTACGTAGGCCTAGGCCCGAATAAGCCCGGCCCTTATATCAAAGGAGAGCGTTGGGATTCTAAGTTAGATCAAATTCCACACCCGAAGGCGCCACAACATGGCTTGGACATTATTCAAACTCGCGAGTATCAGTTAAATTTTCATGGCTATGAAAGAGTAAAACGAAATCCAAACATTGCTATCCCTTCCGTACTTCAAGATATACCGCTGCCAAAAAAAGGGCAATGGGGCTTACGGAGGTGGCAAACACGCCTGGTTCAGATACGTCGCTATCCTTTGGCTTGGCTTGAAAAAGATCCGAATCTTCCAATTCCTGATCCAGGCTTACTTGGAGAGGATTTTTGGTGTGTAAAAGTAGTTCGTCTTCTACCAAGCCCGGGCTATCTTGAACAAAGAGCAGATGGCGTAGAAAAAGTAGTTAAGTTTTTTAGAAAAAATTTGGAATCAGCCGGCCTGAATACGCGCGCCGCGTTGATGGAAAAAATATCTTTGCTGGATCCCAAGCCCCCACCAACCGAAGCTCCGATATCTAACGATATAGCTTTTGTACCGAATCCACCCCCGGGGGCTATGGCTACAGCCGCGGCAAACGTCGCTGGCCGATATCAGACGGAGAGGTTTCCGGACTCTTTTGGTGTCTATATAGACCCCAGAGACGGCCGCCGCCACGTTTTTGTTGCGGTCAGCCGAGCTTTCATAGATAGCATACCCTTCGAAGGTGATATAAGCAAGGCAAAGCTTCATGATCATAAACAATATTGTGCCGAGCATGGAGGCTGTTTTAATACGTTCTTTGACTTGGGGGCTTCTTCTTTTTCCACAACAATGAAAAAAATCGCCAGCATATTGAGAAGATATGATAAAAAAGTTAAAGATTTTGAAAGAAGAGGCGGAGTAATACATCATCTTGACCTGGCTCATGAGGCCCGACAGCTTGAAAGTTTGAATGACATAGTTGATGAGTTTTTGAAATATCCAGGCCAGGGATACGAGCCGGAAGGCTTTCCAGAGGGTATAAAAACTCCGAGAGCATATATGGAATTTCAATGTGCCCAGGATAATATGTTAATATCTCAGGTGTCTTTTGGTGCAAAAACCACTGCATTGTCTATATGCCATGTTGGATTGGAATGTTTAAGAAATAAAATCTCACCCAGAACATTACATTTAGTTTCTCTGTATAAAGAAATATACGCGTACGATACCAAGAAAAAAGGAAATACAGATGAATGGATAGAGTTCGTCAACGGCGTAATATATCCTGCTGTTAAAATCTATCCTAACGGCTCTGGGATGACGGCCTCTGACTACGAAGCTGTACAAGGAAAAGAGAAAAAAGATAAAGAAAGATTGGATGAGCTATATCAAAAATCAATCTTGACAGAAAAAGAATATCATGAACAACAAGAACTAGAAAAAACCGTTGCTATTAGAAAAAGTCGTACACAGGCCTATCTCGCTGCATCGAAAGAGAGAGATTCAGACAGCGATCCTATATATGAACCATCTTGGCTAGAATCTGAAGAGTGGAAAACATTTGAAGATATCTATATGAAACTTTTCAATCAAGTTGATATGAAACATGTTTGGGCTCAGATATTAAAGTGTCTATCACATTTAGCTGGAATTCCACTTACTGGCGAAGCATTATGCGAATATTTATTTAGAGAGCTGCTTAAAGCTATTGGTGTCGACGAAATGCGTTTGGTTTTAAGTGCTTCTGGAGCAGTAACGATGGGAACTATCGATGGCTTAACCACTTCGGCTTTCGGCGGAACTCCGGAGGAAATATTCACAGGAGAAAGCACCAACAGCAATAGTGTTATTCAACAAGGCTTACATGATGTAGAAGCAATTGCTTCTTCCGCCGCCGGCGCCCAATCCGAAATGCAGTCTCAAGTAGAATCTGATTATGTAGCAGATCCTTTTGGCGTTGTTATAGGGGAAGCCGTCGAAGCTGGCACTGGCATGTCTCCGGCAGAATACACAGCTGCTCAAAGCGGCGTCCCTGGTGATGATTCCGGAAACGTTGCGGAGTTTATGGCAGACACAGCCGTCGTTGCCGAAGATGTAGATGCTTTTATACAAGAGTTAAAACAATTTTTTGACTTTAAGCAGATCTGTACAGATATTACTCAGACAATGTTGGACCTCCCGGGAGATTTCTTAGAAGACCCCACAGCTGTATTTGAGGATCTCACAACTCCGGAAGGTTCGTTTGATTGGCAATTCCTTATGGATTTTGTTCCGGATCTCCCGACAATACCAAAATTTACGTTTCCAAAATATAAGAAGATAACAAGCTCTAATGGAGACTTAGTAGAAATTTACGAAGATATGCTTTGGGAGATAACTGCCGGTATCGTTTCCGGCCTCGTCGAAGGTGCAATGTCCGAGCTGATGAATGCATGTCTTACAGAGCCAGGCCCGGGCCCAAGTGTTGGTTCCGGTGAATATGGAGTACTCGAAAATCGATTCCCGGCATTTGTTAGTGAAGCAGCTGGCCCAGCCTTAAGGGAAGCTTACGAAGCATATGATCTCCCAACAGACAATTCCGCTAGATTTATGAAAAACGTGGCGAGAATGTTAACCGGACGAGAATTATGCAACCTCTTTAATGGTGTGAGCCCACAAAGTATACTGATGTTAATAAGATCTTTAATAGAAAGAGACTATCAAGAATATTTACCAGCACTCAGTACTTTGCCGGATATCCGTATGTTCTTTACACATGTTGGTAGCTACATTGATTTAGACGTGTGTGAGGAGTATCAAGAATATGTTCCTTACATTGAAGATTTGTGTGAAGATTTTGATTCTCTTGCCGGCAAACGCGCCGCCCTTTTATCTCATGGATTTTCGGATGAAGAAATCGAATCTCAACTTAAAAATGAGCTTGATGGTAATTTGGAAAAAATAAAAGATTTAATGAGCCTACTGAGACAAGATCCCTCTGAGTTGTTGAGAAATAAACTTCCCACTCTTCGTTGTGAAGATTTAATTCCTGGCGGCGTCGCCCCGTCCATCGCTCGGGCCAACAAAATGGTTTTGGATACCATCTTTGGCATAATTAAAAACATTTTTCGAAAAGAAGCATCCTCTATTAAGGCAATTATTAGTCCGGACCCCGCAAGAGAAGCAGCGGTGATGGCTGATATGGCTGCTGTTTTGGGCTCTATGGATGAATGGGTCGCTAGCGCCCCTGATTATAAAAAGTATCCTGCTCCAAAATTTACTACTGATCCTGGCTTGGACCAGCTAGGAGCAGTAGCCCCCGGTCGTGGCCCAATGATCACACGCCAGAAAGAATCAAAATCGTTTGTTTTTGCCGATAAGGGTCGTGGCTGGAAGATCACCGACGACCGTCACATCGAAGGCGCCCAGCGCGGCAAGCCCAACGACGCTCCGGAGTTTTTATATATTGATGGTAAATATGTTTTCAATCATACTCCTGCAGTGTTAATACGCGAAGATGATTGGTGGCAGCAATGGATGGACAATTGGCCGTCCGGACGTAAACGCTATTATGCTGTTATTTTAAAGAGGCCGCTTACGTTTCAATACGAAACTGATTATGAAGAAAAGAATGTACATTATGAAAAAAGTGGCAAAACTATAGTCGACTTTGCGTATGAAGATTACGTAATGGCTTTTTGCTATGACAAAACTGGTCGCCACCCGGGTGGCTTCAATGAAAAAAATGGGTCTGGCTTGGTTAGTCTCGCGGACAAGCAGACTCTAAAAAGACTTATGGATGAGCAAGGCACCTACCAGATCGCAGGCTCCCCACTGCCCCGGGGGTATCCAACTAGTCCAATTGACTTTGGCGAAGGCGGGAACACAGATGATGACGGATACAAAAACTGGTGTCGATATCATGCCCGGGGTCATGACTTGGAGCCCGGGCTGCCCCATCGTTCTTGTACAACTCTTATTCCGCTTCAAGAATTGCGAGATCGCGGCCTTACTTTTGAACTACCACAACAAGACCCGGCAGCTCTTATGAAAGCAGAGCCACCACTCAAGCCCTTCCAACGACTTTACGATTCTTTATCAGATCGCAGCGCTTTGAAAAGAGAGTCTGCGCCGGATGTAAGATATGTTCCTGGCCACCATGTACCGATTACTGGAGAAGAAGAGGTATGGATTGGCGGCTATTGGTCCTATGGAGAGCTTTCAAAGGATGATGAAGCCGAAGCCGACGCAATGACCCGGTCCGAGCTGGCGATCGAGGCCAAAGAGGTTGCTACCTCATCGCAGTCTAAGCTTGTATGGGTGCCTGGCCACTATAAACAGCCGGCGCATTGGGTAAAGGGAGAGTGGATATATGACGACAAAGATAGTACTGTTAAGCATATTTTGACTGTTCCGAGAAGCGAAGCACAATCTCAGCTGCTTACTGCAGTTAATGGTCCGACGTCCACAGCCGGCTCTTATGGCACCGATCCTTCACACAAAGATCCGACAACCATGAAGCCTGAATTTTTTGAGATGATCCGAGACTACGACCCGGGCGCCGAAAAGGCAATGAGACAGGCATTTAGTTTAGCGCTAACCGGCCGGCCTGATGAAACATACGAGGAAGTAAGCGGTATTACATCCAAAGCTACATCAAAGCTGATGGATAGGGTTAATCAATCTAGCCTGGAAGTTTCATACGAAGTAATAGAATCGGATATAGATGCATCAGGCAAGTCTTCTGATGCATTTCGTATAAATGTTGATAATTCTGGCTTAAAATTGATTGATGAACTTGAAACAAAAGATTGGTCACAGGCCTCTCTTAATGCGATGGAAGCATCCGGGATAGACATTACCAAACAGCCAAGATCAGTTGCTGACCTGTTCGGTAAACTGACCGTTGCTCAATTTACCAGAAGGTTACCTTGGAAATCAAATCCCAGTTCTGATGCGGATCCAAATTTTGCTGTTAAAGATTTTAGTCTGACCCAGCAGTCCGAGGAAAAGATATCGGCTGTTTTCGCGAACCACATACACCCTTTTGAAACAGAGCGTATTGTACACAAGATGCGGGAAAGAACTTTAGTATCTCCGTTCTTTAGTGTCAAATTTATTGATAAGTTTATTAGAAAATTATTTTTAACTTCATATTCGGATATATGCGAGTTTAACGATGGCACTGTCGCTGAAAGATTGTTGGGTCTAGAGCCGCTAAGAGAGCAGATAGATAATCGGTTAAGAGAGGTATTATGCCGACAGCCATTGCTTATATCAGAAGAAGATAAAAAAATAATGCAGCAAGATGCAATGTATCTAGAGGCCGTCGAGGGCAGCAAAGATCAGGCCCTCGGCCTAGAGCCCATCGAAGAAGCTTCCCTCGATGGTCTCCTTCAAATGAGACTTCGATTGTCTGCAATGCAAATTTTATTTGAATATTTACCAGTTGCAACAACTTTTGATGTGCGCCCCGCCATGCATAAACAATATTTTAGATCTTTGGCCATCAATAGAGTGATGAATCAGCTAAAGTCTGAATCTCCAGAATATTATGAACTTATCGGCGCTCGATGTAGTTCAATCTTGCTGGACGAATTGGCTGACGGAAGAGGCATAACTCAACATCCCAATAAAAGTTATCATAAACATACATATGAAATTGATAAAAATGGTGATGGATGGGCGGTGGAGATTGTATCTCCAGGCGCCGACCCACAAGGGTTCGGGCGCCCTCACAAACATAGAATTAAGAACTATGTTCTTCACAAGCCGATTTATACTGTAGGCCTCGATGATGGCAAAAATTACAACCACAAACACGAGTTAGAGGAAGATCACAAAAGATGGCCCGCACACAAAGCCATTGAAAGAATATTTGAAAGACAATACTCTGTTATGGTAGCGACAATGAACAGGCTCTTGGATGATCTAGGTCATTCACATTTGAGAATTAAAAATTATCATGATTTTGTCGATAACCTCATTATTGCTCCTTTCGCTTCTGGGCTTAACACGAATCAACTTTATGCAGTCGGCCGGCCTGCCGCCCATCAGTTCGGCATTGCGGGCCCCACCGAGCATCCGGATTATGGACTATATATTAATTCAAAAAGTCCGGACAATAATTTAGTTGAGTATACAAATGACTGGAATAAGGGAGCTGCCCAGAAAACAAAAAATGGCGGGGCCCTGGTAGCTAATCATTCTGCCAATGCTTATCCGTCCAATCTTTTTAAGATGAGTGTAAGCAACCAAGAGAAACTTTTAAGAGACGGAGGCTTTATCTTGCAGCCTTATCTGTGGGTGCAACACAGAAATGCCGCCGGCGACCCCCAAACTCCAGGCCAGCATAGCAAGATCTACAATACGGCGTTTAACAAGACATATCCAATGCCCCAGCCGACCGATACACTCGGCAATCCTATGGCTATCGATGTCCCGGATCTTGCAACTTTAGATCCTTTTATTCAGGTTTTCGAGGACAAAGACAGACCATATGAAAAACTCGATGAAGCGGGAGTTAGCAGCATAGACTTCTGGGGTGAAGTTTTCGAGAAAATCGCCGGTCCTTTTGACTACCTGTATGATGTTGTTATGGAAACACCTTTGGGACACAGGCGTCCATTTGGTTGGAATATTGCTCATGGACATGTGCCCGAGGTCGGCGCACATGCAGCGAAGGATGCAGATAAGTATCAAGAGATGCTTCAAAAAGTCGATGATTTGTTTGACATAATATATTCTTTTGATTGTATGCGACCCTGTCAGGGTATTTTCAGATACAAAGATGATATTAGCGCATCGCGCGATGTGGCAGTGAACAAGATCACCAAGTCAAAGAGTACACCTTGGAAAGTACTTACCGTCGATGTGCCCGCCCCCGATGTGCCCCCCGCCGGAACAATGCTGGATTACGCAACTCTTGAAACTCAAACCTCTGCCGGCCTTAAAAATCTAGTAGGCTTCCGTAAGCTCGGCCCGGCCTTCCCGTTTGCCTCTCCTAACCATAACGCTGGTCATACCATCGACGGTCTCCCACGCCTCGTTCACGATGTATATGAGTCCTATGTAAAGGATAAAGCTTCTCCGAACATTGGATATGAGTTTCTTCACGAAGATGGAGAGCCATTGGATCTTCATATGAACGAAGATGGTACCATGGACGTACAGACGACAGACTATGGATTCTTCCCAGTGTCTAACCCCAATTATACCGGAATAATCACTTTAGAGGCTGTCCATAAACAATATTTAAGATATCGAAAAGCATACAAGCTCAGTTTCCTTGAGTCTAGCGCTGTTGATCTATATATGGAAGAAGATGATCCACAATTTAAAGAAAATCAAATTAAACTAGAAGCCGCGGTGAAGAACGCCGAGCATGCAGCATATAGCAGGCTTGTAGACCTGAAAAATAAATTTATCAGACTGTCAGCGATGAATACAACGCTCCACCTCGGCTTGACCGGCGTCGAAGCGAAAGCGCGCGCACACATCGATGTCCATATGACCGTCGGCGAGACCCCGATGGACGCCGGACAGCTTTATAATATGTCTGATGAATATTATGATTTCAACCCCCAATATGATCGCCTTGTTTATAATCCAAAGTACCCCCCGGGATATGTCATGACAGCCGAAGGTGCTAAAGAAACTTGGACGGGCGGCAACAACCCGGTGGGGCTGGAGTCCGATCCCCTCGTGATGGTCGCCGGCGGCCCCACCGTGGCCAACACCGATAAATATGTTAAACTTCATACGACTAGTGATAGACGCGTCTTCGGCTGGTCACATGTACTTGAAAATGCAAACTTAATTATGATTGATTCAGCATTTGGCCAGCTCGCAGATGAACATGGCTGGCACAACGCGGAGACTCACTTTAGCGAAATTTTAGAACAGGGTATGGCGTATCCTAGGATTAGTCTAGAATACGGCCAAGGGGGCCGCGGCTCCTATAACTACGGAGGCATGATACCTTCCACCACTGAGGCCGGCGCATATTTTGAAGAGGTATCAGAGTGGGAAAAACAGAACGCCGGTAGTCCGCTTAACAGCCACTCGACCGGTCCCGACGACTTTCACGCCGGCGGCAACTACCGGCCTGGCTATAAATATTCTTTTTGGAGTGGCGAATATGATTCGATAACAGTTCCGAAAACTGGACATGTAAATGCAACAACTTTGCAGTATTTTAAACAGTATTTTATTTGTATGAAATATGGTTTAAGATTGATGTATGTCCCTCCAGCTGACAAATATGGCGGCGGCCGTCACCAAGGAGAGACTAAAGAACATGAAGACTATAGAGCTGAAATAACAAAAGGCTTGTCTGATGCCATGGATATGCTTTATAGCGATGCTAAAAAAGCACAAGACGCCGGATCCGTCGGCACCAAGGGTATTATGAATTCTTTTGAATTAATGATGGCGAAGCAGAAAGCTTTTGATTTAAATGAATACAGAGATAGGATCGAATATTATGAGACGTCCGGTGGCACTGAAGACGGCCTAGAACATCGGAGCCTGCGAGTTCATCCAATTCCTTTTGCCGACGCGCTTATAGATGTAGAAGAGATATATTGTACCGGCGCCCCCTTGGAGTTTGGTGCGTTTAGGCCGCCTGATGTTGGAGGCAGGGGTACCTTAGCGGCTTCATATGCAAAGGCAGTTCCTGAATTGATGAATCAACTAAGAAAAACTCCTGAATATAATTTATTGTTTAATCATATATTTCCATATGATAGATTGTTGTCATTCATGTGTCTGCACGCCGGCTTAAGTAACCAAGATCTTAGAATGGAGAATCGCTTTAAGGCAACTCGCGAGATAATTCTAGATTTTGTTATGGGCTTGATAGAGGAAGGAGAATTTGAATTACCTTATTCGATGCGACCATATGGTAGTATAGCTAATTACCAGATCGGCACTGACGCACAATCGACTAGCTCACACAACACGCCATGGGGAGATATAGCGCTGAAGATGTTATATACGACGCCTAGATTAATTCTCAAGGGAGTTGTAACATTAACAGATCCTTGTGTTAGTACCGCCATAACCATTAACGATTTAATTATGACAATTGTTAATACTTCGATCATGATCGCCGAAGAGGTAAGAAGTGGAATTATAGCCAGCGTAGGCTTGGTCCTGTCCGAACTCAAAACTCAATTAGAGAAAGCTGAATCGGCGGTTGGAACAGATGATAAGCCAGGAATGATGGAGATAGCTATTGATACTACAGAACTTTCTATAGACAAACTCCAGAAAGAAGCTAACAAACAGCAGCCTCCGGATCCATCTGTTCAATTTGAGCTAGAGCAAAAACAACAAGAAGTAGCAGAGCTAAAAGCAGAATACGAAAAAATAAAAGCTACTGTTCAAGGAATAAAAGATGGCATCCAATCCGCAGAAGATGCTCTTGAAGAGGCTGAAGTGGAAATGAGAGAAGCTATCGACGAAGTTAAAAAAGTCGTTGAGGCTATTTCTCCATTCATGGTCCCGGCAATTTCATTTGCTCAATTCCCAGTAAACTTGCCATATGGATTTTTATTTCCGCCGCCGCCTTTTGGCTGGGGAGTTGGGCCACCCATGACATTGTTCGGATTTATTTATTGCTTGCTACTTATTACAGAAGGTCTTTTTGACGCCTTCGATCAAGAAAAAGAGGAATTGGCACAAGAGTTGCTTGAAGGTGTTGATCCTTGTGCGCATGTTCCGACTTCATAAAATTAAAATACTAAGGAGAAATATATGCCCGTTTATGGAATAACACCACACCTACCCTTAACAATGAATCCTACCGATGGTCAATATGCAATGCTGAAAACGTTTAAAGAGGCAATTAAGCAAAATTTCAAAAATCTCATCCTCACCAGCCCGGGCGAGAGAATGATGGATATAAATTTTGGTGTGGGTATATATCGTTTTTTGTTTGAACAGAGAGAGGAAGGCAAATCTGCTTTAAGGGCAAAAATTCAAAATCAAGTAAAAATCTATATGCCTTATATTAAATTACTCGATGTGAAATACCCTCCGGATATAGAAGAGTTGTATGCAGAAGAAGTATTACAAGTTAGAATAATTTATGAAATAACACCTCTGGGAACTAGTGATTTAATAGATTTGAATATTGCACAATAGAACTACTTAATTTATATGAGGAAATAAGATGGCAAAAAACAAAGAAATAGTTCCAATTAAGTACACCAATAGAGATTTTGCTTCTATCAGGAAAGATCTGGAGGAGTATGCTAGGATATATTATCCCGATACAGTACAGGATTTCTCTGATGCTGGATTTGCTTCTTTAATGTTAGATACAGTTGCCTACATCGGCGACATGTTATCGTTTTACGTAGATTATAATGTAAATGAATCTTTCATGTCTACTGCTTCTGAATATGAGAATATTGCAAAGCATGCAGAACAGCTAGGCTATAAACGTCCCGGCCCCGCAGCCTCTTTTGGCAGCTTGGCTCTTTATCTTTTGGTACCGTCGACTGCAGACGGCCTAGGCCCAGATGCTACTTATGCTCCGGTTCTTCGTCGAGGCTCTAGATTCTCGGCAGATAGCGGAGCAACGTATGTTTTGTTGAACGATGTAGATTTTTCACACCCAGACAACGAAGTTGTGGCCGGCGAAGCTTCAAACGGATCAGTCAGCAGATGGGCCATAAAAACCTACGGACAGGTAATGTCGGGCGAACTTGAAGAAATTATTCTAGAAGTTGGAGAGTATGAGAAGTTTTTGAGGCTTGAGGTACCCATCGATAACATAACAGAGGTAGCCACTGTATATGACTCAGAGGGGCATCTTTATTACGAAGTTGATCATCTATCACAAAACATAATTTATCGATCGATTCCAAATACTGGTAATACCAAAAAAATGGCACCCAACATATTGAAGGCTCAGAGTGTTCCTAGGAGATATGTTGTCGAGAGAGATGATGAGAACAATGTCTTTCTGCGGTTTGGTTATGGATCAGATACCGAAATGAGGCTTGATCCAATTGTTCATCCAAGCAATTTAGTTTTAGAAAGGCACGGAAGGCCATATGAGACTTTGAGTTATCTAGATCCTTCAAAACTCTTAAAGACTGATAAGTTTGGCGTTGCTCCAACCAATACTAGTTTAACGGTTGTGGTTCGTAGAAACTCCTCTACAGTAATCAACGCTTCTGCTGGCACGGTCACTGCACCGGTGGAAGCTACGTATAGATTTTCACAAGATGCATCATCCAATATCAAGAAAGCTCTGGTTAGAGCTTCTCTAGAAGTCATCAATGAAGAGCCGATTATTGGTGATGTTGCCACACCAGATGGCGAAGAGTTAAAAAGACGTGCTTTGGGATTTTTTCCAACCCAAAACAGAGCCGTCACAAAAAACGATTATATGAGCTTGATTTACGCTATGCCATCTAAATTTGGCAAGATTAAGAGGTGTAATATGACTCATGATAACGACTCTTTTAAGAGAAACTTAAATTTATATGTGCTGTCCGAAGATTCGGATAATCAATTGGTGAATACAAATGCCACTATTAAAAATAATTTAAAAACTTGGATAAGTCAGTATAAAATGATTAATGATACTATTGATATTCTTAATGGCAGAATTGCAAATTTTGGCATTGACTTTGTAGCTGTATCAGACTTGGGATCAAATAAATACGATGTTTTCAATAGAATTATAGTTAGAATGCAGGAATTTCTCACCAATCCGTACGATATGGGAGAGCCTTTAATGATTACGAGGCTATATGATGTAATTAATGACACCCCGGGCGTCGTTGATGTCGTCTCGGTAAAAATAAAGAATCTATCCGGTAATCCATACTCTAGTATTGTTCTCAATATTGATGAACATATTTCTGCAGATGGAAGATTTATTGATGTTCCGGAAGATACGATTATGGAAATGAAATTTCCTTTAAAAGATATAAGAGGGACGGTCAGATAAAATGGCAATTAAAAGATTCTATGCTGATAAAGACAATACTATAACAAATGCTTTCAAGGCAGACCTGACAAACTCAGGTAGCGAAGCCAACATGGGAGCATCTGATATTCTAGAGGTATTTTCTATCTATGGCCAAGCATCGTCATCCTCTCTAGAAGCATCAAGAATATTGATTAGCTTTCCCATAAACGAGATATCTTCTTCTAGATTCACGACAGAGGATATTCCTGCTAGTGGTTCGGTAAAATTTTATTTAAGAATGTTCAATGCAAGGCATTCACAAACATTGCCAGAAAAGTATTATTTACATATTTTACCAATTAACACACAGGCCTGGCCAGAAGCTATAGACCCATTGCAGAATGAAGGCTGGACTGAAGGCTATGGCTTAGATATGGAAGGATACACTGATTCTGGCTCTTCTAATTGGAACCGCGCGCGCACTGATCAGTATTGGGGATCCCCGGGCGCCTTTGGTACAACAGATTATAATCGCACCGAGCCGGCTAGTTCTGGCCACGCTGAGCGCTCGATTACAGCTAGCGCATATTTCGAACGCGGCAACGAAGATATGAAAGTCGATGTGACAGATTGGGTCGAGGCTTGGCTTCGAGCTTGTCCTTCGGGCGCGATATATCAAAGATACGACGGTGTAATGATAAGAATGTCTGGTACATATGAAAACGAAAGTCAGTTTGATGGTACTAATAGGAGATCATATTACACAAAGAAGTTCTTTAGTAGAGGAACACAATTCTTCTTTAAGAAACCCTGCCTAGAAGCCCAGTGGGATTCTTCTGTAAAAGATAGAAGAGCGAGTTTTTATGCTAGCAGCTCGTTGGTTGCCACCGATGATAATTTAAATAAAGTTTATCTATATAATTATGTCAGAGGACAGCTTAAAAATATTCCTTTGGGTCATACTGCCGAGCCGACAAAGCAAGATATATATGTTAATTTATATGCAGACGTAGACGGAGTAGCGACAGGCGATCCAATAACTACAGCACCATTAACACCGGTTACTGGTGGAATATATAAAGCAGGTATATATTCTGCTAGTATTGCAGTTGATACAACGGCGTCGATTATACATGATGTTTGGTTTAGCGGCAGTAATCAATATTTCACAGGAACAATAAATGTTAAAAATTTTGCAGCTTCTGGTTATAATGATGCAGAGCAAAATTTTGTAACTAGTCTTAGAAACCTTAAGCCATCTTATGACAAAAAAGAGACTCCTAGGCTGAGGCTATTTACCAGAGTTAAAGATTGGAATCCAAATGTTTATACAAAAGCATCGAAAAAGGCCACCTCCATGGCAATTGAAGACGCCTTCTATAAAGTAGTGAGAGTAGCAGATGATTTTGAAGCCATATCTTATGGTACCGGCTCTAATCAGATGTATAACACAAGACTTTCCTGTGATGTTTCGGGAAATTATTTTGATTTAGAAATGAATTTATTAGAGCCTGATTACATGTATGAAATAAAATTCTTATATTATTTAAGCGGGCAATATCATGAACAAGACGAAAAGTTTAGGTTTAGAGTAGACAAAGATGAGTATTAAAAACTTATTTAATAAAGGCGACGGAAAAATTATATCTTCCAAGACGCTCAATGGCGTCTTAGACGATGGCATGGAATCCGCTAGCTACGTTACCGAATTTGAAAGAGACGCTGAAAGATTCATGCCAGCGGTTGATTTTTCAAAACCTCAGTATTTTGCCAGGTATGGTTCGGCCGAAGAATATTATAAAGATACTATTAGTAATATTTACAAAACCTTTCCTTATGACGGCTCTCTAAAAGAGAAAATCTCTTGGCACAATACCGGCTCTTACTTGCAGAGATTCATTTTCGAGAAAGAGTATCCAAGGACAAATGGATTCGCAACATTTAATAGCGCTTCCCACACGTATACTAGTACTAAGTTTTCTGATACTGATTGGCCGGTTTATAGCTCAAGCGCTCCACAATATATTCTTTTTTATGGCGGCCCCCACGCGGATCCCAATGGAGACTATAAAAGCCCGCTCGCGACGGGCCCCGCAGGAAAAGGAAAATCAAAAGCAAACATATACCACACTGGTAGTCTAAGAGGCAGTAACCTTGAATTTAATATGAGTAGAGGTATTACTGTTGAATTTTGGATGAAAAAGAATGATTGGTCCGGTGCTAGCAAAATAGAATATTTATATGATATGGGCTCTATAGGAGCCACCGGCGCGCAATATGGCCACTTTGCACTATATTCTGCCAATGACGCTACAGTAAAATCACAAATAAGAATTTGGGCTAGTTCTGGCTCTGTCGCCAATCGTTGGGATCACGAAACTGGTTTAAGCGATATCGCCGACGGCCAATGGCATCATTATGCACTTACGTTTGGGGTAGAAAGCGACTCTAATATTACTAAATTATATGTAGACGGAAAAGAACAATCTTCGTTAAGTGCTCCGAGTTACGATGGAGATGGAGTTAGCGGCTATGTAGGCTCGATTGAAGGCAACATGGTAGCAGCTCTTGGCGCACAGGCGTCTCCTCAAGCCGGAGACATAACTACGCCGAGTGAGGATAGTAATCTTACCTCTGGCGACAAAGGCTGGGGAAATGTTGCATATACCTCTTTTGATGAATTTAGATACTGGAAGAGAATTAGAACCGCCAAGCAGATAGGCCGCTTTTGGAAATTTCAAGTTGGTGGAGGCACCAATACAGATACTTCAAATGTAGATTTGGGTGTTTATTATAAGTTTAATGAGGGAATTACTGGAGATAGCGCAAAAGATTCCATCGCGCTAGATTATTCTGGTAGAATATCAAATGGTGCTTGGGAAGGATATCAGTCTGATTCTAGAAGTACTGAGTCGGCGATCGTTCAATCCGGACATGTAGAATCCGAATATAAAGATCCTATCATATATTCAACCCATCCGGATGTTAAAGCCTACTATGATAGGAAAGCACAAGAAGGGCTCGAATGGGATGTAAAGAACAACTCATCAATCTTTCACAGTCTTCCATCTTGGATCATTGAATCTGATACAGAATCAAGCAAGGGCGGCTCAGCTGTACTCAAAAAGCTTACACAAATTATGGCTAGCTATTTTGATACCTTGCAAATACAAATAGACGAGCTGCCAAAATTAAAAAATATTACATATCCTAGCAGCAGCGCCGGCGCAGTTGTTTATGACAAGCCGATTGCATTTACTGATAAATTATTGCAATCGTATGGTTTTGATACTTCGGATTTGCTTACTGATCTTTCGACGCTTGAAAGATATTATAATCGCAATGAAAGCGCTTCTTTTGGAATGAAGATAGAGGAGATTAAAAATTTAATTTATCAAAACATTTATAATGGTTTGGTACCCACTTATAAATCAAAGGGTACTGAAAGATCGCTGAGAAATGTTTTAAGAAGCTTTGGCGTCGACGACGAGTTGATAAAAATTAACTTATACGCTGATAATGCCACTTATCGCTTTGAAGATAACTACAGGGTAAACACATTTGATAATAAATATGTCGACTTTAATGATTACGTACATAGAACACCATTAGGACAAGCTCCATTCCAAGGAACAGTATATCAGAACACAGATGCTGTAAATGAAGATTCAGTTAATTATATTAGCGGAACTAACATTTTTAATGGCGAGCATTTGGATGGATTTTCTTTTTCAGCTGAGGCAGAGGCAATCTTTCCTAAGAAAGTTGCAACAAATAAAACACTCGGCGCCGCACCGATTTTAGGATCAAGTTCTATTTTTGGAATGCATCAGCTGGATCCCAATAACGCTAGCACAATTAAATGGATGAATGGCGCCGACGCTAGCAACGATCACGCTCATTTTAAGGTATATTCGGTACAAAGTACCGTTAATGATACCGACGCACGCTTCGCTGTAAATCTTAGTGGTTCAATCACACTTAGTTCCGAATATTATCCAGAAGTTTACGATAACTCGAAGTGGAATTTTGCAGTTTCGGTAAGCCCTGAGAAAAAATATATTGATTTAGTTTCTGGCTCATCCGGCTCTATTGACGCCTCTACTGGTTACAAATTAGAATTCTATGGAGTTAATAGAGAATTAGGCCATATTGTTAATGAATTTCACGTAACAAAGAGCCTTTCATATGACGGCGGAAGAAAATTTGTATCTGCTCCAAAGAGAATATATGCTGGTGCGCATCGCACAGACTTTACTGGCAGCGTAGTAACACTCTCAGACGTAAAAATAGGCTCAGTGAGAGCTTGGCTCGACTATCTTCCTACCGCTTCTGTCAAAGCACACGCTTTGGATCCAAAGAATTTTGGTAGATCTCATGATTACGGTAATTCATATTTTAGCCAGCATCAACTTTCGGGCGCCCACATCCGGCCTATCGAGACATTAATATTAAATTGGGATTTTGAAAACGTATCTTCATCGGCCGCCGATGGAACATTCTATGTGTCTGATTTCTCATCGGGTTCAAGTAATTATTTGTCTAGATATCCAAGCTTATTTGCTGATATCGTAGATAAATATCACGATGCTAAGGGGCAATTCTTTGCAACTAGTAGCAATAAGATAGTTGATAAATTCTACGTCGCTGCAGGTAAAAAACAATTACCGGAGCTTATAAATTCTGATGATATGATCAATATTGTCGAACAGGACGACGATGTTTTTACCAGAGAGACCAAGCCTATACAATATTATATTGCTTTAGAGAAAAGTATGTATCAAACAATCTCTGAAGAAATGATTAGTTTCTTCGATACTGTAGAGTATTTCAATAATGTTATAGGCGATCCGATAAATAAATATCGACAAGATTATAAAGAAATGGGCAAGCTCCGCCAACTTTTCTTTGAGAGAGTTCAGAATACTCCGGATATAGAAAAATACTTAAGCTATTACAAGTGGTTTGATTCTGCAATAATACGCATGATTCAGGGTCTATTGCCGGCTTCTGCAAATGCTAGTGATAGTATGCGTAATATGATCGAGAGCCATGTTCTTGAAAGAAACAAGTATTGGAATAAGTTTCCAACGCTAGAGATGAATCAGCCTCCCCCAGAAGCCAAGATAATGGGAATTAATGAGTTGTTATATAACTGGAAGTTCGGCCACGCATCGGCTTCTGACGATCCAAGTAAAAGTTCACATACAGAACAGAATAAAAACTGCCTGTGGTGGAACGAACGCGCTGACCGAGATTTGTCTGCCTTATCGTCGGGAGATGCTACTCTAGACTCTCAGCGCAATACTATAAATTATATTGTCACAACTGAAAATAGTGCATCCGGCCCTCGTCGCAAAGGTTCTGATGGAACCACGTACAAAGGTTCAACATACGCCTTGAGAAGACTTTCGCGTCCATACAAATTTGATATTGAAAAATCAAAACATTTAGACGGCGGATCAAACGAAGGTATGAATAAGCTTCATGGCTATCATCGGCATGCAATCAGGTGGGCCGATCCACTTTCATATATCACTTTTGAAAAAAATACAACCCAGCCTCCCGTGTGTGATGAGAACAGATCATTAAGCATTAAGAGCAAAATATTAGGAAAGGCACAGGTTTATTCGAATGGAGTACCTATTGAATCTTCGAGCTATAATATCTATGGCAACATGAAGCCTGGCTTGATAGCTCCATTCTCAATTTATTCTGCTTCAATAGACAAGCCTTCTTATGCCACCTTTGTAAGCGCCTCTAGAATTACAGTAACAAATTTGCATGAAGATAAGTATATTATTGGAAATGAGATACCAATGCAAGGTCCGTTTACTGAAAAATATGTTGGTGGGCAGCAGCACAGGCACATTGATATAAATTATTCTTCTTCAATTAGAGGAAGTGATACTGAGGCAACCCGCCCAGAAGCTTGGTATCTACAGGCTCCGGTAGGAGGAAAACAAGGCGAATATCTTATAAATGATAACTTTGATCAATGGGAAAATTCAACACAGTTTAATCAAGCAAATAATACTTTAGGAGATCTGGGTTTTGACAATCGCCCTCAAACGGACTCTGCTTTAAAATATATTGATATCGGTGACAAGGTACCTTCATTTGGTTTTGGCCTCCACACAGGTACCGGAATGGGCGCCATCGCCAAGTCGTATGGTAAACTCCTCCTTCCACGTTCTGGCGATAGAATGCTTCTCACCCCCATTAGCAAAGGCGCCGCTTTGAATTTCGCGAAAAAAACAGGCAATCCATTATCGCCAGCCGATGATCTTATAAACGGCGGCCAATACGAATTTTCCAAAGTCAGAGAATTTAGTTTCTTTACCCCGCAAATTGATTTAAGTGATGTCGATCCGATATCAGCCCCTCCGGAATTTAAATTTTATTATCAGCTACGAGGCACCAACCCGGGTACGTTAAGAGTGCAGTATGCCAGCGGAAAGGAAATTACATCTACATTTACAGATTTTACAGTTAATTGGGATGGCACTGATGCGACTTCAATAACAGGGGACCAAGGTCATCATCTTACTGGCAAGTTTGGAGGCTTGTGGAAGTTGGCAAAAATTGATTTGTCGTCGCTTATCGGTACTAAATTCTTTATTAGAATTGTTAATCATGGTCATACAAGCTTTGGTGGCAACGGATTTGCAGCAATTGACGATATATCTTTGCCCGTAGACTTATTAGACAGCGCTAGAATGACTTTGTATGATATTAATTACAAAAAGGTAACAAAGCAGGATACAGACAGTTCTCTGAGATTTGACTTGCATCGTCCCCGCGCTCCTTATTACCGCGACGAATATGCAAAAAGGCCTGTAAACATTAGGAATATCAAACATACAGCTTCTGCACCGGCCGGCGGAGCAGTTGGGCGTTTCCGCGGGGAGACATTAATAGAAGAACAAAAGGGACATCAAAAACTACCAACGATTATTGGTAATTATGAACACAATTATCAAGTTGTACAAACTTCTGGGCGCAATGTTAATAATATGTGGTTCCGTTCTGGATCAAAAGGCGCCGGAGGCGTCGAAGATTCTTTATCCAATCTCGATGCTGTGTACGGCTTGCAAGACTATAAATTAGTTGATCGCGGAAAGCTAGCTGATGGTACCAGAAATAAAACTGTTATTGCTGAAAGATTCTCTGCTCCAGGCGACGTTGCAACCTTATCTAGAGGCTTTTTAGATCGCGCATCAGAAACTTTCTCAGTTTACAATGCTCTTCCTTGGAGAAATTGGGGCACAAGAAGATTCTTGGCAAATATTGGCACCTCTAGTCTTCTGGTTAGACATAGCGAGAAATTTGGCTTACGTGATGGTGCAGAACAAAAATCTGTTGGCGCGCCCAACGGCGACGGTTTAAAATTATATGGAGATGTTGATGTATTCCTAACTGCGTCGTATCACAAGATACACAGGAATACTTCTTACAGACCAGCTCCTGCCGGTCCAAATTATGTAACCGTTCCAGGCAGCAAAGGCTTTGACTTTGGATCGCAGACAGATAATAGTGTTATTGTTGAGGCTGAAGATCATGATGATTTAAGTTTTAACAACGGCACCCCCGGACAAGATGACTCATTCAGCTTAAGCATGTGGATTAAGAGAAAAGATGTAACAGCTACAAATACTAAAGAATGGCTAGCCGGCAAGAGCGGAGAATATGCGGTATACCTGTATACCACTGGTTCTGAGGGCACTGCAGTCTCTGCAGACAAAGATGACAGGTTCTTGGTATTTCAGCTTGGAAGCGCAGAACCTGGCACTTGTTTAGACGGAACATGCGCCGCCGATGCAAATGCGACCGGCCACAAACTTTTCTATGATATCTCTAGCGGATTTAACGGAAAGCATGATGTGTGGGACAACGTAGTATGTACATATAATGGCGCTAGCGCAGCCGGCAAAACCAACATGTCTATATATGTAAATGGCGAGCTTAAAACATCTAATGGTACTACTGATTTTGGAACCTCCGGAAGTCCCGGATATACCGGCATGTCCAACACTAGCAATAAATTTACCATCGGAGCCCGCGCAGCTGTCACGGATAGTTGTGATGCCACCATAGACGAGGTAAGTTTGTGGGATGCTACTCTTGCTGCGGATAAAGTAACAGAGATCTATAATGGTGGCAAATCAACCAACTTAAATGAGCATTCAAGTGTCTCCAACTTGGTTGCTTGGTGGGCAATGGGCGATGTAAATGATAAGTGTGGATCAGATTATACCGATTACGTAAATTCTACTTATGCCGAAGGCAGTGTTACTATCAGCGGTGATTCTTGGCCGACCGAAGTTATTGGCAACGCTGCTAGTAAAGATTTCTTTGTTCCTGAGCCAACGGAACCACTGTCTGATTTTTGGTCTGCCTTGGATGGAGAATATTTTCAGTTAGAAGATTATGAAGGTACCCCCGCAAAATTCTTGTTTTCTCACACCAGCGCCGCGCCATCCGCTGCATCAACAAATTCTACTCTTTTAATTCCTGCAGTGACCAGCGCCGGCGGTAATTTTAACGCTCTGCTCCTCGCCAATACTCCTCAATTTGAAAAATTTTGGATAAAAGACACAGAAGGTAATCGAGTATTATTTTACTTTGTAAAGGATCTTGTTGTTAGTACAGACGAGTTGACTTTTAATAATACCACTGTGATAACCGCGGATGTTACTACGGGCTATAAAGCAGAAGTTAGCATGGGAATGGGTACATTTCAACAAATAGACGACGGCCTGATCACCCCTAAACTTATTGCTGCCACGATTTCTAATGCAGTTACTCAAGCTAAAGCCGCCGGCGTTTTAAAGGTTACAGCCGGCTCTTATTCAGCTGTAGGAGGTACCTCTGCTACAGATAATCCATGGAGTGTAAATTTAGTACAGGATGTATCAGGTGAAGCTGGAAATGGCACTATCGGCCTTCACAACGAAGCTTTGTCAAGTGTATTAAAGAAATCCGGCGGCTGGAATTGGGGCGCTAGCCCTCCAACGTTTAGCGGCGGCAACGACGGCGCCCTGACATATGCTGCAGGCCCTCCAAAAACTATAACTATAAAAGTTGGAGACAATCCTGCTACAAAAGCAGCTATATCAAATAGGATATATGAAGCGTTTGTTTTGGCAAAACAAAATGGCTGGAAAATTACTGCAACCGAGCCAACCACAAACACCCTAAACAATGCAGCTACGGGCTTGGTGACCATTGTGTCTCCGATTACATTAACTCAAGATGCAGAAGGCGCCGCAGGAAATAAAACTATATCTTTCTTGGGTGTCGATATCACAAATCAAAGCTGGGGTAAGGAATCCAGCCAGTCTTATCCATGGTCTTTTAGTGACGGTGCTACTGGAATACTTCCACAATCGGTCCTCGACAGCCAAACGATCACTCTTACAGACGCTTCAGGAAACTCGCTCAAGATTGCATTTGACTCAACACAATCTCTCGGAAATAATGTTCTTAATACTGACGTCAGCCCTCCAGTTTTAACAATAGCTACAAAAGATTTGAGTAACCCATACTCAATCGCCGTCGAGACAGTCCTCGTCGCAGACAGCGCTACTGTCTCCATCGCCCTCGCAGCTGACAATCCAGCAATTGCATTCGGAGCAATATCACCAGGCTCAAGCGCAGCCGATGGTTCGAATCAAACAATTACCCTCACACAAGAAGTGGGCGGCTCTACTGGAAATAAAAGTATTACAACTGTTGGCGATCATATTACTGCTGTTGATTTTACAGGAGGTCCTGTTGCTACTGGCGAGGGAATAATTGAAGATCAGAAAGGTAGTCATGACGCTGTTATACTAGGCGATTCTAGTATAGACTATTTCGTCGACGGCACGCCAAATTATTTGGATTACTCAGTCGATATTAATTGGCAAGGAAACGATACGATACTTAAATCAGTTCATGACAATTGGCTTGTCCAGCGCCCAATTCCACAAAGCGACGTTCAATATAATTGGATTTGGAGATCTCTAGACCAGAAACAAGAGCCATTTAGTCACTTGTATGCCAGCTCTTCAGAGGCGTACAATAGTCAAAATCCGACTGCTCCATGGGGATATGCCACTGCATCACATCAATTTAGATTTGTCAGTAGTTCTGATATGGGCAGTCACCGCGACAAAGTGTCGGCGTTCTATGTTATTAATCAACCCCCGGGGGCCCTCGACGGCTTTAATGTCGAATATTTTGTTGAAAACTGGAAATATGGTGTATCTCGTGCGTATGTTACCTCTCCCGGTTTTATGCCAAATGATATGGTAGGAATGAATACTAATATTCATGAGTCTTTTGATACAGGCTCGAATACTTTAGGCTATCTTCCGACCGGCTCTAAATTCTTTGAATATTTTAAAACTGGATTGACGACATTGCCATCTATTGGCTCTCATATGGGCGCCCTCGCCGGCGGCATTGCTGGAAATGCTGAGGTGTTAAACGGGATTCTTCTCCATAGAAACGGACCTTATCACTATCCTTCTTGGAAGCAGATCAGAACTGGAGAGCATCCAATTGCCAGGCATCAACGTAAAAACAGTATTATCACAATCACTGGAGAAGAAGGCGTTTTCGGAGATAAAACACCTTATGAGTGGGGAGCTAACCCGTCTGGCCCGGGCAGTATCTACCGCGCGTACGCGCTTATACATCCTCACCGCAAAGTTTTATCTTCCGGACTAATAATCCGCAGATATAAAGAGCCTGCAGTTACTTCGAAGTTTAAGCCAATGACGGCCACTGCACGGCAACGCACCGGCCTCGATACTCGTTTTGTTTATACGTACGCAAACAATATGATCAAATTCAGCAATCAAGCGCTAAATGAAAGACTGAAAATATATGAAGTTTCTGATTTTCATGCAAGCAGTGACAATGATATACACCAAACAGTTATAGATAGCGAATTGGTCGGCGCCCCTTATCGCTATACTGAATCAGTTTGGCCCCGGGGCTCTAATACGTATTTGAATGAGACAAGAAAGAGAGTAGAATACGCAGAAATTCAAGGCCATGGCCCGAAAGGAATTGATAAGATTTCCCATAATACTTTCTGGAAAGGAAGACATACTTTAGCTTTTCCAGATAGAAAAAGAAACGAAGGCTATGCATATAATTCACAAGGCTGGCTTTTGAGTCGGTTTGGAGGCCCCAAACTGGACGATGGAACATATTTTATGGATTATGGTCCAACAGATCCAATGCCCTTCTGTGATGCGGTTTCCGTCGCTGCCGGCCTCGGCCTAGGCACCACAGCCCTGAGTGGCAAGGCTTGCACTGTTGTTTCTGCCAGTGAGAATATGAACTTTGGCGGGACTGTTTTACCATTCTGCAATCCCTGCATTGGCTCTACATTCCAAGATATGCCGCTTTCTGCTTGGCCGCTAGACGAGGGCAAATATGGCGGCGTAATGGAAGTGCATAGTTATCATCCTAATTCTCTTTATGAAGGTGGAATGTATGGTCCAACTTATAAACAAAGATGGGGTAAGACGGACGACTTCCGGAAGTGCCTAGGCCGCGAGTCTATGTCGACTGCTGAAACTCTCGACGCCGCCGGCTCTTCGACCGTATTTCGCGGTACTTATAATTTAATATCCGGATCGACCTTCGGAGATCATTTTGTATCTGGCACATTTGGTATGAAGGGGGAGCTGGCAGAAGATCCGTCAATGAACTTCCTTACTTCGTGGGCTTCGGCTTATTGGGCATGTGGTACCGCATCTTTCTTCTACCCGTTTGTTGACAAGACAGCTGCGAATCAAAATACGCAGCCTTCAAGCCCGGGCGACGCCATCAACGCGGGCTACGAATATACTGCCATGGGCGGCTCAGATTATGAGCTTCACCGCGAGGCTTTGGTCAACAATGAAGACATCGACGCGCCGGTGTGGCAATCGCCTCCAACTTTTAGCACGATGTTTAGAGGTGGATATCGTCGACCTTATGCCTCCCCTTGTTTCTTTAGAGATCCTTATAACAACTTTAATGTTATTGGCCTGTCGGCTTCATTTTCTGGTGGGCCAGCCGGAAAAGAAAGTGGAAGTGCCGAAACTTTGCATGGCCGCACCGTCGTCGGCGGTAAATATAAGATCAGCCACCACGGAGGCCCCACCGAAGTACAGACGAATATATTAGACTTTTCCGGTGCTTTGGGATATGTTAAGACTGCTCCATACTATAGAACTAACAAGCTTGCCGGCAAGAATCCTTGGTATGATTCATACGAAAGCTATATTGATGATGTAAGATCATTGGGACAAGATTACGGAGTGTTGGCCGAATTTAATATGTCGGAAAACATGGATGAATATGCACAGTATAATTTTGATTGGACACGACCCAATCCAGGATTCTTGACTCTTAAGGGCGCCAAACTTTCATCTAGTTTAGGATATGAGCCATTTGCTTCACATGATCTTGCTTTGGCCGACGTCTTGGAAAGTATAGGTGCTGATATTGCCAACCCGGGCGGTATGAATGGTACTATGGACAGAGATTTCTTGAGGCGTTATTGCATATCAGATTCTGTACGATATCGTAATAAAATGGCAGAAGATTTTGAGATACCTCGCAGAATAAAACTTCGGTTTGATGCTGTTACAAAGCTTATGCCTTATTATGGCTTTTATCCTGTAACAAGAACGTTACAATTGGCTACATTATTTTCACAATCTATTGGTCCATATTTAAGTTCCAGCACCGATACTTATAAAATCAATAAAAGAACTTATCTGGGTTACAATTCTATTAAACAGCTGTGGAATGACGGCGATAACGCTGTTGATGACAATCCTCTAGGAGACGACATAAGATTCAGCTTTACAGACAACTACACCGAACCCGGCGCCGAATTTATAACTGCCAGTCAGCATCCCACCTATCAACTAAGAACAGGGATGGCTGCTGAAGGCCAACTCATCGACATCGAAAGCGATCCATATTGGGGCGCAGATCCCGAATATCCCACCATCGACCCAGGCGCCAGCTCTATCGCGCTCAAGGTCAAAGACGGCGCTCATTTCTCAACTAAATTGTTTGATCTTGCAGATGCCGGCCATGAAGGATCAATTGGATGGAAAAAGGCGTTATTGGACGTTCACCGAGCCGGAAAAATGCAAGCCATGCTGCAGCCAACTTTTGCTCCTGGCATCATGTATAATACTATTAAGTCAGGTATTGCTGTTGACTACCCGGTATATATTAACCAAGCCGACGTCGATCCAACGCCGCAGACACCCTCAGAATTCACCACCACCGAAGGCGGGCCCGTCGTCGCTCTAAGGGACTATACAGATGGCGTGATGATGCAGGTTAAGCCGAACTTTAGATTGCCATTTGAGGCAATTTATGATCTAAGCAAGATACCTTCATCTGAGCAAGTCGGCGACCTCGCAACAAGCATGGGCTTAACAACTGAAACCTATGGCCGCGGCCTAGAATTGTCAGAGATACCAAAAATTTATTATACCGAGCCAGCATGGTTTCAGTGTGGTACTGACGATCAAGGCAAAGCTAAACTAGGTAAAAAAATGGCTGGCAGCTTTTGGGCAGCATGGGGCGGCCATCGAGGACCGCTATATGAAAAGGCTGCGAATAATTTCTTATCCGAAATTCCAAATTTCTTCTTAAAAAATAAAGGTTTGACCAACTTTAAATCCGCTCCTTCATCCAAGATAAAGAATCTCATCGAGGGTAAGACTTATATCATGAAGGTTACCTTGGAAATTTTTGATGAACATTCTCACCCCAACTCCGGCAACGCCGGCGTCAACGGAGAATTTGTCATGGCTGAGGGTCCACGCAAACCTTTGGTTCCGATGAATGATACCGCTACGCAATTCCAGCCTCTACCACGACGCGGCTCTATTTTCGGACCAGCGCTGCCATATCAAGATCATCGCGATGGCCAACAATTTACTGGAGGGCCAACTGCAACTGGCCCACTGCTCACTAATGCTGGTGATATTAAATCAACTGGCTCTAGCGGAGAAATGTATGATCTGCGATATCACGAAGCAGATCCTGGATATGCCCCATGGACGCCTCCATATTATTATGGTAAGGTACATAAGTGGCTAGCGTATACACACACTACGCCTAAAATGGTCACGACAGAGGGTGGCTATGAAATGGGCGCCACCCCAACAATCGACGAGATTCATTCAAATATCATTAATAATCCACTGACAACTGAGTTTAATGATTTGGGCCGGCCACTTTATTACCGAGAGGACGGTACACCTGTACGCGCTAGAGATATAATGCGCCGCGACGAAGCGCTCACCGCCGGAGACGTGCCCTACCCTCACGCCAGCGGCTACTGGGGTCACCTTGCCTACGAAAATAGAATGAAACTTACGGCCTCTTTGGACATTTTCAAGAAAAGGGCCGTAATAACTCAAGTAGAAGTCCCGCCCCAGCGCATCAGCCCCGGCGGGACCGACCCGCTTCTCCCGCCGCAAATAGTTAATAAAGTGGACCATATATGGGAGATATCTACAAAATTTGAGTGCCCGGTTATAAATCTTTCTGGCAGCAGCTATGTTGGATCAAATCGCCACCGTCCGGACTTTGTGCCTGGCTCAAACAACAAAGATGGATATTTTAGTGATCGCACAGGCCGATCTATTTGGATGGGATATGGCAATACTAGCAATGTTGGCGAAGCGGAAAAAACAACCCTTCCGGATGGAACTAAGGTCTCTATCCCCAAGCGCGGCATAAAATTATCACTTTCAGATGCCGCATTTACGGACGACTCACATAACGGCTCACTTTTAGATGCGCTTGGATTTAGAGATAATAACACCGAACCTCAAGAGTTATCAAAATATATTGGTCAAATTGCTTCGGGGAAAGAGATATCAGAGGCCGTTGTTGCCATTCCGTTCCTTGAAATAGAAATTCCAAAAGTCACGTTCCGACCATTTTCAAGATATAATATTGATGATATTAACTTTATTAAAATCCATCCGGATGAATATTTTGCCCAGTGGCAAAATTTCCATGCCGGCGCCGCTGCGGTGAAAATTCACCCATCGGATCCGACAGCGCACACGAAGTTGAATTTAGATCAACCGGAGCAGGCAATTGGAAAAACTGGTATTACCGCACTCATGGACATGGTGTCAAAATATATCATCCCCCCAGAACTAGATTTTTATCACAAAGGAATAGGCTCATCGGAGGACGCGAAATATGAAATAACGCGCAGGAGATTTGGAAACAATGAACACTCAGGTCTGAACCCATTCATTATGTATATTCATGAGTTTAAAAGAGAGCTAAATAGTAAAGACTTGGGAGATATCTGGCAAAATCTCCTTCCGGATACTGGAATGAGAGGGAAAAAAGAAGCTTCTTCAGTAGGTACCGATCTCGCTGGACCAAACTCTCAATATGAGCTTTTTGGGCGTTTGGATGATCTTCTAGATATTACGGTCCTTGGACATAATATCCATGGACGTAATAAAAACACACGGACTCTTAAGAAAATCTTTGCCGATCCCTCCCACCCTGGTCTTAAGTGGCTTGTCTTCAAAGTCAAGAAACGTGCTAATATGTACATGAGCCAGGTTAAATATCCTGCAGCCCCAGGCATATCGCCACCAGGCGGAGCAATATCCGATAACATATGGAATACTAAATATAGTTATAATTGGCCTTATGATTTCTTTAGTCTGGTAGAAGTTGCCAAGTTGACAGTGGAATATGATTATACAAAATCTTCATAGTATGGATAGCGAGTTTAGATAAATTAAATAATTTACATTATTCCCTATTTAGTAGGAGAGGAAAGAAATGTTTTTTGATCGAAAAGAAGATGTTGTTGATTTAGAATTGACTCAATATGGTAAATATTTGTTGTCAAAGGGCAACCTGCGCCCGACTTATTACGCATTTTATGATGATGATATTTTATATGATTTAGAATATGCTGGCAAATTTGAAGAACAAAATAATACTGAAGACAGAATACGCCTAGATACACCGCGCGCTAGAACACAGTATGTTTATTCTGGGATAGAAACAGAGGTAAAAAGAATAAATGAATTAGTTCGTTCGACACTTTCCTCAGAGAGAGTTGATTTAGGTGCTGAAAGTATACAGCCCACCAATGACAAACACTTTGCTTTAATCAGCCCAATCGGCACTTCTGATTTGAATGAGCAAAATGCCCCTGCTTGGTATCTAAAATTTCACAAAGGAGAGATGACGGAAGCAAAGCACTATCTTTATATAACAGGCGCTAGCAGCAAAACCAATATGGATAGGGTCATAAATTTTCCTCAAATAGAGTGCCAGGCAGTTTACAAGACTTCGGTTAATATGGATTTATTTGATGAAGCTGATTACAAGTCTGGAATGCTAGAGGTAGCTGAACTAGATCTTGGGATCCCATCAGAAGTTGCCGGAACGGATGGGTTTATAAGAATAGATGAAGATTTTCTGTTGATCCACATTGAGGAAAAAAATACACAATTTTTGCTTAAAAATTTTGATATAGAGTTGTTCGAGATAGAAGAAAAGAAAGACATAGTTAACAATTTGACCGTAAAGACGGGGGAAGAAAATTTAATACCTTTAAATTTCTTGATCAACCAAGGTCATGAAACCCGCGATAGGATGAATTTTAATATTTCCGCCGGCGACCTCTTTGACGAAGAGGGTTTGAACTTGGCGTCACCTCCTGTTACGAATAGAGATGTGGAATATTATTTTGATTTGTACATAGACGAAGAAATACCACAAGGAGTATTATGTCACTATATAACAGATCGCTCTAAGGGAATCTTTGGCGACGAGTTTATTGATTGTGGAGATTATGAAGATACGATGAGGATCGTGGAAGATATATATGATGACGAGATGGGCGATGGTTCGGGAGAAATTTGCTAATGTCTGAACAGATTTTACCATCCTTGTATGTCAACAAAGTTATTTTAGAGTCAGCTTCTGATGGCTACAATAAGAAATTAAGCGACAATCCTCACATTAGTGAAGAAACCCAGCATGCAGCTTATTACAATTATCTTACCGGAAAGTTGGTTAGATATACTACTACCGGTACAAAAAAGCCAATCTATAATACAAGCTCCACCAATGGAAATACCAAGGTATCTGTTACTGTCATAGCCAAAGATAGCATGGAAGGTAAAAACAAACTTCCCTTATGGATTGACAATGATTTCATAAAACAATTTATTGCAATTAATGTGGTTGCTGTCAAGAGCACTAAAAAAACAAATCAATTATTGCGACACAATATTGAGAAAATAGTCCGTGGAGAAGTTTTTGATGATCTACAACAGAACATCGTCAGGCATTATAAAATATTTTTAAATGAAACACCCAACAATACTGCCGGCACTGGCGATAAAACTCCTGGAAAGCCCCGTCGCACATTTGGATCTGCATATGAGTCGTATGATCGCACGACAAGAAAAAACGTTTACAATGTACCATATCGCATTGATTTTGATATACCAAAAAATCAACAGAATTTAACATTGGTGGTTTTTGCTAGCGTAGATCTTGGCGGAGGTACAAAAGGCGCCGACGGCGTGGGAAATGCTCTTGTTAACGAATTTAATATAAATCCTGCTAATTTCGATGTTATTTATAATGCCCCCCTGGTTGAGAGAGTGCTGGTCGACGGCCACCCCGCCGGAACAACAGATCGTTTTGCCACTGCTGACGATGTGCCATGGTTCGGGCCGATACATTGGATACCGCCATTCACTAATGAAGCTGGAGATACAATTCCAGGAAGATATAGTACTGGCCACAAGACAACATTAAAATCTGTTAATTTGAAAAAGGTTAGAATTCGAAATCACAAAGTAGTGGATTATCGAAGAATAAAAAGATTAACAACTCCAAGATCTTTAGACTTTACATCTACGAAAAATCTAGCATCTCAACTGAATAGTAATTTAAAGATGGCTTCTCACAAACCGCTCACTCCCGCGGGAAATACATCTTATGTGTCTAAACTTTATATGACACCTTCGCAGTCTGGTGGCATGGTTAACAATATGTTCTTTATGCTAGATTGGAGAAAGCTTCTTCAGGACAATTCCTTGTTCCCGTCTTTATTGAATTATCCAACAAAGCCGGCCCACGCTGATAGGGTAAATGAGATATTAAAACTTAGCAAGATCGTTTCATTCTCTATTTTTAGAGAAAAGGTGGTCAATGAAAGCGAAAATCCGTTTGCTGCCATGATTGATATAGATGAGAACCATCCGCCCGAATTGATAGCGAACACTACAGAAGTTTCTTCAACTCGGGCTTTAAAAACCAGACTACATACTAAGAAAGCTTCATCGGGCAATGACGCAGCTCTTGCTGGATCTGTTACTCCTACATATATTATAACACCCATGGGCAGTGTACAAGAACTTACTGACGTTAGTTTGATCGACATGCCCGCCACCGGCGTGAGATACTTTACAGCGACCGATGGATCCCTAGGGCATTTATCTGCTGGAAAATATCAATATTCAATTAAAATAAGAGTTATAAATGGTACAAATCAATATTTGGCTGGTAAGCTAAGAGAAATAAAAAACGGTATTATAAAATTAAGAAAATACAAAGCAGTCGCCTCGAAGGGCCCCGGAAAAGGGCCAGGATCTTGGGATCCTATTTATAAAACATTTTCGCAAGCATTTAAGAAGCGATATGTTCCGCAAAGATGGCTGTGGGAAAAGGCCATTGATTCTTATTTAGACTGCGCAGAAATGCTATATCAAAACTCTAAGGACTTATATAATACTGAGAAAATTAGAGAAAATTTCAAAAAGATGTGCAACCCCGGCAGTGGAAGCCCCAAAGGAATAGGTATAGTTTTAGAGATTATAGAGGATTTTCACCTAGCAGCTAGTCGTGTTTTGGGTAGTCCTGCGACCTTGAACAAAGAAGGCATTGGGGTTAACAACTCTGCCAGCACAACATCTATACAAAAGCCGCCATCTTCAAAAAGAGTTTTTGAGTATGAATGCAAGTTTAATAACATACTAGATCTTAATTTTACCAATAGACATACTGGATATGAATATCTTGGATCAAGATTGCCCGAAGCCAGTCCGCTTGGAAATGCCTGGAAAGGGTCTCCTGGGTTAAAAGAAATTTCTAGAGCGGAATATTCAGCCCGGGCCATATGGGAAGTAAAGAAGTATATACAGACGAATACGAATGAAAATCCTGCAGGACTAATTCTTCATTTACAACAAGGCGCCTCCTCCGGCACGACGCTTGATTATAGTGGCCAACTTCAAATAATCGAAAACGCTCATCAATATTTAACGCCTTCTGCTGTAAGATTCACCGGCGCAACTTCTGATTTATTATCGGGCCTTTACAAAAGAGGAAATTCAAATTATACACTAAACCAATCTGATATTATCAGATTGGCCAACACTAGCGTTGTTTCTATAATGGAGCATATTCTTGCTGGCTCTTATAGCACAAAATTTGATAACAATCTTGTATTTCAAGAGGACGCTGACGGCCTCAAAACAGCTTTGATAGATGCTACAAATTATTTGTCTCTGCTAGAGAAATATAATTGCAGGATAGTGGCTATAGATTCCCATGATTTTGCAAATTATTCTTTGCTCTCTAAGCCGGCCGATCCCGCTGTTACCTTAAATACTACATTTAATGATAAATATTTTTATATTGATGCGGATGGAAACGAAGCAGTTAATCCAACGTACGAAAACCAATATTCGGCTGACGATATGGAAAAATTAACTATAACAAGACAAAGAAATATCGATTCATCTACTGGAATGAAATACGATGCCAGCTCGGGAATGTTTTATGAAAGAGCAGCCGAAGGCCGCGCCGCCGGCCTGAATAAAATTGCTGGGTTCGCTGCGAATGTTGTTAAGAGAAATTTGTTTAGTAGCCATATTGATACTCAAGGGGATTATTTTCTTGAATTCAGCCGTGATCATAGAGAAGAACCTTCTAGAATATCAAAATATTTGTTTTCTTTGGGGAGTGACAATCAAATACAACAATATGTTAAAACTCTTCCTTTGCCCATGCTGATGATGCTTTCGGAACAGCATGCCGGACCCTTGAGTATCAGGAACTCTCTAAAAAATAAAATTTTAACGATCGACGCAGACGATCAAGAAGTATATCCTTTTTATTGGATGATATATAAAAATATTGTAGCTGTTGAAGCGATGGTTGGACTCGCCGGCGACACGAGCACCGTTATTAAGAATCAAGGCCGCGATGATGAAGAGGCGTTTAATGTACATTCCATGCATGTTTCCAAGCCTTTGTGGGCGTCACTAACTCCTTCGCTGATGGACCGAGCACGCGCCGTCGGCGGGGGGCGATTGATTTGTCGCTTAAGAAGATACACCAATGAGAATTTTAATGTCAGAGAGACGGCTTTGACAACACAAGTGCCTATACTAAATAAATATTTTATTTTAGATGTTTCAAACGCCACCGCTTAGAAAGAGAAATATATTATGCCAAAAGAAAGCAAAGAAAATTCATCTATATATTTACCAAAAAATCACGCTTCTGGTGTTGGAAAAACGACACTTGTGATTGACAATAATATATATGGCGATATAAATTCAGACAACCCTAGGCCTAATGGCTCGTTTTACGGAATGAGTTTTGGTATTTGGGGAAATGAATATAACTCTAGAGATAGATTTAGGATAGAGATGGGGAAATATTGGGACTTGATTGTTCCCGGAGAATCACCAGGAATTCCAATAGATCCGTCAAAGAATACTGATCCAACGACCCCGGGCGAATTGATCTATGGTCATGAAATTGGCTTGTGGACTAGATTTTGGTACGCTCATCGTCTCAAATACAATCTAAATCAAGTTATTGATATAGACAATGCAGGCGACGGCGGTATGAAAATTGCGCGCGCAATGTATGGAAGTCTTCCAATGACTATCACACAGCATGGTGAATCAGCAGAGAGCCAAAAAGCTGCCTACCCGGTAGCTACAAAATTAGCCAAAGATAATGGAGCAAAGCTATACTCAGTTTCTGTAGAGTTGGATGTTGGTAACACAAGATTTAGTGAAATATATAGTGCAATTGACGAATGGAGAGGATATGTCTATGGAACTGGAGACCACCCGGGAATTATTAAAGAGTCGACACAAAATGGTCACTATATTTACGAGAGCAATTCTTTTATAGCTACTGCTCCTTTTTCCAATATTGAGTTAGAAAAAATGAATTCTGGACCAGGCGCAATATCTGCTGATATAAAGACCTATTATTCACCTAATTTTTCTTTTGATAAATATATTGATACTATAGAATCCTCGGAAGTACAAGAATGTACTTTGCCAAATTTATATTCATTTTTGCTTTTGTCAGAAAAAGAAGACGAGCCTTCAACTTTTACAAACAAACTTAGTCATCTTATTTCCAATATTACTCTTGGTAGCGAGATGCAAATAGCAACAAACCATAAAGGAGAAAAAATATTTCCTGAAGTGGACTTAAAAACAGCGCTTCATACAATGGACCGCGAAAAATATTATAATGTTTATTCTTATGTTCTTTCTTCTATATTGGGAGATTTAGGCAATGAAGATGGTATATCTAAGAATGTTTTAAAACAGTCTTCTGCATATGAAAATATAGTTTTTGCAGAGTCGACAGTAGATATGATGCGTGAGTTTACTGAGTATAAATCTTCTTTTCCGATGTCAACTAACATAGTTTTTAAGACCGATAGAGACGTGGACTTAACCAATCTTCTTAATGAATCTTATTTAATGCCGGCAATAATTGAAAAAGTTATTGAGGTAACGGACGTTGATATTCCGGATGCTGACAATTATGGTACTATGTTTGGTATAAAATCAAAACAGTTTGTCGAATTATCTGATCGTTACACTATCGAAGAGAGCCCCACACAAGATTCAGAGTTGAGAAAAAAGCAAGTCTTCAAAGAGACAATAAGAAAAACTTGGGATTTGGAAAAAATTGCAAATGCATATCAGGTAATGGGAGAAGATTATATCAACAAGGAAGCAGATAATCATACTGTATTTTTTAGCACCAATGAGCTAGATTTTTCTGATCCGTCTTCTTCGATTGTAAAAACAATTTTGCTGGCTGTTTTTAAAAATAAGATGCAAGAGTACATCTCAAATCGCGCCAGAACTTATGAAGAGGTATTAAACGGAGAACATGCCGATGCAGAAATAGTACTTTATCGTATAGAAAAAAGCAAATTCAACACAGTTACAGAGAGTTATGAATTTTGTCAAAACATTTATGTGCCAAACACGAACAAGACAGATATTGCTAATATAATTGACACTCAAGTAAAATATGGTGTATTTTATCGATACCGCGTATACGCATATTATGCAGTTGTTGGTACACAATATAGCTATTGGAATGTTTGGTCTGGGGGTGCAAATTTACCTATGTTGCATGAGCCGTCTACGCCACTCCCTGTTGCAACTCCGGAATTGTGCGAAGATAATTCATCAATGGTGTTCGCTGGCTATGACGCGTCGGGCAACCCAACATATGGCCAATACGGTGCTTTGGTTAGTGAATGCAGCCCACCGCCGGCCTACGGCCAATCGGATCCCTTAAGCGCAGATCCGATCGAAAGTCAAGCCGGCGCTGGATTCGGAAATCCCGCAGGGCCCATTGCCGGAGGTATGTCCGTACCCGCTAACTATGGTAGCTCTTTAGACTCCACTGGCGGCGGACTTAACCTTCCCTCTCAGGCCTCTCCCACTGGCGCGCCAGCACAGGAAAATCTAGAATTCCCCGCGCCTCCTCTTGAAAATCCAGAAGCTGTTCCACAATGGCCAGACGCAGTAATGTCTCTTAAATTTGACGTCATGATGAAGCCGACGTTAAAATTAATAGAGTTACCACATTTTAATGTAGATCCCGGCGGCCATTCTATGGTTTTGGACCGCCCTCCTTTGCCGCCACAGGTTAACGTTATTCCTTATCGAGCGACAAAAGATAAAATTACATTCTTTTTCGAAGGTTCGGTAGGAAAAGAAACTGTTTTGCCGGTTGTTATAGAAGACGGAGATCAAGAATATTATGACATTCAACGCTTGGCACAATCTGTGGGAGCTGGAGAAGCGATTACATTTAATTCTGACAACTCTTTAGTTTCATTCCAGGTTTTTAGAACAGTAAATCCGCCTAGAACATATAAAGATTTTCAAGGAAAGAAAATATTTACAACTTCAACAAAGCAGTTTACAGATTTAATCAATCCAAATCGAAAATATTATTATATGTTTAGGAGTATAGATTCCAGGGGAAATATTTCTAACCCTTCGGTGGTCTATGAGATAGAATTAGTTACTCTTGAAGATGGCGCCGACACACATCGTGTTGCGGTTTTACCAATGATAAAGTTATATAATTTTCCAAAACCAACAAGAGATAATTATGCCAGAGGGATGAGAAAGTATCTTCTTATAAGACCGGCTGCCGATCAGGCAGAGCTTAACGAAACTGTTTCAAAATTTCCTGGATCGAAAGAAAATCCAACCTTAAATTTAAATTTGGTTCAACCGGTATTAGGTGTGACTGAAAATTCTTTGTTTGCGCAGCAAGATATCAGCGGCTCTGCTATGAGTAATAAGAAATTTAAACTAAGGATTACATCGAAGACTACCGGAAGAAGACTTGATGTTAATTTTCAATTTAAGCACAAACATGAAAAACCTTTGATTGAATGAATAAAAAAATACATAAAATAGTAATTACTTTAAATACTTTTAGAAGTAGATTATAATCCATAATACTATTTATAAAGAAAATAGGAGAAAATAAATGGCTTTTCTAGACAATTCTGGAGATATTATCTTAGACGCTGTATTGACAGATACAGGACGCTTTAGGTTGGCACGCGGCGATGGCAGCTTTAAAATCACAAAATTCGCCCTAGGTGATGATGAGATTAATTATACCAACTATAATAAGAATCATCTATCCGGATCCGCTTACTTTGACTTAGAAATTTTACAAACTCCTGTTCTGGAGGCATTTACAAACAATACGTCTTTGATGAAATCTAGACTGATAACAATTTCAAGAACAAATTTATTGTATTTGCCTATTCTAAAATTAAATAAGACCAGCAACAAGCGCGCCGATTTCGGCACAATTAGTGATATGTTTTTGGTTGCAGTAGATACTACTACTTTAGTAGCCGCCACCGCGACCAATACTGGCCAAGATCTTCCGAACGGAGTCTTAAATGGCACTGCTGATACACAAACCTATCAAGGCGGATATATACGCGTTGATCAGGGATTAGATACTCCTGAGATCTCCCCCGGCTTTCAAATTGATCAAGATTTATATGAAACTCAGTATATGGTCGAAATGGACGATAGGCTGGGCCGTTTGTGTACTGGCGGAGAAGGTGAGAATGTTGGCAATACACAGACCTATTCGTTCTTGGACGATGACAACGTTGCTAGTTATTATCTTTCTGATGCATCAGCAGATTTTGTAAAAAACAATGAGTCTATCGGCGTCGTTGGTCAGCGCGACACTTCGCAGCCTGGCGGCCCCGATCAAGTCATTAGAGGTCCTAGGGGCAGTTATTTTCAGTGCGGAGTGCGTGCTAAGTTAGAATTACAAACGTCGACTCACTTATTTAACAAGTTTGGTTCTGTCGACACTGCCGATAGCATGGGAATGGGGACCACCTTGCAATATATTGACACCAATTTACGTTTAACTGGTGTAACAACCGGCTATAAAATAGATATCCCAATCAGATACATCAAGAAACCATCATCTTAAAAAATAGGAATTAACAAATGGCATCATCATTTAAATCTTTAACCAACAATGACGTTACATCAACTAGAACGCTTCTTCACGAAGCAATACCGATTACTGGAGCACTAGTATCGGGAACTTATGAAGATAGGAATATCAAGACATATTCACATGGAATGTTCCAGAGTGTCTATGATTATCCGTATTTAAGCTCTTCTGCTAATCATTTGTTTGATATTTCTTTTGGACACTCATCGGCAGTGGAAGATGAGACTTACAAGCAAAATTCTAAAAAATTAAATATTTACAATCAGATGGCTCAAGTATTGGTTGGCCACGACGTAACCGGCGGAATAAGAACGTTCGATCAAGATGGCAATGCTGCTCCAGATTCGGAAGACGCAACCAACCGAAAATTCCATCAATGTTTCTTTGTGTCATTTTCTAGACTCCTTAACAAAGACGAAATTAAAAAAGGAAGCTTTACAATATCATTTATGACCGGTGGCTTGAATGAAGAGATAGGCGTTGGCAAACGAGACGAGGCCGGCGGCTCGCGCACCCTCCTTAACTACGAGGCCGACGGCGACTTCGCGAACGGCCATGCTGCTTCTGACGGCGGATTGTTAGATCTTACTGATCACGGCGCGCAGAATAGTTATTTTGTCAATTCTCCTGCAGGCGAATATGGCTTGCTCTTAACTGGCTCTGGCGCCAACCCAGCCACTGCATTGGGCCATGTCTATTATCAAGCCGGGATTGCTGTTATTACAGCCTCTGTCTTTGGTTCCGCAGCCGGCTCCATGGCTGAGGCCGGCGGCGCCCCTGCTTTATGGAGTGACGGTGACGATTATCAATTTGGCATTACTGAAGATGGCACAGAACATCAAAATACATCTGTATATCATTATATAACTGGTTCAACTATTAATGGCATTTCCAATTCTTTAAGAAGAAGGATTGCAAATGTTCAATTCAACAATACTACCGAATTAAACTCGACGATCTATTATTGCCGAGCGCACCATAACGAGTACAACTATAGCTCAAATCCTACTTACATTTCAGGTAGCAAACTGAGAGTTAAAAATGTATCTACTGACACACCGGTGTCTTATATTACCACTGTAGGGCTCTATTCCGCAGACAATGAGCTGCTGGCAGTTGCAAAACTTTCAGAGCCGCTTAAGAAAGATCCTACAACAGAATTTACTTTACGTGTCCGATTGGATTACTAGGAAAAAGATAATGTCATGTCGTATTATAAATTTGGAAAAAATGATATTTTCTACAACCAAGTAAAAGCATATCCTAAAGTAAAATTTACTGTTTTTAGCGCTCTTCATAACGCATATTATAACGATATTCAACAGAGCAAACAAAATTCAAATACGCCCGATGGTCATATAAATCTTTACGAAATAAATGTAAATAGAACCGAGGCAGATCACGGGTTAGTTTTTCCATTTATTACAAAAGAAGGCAGCTTAACCAGTTTTAAAACAATTTCTGCCACTAGCGTAAATACAGATTTTAATTATGGAGATAGCTTGTCTGGCTCTTATCCGCTAACTGCTTCTATGAGCAGGAAATATGAGCCAACAGGTAGTCCGCGCAGAAGAGTAGATGCTCTTAAATCAACTATTGATTTTTATAGATGCCAAAGTCCTCATTTTGCTTTTTCCTCATCTGTATATCCTAGTCGTGATTTTGATAGTGTGCAACTATCTTTAATAAGCATACCTTCTATTTTCTATGGTTCTTCAATACGCAAGGGAAGTCTTCAATTAAATTATTATATTACTGGTACTTTAGTTGGTCGACTAGAAGATGAGAGAAGAAATGGAGAACTGCTGGAAACATACAATTCTTCACATATCGGAAAGTGCGCCGGAATAGTACTTTATAATGAGGGTTTCATAATATTAACAGGAAGTGATGATCTTGCCAGCGGACATCGGGCTTATTATGAGGGCGACGTCGCTCCTTCCGGAACTTTTGCAGCTAGCTGGTTAAATTATTTCTCAACTGGATCCACTGATACGACAAATCCTCTAGTTTCAGCAAGTTACGATATGATGTTTGAAGGTACGACATATACGCCAACCCTTACAATGTTAGCTCATGCGAAAAAGGGCGAACTGAATCATTCGAACAATCCAACATTTTTAGATCACAACCAAGATATACAACTTACTACAACCGGCTCCCAAGCTTCGGCTTTTACATGGGGTCCGATTCCTACTGACACTTATATTGAAAATCCAGAATTGACTATTAAAAATACGGTTAAGAGTAATTATTCAAAACATTCTGCCAGTTTCTTGAAGCAGACGTATATTTCAAAGGTTGGGATATATGATAAAAACAGAAACTTAATTGCAATTGCAAAGCTGGCAACCCCTATCCGAAAAAGAGAAGACGACGAATATACATTTAAACTCAAGCTCGATATATGATATAGTTTTGGTGGAGGTTTGATGATATGAAGAGTAAGGAACAGCTGCAGCTTTGGGCAGTACATGCGGGTATAACTATAGGAATTCCAGTTTTGTTGGTGTTGGGAATTTATATGATGTCCAAATGATTTTAGGCTTAGATATCAGTACAAGTATAACTGGCGCAACAGTTCTTGACAAAGAGGGCAAGATTCTTTTTTGCGAAGCTTGGGACACACGAAATAAAAATCACTTCCCCAGCCTTTTTCACAAGGGGCAGGAAATTAAAAACTTGTTATGGGAAATCGATGATCATTATTCTATTTCTTCAATTTATATTGAACAATCCTTGCAAAGCTTTCGAAGTGGTTTTTCATCGGCAAAAACTTTGTCTACTCTTTCCCGCTTTAATGGAATAATTTCGTGGTTATGTTATGAAATATTTAAATTAGAACCGGAATATATCGCAGCTACTTCTGCAAGAAAAAAGTGTGGCATTACAATACCGAAAGGTTCTAAAGCAAAACAAGTAGTTATAAAATATGTGATTGACAATGTACCTGATGTTCTTATAAGTTATACTAAGCAAGGAAATCCAAAACCTGGATGCTATGATATGGCTGATAGTTGGGTAGTTGCAAGAGCAGGGTATGAATGTCTGAAGGGAAAAAGCTCTCAATCTTAAGAGAACTGTTGGGTTCATGCTATAGAGTTAATGATGAGCACCTGTTTTTTTGCCCTAAGTGTGATCACCATAAGAAGAAGTTATCAGTAAATATTGCAAAAGATGTTTATAAATGTTGGATATGCGATTATACTGGAAGAACGTTGCGCCGACTCGTCCGTCGTTTTGGAAATTTCAAGCACAGATCTGAATGGGATAAGTTAACTGAACAAGTTGAAATAACGTCTTTTGAGGAGAAGATGCTCTTTCGAAAGGAAGAGCCGATAGAGCAAAAAATTGATTTACCAGAAGAATTTATTTCACTAGTCAATAAAGACTTGCCGTACAATTCTCTATATGCAAGAAACTATCTCAAGCAAAGAGGGATTACTAAAGAAGATATAGTACGCTGGAAGATCGGCTATTGCAGCTCCGGACAATATGCCGGAAGGATCATAATACCTTCTTTTAATATGTCTGGGTACTGTAATTATTTTACCGCCAGGACATACACAGATGATTGGAGGAAATATTTCAACCCTCCTATAAGTAGAGATATTATCTTCAATCATCTATTTTTAAACTTTGACGAGGAGCTGTCTATTGTTGAAGGCGCCTTCGACGCAGTCGCCGCCGGCCCAAATGCGGCTCCTTTGCTGGGATCAACGCTTCGCGAAGATTCCAAATTGTTCATGGAGATTGTTCAAAATGATACTCCAGTCTACATAGCTTTAGATTCTGACGCCGAAAAGAAAGCGATGCGTTTAATCAATAGCTTGTTGGACTATGGCATAGAAGTATATAAAGTGAATATCTCTCCATATACAGACGTTGGAGAAATGTCCAAAGAAGAGTATACAAAAAGAAAAAAGAAAGCAGAACTTATGAACAAAGACAACTATTTATTGAAAGAGATTATGAAAATCTAATCTCTTAAATGAAAAAAATAAAGGGGGTGATGACTTTTTGCGCCGACAAGATCGGCGTTTTTCATTACGTCTACATATGAAGATTACCAAAGCACAATTAAAAAAGATCATTCTAGAAGAACTTGCCGGCCTCACTGGCATTGAGCTTAATACTGATGTTTTTAAAGAAGCAGATTACGCTACGCATGCAGCAGAGCGAGGCGCCTATATGGATCCTCCGCAGAGTCTTCGATTCGGCAAAGGAGTAGCTTCTTCAAAATCTTCTACAGAGGGTGATGATTTTCCCAACTGGAGTTACATCAGCAAAGCTTTAAATATTATTTTCGAAAAGTTGAGTCTCCTGCACAATTCTTCAAAAGCTTTTCAACTAGATAAAGAGCTGTTGAATCTGATTTATGTACTGCGCACCTTCATGAAGAATAATTCACAGATAGGGTTGAGAGAAGTTGAGTATCGGATTGCAGAAGATTTGTGGAAATCTACTATGAACATGGCTGAATATATATTAGAGCATGCTCCAAAAAGCATACTGATATCTAAGCCTCAAATCTTTGATAAAATTATGGAATTGGCTGAATTTGTTAGAGACGTCTCCGGAGCGCGCTGGGGTAGCATGTCTGTTGGCTATTCACTCCAGGGCCAAGAAAAAGATTTAATTATACCTCAAGAGCTAAAACCTCAAGAGCCAAGATGAGCTATCTCTTTCATATATTATCTATACCTCTTGCTATCATATATTCGCAGGTAGCAGAATGGGTTATTCATAAATATATTTTACATGGCTTGGGAAAGAAAAGAAGAAGCTTTTGGTCCTTTCATTGGCATGCACATCACAAAAATTGTAGAAAATATGGCAACTATGATGAGGACTATCTAGATGGGATACAGGGTCCGCCTTTGAGAGAGAAGATTGGTTTATTTTTATTAGTAGCCATACACAGCCCTTTGGCATATTATGCGCCTTTGTTTTTTATAACTTTAATATTCACAGCCGTGAGGTATTATAAGATTCATAAATATGCACACTTACAGCCTATATGGGGAAAGATCTTTTTAAGGTGGCACTATGATCACCATATGGGAAAAAATCAAGATGCTAATTGGGGAGTTACAACTGATTGGGTTGATCGGTTGATGAAAACTAGAGTCTATCATAAAGAAGAAGATGGGCCGAAAACCAAAAAAACACGTCAAAGAAGATTTTAAACTTGACTTTTAAACTGCGGAAGTTATAATAGTAACACACAATAGGATCTAGATGCGATTTGCACATCTAGCCGATACACACATTCGGAATCTCAAATACCATAAAGAGTACCGAGTGGTTTTCGATCGGCTTTACAAGAAGCTGGCTAAGCAAAAGCCGGATTATATAATTCATTGTGGAGACATTGCACACACCAAGACTCAAATTAGTCCTGAATTCGTGCAAATGTGCTCTGATTTCTTTCGTAATTTGGCAGACATTGCGCCAACTTATATCATTTTGGGCAACCATGATGGTAACTTGCGCAATTCAAGCCGCCAGGACGCGCTTACACCCATCGTAAACGCCCTTGGCCATCCAAACCTATACTTACTCCGTGATTCCGGAGAAGTCGCTTTAAGGGGTAATTTCTCCTTGAATGTGCTATCTGTGTTCGATATGGGAAACTGGCAACCTCCTTCTGATAATTCACGCATAAATATTGCACTTTATCATGGATCTATATCAAATTGCCAAACTGACGCCGGCTGGACAATGGAGAGGGGTGAAAATGATCTTAGTATCTTTAATGATTTTGACTATGGTTTTCTTGGGGATATACACAAAACCAATCAAGCCCTCGACAAAGAGGGTAAAATACGCTATCCTGGCTCGACGATCCAACAGAACCATGGAGAAACAAACAATAAGGGATATTTAATTTGGGATATTGAAAGCAAAGATAAATTCACTGTTAAGCACCATTCTATTAAAAATCCCAAGCCTTTCATTACAATTACTCTTACCCCTTCTGGACGCATTCCTAGAAACACAGAAATACAGAAGGGCGCCCGGCTACGCTTGGTATCACAAAACAATCTTCCTTTGGGAGTTGTACGCAAAGCTGTAGAAGCCAGCAAGAGTCGCTTCAAGCCAGAAGCTATAACATATTTAAGTAGAGCAGCCGGCGAGCGCGGAAGTGTTGAAGAGCTAACAAGTGGCTTAGTCCAAGAAGACTTGAGAGATACTGCAATTCAAGAAGAGTTAATCGATGAATATTTGAAAGACTTTCAGGCTCAAGACGAAACCTTGCAAAAGGTTTATGGGCTTAATAGAAAGTATAAGGCAATTGTTGAAGAACAGGAAGAAGTTAGTCGTAATATTAGTTGGAGAATAAAACATTTAGAGTGGGATAATTTATTCAATTATAGCGAGAACAATAGCATAGATTTTTTTAACATGAATGGTACCGTTGGAATTCTAGGAAAGAATTTTTCTGGAAAGTCTAGTATTATTGATAGCATGCTGTATACTCTTTATAACACAACATCCAAGCACAACCGAAAAAATCTCAATATTATAAACCAGAATAAAGAAGATTGCAGGGGTTATGTCGAAGTTGACATCGGTACCAGAACTTACATGATTGAAAGAACAAGCAAGAAATACCAAAAGAAACTGAAAGGCAAGGTAACTACGGAAGCAAAAACTGATGTGGATTTTCGCGTGCTTGATAATGCAACCGGAGAAGAGCAAGAGTTAAATGGCTTAAGCCGTATCGATACCGATAAGAATATTCGAAAGATCTTTGGAACAATCGATGACTTCTTGTTAACGTCTATGGCATCTCAGCTAGGATCCTTAACATATATCAGCGAAGGATCTACAAGAAGAAAGGAGATTTTAGCCAAGTTTCTTGACTTGGAGATCTTTGAAAATAAGTTTCGCAAAGCAAAAGAAGACGCGTCCGATATGAGAGGACTCCTTCGTCGTTCTGAAGCGAGAGAATTTGAGAGCGAAATTAAAAAAGCCAGAACGGAATTCGCTAGAAATGATACACTTAAACTAACTAAAGAAAGAGAATGTGAAAACATTCAAAATGAAGTAAAACAAATGTTGGATGAGTATTCAGATATTGATGCCAAGATTCGTTCTCTTCCGACGGAAATAATTAATATTTCAGAGATAGAAAGAGCACTGGATGCTCAACAGGGGCTGCTAAATAAATACAAAGAGCAAAATAAAAAATCAAATGAAGAATTACAAGAAAGCAAAACGATGTTTAACAAGCTTGCAAAATTCTTGGAAGCTTTTGATGTCGCTTCGCTTGAAGAAAAACAGAAGCTTATTGAGGAGAATTATGAAAGACTTGATGAAATCGAAAAAGAAATCCTCCGGTTCGAAGGCCAACTAGAAAGGCAAAAGAAAAAGATACAGCTTTTAAATGAAGTGCCATGCGGTTCAGAATTTTCACATTGTAGATTCATTAAAGATGCGTATACAGCCAAGAAGGGTCTCGTCGGCACAATTGTTGCAGTAGAGAAATTGTCTGCCTCAAAGAAGGAAAAGCAGAATATTGTAACTGATTTAAAGCCAGACAAAATTAATGATTATATTACAAAGTATGAGCAGGTTGTTGAAAAGAGAACATCGACACAAAATGAGATATCTGCTCTGGAGCTATCGATTGAAAAGAATAAGACAAGGATGCTCAAATCTAATAATATTGTTAATGAAATGAGTATCAAAAGACAGCAATACGAAGATAACAAAGAGGCTATAGAAAATCTCGAAAGTTTGCTGGAGAGAAAAAAAGTGCTGAAAGACAAGATAGAAGATCAGAAGATGAAGCATGGACAGTGTCAAAAAAAGGTATTAGATTTGTATAAAGCAAATGGTTCGCTTGAGCAGCAACTTGAAAAGGTTGAACAAGAACAGGAAGAATACAAAGATATGCAAGAACAATATTCGGCCTATGATTTATTTATGCGCTGTATGCATGCAAATGGAATTGCTTACGACATTATTAAAAAACGTTTGCCTTTGATTAATTCAGAAGTATCGAAGATTCTTACAAACATTGTTGAGTTCGAAATTATGTTTGTTAATGAGGATACGAAGTTAGACATCTTAATTAAACATCCGGAATATGATGCCAGGCCAATTGAAATGGGCTCAGGAGCAGAGAAGACGATCGCTGCCATGGCTATTCGCTTGGCACTATTAAATATATCTACTCTTCCGAAGGGAGACATATTTATTTTAGACGAGCCCGGCACTGCTTTAGACGAAGAAAACATGGAAGGCTTTATTCGAATCCTGGACATGATCAAGACTCAGTTTAAAACTGTGCTACTTATTTCGCATTTGGACAGCTTGAAAGACATTGTGGATACGCAGATTATTATTGAAAAGAAAGACAGATTTGCAAATGTAAATCATTAAACTATTTATATAAGGATTTAATTAAAGACTTTTAATAAAGGAGAATAATTATGAAAGAGTTCATTGATGGAGTTATAGGAAAATTGGTAAGTAGAAAACTTCTTGCTTGGGGTACTGCAACTTTTTTGGCCATGCAGGGTGCTTTACATAGCGAGGATTGGGTTGCGGTGACTGTAATTTATATTGGTTCGCAGGCTGCAGTTGACTTAGCCAAAGCTTGGAAAAGCAGCTAGTTAGTATGTTTTGGAAAAAAGCTTGGGTTTGGATTAAGCACTACTGGTATATACCGGCGGTGCTGATCTATACTATTGTTCTGTGGATAATTTTTAGACGTTCGAATGCTAATGTCCTTAAAGTACTCGACATTACTAAAGAAAGTTATCAAAAAGAGATTGAAGTTATTAAAACAGCCCATGAAAAAGAGCTGCAGCAAAGAGAAGAGATCGTGTTAGTTTATCAAGAAACCTTAAAAAATCTTGAAAAAGAGCATACTATTAAAGTAGACGAGCTTTCGAAAAAGAAAAAGAAAGAAATTCAGAATTTAGTCAGTGAGCACAAGGATGATCCTTCTGTTTTAGCTGAAGAGATGAAAAAGCTTTTTGAGGTTTAAAAAATGAATAAAGTTTTATTAAGTATTGTCATAAGTCTTAGCATTGTTTTAGCACCGCTTCAAACAAAAGCACAAGAAACAGAAGAGCTTGAGGGGCAAATCACAGTAATGCAGGCAAATCAAAAAGCACCATATACCGGCATCTTGTTAGATCCAATTGCAGCTGCAAAAATCAATACGGATAAAAAATATTCTTTGATGGAGTATGAGCTTAAATTAAATTATGAGCTTAAGAAGATAGAGGCAGATTATACCTTGAGGCTGTCCACTCTTCAAGCCAGGTACGACAGTTTAAAAGAAAGCAGCGATTCAATAATAGGTATTAAAACAGAAGAGATAGCACGCCTTCAAGAGATAGCGACAGAAAGCCCCAATGATTATGCCGCCCTGTGGGTCACGCTAGGTCTCGTCACCGGCGCTCTGTTGTCTATTGGAATATTTTATGCTGCCGTCGAGGCTCAGAAGTGAAAAAAGATTTGAATTATATTGCTCGTTTGGAAAAAGCAATAAAGCAAAAATATGGTAGCGAAGCAATACAAAATCCTAGATCAAATTGGGGCCCTGATAAAGAAAAAGAATATCTTGAACAGATAAAATTAATTGATCAAAAGCACCGCCTTCGAGAAGAAGAAACACAAAAGGTTGAAATTGATGGTTTTTTAGTATCTAAAAAACTAATTAATAGAGATTCAAATAGAAAATGTTCTGTTTGCGAATATTATTCATTTAACTTGCAGGACGATATATACATGTTGAAGTATGAATGTTGTGAAAAATGTTTTATACAATACGTTGAGGACAGAGAAGAAAGATGGCTTAACGGCTGGAGACCAGGAGATAATTAAATGTCACAAGTAACTTTAGATATTATTAGAGGAATCGCTCAAGCAGCTGCCAATGCATATGATGGCGCGCTAGATGATAAGGGTGAGCCAATCAAGATTGGTCTCAGGAGAGAGGAGGGGAATCCCGCTCTCGATTCTAGAACCATGGACGGCTTTAAGTGCAGGGTCGACGGCACCAAACTTATCGTGTCTTATCAATCCGACATCAAGCTAAAAGACGTTTATAATACAAATTTTGAGAACGAATGTAATAGAACCTGTGCTGATATTGCAAAGTGGCTCAAGAAAGAATATAAAAAGATAACTGGCAATGCTTTGGCTTTGACCGCCGGCGACGACGTTGATATTTTAGTGCAGTCAACATCCAGAGTACGAGTTTTTGTTACAGTCGCCAAGACGTATAAGATTGGTGGTTTAAAAGATGTTGAAGATAGACTAAAGCCATCAGAAGAGAGATTGGAAGGTAAATTTAAAGAATTTCTAAATCTAGGAGGATGGGGTCAGCGTCCCTCAAATAAAAACCAGAGGGGCTAGCAAATGAGCTATCAGCTTTCGAAAGACCAGATAATAAAAGAAATAATAAGATCTGGCAAAGATCCTGTCTATTTTATTAATAATTATGCTAAGATATCACACCCTTTGTTGGGCTTGATACCTTTCAAAATGTATGGTTATCAAGAAGAATTAATTAAGGATTTCAATGATCATCGTTTTAACGTAATATTGAAAGCCCGTCAGCTAGGAATTTCTACAATCTCTGCAGCTTATATTGTGTGGCTGATGATGTTTCACCGCGACAAGAATATTCTTGTAATTGCTACTAAATTTAGCACGGCTTCTAATTTGGTCAAAAAGGTTAAAGCCATTATCAAGAACCTTCCCGAGTGGGTAAGAATATCAAACATTAGTGTTGATAATAGAACTTCGTTTGAACTGACTAACGGATCACAGATTAAAGCATCTTCAACTAGTGCCGACGCTGGACGTTCGGAAGCGCTATCTTTGCTGGTTATCGACGAGGCCGCACACGTTGAAGGTTTAGATGAACTTTGGACTGGTTTGTATCCGACGCTATCAACCGGCGGCCGCTGCATCGCCTTATCTACGCCGAATGGCGTTGGTAATTGGTTTCATCAAACTTATATTGATGCGGAAGATAGCAAAAATGATTTTTTCGGCACTATTCTGCCTTGGGACGTACATCCCGACCGCGATCAAGCCTGGTTTGAGAACGAAACAAAGAACATGTCACGTCGACAAATTGCGCAAGAACTCCAGTGCAACTTTAATATGTCTGGTGAAACTGTTTTTCATCCGGACGACATGACTAGGATTGAACAAACAATATGTGAACCCAAACATAGGACTGGCTTCGATAGAAATTTTTGGATTTGGGAAGAACACAGTCCGGAGTTTAACTATCTGTTAGTTGCTGACGTCGCGAGAGGCGACGGCAAAGATTATTCTGCCTTTCATATCTTTAAAATAGAGACAATGGAGATTGTAGCAGAGTACAAGGGAAAGCCATCTTTAGATATGTTTGCGAATTTGCTTTCGCAGGTTGGTGCTGAATATGCAAACTGTATGTTGGCGGTGGAAAATAACTCTGTTGGCTGGACAGTGCTGGATAAACTGCAAGAATCCGGATATCCAAATATATATTATTCATACAAATCTTCGCACGAGTATGTCGATCCAGTACTGGGAGAGCATGCTTCGAATGCAGTCCCAGGCTTTAGCATGACGTCAAAAACGCGCCCCTTGGTGATTGCAAAAATGGAGGAATTAGTTAGAAATAAACTAATTAAAATATATTCGAGAAGACTGTATAATGAAATGAAAACTTTTGTGTGGCATATGGGCCGGCCCCAGGCTATGAAAAAATATAATGATGATTTGATAACATCTTGCGCGATCGGATGCTGGATAAGAGATACTGTCTTTAGCGTCAATCAGCGCGAGATTGAGTATAAGAAGGCGTTTTTGAATTCAATGCAAAAATCTTCAACAAATTTAAATACCAACATTCCAGGAATGTTGGGGTATGACGAGATAAAAAAAGATAAGCAGAAAAAAATGCAAAAAGATTTTGTCTGGCTGCTGAAAGGATAACACATGGCTGATAGAAAAAACAATCCCAAGAACAATCAAAGCGAGTTATTTAGAAAACTTACACGACTTCTTTCTGGACCTTTGGTTGACTTCAGACGTCAGACTCCACGTAAATTAAAAAGACATCAAGTAGATAGGCTTAAATTTAAATCTGCCAGTGGCCAGTCATTCAAAAAAGATACTCGCTCCCCTTATGAGGCCATGCAAGCCGCATATATGGCAAATCAAAATCGTGCAGATCGATATATTGATTTCGACCAGATGGAATACACTCCGGAAATTGCCTCAGCGTTAGATATATATGCTGATGAGATGACAACCTCAACTTACTTAACTCCTTTATTATCTATTAAGTGCCCCAATGAAGAGATAAAACATATCTTGGATACTTTGTATCATAGTATTCTAAATATTGATTTCAATCTATTTGGTTGGTGTCGTACGATGTGCAAGTACGGCGACTTCTTTCTTTATCTAGATATTGAGGAACAAGAGGGGATCAAATACGTAACTGGTATTCCGCCGGCGCAAGTTGAGAGATTGGAGGGTGAAGATAAAGCAAATCCAAATTATGTACAGTTTCAATGGAACGATGCTGGAATGACTTTTGAAAATTGGCAGGTTGCACATTTCAGGATTTTAGGAAATGATCGATATGCTCCGTATGGTACCTCTATTTTGGAGCCTGCAAGAAGAATCTGGAGACAGCTGACGTTAATTGAGGATGCGATGATGGCATATCGTATTGTCAGATCGCCAGAAAGAAGAGTTTTTTATATTGATGTCGGCGCGATTAATCCCGCAGACGTGGAAACTTATATGCAAAAAGTTCTCACACAGATGAAGCGAAATCAGATTGTAGATCCGGATACGGGCAGAGTTGATTTGCGTTACAACCCGATGAGCATTGAGGAAGATTATTATATTCCTGTGCGCGGTGGCCAATCCTCTAGAGTTGAATCCTTGCCCGGCGGAACTTATACTGGAGACATCGATGACGTCAAGTATTTGAGAGACAAATTGTTCTCTGCTTTGAAAGTACCGGCATCCTATCTTTCGCGCGGCGACGACTCTGAAGACGAAGCAACGCTGTCACAAAAAGATATACGTTTTGCGAGAACAATTCAAAGACTCCAACGCGCAATAGTTTCGGAACTTGAAAAGGTTGGTGTTATTCATTTATTTACAATGGGTTATAGAGGGGCTGATTTGTTATCTTTTACCCTAAGCCTTAACAATCCCTCACGTTTGGCAGAATTGCAAGAGTTGGAACATTGGAAAACTAAGTTTGATATTGCTAGCTCCGCTACGGAAGGATTCTTTAGTAAGCGCTGGGTCGCTGAAAATCTGTTTAATCTGCCGGAAGAAGAAATGGTACGAATACAGAGAGAGATGTTCCATGATCGCAAGTTTGAATCTGCCCTGGAGAGGTCGATTGAAGGAGCCGCCGAAGCGGATTCCCTGGGCGGCGGCGCCGACCTCGGCGGCGGCTTAGATTTGGGCGGAGAAGATTTGGGCGGAGAAGAAATGGGCGGCGAAGGTGAAATGCCTGAAGAGGCCGGCCTCGAAGACGTCGGCCCTGAAGAGGGTGATTTGTTGGCCACTCCGCCTGGTACAGAGACTCTTCCGCCGGCAAAGCGCGATGATAATATGACAGTTGCCAAAAAAGGGAAGGCTCACCACAAGGGACCAAACTATCACCGCACCGGCCGCCGACGGGTTCATATGAGGGCAAAAGCAAACGTTTCGTCTGATCAACGCGGCGCAACGAGCAGATCAAGGACCGGCGAGGTTTTTCCGGGCCGAGAAGCACAAGAACAAGCACGTTTTGGAATTTATGAAACTTTAGATTCTACTTACAAGAAAGAAGAAGAAAACATATTAGCTATGAATAATGAGATAAGAGAGCTTCTCGACCAATTAGAAGATCAGGGAAAAAAATAACATGAAGTTTAAGCACAACAAAAAACGAAATACTTTTTTTCTTTTCGAGGCCTTAATTCGAGAAATGACAAAATGTACGGTTAAGGAAGAGATAGAAAAAAAAGATAAAATACTAGTATTAGTGAGAGAGTTTTTCAAGAAAGGTACGATTCTTTCGAAAGAGCTTAAGCTTTATAAAGCAATGTTAGAGCATAAAAGTTTAGATATTAATACCGCTAGTAGATTCTTGCATGAAGTAAAAAAAGATCATCAAAAACTTGATTCGAAAGAGGTGTTTGGTCAGCAGACAAGGCTAATCAATAAGATCAACAAGACTATTTCAAAAAATGTTTTTGAAAATTTTGTACCTTCGTATAAGGATGCTGCAACAATTTACCAATTTTTCCATGACAACGACCTTGCAGCAAAATCTAGGCTAGTATTGGAGACTCGTGTTGCCGATCTCTTAACGGAACAAAAGACAACAGGAGAAGTTAAGTTTCCCAAGATTGATAATTTAGCCTTTAAAACGTTTTTACAGAAATATAATTCTACCTATTCAAAAGACTTGTTGTCTGAACAGAAAGAATTGTTGGGCAAATATATTACATCTTTTTCAGATAACGGATTGCAGCTTAAAATTTATCTGAATGAAGAAGTTGGTCGTCTGCGCGAAAGCATTGAAAGCAGATTGTCGGAAATGCCAGACGACACGTTGAACAAGAAACTACAAGAAGTTTTAAAAGTTGTCGATGAGTTTAAAGGACGGGAAATTGATTCCGGATTAGTCAAGAAGGTGCTCAATATACAGAATCTTTTAGGGGAACTATAATGGCAATAAAAATTACAATAAACAAACAAGAGCAATCTCGTCAAGAACTAGCCAGAGAGGCAGAAGAGAAGAATCCAACTCAGGCGAAGATGTCTCTTAATGCGAGAAAGACTCCAGATGGTAATGTTATGATATTCGACCATCATGATATTGATATTATATTGATGCCAGGGAAGAAAAAAGTTGTCGCTTTCCCAAAAGAACAGTATGGAGAAAGTGTTTATACCGCCCAAAGTAGAATGTTTGATTATCTAATGAGAAAAGGCGTTATATCGCTAGACTCCGTACAGGGCGGAAATGTTTTTTCTTCCCTAGAAGGAACGATTGTCGAGTCAGCTGACTATAACACAACTCAGCTAACTTTATTTGCTATTGGCAAATTCATTGAAGAAGAAAGGCCTTCAATGGAATACGAGAGAGCCCTAGAAATAGAATTCGAGAGAAGACTATCCGAGCCGTTCGAAGATGAGTCAACTGAATTTGATCCCCGACGCCATGCCGAGGAGAAAGGTTCAATTCGCCCGGGCGTCAAGCCATATGGCCTTGCCTCTGCATATAGATTCTAGGTGTAAAGTGGAATTAATATATTTTATTTTATGTGCTTATGGCATGACTTTTATTCTGTTGTATGGATCGATCTTTAATTCAATTCGACCATCCAAGGGTATCTTGGGTAAATTATTTGAATGTCCCCTGTGTGTGGGTTTCTGGGTTGGTGTATTTTTGTGGAGTATTAACGGCTTAACAGAACTATTTAGTTTTGATTATAATTATATTAATCCATTTATTTTAGGTTGCTTATCCGCAGGTACTAGTTACTTTATAAGTTCCATTATAGAGGACGACGGTTTGAGTATAAAAATTAATAAGAGGTAAAACAATGAGAAAAAGAAATATTCCTGATGTACGTCGTTGTTGCAAAGGAAGTAAAACCAGGCGAGGGTGAGCCTCGCTTAGATAAAAAATATGTCAAAACAATTATTACAAGAATACTTTGAACTCTGTCCGGATGGCCGCTGCGCGCTCGACGTCATGACTGAATCAGAAAAACGCAATGCTATGGATAATGGTGCTGTTTATCTGGTCGGCGTGTGTCAAAAAGCCGGCGTTAAAAATGGCAATGGTAGAATCTATCGCAAAGAAACTTTACAAAGAGAAGTTGAAAACTATCAAAAGTCGATCCGCGAGCGCAGAGCCTTGGGCGAATTAGATCATCCGGATGACAGTGTTGTCAATCTTAAAAACACTTCACATCTTGCTACAAAAATGTGGTGGGATGGCGATAGTGTCATGGCTAAATTCGAAGTACTGGACACGCCGGCAGGAAGAATTTTGAAAGATCTTTTGAAGGCCGGCATTAAGCTTGGAATTTCGTCTAGAGGATTGGGAACTGTAAGGGAATCTAATGGGCAGACAATGGTTGAAGATGATTTTCAACTGATTTGTTTTGATATGGTCTCCGAGCCTTCAACTCCCGGCGCGTATCTCAGAAAGCAATCAGGAAATGTGGATACAGAAATTAGTGTATATTTAAACGAGAGCAACAATACTCTTACAAAAGAGCAAAAAATTAACAATATTATTGATGATATTATAAAGGGGTAATTACGTGAAAATTACAAAAACAAGATTAAAAGAAATTATCAAGGAAGAGATCGAGACCATCTTAGGCGAGGGTCTTTGGGATCGTACGAAAACTGCTCTGGGCCTAGGTAAAAAAACTGCCCCTCCGGAGGCAGGAACTCAGGCTCACTGGGATGAAAAATGGAAGGGGAAGAAGACAGAAGAATATGGAAATTTAAAACTTAAAGAGATAGCAGAAGAAATTGCCTTACGTGAGTACCGTGACAAACAGTCCATTGCTAATGAGCACTCCTTCACTCTTCGCTATTTATATACGCTTTTTGTAGAAAAGTACATGGAGCCCCCGGAGCACTATATCAATTGGCCAGATGAGAAAGGAGGCATTAACCAGGGATTTAAAGAAGAACAGGAAGACCTACAGCTAGCTCGTGAAGCTCTCGGTAAGTTTAAAACTGGATTTATCAAAGGGTGGGAAAGAGAAGCGTATGAGGAGTCACCAGAAGCCCGGGCCCGGCGCGAAGAAGACCGCGAACGCGCCAAGAAGGCCGACGAAGCCTCAAAAGCATTCTGGAGAAAAGAAGTCTCCGCGAGACGCGCGCGCGACGCACAGCCCAAGCCCAGAAGTGGAGGCGAGATGCAATATAAGGGCGGACAGATGGTTACAATTAATCCACGCAAAAGCGTGGGCGCCACCTATTAAGGAAAAACACCAAAGAGTAAACAATGAAAAAGAATGAATTAAAAAAAGTATTGAAACCCCTTATTAAAGAATGTATTAAAGAATGCATCTTTGAAGAGGGCGTGCTATCTGGCATTATTAAAGAAGTTGCGCAGGGTATGGGCAATCAAAAAGTTGTTACTGAGAGTGCAGCCGTTGTGTTTAATGAAAATACCAGCACGCAGAGACACAGAGAAGAAGAATATGAGAAACAGCGTCAAGAAAGAATTCGCAGATTAAATGAATCTACGAAAGTAAATATTGATGTTTTCGAAAATACCACTCCTGCACCAGAAGGATCATCAACACATTCGCCTCTTGCCGGTATCTCAGCCTCCGACGCCGGCGTTAATATTGATGGTATAATCGGAATGGCAAAGGGTAAGTGGAAACACTTAATCTAAAGGAAAACAGATGGCTAAAAAAAGACCCGCAAATGTTGTCGTAAGTTTGAGAGATGTCAAGGGCGATCCTTATAGATTAATAAGAAGATTTATTAAAAAAGTTAAAAAAGAGAAAATTATAGAAGAATTTAGATCAAGAATGTATCATGAAAAAAAATCTTCAAAGAAAAGACGAGAGCGTCTGCGTAAAAAAGAAAATGCGAGAAAAGCGGAAACACAGCGAAGGAAAAAATTAATTCCCCAGGCTAATTAGAATAATAGGAGAAATGTAATGTCTTATAGCAAGAGCGCCCCGAAACCCTTTACAAAATATGGAGTCGGGCTCCATAACGTCGGTTCATATCAAGTTTCTGGTATGCCATGGATAACTGGATCTGCGACTTTAGGTCACAACGAGGAGCATAAAATTGTATTTCCTTATGTGACGAAAAGTGTCACTGTCATTAGGCATGGAGATTCTAGCACTGGTAAGGTTTATATACATTTTAACTCCTCCAAAGATACTGCCGGATCCTATGTTATAACTGGTAAACATTTTGTTGAATTGGATACCGATGAGGATGCGTATGAATTTTCAGATGTCAAGTGCAAGGAAATTTACATCTCAGCCCCAAACGATTCAAATGGAAGTAGGGAATATAGAGTTGTCGCGACGCTGACAGGGATTCCTGCAAGTCAAATGTTTGCTCTAACCGGATCCGGCTTGACAGACGAGGGCATAGGATTATAATAAGGAAATAATAATATGGGATTTAAAGCAGGAACATCAGATTTATCAAATTTAGAAGTAGATTCTGGAACATTATCAGTTGATGCATCGGGTGATAAAGTTGGTATTGGCACAACCAGCCCGAAAACAAAACTAACTGTTGAAGGGACCGTAACTGTCAAAGAACAAGCGGACGCTGATAGCGATACTGATGCATATGGCCAGCTTTGGGTTAAATCAAATACCCCATGTGATCTTTATTTTACTGATGATACAGGCCAAGATGTCCGCCTCACTAACGACGGCTCTATTGCCGCTAGCGGCGGCGGTGGCTCATCAGCTGCAGACGATATTAGTTCGGGCGATGCAGCGGTTTCTATTGATACATCATCTGGTAATATTACTATTGATTCAAACGCGGGTAATGTTAAAGTCGACGGCCACACCGGTGTTGAAATTACATCAACAAACTCAGGAAACGTTACGCTTGATTCAGTTACTGGAATCATAGACTTCCAAGATGGTGGCACATCCGTTTTAACAATTACTGAGAGCGGTAGTGGAGACGTCACTATTAAACAGATCGTTGATTCAAAAGATCTTATCTTCACCCAAACAGACGACACAGAAACTTTAAGGCTTACAGACGCCGGCTCTGTCGAAGTTAAAGATAACCTATCACTCAAGTCGGATGCATCGATAATTAAATTTGGCGCAAGCGAAGAGATTACCTTAACTCACGAGGCCGATGTCGGCCTAGTCTTGGAAGGAAACGGTGTAACAGCATGCCCTGTACTCACGCTCAAAAACACTAACGCTGACGCTACTGGCGGTACACTAAAATTCCTTAAAGACGGTGCTAATGTTGCCGACGATGATGTTATTGGTAATATTACCTTTGTTAGTGAAAATGACGCGGGTAGCCCTGAAGTAACTACTTATGCCACCATTAAGGCAGATATTCCAGACATGACCGATGGCGCCGAAGAAGGAAGGTTAACTCTTAGTGTTGCCTCTCACGATGGTGAACTGCAGCCGGGTCTTATTGTTACATCCGGAGATGAAGAAGACGGGGTAAATGTCACAATAGGAAATGGCGCCGGCGATGTGTCAGTCAACGGTACCTTCAACGCCCTCACTAACGTGGTCTCCGGCTTCCTCGACATAGACGCTGCCGGTAAAATCTCAGATGGTGATGTTATTTACGGTATGGGCTCCAACATAGGTTCATTAACTGCAGGAAAAATATATTATTTTAAATCAGATGGTACCTGGGAGACCATCGACGCGGACGCCGCGGCCACAGCCACAGGCCTCCTCGGAGTAGCAACACATTCAGATCACGGATACGGCGTACTTATTAGGGGTTTTGTGCAGCTGCATACTCTTGATGGCACCCAGGCCGTCGGCAGCGTAGTTTATTTATCTGAAACTGCCGGCGCCGGCGACGCAACTGCCCCTAGTGGCTCTGGGGACATTGTACGAATAATTGGATATGCCACGAGCGGCTCAAATACAACTATATGGTTTGATCCTGACAAGACTTGGGTTGAAGTAGCTTAGGGGGGGGCCCAGTGCAATGGCGGATATCTATGTAAGTAAATCTGGCAACAATTCCAATAGTGGTGCTGATTGGGATAATGCCAAGCTCACAATTGCTGGTGCTCTAGCTATTGAATCAAACGGTGATAACATATATATTGGCGCTGGAACATATACTGAAACTATCAAGGCTCAGTCTGGCGTAAGTGGAATTAACCTTAGTTTTATTGGTGCAACAGGAAATCCAGAAGATGTAATTATAACCAACTCTGGAGACGGCGGCGGTGGCCATGGTGTAGTCAGCTGCGCTAGCGGATGCTCCATTAGTCATTGCACAATTATATATACCGGCACCTCTGTCGGCATTTCTGCTTTCTCAGTTAGCACCTACGGCGGCGGTACTGCAACTAATTGTATTATAAAATCAAGTGTTTGGGGTGTAGAACTTTATGGAAGCGCGACACTTGATCGTTGCCAGATTATATGTACTCATAAAGGCACTTCGACTGCAACAACTGGCATTGATGGTCAATACGGCGGCAGCAGCGTGGCCACGGTTTATTCTTGTTTAGTGCAGGATTTTAATACCAACGGTATTAACGTTGATGGCCGCGGCCATGTTATTAACTGCACTGTACAGACAGATTATCAAAAAACCGCTGGTAAAGGAATATACGCTGCAAATGTATATAACTGTATATACAATAACAATTCTGGCGGTGATCAAACTTATGGAATTCATGGCACAACAATAAAAAATTGTATTTCATATGGCGTCGACGGCGATGATGATTTTCACGGCACTGAAACCGCTTGTTTAGGATATGATGATATTACAACAGATACATTCGCCGCCCACGCCTCTGATAACTTTAGACCAGGGGGCGTCAGCAAAGCGGTCGGAGCCGGCACATACGATTGGCAAACAGCCCAATCCGCGCCCACCACAGATATTACAAACCGTGCCTACGCCAGTACTGGAACGACGATAGGGTGTTACCAGTATATTTGGGTAGGTGGTAGTAAATTTGGCGGTACCGCAAATACCTCACTTGGAAAAATTATGGGGTCTAGCGTTGCAACAGTTGGGAAAGTCATGGGTATTGGATAGAAATATAGAAGATTGCAAAAAGAAACGGCCAAGGTTAAGGCTTTTTGGGGAGCGCATATATTATAACTTATCATGACGATTTTAGTTATAGCAGCCTAATTATATGTTAGTAGGGGAATAATTTATGCCGAGTGACAGCTTATCTTTTATAGGAATTTCCAGATTCAGAGGCTATTGGAATGCTAGTACCAACACAGCACTATCTGGTGGCCTTTTATTTACTGGCTCCCATGCAAATGGTGGATATGCAAATGGCCTTGTTGGCGAGCCAAGCGGCTCGGGCAAAATCAGTACTGGAGAATATTGGCAAGTTAATACTGCCGGCTCAACAAATTTAGAGGGCAATACTGGTTGGCAAGTTGATGATTGGCTTGTTTACACCACCGGATCTAGGTGGGCAAGAATAGATTACGTCGACACTGTTTCGTCGATTGTTGTAGGCTCAACTGACATAAAGATGCTCTCAAAAGAGCTTCTTGCTTCTAGTTCAAATACACAAATACTTTTCAATTCTGGATCGACCGCTGCCGGCACAATGATATCCGGAAGTAAAAACTTAACATACGATTATCAGGCTGGAATAATGCGCATGACCGGTTCGCTTTTTGTATCTGGCACCTTGGTTGCTAACGAATACAAAGTTAACGTTCACAACGAAACGATTGTTAATATTAGTTCAACCGGTAGCACAAGCTTTGGCGACTCGTCTGACGATACACATAAATTTACGGGCTTATTAGAACTTAACGATGAACATCCGAAGCTTCTTCTTCGCAGCAACTCCGCGAATGGAGACCCTCAGATCATTTTCCGAAGCGGCGACGGCTCAACGATGGCAAATATTAGATGCGCCGTGACAAACAATATCATGGAATCCTTCTCCATTAATGGATCTACGGGTGAGGATCATTTGGTTGTAGCGTCTGATGGCAAGATCGGTATTGGCACAACTAGCCCATCAGAGCTACTTCATATCAAAAGCTCTGTTACTTATAAACCCGAGGTATTGATAGAAAATTCTAATGACGATGCTATTCATTCGATATTGAGGTTTTACAAGAGCACCACCGACGAAGCAGCTGGTGATGATGTTGGCGCAATTTTCTTTACCGGTAAAGACGCCGCAGATTCTGATGCGGACATGGCGTGGATCTTGGGCGCCGGTACCACGGTCACCGCCGGCGCCGAAGAAGGCGTTATCCACATGGGCGTGGCCAGCGCCGGCGCCGCAGCAACCTCAACACTTTCGCTAGTCGGAGAGGGGACTGCAAACACCACTTATGCCTATTTTGGAGATCCAGCATCCGGCGGTACCACAAAGGTTGGTATCGGCATCGTAGCTCCTGCCACTGCCTTGCATATTTATGATGAGCACCCGACGATAACAATACAAAGTAGCCACGCCAACGGCGACGGTGGGATTAAGTTTAAAAGCCTGGACGGCACCCAGTTGGTTAATTTTCGTTGTGACGCTACGTCAAACGCTTTAAACCATTTCGCGATCAGCGCAGGCTCTGGTGAAGATCATTTGGTTGTAGCGTCTGGTGGCAACGTCGGCATCGGAACTACGAGTCCAACTTCCAAGCTGTCTGTCAGCGGCCAAACTGATCTTACGGGAAGTGTTTTGCCAGGTGCAGACAATGCGTATGATTTGGGATCTTCAGCTCATCGCTGGGCAAATATATATACTGGCGACTTACATCTTAAAAATGATAAAGGTGATTGGACAATTGTTGAGGAAGAGGACTATTTAGAGGTGGTAAATAACAAAACCGGAAAGAAGTATAAAATGATGCTTCAGGAAATAGAGGATTAAATTATGCCAGTTGTTGTAAGTGGATCTAATGGTGGATGGATGGTTATTAGCGGTAGTAATTCCGCTGGTTATCAAGTTATTTCAGGCTCGGTACCCGTTGTGCTTTCGGGCTCTACTGTTACTCTCAATAGTACCGGTGTTAATGCTTTGCATGTTGACTCTACCGGCAAAGTCGGCATCGGAACGACTTCTCCTGCCGTTCTGCTAGAACTCAAAGATGAACACCCAAAGCTTCTTTTTCAAGCTAGCGAGACCAGTGGCAATGGCGATAGCCAAATTGCATTTAAAAGTACAGATGGCACACAGCTAGCCTGGATTCGTTGCGACGCTTCATCTAATGCGCTGAATCATCTTGTAATTGCCGCCGGTTCGGACGAAAATGATCTGGTTATTGATGGTACTGGAAAAATTGGCATTGGAGTTCAGGATCCCGACTCGCAACTTGAAGTCTTGAGTACAAGTACTCAGCTTAAATTGTCATATGATGACTCTAACGCTTCGACTTTTACAGTGGCTAGTGACGGCGATACAACATGGGCAGCTACAGATGCAATAATTGATGCGTCGGGAGATATTATTTTAGATGCTGCCGGCGACACAATCGACTTGAAAGGAGGCGGTACCCTAAGAGGCTCTATTAACGTAGCAACTGCCGACGCCGTGTTATTTTCCGACGTAAATAGCGACGAATCGTTTAGATTTGGCACCAGTGGAATACTCCTTCCACTCGGCCATAAAGTTGGCTGGAGTACTGGTACCACATATGTTAGCGCTTCAACCAGCACCGGCAATTTAGTTCTTTCATCTTCAGGTGATATTTACCTTGATTCAGACGGCGGTCAAGTATACATCAAAGACAACAAAGATCCTCATTTCTTACTTGACTGTGATAATACAGCATTTACGATTTATGATGATCAGGATACGGGTGATTTATTTAAAATTCAGGTTGCGCAACATGGCGCAACGACAATTTCAACTGTTGACGACGATGCAGATAACGCTGATTTATATTTTAACGTCGATGGAGATATCGAGCTAGATACAGAATCAGGCCGAGTAGCAATCAACAACGACGGCAGCTCTGCCTTTGACTTTGAAACAACTTCAGGATCTTTTAAGATATGGACACGACCACAGCCTGGTGCAGCTAGCGGCATTGCTGCTAATCACAGCGCCTGGGCTTCTTTAAAAGTTGCCGGCAGCGGATCAACAACCCTTACCACTTTTGATAGCGAGGGAGCTAATGCAGATCTCACTTTTGATGTCGACGGCGATATTAATTTAGATGCTGGGGCGGCGAACATTAACTTTAAACATGGCGGTACCGCCATGTTGTCCGTTAATTTGGATTCAACTGCCAGTACCAGCCCTTATGTCGATTTCCGACACTCCCGCGGAGCAACGCTCGGCGATACGCATGCTGCTATACGATTCCAGACCTATGACGGTGTTTTTAACGCGGCATCTGCAGATAATGGAGCTTATGGCGGCTGGATGTCCAAGAAGACGATGACCGCAATCAGTGGATCTGATTTAAATCTGTCCAGCATGCACGTAACTTCTGCGATGGGCTATAGTGGCGGCATCTTTAAGTTAACTCAAACCCAGGCATCCAACGGCGGCGCCAGTGTTGCCACCATTACTTTGCCCACAGCTGTTAATACCAACCAGGCATTTCAATTCATGGGTTATCATTTCCGTGCAATGATAGTAAATGCCAACGTTGGTTCAATAAAAATCGCTAGAGGCGATGAAACAAATGATTACCTTTTTGGCTATATCAATGATGCTTCCAGCAATGGAACCCCAGGTGCAATATCTTTTGACGGGACCGGACCTTCCGGCGACGGCAAGGATTTCTTGTATTTTTCTGGCAGTCAATGCGTAGTAGGCGACTATGTTGATATTGTATGTGTCGGAGCGAATGCCAGCATGATGCAGTGGGTAGTCACTGGCATGGCTTCTACTTAACAATAGGAGCTTGACGCATGCCAGATAAGATAGTTATAAAAAATGCGCTCCTTATTTCCGGTAGCACGCGTTTTGGAGATTCTTCAACTGCCAGACATCAAATCACTGGTTCTAGTTTTTTCAAGGGCGACGTAGAAGTCTCTGGCACTCTGGTAGCCAATGAATTAAAAGTCAATGTTGTTAACCAGCAAGTTACAAATATTAGCGCCACCGGCAGCACTAGTTTTGGTGATTCTGATGACGATATACATAGTTTTACTGGCAAGATTGGAATTGGAACAGTTTCTCCTGGTGCATCATTGGAGATTAATGACGAACACCCTAAGCTTCTTTTCAAAACAAACCATTCTCATGGCGACTCCCAAATTTTATTTAAAAATGCGGCCAGCACGCAACTTTTCAATATGCGTTGCGACACCACGTCTAACACATTAAATCATTTTGCATTTAGTGCCGGCACAGCCGAGGATCATTTTGTTATTGACCCTTCCGGCCGGGTTGGGATTGGTACAACTTCTCCAGGTGCCCTGCTGGAGCTTAATGATGAACACCCCAAACTTCTTCTTCGCAGCGCCGACGACGGCGACGGCCAAATTATATTTCAGAGTGGCGACGGGTCGACGATGGCAAACATTAGATGTGATGTTACTAATAACTTATTAAATCACCTTGCAATCAGCGCCAATGCAAATGAAAACCACTTGGTCGTTGATCAGTCTGGCTATGTCGGCATCGGAACTACGAGCCCAACAGAGAAACTTGAAGTAGCCGGCAATGTAGTACCGGGCAGTGATAACTCGCATGATTTAGGATCGCCGTCCAGACGTTGGGCAAATTTATATACTGGCGACTTACATCTTAAAAATGATAGAGGTGATTGGACAGTTATTGAGGAAGAAGAGTATTTAAGTATAAGAAATAATAAAACAGGAAAAATATATAAAATGGTTTTAGAAGAGATAAAAGATTAAATAATGTGCTTTTTCACGCTATATTATATAAACCTATGAAGCGTTTTTTAGCCAATCCGTTATCCTGCTAGGTCACGGGTATATAAATATTTTCTTTTGTTCTATTACAATACTATTTATTCTGATAATTTACGTTTTCAACCCGGGAGATTATAAATGTCATCAATGTTAGAACAAGCTATAGTCGACGCAGAGGCTCTTCGCGAAGCAGCTCTCAAAAATGCCGAAGACATGATAGTAGAAAAGTATTCAAATCAAATCAAAGAAGCAGTTGAAGCCCTATTAGAGCAGCCGGAAGATCCAATGGCTCTAGGCGCCGAAGAAGAAGGGATGGGCTTGGAAGAACCAGGCTTGGAGATGGATCCCCCAGAAGAAGATTCTGCTCTTAAAGATATGCCTGTTGTTACTGTCGATGGCGAAAAGCTTTGTCCCTGTCCGGAGGAAGAAGAGGAAATCGAAATTGACTTTGACGAGCTGACAAAGAAAATGCAGGACGAAGAAGGTCTCGCTCCCCCGGGAGAAAGCCAAGAAGATCTCGCGGCCGATATTCTAGGCGATGAAGTCCCAGAAGACGAGCCCCGTGCTTTGCAGGAAGAGGTTGAAAGTTTAGAGGAAGAAATTGAATTAGACGAGGATATTCTTTCGTCAATTCTGGAGGAGTTGGTTGTCGATATAGAGCCCACTTCTTCTGGTTGGGGCAATAATGGTGTCCCCACCGCGCACTTAGATCATGCGCAAGAACAAGTTTTAGCCCGGGCCCAAGATACCAAAGTAAAAGAAGAACTTGAGGCCATGAAGAAAGCACTAGAAGGTCTAAAACTTGAAAATAAAACTCATGCAAAAGAAAAAGAAGAAATGAAGGAAGTGATTTACCTCTTAAGAGATAAATTAACTGAATCTTCTTTGTCTAGTGCGAAATTATTATATACGAATAAGGTTTTGATTAGCGACTCGTTGAATGAGCGGCAAAAAAATAAAATTGTCGAAGCTATATCAATAACCGAAACAGTTGAAGAAGCAAAAGTTATTTACGAAACTCTTCAAAACGCAGTGGGCAGCACAAAAACTAAAAAACAGCCACAATCACTGAGTGAAGTCGTGAAAAGTTCTTCAGCTGGATTATTGTTGCATGGTAGAAACCAAAAAGCAACAAAGAAAGATGATTCATCTCTTTCGAGATGGAAAATCTTAGCAGGCTTAACATAAAAACATATATAGGAGGTTTAAACATGTCTGTCTTAGATAAATTAACTGAAGGTATTGTTAGCCGCGACCTAAAAAGAGAAGGTGCTGCCCTAATGGATAAATGGGAACGCACTGGACTCTTGGAAGGCCTCGGAGCTGATCATACCAAGAATGCAATGGCCCGACTCCTTGAGAATCAGGCTTCACAACTATTAAAAGAGGCCAGCACAATGGCTGGTGGTGGTGTTGAGGGTTTCGCTTCTGTAGCGTTCCCGATCGTCCGCCGAGTTTTCGGATCCTTGGTCGCCAACGACCTTGTTTCCGTGCAACCGATGAGTTTGCCGTCAGGCCTCATCTTCTTCCTCGACTTTACCCAAACTGACGAGCGCCTAGGTGACAGCGCCCAGACATCGCTCTATGGCGGTAACGTGGTCGCTAGCCAGGTAACTGGTGGTGTTGATCTTTCCACGAATGACGGCGGCGGATTCTACAACTTGCGCAATGGATATTCTGCTCCGTTGGCGAACGTGACGATTGGAGATGGTATCTATCTCCACGCAACTGGCACTGTTAATGGTGCTACAGATGGTGCTTCTGATCTCAAGGGTGTTCTCGCCGCCGGCATTATTTCTGGCGTCGGTGGTACCGTCATCAGCGCTCATGACTTTGGCAAACTGGTTCGCTTTGATCCGGATCTTTCCGGTTCAGCAGCTATGATCTATGACCTTTCGGCTAGTCTATTCCAGGACGGCGGAGAAGAGCTTAATCTAGATAATTTGTCGGCTATTAACGTCGCGGCTACGGGCGGAACGCTCCAGCGTCGCTTGACCTCTTTTGCACCGGGCATGGGCAAAACCGTTATTCGTTTTGTTATTACCCCCAACACTGGTGTCACCATGACGACTCTTTCTGGTACTTTGGGCGGAAACGGCGCGGCACTAGTTTGGGAATATGCAACGGCTGATAACTTCGACCCCGCGAATGCACTTGGTGCAGTCAAGGGTGCTTCAGAGTGGTTGCTTGAATCGCATGCGACCACGCCGGCCGGCCCGTTTACTAACGAGGTTAGCACTGATATTCCCGAGATTGACATTCGTGTCGATTCCGTGGCTGTCACGGCGATCACCAGAAAGCTCAAAGCTAAGTGGACTCCAGAGCTTGGTCAGGATCTTAACGCCTACCACAACTTGGATGCCGAGGTCGAGCTTACTTCAATTCTTTCCGAGCACATTGCTCTAGAGATTGATCGTGAGATTCTTGAGGATCTTGTCGTTGGTGCGACCGGTGGTACTCTTTACTGGTCCCGCATGCCCGGCCGTTTCGTCAACCGCGAAACAGGTGCTGACCATGCAGTCGCCGCCAACATCGCCGGCCCGGACTTCACCGGTACTGTCAGTGAGTGGTATGAGACTCTTGTCGAGACCATTAACGATGTGTCGGCGGCTATCCACAGAAAGACTCTTCGTGGCGGAGCTAACTTCATCGTGACCTCACCTGAAGTTGCCAACCTCCTTGAGTTTACCTCTGGATTCCGCGCCAACGTTGGTGTTGATACTGACAGAGGCACTGTTGGTGCGCTAAAGACTGGCAGCATTAGCAAGAAATGGGACGTGTATGTTGATCCGTACTTCCTACGCAACCTTATTCTTGTCGGCCGTAAAGGTGGAAGCTTCCTTGAAAGCGGCTATGTTTACGCTCCGTACGTACCTCTCCAGGTCACTCCGACGATCTTCGGTACCGAGGACTTCGTGCCCCGTAAGGGCGTGATGACTCGCTATGCCAAACAGATGGTCCGACCTGATATGTATGGCTTGGTTGTCGTCAAAGATCTTGTCTAATAAGATCTGCTAATTAGAGCAAAAACCCCGTCTTGGAATTCTGAGGCGGGGTTTTCTAATTTTATAAACTAATTACTACATCGGAGGCTTCATGAATGGCAACACCCACCTTAACACCGACTAGTCAGACTAGTACGATTGTTTTACCTGTCACGGGTACCCGATCTACTGCGGAGACTATTACAAGCTATGCGTTCGGCATATATGCTGACACAAACTCCTCATTATACGATGCAAACTTTGTTTCTGGCGCCATCGATCAAGTATCCTATACCTTTAAAAAGCTAGGCGGCGATGTTTTAGATATCGAGTTAACAGAGCAAAATGTATATTCAGCATATGAAGAAGCAGTTTTGGAATATTCTTATATTATTAATATTCATCAAGCTAAAAATTCTTTACCAAATATGCTGGGTGACACAACTGGCTCTTTTGACCATGACGGTCTTTTGTCTGGATCATCAGATGATGTTTCTCCCGGCACAAACATAGAATTAAAATATCCTAAATTTAGGCTAGCTTATGCAGGCCGCGTCGCAGACGGGATCGGCACAGAGATTGGCCTCGATGGATACGAAAATGAGTATTCTGCTTCTTTTGATATTGAAGATAAGGTGCAGGATTATGATTTACAATCTGTCATCAGCAGCAGCTTTTCGGGCAGTTTGCTTATCAATGATAAGAAAATAAATATTAAAAAAGTTTTCTTTAAAACGCCACATGCAATGTGGAGGTTCTTTGGTTATTATGGCGGAATGAATTCAGTTGGTAATTTATCAACTTATGGCATGTTCGCGGATGACTCTACTTTCGAAGTTATTCCTCCTTATCAGAATAAATTACAGGCCATGGCCTATGAAGATGCCATTTGGACAAGAAACTCACACTATAGTTATGAATTGAAAAATAATAAAATTCGAATTTATCCGCAACCAAGAAGTTCACAGGTTGGAAAGATGTGGGTTCAGTTTACTATTCATAAAAATGCTTGGGAAGAAGATGAGGATAGAAGAGTTGGTGTTTCTGGCATTAATAATTTAAACACACTGCCTTTTGCTAATATTCCATATAAAAGCATCAATAGCATTGGTAAACAATGGATTCGACGTTTTGGCTTGGCCTTGACTAAAGAAATGTTGGGACAGATTCGCGGAAAGTTTTCGACTATTCCAATCCCAGGAGAATCTGTTACTTTAAATCATTCCGAATTGCTTTCGCAAGCAAAAGAAGAACAAGAAAAATTAAGAGAGGAGCTTAAAACTATATTAGATGAGTTGACTTATAATAAGCTTACAGTAAAACAATCAGAAACTGCCAAAGCAGCCAATGAAATACTTATGAATGCACCATTGGGCGTCTTTGTCGGATAGGGGGTAAAAGATGGCAGAAAAAGATAAATGGTCGCAGCCATCAGCTCCTCCTCCTCCAATGTTTTTGGGGAAAAAAGAGAGGGATTTGGTAAAACAAGTCAATGATGAGCTTATAGAGAGGGTGATAGGCCAGCAAGTTTTATATTATCCAATCGATTTGGAGATTACTGATTTTCATCCTTTATATGGCGAAGCGATCAATAAGACTTTTTTGCCCCCTGTAAGGGTTTATGCCTTAGTTGAATGGGAAGGCCCAGAAACTTTCACAGATCACTATGGAGTAGACAAAAAAGCCTCTATAACAGTACATTTTCACAAAAGACGATTAACAGAAGATCAAGACCTGTTCGTTAGAGAGGGAGATTTTGTTTTGTATGGAGATTATTACTATGAATTGGTTACTTTAAAAGAGCCAAAGCAGTTGTTTGGCCAGGTTGATCATAGAATTGAGATATCTGCCCGGGCCATTAGAGCTAGGGAGGGTTTGTTCGATGCCACGTAGCAAAGATGAAAATCATGATTATGCCGAAGTAGATGATCCAACAATAATTCATGAAAAAATCATCACACCTTCCACTATTGAAACTATCGACAAAGCTTTATATAATTGGATTGATGAAACTTTAGATTTGCGAGTTCAAAAAAACAAAGGCTGGAAGAAAGTGCCAGTTTTGTGGACTGGCACAGAAAGATCTTTTAATGTCAAGCAAGAAAAGAGTCTAAGAAATGATAGAGATGGTTCTTTTAATCTGCCAGTCATAACACTGGAGAGAACTAGCTTCAATAAAGACCTTACGAAGAGGTTTTTTGGAAATACCATGGAAGTTAACGATGAGCAAGGCGGCTCCATTGTTGTGTCTAGGAGAATCAATCAAGAAAAAACTAGAAATTTTGCAAGAGCTGGTGCCAAGTATAAGAGGGGGCAGCTTAATTTTCCAAGAAAAAATAATAAAGTTGTTTATCAAACAATATCGGCCCCTGCTCCGGTTTTTGTTGAAGTTAGCTATGCGGTGACGCTAAGAACAGAATACCAACAGCACATGAATGACCTGATTGGCCCCTTTGCAACACTCCCTCAACCTCGTGGAATTAACTCTGTTTTTATATATGAGGACGGCCATCATTATGAGACTTTTATTGAGGGTGATTTCGCATTAGATAATAATATTAATAACTTAGCCGAAGAAGAAAGAAAGTTTCAGACCAAAATAAACATCAAAGTCATGGGTTATTTAGTGGGTGAAGATAAAAACCAAACAAAGCCACGCGTCGTTGTTAGAGAAAATGCAGTTGAAGTAAAGATACCCAGGGAAAGGGTTATTTTGGGAGACATCAACGAAAATCTAGAGAAAGATGCTTTTTACAGAGATTAATAATTTTGGTTTTTGGTTAAACATAACACTATTTATTTAAGAAATAATATTGGATTTCTATACTGTTTTATTTTTCCAAAAGGAGAGCTGATTAATGTCTGTTAAAAAATTTAAGTTTGTATCCCCCGGCATTTTTATCGATGAGATCGATAATTCCCAATTACCTGATATTGGCGACCCCATAGGTCCCGTAATTATTGGCCGCGCCCCCAAAGGTCCGAGCATGCGACCTGTTAGGGTTGAGTCATTTTCCGAATTCGTAGATGTCTTCGGCACACCTGTCCCCGGAGGACAGGGTGGCGACGTTTGGAGGGAAGGAAACAATACTACCCCGATGTATGGCATGTATGCCGCTCAAGCTTGGTTACGAAATGCTGCTCCTTTAACATACGTACGTCTCCTAGGTGAAGAACACCCTCAAAAACAGGCTTATTCTGGCTATGGTGGCTGGGAAACTTGGCTCCAAGGCGCCGTTGGTACCAGCGCAGAAATTGGTACGGCCCCGGCCACCAAAGGTGGTGCATACGGCTTGTTCATTGCTCCTTCTGGCTCGGGTGCTACAAATGGTGGTGCCGGCGATGTCACCGGCTCATTAGCTGCTGTCATTTATTTGACAGAAGGATCTTTTGCTCTTAGCGGTACCATTCCGGGAGCCGCCGAGGCCAAGGCCGAAGCCAATTGTACCCTTATTTACAATAAGGCAGCTAAAAATACTTTTACCGGAGTGATTAGAGACGCTGACGGTGCTATTATTAAGAAGACTGATTTTAACTTCAACAAGAATAGCAACAAATACATTCGTAAAGTTTTAAACACTAATCCAATTTTGACCAGCAATCAGGCTAGGAATAGAGAAAATAGAGAAACTTATTGGCTAGGCGAGACTTACGATAAAGCTGTGAATGACTTATCGACCGGCACTGCTGCCGGCGAATCTGTTGGTGTGGTTTTTGGCCTAGGCAACGGTACTTCAGGCTGGCAACACCACAGAGAAGGCGCACAGCGAGCCACAACCGGTTGGGTTATTTCACAGGATTTACGGTCACACTCTGATGCTGCCGGCGTCAATGTCCCCGAAGGCGGCTTCGACCCCACTACGCACCCAAGCCATACTTCAAAGTTGTTTAGATTAGTGACGTTAGACAGTGGAGAGTGGGCACAGAACAATCTTAAGATTTCGGTTCAAGATGTCAAACTAGCTAGAAGCGCAGCAGATCCATATGGCTCCTTCACTGTCATCGTGAGAAGACTTGACGACAACGACGGGGCCGTCAAAGTATTGGAAAGATTTACCAGCTGCAACTTGAATCCGAATTCTGTAAATTATGTCGGCAAAAAAATAGGCGACGCCTATACTGACTGGGATGAGGGCACTAAGAGATATATTGAGTACGGCAACTATAGGAATCAGTCGAAATACATTCGTGTTCAATTAGCTTCCGATGTCGATGCTGGTACGGCAGATCCCCTGCTTCTTCCATTCGGCTACTACGGCCCAGAAAAACCAAAAGACTTTAAGCTTGTATCTACTAAAGTTACAGCCATGGACAAGCACAATCAAGCGACTGCTTACTCCGACGCCTATGTTATGGGTGCTGCAACAGTTGTCAAAGCGCTTCAAATTGCAGCCAACAACGCTAATACCGCGCAGATGGCATCTTCCTCGCCAACAGCTTTCGCTGTTATGAGCTTGAACAATGACGCTGGGACCGGCGGTGTCAACTACGACGGCCCCGCAGAAGGCGTAGATATTAAACTTGAATTCCCAAGATTCACTTTACGAAGTGGGTCTGTTGATAGCAACTTGGGCAGCGAGAAAGATGCTTATTGGGGATATGATTCTAGAGAGACGGCCGACGGCGTTAATTTTGATCGAAGTAACCGAGACGTTGCCCGACGATTGTCGACCGATATGGCCGACGCCTCAAAAGAAACTTCATTTATCTTTACGCTAGATGATTTGCGCGCAGACGAAGACGGCTTGGTACATTATTCAAGCGGAAGTCGCAGTACTGGAAATTCGGTTACTGCCTGGTCTGGATCCTACAAGGATATTCTTGATGCCGGCTATGATCGCTTTACTATGCCTCTGGCCGGCGGCTTCGATGGTGTAAATATCACCGAAAGAGATCCTTTCAATAACACGAGTATGGAAGACACTAGTCAGAAGACTAGTAGCCCCTTCCACAGCGTCAAGAAAGCAATCGATAGTATCTCTGATCCTGAAGTTGTGGAGATGAACATGGCTTCAATGCCTGGGATTTGGCACGAAGGCCTCACCAGTCATCTGATAAATACTTGTGAGGACCGTGGCGACGCTATAGCCGTTGTCGACCTTAAGGGTGGGTATCAGCCTACTTGGGAATCTGGTACCGAGACCTTTGGTGGCAGCACCGCCACCATTGATAACCTAAAAGATCGCTCGATGAATTCAAGTTACGCTTGTGCGTACTATCCCTGGATTCGAATTCGAGATACGATCAACGGCGCAATGTTGTGGGTACCGCCATCAATTGCCGGCATTGGTACGATGGCCAGCTCACAGGCAAAATCAGCTTTATGGTTCGCTCCCGCAGGATTTACTCGCGGCGGCTTAACAGAAGGCTCTGCCGGCGTTCCAGTCATCGCTGTCCGTGAACGCCTGACATCAGAAATGCGAGACGATCTTTATGAGGCAAACATTAACCCAATTGCCACTTTCCCGGCAGAAGGTATTGTAATCTTCGGCCAAAAGACGCTTCAGGTGACTCGTTCTGCGCTAGATAGAATCAATGTGAGAAGATTGATGATCTTCATCAAGAAAGAGATATCACGAATTGCAGCAACTACCTTATTTGAACAGAACGTTCCTGCAACTTGGGCTAACTTTACCGGTCGAGCCGTGCCGTTCTTGCAAGAGATTAAGATTGGACTAGGGTTAACCGATTTCAGGGTTGTGCTGGACAAGACAACTACGACCGAAGACTTGATTGATAGAAACATCATGTATGCAAAGATCTTCCTCAAGCCTGCCCGAGCCATCGAGTTCATTGCACTTGATTTCGTAATCACAAGATCCGGCGCTTCGTTTGAAGATTAAAATAAAAAAACAGTGGAGAGAACTAGTTAATTATAGAAACACCTTTGGAGGGTAGTAGAAAATGGCAGGAAAACCAGGAAATAGCTTCTTCTGGGCGCAAGCCCACGTAGAGCCAAAGAGACAATATAAATTTATCGTCATGATTCCAGGCCTCCCCGGCAATGGACAATTTTATGCTACCAAAGCCTCCCGACCGGGCGTAAAGATTGGGGAGACTCCACATAAATATTTAAATCATACTTTTTATTATCCAGGTGTTGCGGAGTGGGAGCCGGTTACGATATCGTTTGTTGACCCAGGCGGCCAAAACGATATGACTCGCGGTCTTTATGAGTCACTTCTTAACATGGGATATGTCATACCGACTAATGCTCAACTGGTCACAGAGAGAACCATCACAAAAGCAGACGCTACTAGTGCATTTAACATGATTCAGATTAAAACTTTGACCTCCAAGGGTGGCCCGTCTTCCGAACGCAGCCCCAACACTGAGACTTCAGAAAGTTGGTGGCTTCAGAATGCTTGGCCTACCGACATAAAGTGGGGAGATCTAGATTATTCCGGAGACGGAATGGTTTCTCTAGATGTTACTTTCCGTTATGACTGGGCGGTCAACACCGCGGGAGACAAAACTCCCAGGTAAGATTTTCAATAATTATTTTAAAAGACTTTAAAGTTTTATTAAAATATTGTATATTAGAAAAAGACAAAAGAGGTAAAAATGGGTGCGAGAAATAATGAAGAACGCACGGGCGCACTGAACACCCCGTCCGATCTTCCCATGCCCGATCTTCTTAAGCAAGAGAATCAACCGGCATCTTTTCAGATGCCAGCTCCAACAGAGTTTGTTGATTTGCCATCTCAGGGTAAATTTTATCCAGAGGGCCATCCTTTGGCCGGCCAAGATAGCTTAGAAATTCGATTCATGACAGCTAAAGATGAGGATATATTAACTTCACAGGCTTTATTGCGAAAAGGAATTGCTTTAGATAGATTTCTACAAAATATAGTGCTTGACAAGAGAGTGAAAGTAAATGATATGCTGGTGTGTGATAAGAATGCGCTTGTTATTCGCGCCAGAGTGACTGGCTATGGTCCGCAATATCAAACAAAGGTTTCTTGTCCTGCATGCGGGTCTTCGCAAGATCACGAGTTTGATCTTGAAGATGCAAAAGTAGTTACGGCAGATGCCCTATCAGAACAGGGAATAGAAATAAACGAGGAAGGCTTCGTTGAAGTGCAATTGCCCAGAACAAACGCAACAGTTTCAGTGCGCATGTTAACAGGCAAGGAAGAAAATCAGCTAATTAACAAAAGCAATATTAGAAACAAGAATACTGAGAAAGTTTCGTCTTTGCTTACTAACCAATTGAAGATGATTATTACTTCAATTAATGAGAATACAAATCAGCATTTTATTAATGACTTCGTTGACAATATGCCGGCGATGGATTCAAGATTTCTAAGAAAAGAATATGCTAAAAGTATTCCAACGGTTGACTTGACGCAACCGTTCACGTGTTCGACGTGCTTCTACGAGAAAGACATGGAGGTGCCGTTTACCTCGGACTTTTTTTGGCCTAAGTAGTGATTATATTCAGAATGTATATGAGCAATTGTTTTTATTGAAATACCATGGTGGATGGGGTTTCTTGGAAGCATATAACTTGCCAACTATAATTCGAATGTGGTATGTACAAAGATTGCAAAAGCAATTTGAGATGGAAAAAGAGGCTCATGAAGAAGCGGCCTCAAAGGCAAGAAGATAAAGGCCAGGCTTATGTCTGGTCTTTTATTTTATAAACAACTATTTATTCTATAAGAGTTGGAGACATTTTATGGATATTAAAGAAGATAATTTTGCCCCAATCGTAATTGATTTAAATGCAAAAAGCAGAGGCGAAGTAAACGAGAGCTTTTTAGGATTGTTGGGATACGGAATTAAGCATATTCTTCGAAGAATGTTTTGGAGAGAAGCTGGAATCCCTTCCAACGTTCGAATCAAAGGTACCCCTTCCCAGGTTCAGGCTTTTAGCACCGCGCTGGTAGGAGAGAAAAAATATTTAGATGCAGTTTCTGAATTTGGTTTAAACGATGCAAAAACTTATAAGAGCAAAGCTAAGCTTGATCAAGCTACGCGCAAATTTGAAAGAAAGACTGGTCTTAAATGGCCATTTGAATAGGATTTAAACTTCTATGGCCGACGAAACAGTTGAACAACTAAAGGCAGATTTACTAGCCCAGCAAGTAGAGAGTACAAGAACTCTTGCTGATGCTAATGTTCGTTTGCGAGAAATGCAAGGCGAAATATTTCTAGGCCGCCAAGCTGAATTAGAAACTCTTCAAAGTTTGGTTGAAAATGCAGAGAAAATGCATAGTCTCGTAGAAGGCGACCTCGAAACCGTCAAAGAAAAAGCTGCCGTCGAGCTGAAAAGCATAAACAAATTACAGCAAAATGCAGAAGAGATGGCCAAGTTGAGTTCAACCGAGCGCGCAGCGCTCATTGAACAACGCAATATGATGAGTGAGATTCTAGCACTTGACGACCAACAACTGGAAAATCTCCAAAAACAAATCGCGCTCCACCATGAGCAGATTAGAGCAAAAGCAGCGCTGGTTAGCCAAGCTGAAAAAATAGCTGATGCTGTCGGCGAACTGGCAACGGTTACTGAATCTTGGAAGGGAACACTGGTAGGCAGCTTTCTAGTTGCCAAAACCGGTACTGCTTCATTTGGACAGACAATTAAAGAAGTCGGCAAGAGCTTGAGAGTACAGTTCAATATGGATAATATTGCCGGCTCAGCTGCAATGAAGTTACAAGAAGCGACATTGTCGCTTATGGTGACAAATGCAACTGCAATTGCTGGATTTGAAAAAGCAACTTCTTCGGGCGGCCAGTATGATGAGCAAATACGACGAATGGCCTTCTCTAACCAGAGGAATGGAATTTCCGTGCAGGAATCGGCAGCTGCTTATGCGGCATTGGATTCTACTATTGGTGGATTTCGCTTTATGGCGAAAGAGGCACAAGACTCAATGTCAAATTTGGTCGCCGTCATAGAAAAATCGGGTGTTGATGCCGGCATTGCATCAAAGAACATCAATTTTATGATGGGTGCCCTAGGAAAAACAGGCCCACAAGCTGAAAAACTAACAAAACAGTTATACGGATTGGCAGACAGTATTGGAAAATCAGCCAAAGCAATACAAGAAGATTTCGCTCAGGCTGCTAGCCAGCTGGCTCATTATGGCGATCAAATGATGGAAGTTTTTGGCAAAATATCGGCTTCTGCTGTTGCGTTGAAAACTACAGTAGGTGCGCAGCTAGACTTTACATCTCAATTTGATCAATTTGAAGGCGCCGCCACAGCAGCTGCTAGAATGAATGCGCTCTTAGGCGGCCAGTATATAGGCACTGTTGAAATGATGCAAGCTAGCGAAGAAGAAAGAATAAGAATGACCCTGGAATCAATTGAAGCTTCAGGCATGCAGGCTGAATTGTTGGCAACGAAATTTGGACCTAAAGCTTTTGCGGCAGCTGCCGGTATCAAGGATATGGCTTTGGCGCAAACAATGCTTAAGCAGGGCTTGTCTGGTTATGATGACATGATATCTAAACAAAACTTAAATGCTGCTTCGACAAAACGAATGGAAGAGCAGGCCTCGAAGGCTATGGATACATTTAAAATGGGACAAGTTATCTTGCAAAATTTTGCTGCCGACCTTCAGCCAATCGTCGAGAAGGCCCGCGACCTTCTTGTAGGATTTTCAAAACTCAATGATATGCTCTCCGGCGGGTTGGTGCCTAGTTTGGTCTTCATGGCCGTCGTGTGGCGAGGGATAGTGCTGTGGAAAAAAAGAGGCCTCGCCCTCACAGCCGCCGAAACAGCCGCCGACATGGTCAAGAATATTGCGCGCATGGCGGCCGCCACTGAAAGAAAAGTTGATGATGCAACCGATGTAGCTGCAAGAAATACACGAATTGGATTGATACAGGCAGAAGTCGTCGCGCAGACTGAGCTTAATGCTGCACAAACAGCCGGCGGCGTAGCTGGAGCTGCTGGAGCTGCTAAAAATGCAGCCATGTTGGGCAAGGCGGCAACAATTGCTGCTGTTGGTGTTGCGTTAGCCGGCTTCGGCGCTGCTGTATATTTGGTTGCAGAGGCATTCTTTACTCTTGCCAGCGCTTTTCAACAATTTGACAAAGGCGCCGGAGCCGCCATTCCAGTAATTTTTGGTCTGATTGGGGCAATGGGTGCGCTGGCCATAGGCATGCTGTTTGTGGCCAAAGCCGGCGCTATTGCTTCGCTGCCCTTGTTGGCCGTCGGCGCTGCGATGTTAATGATCGGTGGTAGTATCTATTTAATAGCTCTAGGTTTTACAATGCTAGGTAACAACGCAATTGAAGCTGGCTTGGGCATGCTAGCAATGTCAGCTGGTATGGCAATTCTTGCTTTCACAGCTGCAAAGATGGCCATCGTCGCGTATCTTGCTCTTGGCGGCTTCGCAGCAATGGCAGCTGGTATTGCCATGATTGGCCTAGCTATGAAAACGTTTGATAATAACGGTGTGGCTGCTCTGGGAGAAATGTTTGGCGGACTAGGCAAGATCGCAAAAGCCGGCGGCGTAAACTTGGCTAATATGAAAGAACATGTCACTGAATTGGCTAGCTTGGCTGAAGGTATGGAAGGTAAAAAGATCAATACTTATATTGAATTTGCAAATGCCACTGAAAAATTTGGATTTGCAGCTGAAAAAATAACATCTCCAGCTATGGCAACTAAGTTTGCGCCAGGAGCGATGTCAGCTGCCGAGGGCCCCAACCGCCCTGGTGCCCTTACGACGGCTGCAGCTCCTGGAACAACAACTGGCCGCGGCCAAGCAGGTATTGGCAAAAACGAGTATACGTTCTACTTACAAATAGGAGAGCATGATTTCGTTCCCTTGGTTAAAAAAGCTGTCAAGCAGGCCTCCGGAGCCTAGTTGAAAGAGGAAATTATAAGTGGCTGATGCATCAAATTCATATTATAAGCGCGGAGGTGGCACAGTACTAGACTTTTATCATGTTCCTTCGACCACTCGCGTTGCCTTTAAGGCTTTTTTAACCGGTATGACTGATTCGTTTCAGAGTACATATAACGAGGAGGCGGTATACGGACGCATGGATCCATTTCAAATCTATCAGGGTACAAAAAGAAGGATGTCGCTTGCTTGGCAGATACCTGCTTACTCTGCAGAGGAGGCAAGAGAGAATTTGCGCAGATGTTCTCTTTTGGCCTCTATGCTATACCCTGCTTATGAGCGATCCCGAGGCAATGCAGCTGCAATTAAAGGCACTCCGATAATAAAAATCAAATTTGCAAATTTAATAGTCGATACTTCTGCTGGTATTTCCGGCGGTTCCGCAGCAGATTGTGGATTGGCCGGTGCGATGAGCGGCCTGCAAATTAATCCAGTATTAGATCCAGGATTTGTCTTGGGAGATGAGGGTGGCAACCAAATGCTTTATCCAAAACTGATTGAGCTTAGTTGCGATTTTGCCGTGATACATCAACATAGCCTGGGGTGGTCGGGAAGGCAGACCAGAAGTGATTCGAAAGGCAATCTTGAAGAGGGCATGAATAGGTTTCCATACAATTTAAATAACTCGGTCCCGGCACCAACTAGCCCAACTCAAAGATATGCTGCTGTCGACTCAGCCTCTGAAGCTCGTAACGCGCAGGCTATTAGAGACACAACCTCTGGGAAAGAAGAATTCGATGGCAATCCAGCTCATAAAGGCTCCGAATCTGGTGAAGAAGTTATTCCTGGTAGAAAATCTTCCAGATCGTCCGCTAGATCAGACCTTGCTCGTAAGGAAAGCCAGCCAGAAAAAGAGCGAAAATATAAAGAAAAACATAGCAAGGGAGCCAACAAGTCAAAGAGAGAAAAAAGGCGACATAAGAAATCTGTCAGTTTGCTAAAGAAAATGCAAAAGAAAGTTTTTGGCTCTGATCAGGGCGGCACGAGGGAAACGAAATAATGACTTCTAGATATGTATTACAAGATGAGGTTTTAAATAGCGAGAGAATGTATAAAGAGCATTTTCGCAAGAGAGGAGTGCCATACATCAGGCATTATTCTACGCCGGAACTAAGACATCCTACTGTAGAGGAGGTGGCAGATATGGCTACCTTGACGCATGTGTGGAAACAGGGCGATAGATATTTTAAATTGGCGCACTATCACTATGGAGATCCAAAGTTGTGGTGGGTTATTGCCTGGCTAAATCAAGCTCCAACTGAGGCGCATTTAGAGTTCGGCGACGAAATTTTAATACCACTTGAATTGGAAGTTTTTTTGGAGACCATACAACTATAGACGATTAAGATATGGTTAACAAAGGAAAAATGCCATGACAAGAGAATTTACATATATTGAGCCTTCAGCTTCAAAAACAACTGGAACACCACCCAGTCAGATTCCAATCGGGGAAATAACCCAAGAAGCTAATAAACTAGCGATTCAGAATTATGATAAATATTCTGAAGGGATCGTCGGCCAAGGTGAGGGCGAAGCCCGCGCGCAGCATTTAAACAAAGAAGTGATGCGGAAGGCAGTCAAAGAAGCGATCCGCAAGTCGGGCGCCTCTGGAACTTATGTCGCCGTTGGTAGCGTTGACGCGTCCGGTCGCCCCCTCGCCGACGCGGCCGGCCTGCCCTTAGAAACATATATTTCCAAGGGCCCCCCAGGAGGAGACGGCAACGGCATACCAGCATTCAAAGATGCTGTCAATGGCCTCGATGCCGCCATAGAAGAAAAAGATAAATCTGATAAATCAGATCAAACCACAGAAACAAATGCTGCCGGTGAAGAAACAACTAAATATATAAAAGATAGCGAACAAGCCCGACTTGAGCAGCGCTTTCAAGAGCAATGTTTCCTGATCGATAATTACGAGAAGATAGTTCCTACCAATATGTACACTCCTTATGGGAAATACTTTACTTGTATTTCCGCAGATCCTTCGAGAGTCGTTACTAGAATATCTACGACAGAAGAAATACAGCCTTTTGTAGACTTACAGCCGTTTGAGGTGGCAGGCTCACACCCGCAGCTTAGATTTTTTAAAGTCGATTACGTAAAAAGTAGATATGGTAGAACAAAAGAAATTCTTTTCTCAGATCATACCAAAAAGAAAAGCATTGATGAATATTTTTCAAACGCAAAGGGACGCCACGATGGCGTTGGCATAAAAAGTTTTGTTTGGAGCTTTATTGGTAGATCTGATGTAGAAGTGGATAGAAATATTGAAGCCAAGTTGGTTTTGTCTTTTCGCAACTTAGAAGATTTACAACCTTCCGACCTGGACAGAAAAAAGTATGCTACGGTTATGGATATGCTGCTTTATCAGCCTGGAGGCAGAGTAAGAAAAGTAAAAACTCCATATGGAATGGCTCTGGATGAGTGGGATCCTTCTGCTTTCGAAATCAAGGTGCTTGTCGGCTGGTCGGTACCAACACAGGACGACGATATGGCCAGCGCTGCCCTGAAATCTTTTTTAAGATCGCAGAGTACTACAATGCAGTTGATTTTACGAAAGCATGCCTTCAATTTTAAAGAGGATGGCTCTGGTACTGTTGAAATTGAATTTCAAGGAATCATCGAGGCGTACACAAGTCATGTAAATTCAGATATTTTTAATCTAGGCAAGAGTTTCAAGAAAGCGGTCGAAAAGAAGAGAGCGGTATTAAAAAAAGCTCGCACAAAAGCGGAGAAATCGACAACACGCGCCGAGCAAACCGAGGGCTTTCTGAATAAAATCGGCCAAGGCCTCGAACGCGCGCAGGACTACGCTCTGGACGCGCTCGGATCAGAAAGCGTTCAAGGTAAAGATAATGTTAGTTTAAGTACCAAAGCTGCCCGCGACATGGAGGAGGTAGAACGGTTAGAAGAAGACATGGACAAATTTGTATCCGACCAAAAATCATCGAGATATCAGCTTTTGCTAAAGAGGCTGTATGAAAAGGGTACGATGCGTTATATTGATGTCACAGCAGAAGATATAGGCTTGATGGTAAAGGGCCAAAACTCTAGAAAGCAATCTGCTATGCTAAGAAAGTATGGTTTAGCTAAGACAAAAGGAAAGGAAAAATCACCCCCTAGAACACGACCACAAAATATTATAATTCAAAAAGCAAATCCGGGAGGAGGAAATCTTCAAGCCACAGCTGGACAAGCCGGCACGGCCGCCGGTAACGTTGCGAAGGCCATGCAGAACGCCAGTGGAGGAATTCCGGAAAAGGAAGCCGAAACCGACAAGGGTCGCGAAGATGCGTTGAACGCGAATGTTGATTCGGCACAGACAATATTGCAGGCAGGAAAACCAGCAGGGCAATATAGAATTAATTTCTTTTTTCTAGGCGATTTGTTAGAAGTTGCTTTCAGTTTGCTAGGTAATACTCTAGGCCAAGAAAAGCCTGCGTCCGCCACACTTCGCTATTTGTTAGGTGAGGTTAGTTTTATTGATCCGCTAACAGGTGCCGTTCGCGCATTTAATTTAGCAGATGTTCCGGTATCACTAATCTTATTTTTACAGTGGTACAACAATAAAGCGATCAAGCCACAAAGAGAGACATGGCCAATCGATCTCTTCATAAAAGACGTTATTAACGATCTAGTTCTTTCCGCCCTCAGTCCTTCTTGTTTTATGGGGTACCCCACAAAGCCAAAACTACATGTAAGTTACTTAGAAGGCCCGGGCGAAGGTAAAAAATTAAATAGGGACAGGGTGCCTCGTAACAGGAGGATAAATAGTATATCAAAAATCGGTAAGCATCCCAATATTCATGTAGCCACTACTACCGGAGCTGGGCGTTTGTTTTCTTATAATTTTATTTATGCTCACAATGCCCCATCTCCAGGGTTGACGGGAAATGTTAAAAGAGATTCAGTTTCTGGTATATATCACTTTTTTATCGGTGCAGATCGCGGATTATTGAAATCCATATCTTATGAAAAAACTGATCAACCTTACGTGAAAGAGGCCAGATCTGAAATGGAGGGAATTGACCCTATTAGCGCACAGCTTAGAGAACAATATAAAGTTAGCATAAAATCGATTGGATCAACTATGTTCAGGCCTGGCCAATATGCTTATATTCACCCTCGCGTTGCCGGCGGAGGCCCGGCGAGGAGAAACTCTTTAACCATGAAATTAGGAATGGCTGGCTATGTCTTTATCACAAAGGTTGAGAATATAATTGAGCCAGGCCGATTTGAGACGCGCCTGGAGGGCATTAATGATGGCATTATTGGCGGCCGAGGAGGCTCGAAAATAAAAAGACCTAAGCGTCTTACGGCCAGCAGAGGATCAGTAGTAGAACAGGGTGTCGAGGCGAATGTTGATCCAAGAACTGCTGAGGGCCGGCAGGCGGCCAAGGCCATGGCCCTCGCCCGCGGAGATAAGAGTTCTATTCCGGAAGCCCACAAACAGAAATTAGCTGATGAGGCCGCCGTCGCAAAGACGACGGCCGAGTTCAACGCTTCTGCAAAAGATTTGGGCCTCGCCTTCGCCACCGCCGGCAACGCCCAGCCGGCTTCAACGCCCCCTCCTTCTATTGCCCAACAACTTCCGCCCTCTCAAGATCCAAATTCTCCACACTATATGGGTCCTAAGTAAATAATTCACATGGCATGCTATTTAGAATATAACGAGGGCAAGCGCAATGACCACTACTTTGGATAAATTTGAAGATGAGAAAGCTTTCAAGGCTAGCTTTGATAATTTTTCTACAACATATCCAAACGATTATGAATATATTGACTTCTTTTACGAGCAATCTCTTTATGGTAAGATCGACTCAAATGGCGATTCTTTGTGTCTGAGGGAGAGCAATATTAGACAACTACAAGGCGGCTTAAAAGATGTATACGCAGTAAACTTTGTAGCCGATGCTTTTAAAGACTTGCGCAAGCATTTTGCGAAAGCAGCTTATTATGGCAAGATACCTACGAATTTGCCAACTCACTTTGTAACGCTGAGACCGAAAAAAGGATGGCAAAGTCTTCCAAATTTATATTTGGATCATATGGCAGAGATTTATCAAAACTTTGTTGGCTCCTATCTCAAGAAAAGAGGAAGAAGCAAAAGAATTACTAATTTTACGAAATTTATGGAAGTATTCATGCAGTATGTCGAGCAGCTTGCGCCAGATATTCCATTTACTAGAACTGCATTTGTCAAATCTAGCAGATGCCCCCCTCATGTTAGCGGCTTGGTCGTTGAAATTGCCGGGTTCGATCATGATGAGTATGCCAAACATCGCAGCACCATATATGATGATCCAAATTATGCTTTCTTTCGAAATGCTGCTAGAAAGTTTGGCTTTTACATCGACAAAAATGCTCCTTGGACTTTGGTAGCTAATTTAAATTCAAGGCATAAATACAAAGTCAAGCCTTTTCCTTCGCAGGCTAATTTTCCAGACAGGGAGGAGGAAAGTGGTTTATATCAATACATAAATAAGTATGTTAATTCTGGAATGACAGCCCATGAACAATTATATTATAAGACACACCTGGGGGATGAGTGGAACGATTTGAGCGGCGGCGATATCTTTTTATTTAGAAGATTTATGTTTCAATTTTATAACTCTTTTATTGCTTCTTCGCCATATGTTCTTTTTAGCCAAAATCAGTGTGCAAAAATAAGAGGCCACGGACCTTCGATGTCTATCTATAGTAGAACTCTAGATCACCCTACACTTAAATTCTTTAGAGAAGAGATAGGAGAAATAGATATCAACGGCGGAATGCCAGATAGTTTCATAGAGAGGTATGGTCCTAACTTTTGGTTGCTAATATATATGAGAGCACGCTTTGCTGAGATTGGCGTTAAACCAAATATAGAAAAAGAGTTTTTTCACATAGCAAAGATTATACGCAAAAAAACTTTTATTCATGCCCTCGAACATATAAACAAGAGGGTTGCAGGCCACGAGAAAACAAAATTTAATGTTTTGGGTGGTAAACGGTGGCTAGATAGAAGCATGGAAGTAGGAGAAGATCCAGCCAAGAGATTTAGAATTCAAATGCCGACTGGAAAAGTTATAGAAACCGGCACTCCGGTTGAAACAATTGCTCCTTCTGCCTCTGAAGATACTGTGGCTGTAGAAATAAGTACCTTGCCTGATATCGGATCTACTTCTGGCGCCGGCAGCTATTAACTTTTTTGTTTTCGTTCTTAGTTTAATGTTGGAGCAAGATGTTTTTTCAACCACTGGACAAAAAGCAAGAGTGTAGATTGTTTTATTATGAGGACACCCTCAATGAACGTCCGCCGAATTCGCCCACCGCAACTTGGAAGTATGTACAATATTTGAGTAGCGTTGATGATTTAAAATTTGTTAATTTATATTGCGCAGGAAAAACTCTAGGAGAGGTATGTCCAGACGACCTAAAAGAAGAGTGGGGGCGGGTGACACAGAAGCTCCGAGCTTATATGCGCACCTTCGAGTTAGCCAAGATTAATTTAGAAGATATATGTTTTTACGATAGTATACCAGAAATATTCCTATTACAGTACTTTGATCTTAAAAACCAGATTACTGAATATGTATACAATAATTTCCCCGAGCCTGAAAATTATGATTTTCTTTTGGACATAACCAGACTTGTTGAATCTATAAGAAAACACCAACTAAATGTCGACGTCGATAGAATAAAAAATAACTTTGGTAAATACAAGACGCGTCAATTTGTGAAAAAAATATCTAGCTTAAATCCGTATATTGATTACAATATATTTGGTACAAAAACCGGAAGGCTAACCACGCTCCCAAATAGCTTCCCCATCATGACATTAGACAGGGATCATCGCTCCATCTTGAAACCCAACAATGATGTTTTTGTAGAGCTAGATTATAACGCTGCTGAATTGCGGGTGTTTTTAGGCCTTTTAGGCATTCCGCAACCAAAAGGGGACATCCATGCTTGGATAGGCCAAAGTGTCTTTAAGGGTGGTTTATCTAGAGATATGGTCAAGAAGAAAGTTTTTGCTTGGCTATACAATCCTCAAGCAGAAAATGTTAAACTAGAAAAACTATTCAACAAGGGCAGAATATTAGAGAAATATTATGATGGTGAATATATTAGTACGCCGTTTGGAAGAAAAATCAAATCAGATCAACATCACGCTTTAAATTATATAATCCAAAGCACAACCAGTGATATGTTCTTGAGGCAGATGATCAAAGCTGATCGGATTATTAAGAATACAGATTCGCATATTGCTTTCAGCATACACGACAGCTTTGTTGTTGATTTGAAGAGAGATAATAGAGATATTTTGGAAGAGATAATAAGAATTTTTTCTGATACTTATTTCGGAAGCTTTAAAGTTAATTTAAGTATCGGAAAAGATTTTGGAAATATGAGACAAATTAGTACTAATTAATAAGTAGAAAAGGAGATTTTTGCATCATGCGCATTACCAGAAAAAAACTAATTCAATTAATCAAAGAAGAGTTGGCACAAGAAGTGTCCATGGAAGGCTCTTTAGAGGAAGCTGCCCCAGATCCAACTAGCCCGATAGAGCTATGTAAAAGAATCGTATTACTTATTAGAACGGGTAGTCCGGCCGAAGATCAGATGGTAAAGGCCCTTCTTGATGCGCTGTCGGCAGCTGCCGGCGAAGGAGCGATGGATACTAATAGTAAAGTTCGCATGGGTCTGGAACGTTTAATGGCCGGCCTCGCCGAGATGGCTAAGAATCCCGAGCCTGAAGCGCAGGATGACGAGAGCCACAGAAAAGAAAGACACGTAGCTCCAGAATAACATTAAGCCTAGAGGCATAAATGGAAACTATTATCGGTCTAGGTCAGGCCGGCTGTAACATATCTGAGAAGTTCGCTCAGTATCCACAGTATAATATCTATAGGATTGATTCTGAAAAGAGACCGGGCGCAAAGTTCAAGTACTTGAAACCTAGTACCTCTTTCGAGGATTATGAAATTTCATGCCCTTCTTTCAAGAGATTTTTTAAAGATGCGAAGCCTCCCTATCTTTTTATTGTTGGTGGAAGCGGAGCAATCAGTGGCGCGACTTTGCGAATAATGGAACAACTGAGCAGCAAAGATATATTTGTATTATATATAAAGCCAGATACATCGCTATTGTCTCACACAAAAAAAATGCAAGAACGTATTGTTTTCAATGTCTTGCAAGAGTACGCGCGCTCTGCAGCACTGAAGAGGCTGTTTATAATATCAAATTCGATTCTGGAAGATATCGTAGGAGATGTGCCGATTACAAAATACTACGATGCGCTCAACGAGGTTATTGCCAGCACAGTACATATGATAAACATCTTTAGCAACACAGATCCGGTCATGAGTACAGCTTCTGATCCGGTGTCTCCAGCCAAGATATCAACTATCGGATTACTTGACATTGAGACAGGTGAAAAAAAGTTATTTTATCCTTTGAATATGCCAAGAGAAATGATATACTATTATTCAGTCGATTCAAAACAATTAGAGTCTGATGGCACACTTCTTAAAAAGATTACAGAACAAGTAAAAGATAACGACGATGAAAACTTGAAGGTTTCGTATGGCATATACTCAAATAATTATTCTCAGAATTATGCGTATATTGTGCAACACGCCAGCATGATTCAAGAAATAGAAATATAAAAAAACATTTTACTATCTTTAAAGAGTGATTATATTGAATTCAACAGGTGCTCGGGAGATTGACCGAGTACACTCTACCTAAAAAGGAGATTATTATGGGTATTGATATGGAAAAGATGAGAGCAAAGGCCGCAGCTCTCCAAAATAAAGGAAACGGCAACAAGGAACTATTTTGGCGTCCGCAGGACGGAGAGACGACAATTCGTATTGTCCCAACTCCAGATGGCGACCCTTTCAAGGATTTTTGGTTCCACTACAACGTGGGTAAGAACCCGGGCTTCTTAAGCCCGAAGAGAAACTTCGGAGAAGATGATCCGCTCGATTCATTCGTGCGTAATCTGTACAACGAAGGTACAGAAGAGAGCATCAAGATGGCTAAGTCTCTTTCGGCTCGCCAACGCTTCTTTTCACCCGTCATTGTACGAGGCGAGGAAGAGAAGGGTGTACGTGTGTGGGGCTTTGGCAAAACAGCATATGCTGAGTTGCTTAATCTGGTCTTAAACCCTGATTATGGTGATATCACTGATTCCGAGAATGGTACAGACTTGGTGATTAACTACGGAAAGCCGCCGGGAGCACAATTTCCGCAGACTAGTATCACTCCCCGACGTCGATCTTCTGGCTTAATGCCTACCGAGGAGGCAACAGCAGCTGCTCTGGATCAGATTCCTGATTTTAATACGTTGTTTGAGCGTAAGACTCCGGAACAAGTACAGGCTATGCTGGATGAGTTCTTGCTGGGAGAGGAAGCTTCCTCTGAGGAGACTACAAAGTACTCCTCTGGTGGCTCTCAGAATGCAGTTGACAAGGCGTTCAACGAACTTTTGTCATAAAGTTAAGCCGCAGGAAGGCACGGGATTACAGGTGCCTTATTATTTAAAAAGGATTAATATATAATGAGCGAAGAACAGAAGTTAGAAAATGGACAAGAAGTTAGTGTGCATTATGTTGGTACACTAGACGATGGAACAGAGTTTGATAACTCTCGTAAGCGGAATGAGCCGTTGGTTTTTACGATAGGCGAAGGAGGGATGTTATCTGCATTTAACAATGCAGTCTCTTCGCTAAAGGTAGGAGAAACTAAGAGTTTTAAGTTGGATCCGGAAGAAGCTTATGGTTTTCCACGAGAAGACTTGATTCATGTAGTTCCCAACGAACAGTTTGCCGACTATGAAAATATAGAAGAGGGCACGGTAGTCTTTTCGCAAGATCAAGACGGCCGCCCCCTGCAGGCACGCGTAGAGCAGGTAGGCGAGAAGGATGTTACAGTCGACTTTAATCATGTGCTCGCCGGCCAATCACTTACATTTGAAATCGAGCTACTGGGTGTGGCCTAGGCCTCTAAACTAACTCCGAGTTGAAAAATGCTTCAAGCGCGCTAATTACTTTAGTACAATGGAGACTTTATTAATCACAGCCGTAACCATTTCTGTTTTTTTACTGGGTGTGGCCACCGGAGCTATTTTAGAAAATAGACTAACAGCATGTAAAAGAGAGTACATCATACAGACGACAGGAGAGTTTAGTAGAGAGGCAATAGAAGAAATTTCTATCTCTCTCGCTGAGAAAGTCGAATGTATTGTTCGAAATCCAACATACATTGACTATGGTGTACAAGATCCGGATCGTACTATGGAATTACCAGAGTATGAATCACTAACGGAAGAGTTAAATTTAAAAGAGGAAGAATGGCTAAGAAGACAAAGAAGCTGGGAAGGCTAAGTATTGGAGAGATGAGAAATCTCATTAACAAGAAGGCGGGAATGGAAGTTGCCTTTGATTTGACCAAGGATAATCCAACACAAGTTAAAGACTGGATCCCGACCGGATCTCGTTGGCTAGACTGCATCACTTGCAGGGGCCAGCTGGCGGGAATTCCCATGGGCAAGGTAGTAGAGATCGCTGGCTTGGAAGGTTCAGGCAAGTCTTACATGGCTGCACAAATCGCCGCGAATGCTCAAAAAATGGGAATTGATGTTGTATATTTTGATTCTGAATCAGCAATAGATCCTCAATTTCTAGCTAGCGCCGGCTGCGATGTTAATAATATTCTTTATTTACAGCCGCCTAGTGTGGAGTATGTTTTAGAGACGATTGAAGAGCTACTGGGTTCAAACGACAATCGTATGCTTTTTATATGGGACTCTCTAGCTTTAACACCATCGGTCAGCGACGTCGAAGGCGACTTTAACCCGCAATCATCGATGGCAGTTAAGCCTAGAATTCTGGCGAAGGGTATGGCAAAGCTAACAGTGCCTATTGCTGCATCAAAATCAACGTTTTTGGTATTGAATCAGCTAAAGACAAACATTACTAGCAACGTTGCGGAAGCAATGACCACACCCTATGTTACACCTGGCGGAAAAGCAATGCATTATGCTTACTCGCTGCGTATATGGCTTACGAAACGCAAGGCAAAGGCCTCTTTCATTACCGACGAGAATGGATATCGAGTTGGCTGCGAGGTCAAAGCAACGTTGAAGAAGAGTCGCTTCGGCACCGAAGGCCGTCAGTGTACTTTTAAGATCTTGTGGGGCGGTGACGTTGGAATTCAAGATCAAGAAAGCTGGCTAGAAGCTATCAAAGGATCAGAATCATTGAACCAATCAGGAGCTTGGTATAATTTGGTGTATAAGGATGGAAGCACAGAAAAATTCCAAGCCAGCAAATGGTTAGAAAAGCTCAAGAACGAGAAATTTAAGACTAGGGTATTGGAGATCATGGACGAGGATATTATTTTAAAGTTTGAGAATAGATCTGGAGATGCCAAAGCTTATTATGATATCGATAAAGAAGAAAAATAGTTTACACAACGCTTTGTGTTACTATCTTTAATGTATGGAAAGCGAAGAACCATTTAAGCGACGCAATCACTTGCCCGGCTATACGGTTGAGCCAAGTCTAAAGACAAATAGTTTCTTGAAGACAGCTAAAAGCATGGCTGTTCAAAGTAGCTATGGCAAAATAAGACACGGCGCCGTATTAGTAAAAGGTGGCTCGATAATAAGCGCTTCCTTTAACAAGGATAAGTTTAGTGCTTTTGGAAATCGTTTTCGCAAACAAGGCCTAGGCCCCGCAACACACCATGCAGAGTTGGGTTGCGTCCTAGGAGTAGATCGATCGAAAACAGTTGGTTCTACAGTTTATGTTGTACGAATTAACAAAAAGGGAGAGTATCGTCTTTCGAAACCTTGTCTGATGTGTCATGAAATATTGAAGTTTTGTGGCATCAAGAAGGTTGTGTACACTAAAAATGAAAATGAAATTGAGTGTTATAAACTTTAAAGATCTAATTAGTTTACACGGGGAATTTCATGAAGTTGATAGAAGAAAGGGTTAAACGTTTACTAAACGAAACCGAGCTAGCTCCTTACTATTTTGAAGCTAGGTGTGATCTCGTTTCAGATCCGGCAGAAAACTTGACTGATATCTTGACAGAATTAAGATCTGTCGAGGGTATAACAATCGTCACGGTGCTTGAGCCGGCAATAAAAACTGGACCCAGCAAGGAAAGAACCGTTCTCAGGATTAAGTTTCTAGTTGGAAAAGGACACTCTTTCAATAGTTTTCGAAAGCTGCTACAAAGAAAAGTCACCATGATTGAAGGTGCATTTAGAATTGTAATTAAACAGATTTATGATATTAATCAAAATCTAGTTTATGCTGGATAAAAAAAAGGTGTTATATGCAGAAGCGTTTACTGATCATCGATCAGCTTAACTTGTTTTTTCGCTCTTATATAGTCAACCCTTCGCTGTCTGCTAACGGGCAGCCGATCGGTGGCTTGGTTGGAGTCGTTAAATCTTTACAGAAGATCTGTAGGGAAACTAGACCAGATAAAATTGTGATCTGTTGGGATGGCGAAGGCGGCTCAAAAAAGCGAAAGCTGATGAACAAAGACTACAAAGCTGGAAGAAAACCGATTCGCCTCAACAGAGATATAAGAAATCTCTCTGAGTCAGAAGAGAGGACAAATAAGATTTGGCAGATGCAAAGGATTGTGGAGTACTTTAATTGTATGCCATTGGTTCAGCTGATCTTTGACGGAATAGAAGCTGATGATATCATTGCGCAGATAGTACACATGCCGGAGTATAAGGACTGGCAAAAAGTTATAGTATCAAGCGATAAAGATTTCTTTCAGCTCTTGGGCGAGAACACTGTCTTATACAGGCCGATCCAAAAGCAAATATTAAATAAAAATAATATCTTAGAGCAGTTCAAAATTCATCCTAACAATTTTGCCATGGCCCGAGCCATGGCTGGGGATCGATCAGATAATTTAGAGGGTATTGGCGGCGCCGGCCTTAAGACGGTCAGCAAGAGGTTTCCTTTTCTTTCAGAAGAGAAAAGCAAGACAATCACTCAAGTAGTAGACTATTCTAAAGATCAATTGCGGGAAAATAGTCTTAAAGTTTATCAAAATGTTCTAGAGAAGAAGGACATTTTAGAACGTAACTATCAAATGATGCAGCTTTATGTGCCAAGCTTAAACATTGCTGCCAAAAAAATGATTCGCGAGATAATGAAAGAAGCAGATATTTCTTTCAACAAGACAGAAGTTTTAAAGATGATGACAATCGACGGCTTCGGCGATGTTGACTGGACAGAACTTCAGGCGAGCTTTAGAAGAATCGCGCTTGACAATCAAGCCTGAGTCACTATAATTCATATAATTCATACAAAAGAGAGTAGAAATGACAGAAGAGATTAGCTTTTCTAGGTATGGAAAGTCATTTCAAGAGACACTAGCACAGTTAATCTTGGAAGACCGACCATTCTCGGATCAAATTGAAGAAGTATTGGACATAACATTTTTCGAACTAAAGTATTTAAGATCTTTTGTCAAAAAGATTTACGATTATAGGGGCAAATATAATGTACATCCAACCAAAAAAATCTTAGCCACTATTTTACGTACAGAAATGGATGACGAAAGCGAAGTAATCCAAAAACAAGTGAGAGATTATTTTGCCAGAACCTGCGCGTGCTCAGCAACAGACGAAGAATATATTAAAGATACTAGTTTGGACTTTTGCAAGAAGCAAAAGTTAAAAGAAGCGATGATCAAGTCTGTTGATTTGTTGCAGGCATCTTCATACGATGAGATTGAAAGAATCATAACTACAGCTTTGAGACTTGGAACAGATAATAATTTTGGCCATGACTTCAAGAAAGACTTTGAAAGCCGCTATCTTTTAACTTCTAGAAACCCAGTTAGCACAGGGTGGGAAAAATTAGATGATGTATGTAAGGATGGCTTGGGCCGAGGAGAGCTTGGCGTGGTTATTGCCCCCACTGGCGCAGGCAAGTCTATGGTTTTATCACACTTAGGATCCGTCGCCCTGAAAGCAGGCAAGAACGTTGTGCATTATACTCTAGAGTTATCTGCAGAAAGAACTGGCCAGAGATACGATAGCTGTATTAGCGGAGTCCATCTTTCAGAATTGTTTGGGATGAAAGAGCAGGTTTATGAAACCTGCCTTGATGTTGAGGGCGAGTTGATCATCAAAGAATATCCTACAAAATCTGCATCCGTCAGTACGTTGCGCGCCCACTTAGAAAAATTAAAAAAATGTGATAGAAAAATCGATATGATTCTAGTAGATTACGCTGATTTGCTGAAAACCACATCAAGATACAGGGAGAAAAGAGAGGAACTAGAGTCTATTTATGAAGGTCTAAGGGCTTTGTCGCAAGAATATGACTGTCCCGTCTGGACCGCATCTCAAACTAATAGGTCAGGATTGAACGCAGAAGTTATTACAATGGAGTCTATTTCCGAAGCATTTAATAAATGTTTTGTTGCCGATTTTATTTTCTCTATTTCCCGAACAATCGAAGACAAGAAAGTAAATGGCGGCAGATTATTCGTGGCTAAAAACAGGAATGGTCCTGATGGGATTATCTTTCCTATCTTCATGAATCCAAGCAATGTAAAAATTGAGGTGCTAGAGGAAACCAATGATTCTATTGAGGATTTAAATCTCAAGGCCGCAAAAAGAGAACGAGAAAATTTGAAGGAATCATACAAGAAATTTAAAAATCAAAAGACTCAAACATAAGGAGTAACAGGGGTGGAATTACCAAACAAAATTTTATCAGACATTGCAGTGTATATGAAGTACGCAAGATATTTGCCGAAAAAAAAGAGACGCGAGACATGGAAGGAGCTAGTTACTCGCAACAAAAAAATGCATATTAAGAAGTATCCGGATCTTAAAGAAGATATAGAGGAGGCTTACAAACATGTCTATGAGAAAAAAGTATTACCATCAATGCGCTCCATGCAGTTCGGCGGCAAGCCGATTGAAGTGGCACCTAACAGGATTTACAACTGTGCTTTTCTTCCTGTTGATCACACTAGTGCTTTTAGTGAGTGCATGTTTCTCCTGCTTGGCGGGACTGGTGTTGGATACTCAGTTCAAAAGCATCATGTGGAGAAACTCTCGGAAATACAAAAGCCAAACTCTAAAAGGACGAGAAGATTTCTTATTGCTGATTCGATCGAGGGCTGGGCAGATGCAGTTAAAGCTCTGATGAACTCTTATTTCAAGGGCGGTTCAAAAATTCGCTTTGACTTCTCTGATATTCGAGCCAAAGGGGCGAAGTTGATAACAAGTGGCGGCAAGGCGCCCGGCCCCCAGCCGCTTAAGGAATGTTTGGTCAAGATTCAGGGCATACTAGAAGAGAAAGAGAACGGGGATAAATTTGAACCTATCGAGGTACATGATATTATTTGTCATATCGCCGATGCCGTCCTCGCTGGTGGCATTCGCCGCGCTGCACTTATTTCACTATTTTCAGCCGATGATGAGGAAATGCTTGCAGCGAAAGCGGGAAATTGGTGGGAGGCTAATCCACAAAGGGGAAGAGCGAACAACTCGGTCGCCCTAATGCGCCACAGGATTACAAAGGAATACTTTGAGGAACTTTGGGAGCGCGTGAAGGCCTCTGGCTCTGGAGAGCCAGGCTTTTATTTTACCAACGATAAGGATTGGGGTACTAATCCTTGTTGTGAGATAGCTCTAAGACCATATCAGTTTTGTAATTTGGTCGAAGTTAATGCTTCTGACTTGCGGAGTCAAGAAGAGTACGAATCTCGTGTCAAATCAGCCACACTCATTGCAACACTACAAGCAGGATATACTGACTTTCATTATTTGCGAGAGATATGGCGTAGAAACACAGAGAAGGATGCATTGATCGGAGTTTCGATGACGGGTATTGCCTCTGGAAGAGTGCTGGAATTAGATATGAAAGCAGCCTCTGGCGTGGTCAAGCAGGAGAATCGTCGAGTTGCATCTTTGATTGGAATCAAGCCTGCGTCTAGGACGACATGTGTAAAGCCAGCTGGAACAACCTCTTTAACTCTAGGAACCTCAAGCGGAGTACATGCCTGGCATAGTAATTATTATATTAGACGTATTAGGGTTGGCAAGAGTGAACCTATTTATATGCATTTGTTATTGCACCATCCGGAATTAATTGAGGATGAATACTTTAGACCACATGATACGGCTATTATTTCTGTTCCGCAAAGCTCTCCCGAAGGCTCAATCACGCGCGATGAAAGCGCTCTCCAACTTTTGAAGAGAGTGAGGAAAATTAATCAACAATGGATTAAGCCCGGCCACAATCGTGGCCAGAATACACATAATGTATCAGCGACAATATCTATTCGTCCGGATGAGTGGACCGATGTGGGAGATTGGATGTGGGAGAACCGTGATTGCTATAATGGCTTGTCGGTTTTGCCCTTCAGCGATCACACATACAAGCAAGCACCCTTCGAAGACTGTTCGCCTGAAAAGTATCAAGTACTTCTAGAGGCGTTAAAGGAAGTTGATTTAACACAGGTTGTTGAGTATGAAGACGATACAAATCTTGCCGGCGAATTAGCATGCAGCGGCGGAAGCTGTGAAGTAGTGTAAAAATAATTATTGACTTCCTTGAAAGGGTTGTTATACTATAGTTGCTTATAAGGAGGAAACAGTGAGCGACGAGAAGACTACAGAAGAATACATTATTGAGTTTATTAAGGCATTTAAGGCCGTCGAGGATGAGATGGAGCCCTATAAGGAGCACCGTCGAGATCTTAAAAAGAACTACGTTGAGAATGGGTGGATATCTAAGGAGGAGCTGCGTTTTGCAGTCAAGGCTTATCGAATGATGAAGTCGGGAGAAGATTTCAACCAGTTTAGTGATATCTATTCTAAAATTTCAGCCAAGGTAGGAATGTAAGATGGATGGTGTACTTAGGCCTTGCAACCGACGTTTGATTTTAGAGGTTTGTGCGGAAGAACAAGAAAAAGACCAATCCGGTATTTTGTTGCCAGAAGAATACTCTGTTAAGCCCGTGTATGGCAAGGCTAAAGTTCTAGCCATGGCAGCTGATTGCACAGTCGACGTTCTTGTTGGCGAGTGTGTGGTATACCAAAATTCAATGCTTGAAGAGATTAATTTAGGCAGCGATACTCATCAAATGATTTTAGAAAATTATATATTGTGTGTTGCGTGAGAAAAATTGATCTCTATGAAGATGGAATAGGTTCTGTTGAATTGGTTGATTATATGGGAAGTGATTTGACAATTGTTAACTCTGCCCGTGTATCCTTTGGCAAACACAAGAAAGTCCTTGACAAAAAGGACTGCTTGTTGATAGATTATTTAGTTAAGCATCGCCATACTTCAACGTTTGAGCACAATACTGCCACTTTTAGGTTTAAAGTACCTTTATTTGTACGCAGCCAGCACCATCGTCATAGAACGTGGTCGTATAATGAAATTAGCCGCCGCTATACGGATATTGATTTGGCCTTTTATGAGCCAAAGAAATTTAGAACACAGCATATTTCCAACAGACAGGCTAGCAATACAGATGATCTGCAAGATCCCATACTGGATCCAGAGGCAATACATGGAGGTAGATCGGCTTCTTATACTGTGCGCGATCACCACATTAAATCTTTGAATCTGTATGACAAATTAATTAAAAACGGGGTGTGCCGCGAGCAAGCTCGCGGAGTTCTTCCGCAAAATTTATACACAGAATATTATGGCACTTGCAATTTAAACAACCTATTTAAATTTATAAATTTAAGAATGCACGACGGTGCTCAATGGGAGATTCAAAAGGTTGCAGAGGCAGTACTTCAGATAGCATCTGAGCTTTGGCCAACAGCAGTCAGTTCTTATCACAATAACAGGAGAGAGATTAGTCAATGAAGATGATTACTATATTTAGCAGTATCGCTATACTTTTATTTACCAGCCCAGCACAGGGCTCTGACCGGCGCCCCGTAACTTATGATGAGATAATGGGACAGGCGATGAAAAACTGCCCGCATGCAAGAGATATCAACATTAAGCCGGCTTTATTATGGGAGTTGGTGAAAGTTGAGCAAGAAGCCGGCGTTCCTTCTAGCTTAAGAGGCATGATCTTGGCCGCCGCATGCAAAGAAAGCGGCTACAATCCCAACGCCAAGGGCGACAAGAAGTTCAGCAGGGACAAAAAGACACCAATGGCTATTGGTATTCTTCAAATGTGGAAGATCTATGAGAAGATGTATCCTGGCCTAGATAGAACCAATCCCGCCGCCGCCGCGAGGGCTTGGATGGGCCACATTGTTAAAAAGATACCGAAAGTCAAGCGTCAATGTAGATACCGCACGGAAGAAAAGGTATGGGTTGCTGCTTGGGTTACCGGGATTAGATCTAAAAAAGTTGGCGGTAGGTGCAAAGAAAGACCCACCCACTTAAGACTGCTTAAGAAGTGGCACAAAAACATAGAAAAGGAACGCGCCCTGGACGAAAGAGAATATTTGCAGAGGGTTCCTACAATTAAAAAAGGCGACGGTTGCTGAGGGATCATGTATATAACTTCGACAGCGTTGTTGTCGGGAGTAAATTAGATGCTATCATATACGCATACAAAACAAGCAGCCACATACTCTTTAATAATCTGGCTACTATATTTCCTTTCGACGCCCTCATTCATGAAGTTGATTTGGGGGATATAAAGTTTGACAAAGGTACTTCTGAGCTTGAGGTTTGGGAGTATTTGTCTTATAATCTGAACTCTAGAGGTCTACACCCCTTTGGCGAAAAGCTCGACTCTATCCGAGTCAATTTAGACGAAAACGAAATATCGATGTCCTCCAGATTTTTTTCCGGCCAAAAATTGAGATTTTCGACTTTGCATATTTTTGATACGGATAACGTTCATGGCCTACCTTTCCCTGATTTCGAGATAGAACAGTATCGGGTATTTGACTGGTATGCAGTTAAATCTGGCACAAAACACGAATATGACTATCTTTACGATGATTCCGAGTTTGTCAAGAAGATACATTTTTATATATCACCCAGAATACACGGAAATAAGCAATATAAAGATTTGGTTGCAGAATCATTTTTAACGAAGAGGCAGCTGAGCAATGTTGATTATTCAGACTCTATATCAAGGTTGAAAATACTTCAAATGATGAAAGATGCTGGAATCAAGGGTACCGGTCACGGAAATGGTTATAATCTACCCCTCAGAATAGAACTTCAAAAAAGAGAGGTTTTACCTATAAAAGTAACTAATTATACAGAAGAGGGAATTGTATTATGAAACCAATTAAGAACAAGAAGAGAGTTGATCCCAGATATTTCTTAAATGAAACTGCGGAGGGAGGGCTGGATAAGTTGCAAGAGAGCGATCTTACGGTAACACCCAAGGTTGAAGCCTTGATTAGCCTTGTCAATCAGACCGACAGTTCAGGCACTCCTTCTGTATACAGGGTGGAGCATCTGACAGACGTAGCACAAGCAGTGCAGGAACTAATTCGGATAATTGGCTCTTCCCAGTATGGCCAAGGCCACCGCGGGAACCCCAATAAGCCAGTCGACTTGCTCTGGCCCCCCACAAAAGAATAGGGATCGTCTTATGAAAATAACAAAATCAAAACTTAAGCGGCTTATTAGCGAAGAGCTTGAAAGATTTGCAGAGCCCCCGCCGGTTAATCTACCAGAGCCTGAAACTCTTCTTGATCGCTTGGAATATCTTCTTCGTAATTGGAGAGCTTGCGAGTCTGACCCCGAAAGCGATGCTTGTCAATATCATAAAGACTTGGAAGAACTGGTTGGAGAATATGGACGTTCTGGTTGTGGCCCCGACGCACATGAAGAAGCAGCGCCAGTTCATGAGACGTGACTGGATCGTCAATAGCTTTAGGTCTTAAAGCGAGGTAAAATTGAGTGGCTTTCATTTAGCCGGCATTGTTCCCGTTGCTGGGCAGCCTTTAGATTTTAATATGCCATGGCATGACTGTTTGATGCCAATTGGCCAAGACTATTTGGCAGTCGAGCGCGCAGTGCTAGAGTGTGCATATGCCGGCTGTGAGACGATTTGGGTTGTGTGTAATGATGACATGCAGCCTCTAATCCGCCATCGACTTGGCGAGTATGTGAACGATCCTGTCTGGACGCATCGCCATTTTGAATTTGATAAAAAGGCTCACCAGAAGCCTATTTCGATTCATTATGTGCCCATCCATCCGAGGGATCGAAAAAAGAGAGATTGTTTAAGCTGGAGTGTATTATATGGAGCTTGGACCGCCGATAAGATCTCTAGAAGCTTAAGTACATGGTTACGTCCAGAGCGCTTTTATGTTGCCTTTCCATATGGCGTCTATGATCATTGGCTACCGAGAGAACATAGAAAAGACATATCTTCATCAAAACAGTTCTTTTTCTCACATAATGGCAAAACTGTTATTGACGGAGAGTATATAGGGTTTACATTTGATTACGAAGATTATAAGAAGTTAGCTTCAGAAGTCAAAGTTAAATCAACTGGAATTTACAGAGACGAAGAGAGGACAGAAAGGCTCTCGATGGATGAAAGATTCTCATATCGCTTCTTTAAGTTGGAGGAAGTATATGATACTCTTACAACAGAAAATGCAACCGTAAAAGAGTTGCCACATTATTATAGAATTGACAATTGGGAAGATTACTGCGCCTACATTGCAGAAAAAGGCGCAGATTGTAAGCCAATCCCGCGTTCAGTCTTAACTTATAAAGAGTGGAACGAAATAGGCTTGGACGATTAAAGAGGAAATATGTGCATCGAAAAAGCAATTGGCAACACGCCATTGATAAAACTAGGAGAAAAATTATATGCCAAGCTTGAAACATCTAATCCCACCGGAAGCATTAAAGACAGACTGGCGCTTTATACTCTCACAAAAGCGAGACAGCAAGGTCAGCTTAAACAGTGTGACACGATTATTGAAGCCACTAGCGGGAATACTGGTATTGCTATTGCTATGTTGGGCTCTGTAAGGGGCCACAAAGTCAAGATAATTATGCCTCGCAATATGAGCGACGAACGTAAACAGATGATGCGTCATTTTGGCGCAGAGATTATCGAAGTAGGCGACAATGCCTTTCAAGATGCGATTAAACTTCGAGATCAAATGCTCTCAGAAGATTCAAACCTCTGGTCTCCTAAACAATTTGAGAATCCTTATAACATAGAATGTCATGAGAAGACAACTGCTAGGGAGATCATACGTCAGCTTTTTATTGAGGAGAAAAAGAACATATCTGCCTTGATTTGTGGAGCCGGCACAGGGGGCACAATTATGGGCGTTAGAAGGGCTTTAATTAGATTAGACAGGACAATGTCCACGGTCCTTGTTGCTCCCGCAGAAGACGCAAAAACTCACGGAATTCAGGGAATTAACGACGGCGCTGACTTTTTAGTTGATCGATCGCTAATTGACGAAGAAATCAAAATAAGCACGCATGATGCGATGCAAAGAGCCAAACGCTTGGCAAGAGAAAATGGCTTGTTTGTTGGAATCAGCGCGGGAGCGAATGTCCTCGGCGCAGAGCGCTGGCTTGAAAAGAACGATATCAACGGCGCCGCAGTTACCTTTTTATGCGACCGCGGCGAAAGATACATGAGTTTATTCTAGATTTATCTTTTACCTTCGCGAAAAAGTTCTTATAGTGTATATGTTGAGGCGATATAGTGCTTCAACCCTAACCGCTCAAGATAATGAGCAAGGAGAATACACATGTATTCAAGTGAATTGAACGAGAAGCTACGTTCAGATAGAGATTGGTACAGAAATAACATCGAACTAGTCTCAGTTGAGAATATTTCTATATCAGACTTGAAAGGTCAAGTCCGAAAGGGCGGTATCTGTTCAGGAAATGTAAAGAAGTTGATGGCAGATATTAAGGCTCGCGGCCTCTTGGTGCCTATTACAATAGATGATGAGGATTTCACGGCTATCGATGGCAATCATCGTCTCACAGCCTTCAAACAATTAAATCAAGAAGAGCCCGGCGGAGATTGGGATATGATTAAGGTTTACAGGCGCACTTTCTCATCTCCGGAAGAAAGACAAAAATACCAGCTTGTAAATAATAAACACCCGCCCTGCAAAGCCAGTACGGATGAAGACTATGTTGATGTGATTGTCAAAAATCTTCAAGATGGCAGATATGGAGATATTACCTGGGATAATTATCACGATGATTGCACTAACTACGAATTGCTCGTAGAGCGTGTCAAAAACAATTTTAGCGATTTAAATATGAATGCCAACACAATTAAAAAGCTAGTCCGAAGAGCTGTCCAATCAGCCCCGGGCAGCAAATTTAAAAATCATATGATGAGCGATCTTGTTAAAGCCGCCGGCTGCAGCAAAGTTACCAAATGGAATGGCGTCAGAGCAAAGGAAGAATCAAATGGTTGGTGGCTGACTACTTGTGGTCAAGCTGGTCACATTTTTCCACAATTGGCTGGCAATTCTCTCAATAGAAAGATTAACAATAATAATATTAACAATAGTGTTATTTTTAATTGTTCAAACCTTGAAGGTATGGATGGTGCCAAGCTGGACAAGTGGAGGAGAGATCGAGTAGCGGATGTTAACAAGATCAATAATGCTAATAAGATTTTGAAGGCAAAGTTGATTGATGAGATTCTCTTTTCACCCCACAAGATTGAAGATGGCTGTGCTGAAGATAGCTTCTTTAAGGTGAAGAAGAAGTCTAATCGCACCGGCGATTTTGACCCTGACAGTATTCCAACCTCTGGTTGGTAAAAACAAAAGCCCCCTCACAAGGGGGCTTTTTAATAAGGAAATAATATGAATATAGATCTAAGAGAGCAAGAGGCATATGAATTTTTAAAAACTCTAGATAAAGATTCTGTTGATTTAATTTTAACAGATCCGCCCTATGAAATTTCTAGACCGTCAGGCTATATCTCTAGTTTGACGAAGCCCGATGGCACTCCGCAGTCCGAAAGAACAATTCGAAGGTTTGCGGTTGATTTGGATTTTGGTGAGTGGGACAAGCAAAACCTGAATCTTTTGCCATTTCTACAAGAGATGCACAGAGTGTTAAAACCTTCTGGCACGTTAATCATGTTCTACGATCTGTGGAAGATCGAAACATTAAAGAACGCGATGGAAGCTTCAAAGTTTAAACAAATCAGGTTCCTAGAGTGGGTTAAGACAAACCCAGTTCCACTTAATAGCAAGATAAATTACCTAACAAATTCTAGAGAAATTGCCCTAACGGCAGTCAAGAAGAGCAAACCTACCTTTAATAGTGAATACGACAACGGCATATATCGATATCCAATCTATCACGGCAAAGATAGATTTCATGATACACAGAAGAGTCTAAAACTATTTGAGGAGTTGATTGAGAAACATTCCAACGAAGGCGATTTGGTTGTTGATTGCTTTCTAGGCTCAGGAACAACAGCCGTTGCGGCTTTAAAAACAAAGAGAAACTTTATTGGTTGCGAAATTGATAACGGTACTTATATTAAGATGAAGGAAAGGGTAGAAAAATATGAAGACGAGCAGAACAAAGAGCAAGATTCCATTTGTAGGGTTGCATGCACATAGTGTCGTAGGATCCCCGTTTGATGGGTTTGGATATCCACAAGATCATATGGATTTTGCATATGAGAATGGCTCCCACGCGCTGGCCCTGACCGACCATGGCAATATGAATGGCACTTCTTATCAGGTGCTTCACGCCAAGAAGATGAAGGCCGAGGGTAAAGAGTTTAAGCCAATTTTTGGTGTTGAGGCCTACTTTATACCTTCGATTGCCAAATGGAAAGAGGCTTATGAAGAAGCCAAAGCTGATAAGAAAACAGCTCGTGGCCTTGAAAAGAACGATGGTCGTTTGGTAACCGAGGACGAGGGAGCTTCGAAGCAGAAGAATAACATTATCAAAGCCCGTCGACACTTGGTATTGATTGCGCAAAACCAAACTGGATTGAACAATATCTTTAAGATTGTATCAGAGACGCACCAGGGCGATCACTTTTATCGTTACCCTCGCGTAGATTATAAATTACTGGAGAAATATAATGATGGAATTATTGCCTCGTCTGCTTGCCTAGGCGGTGTTTACGCAGGCGATTATTGGGATAATCGTGATGATGGTCCCGATGCTATTTTGAGCGCTATGCGCGACACAACCAGTAAAATGCAGAGCATTCTTGGTGATCGTTGGTATGGCGAATTACAATGGAATAATGTACCAGAGCAGCACGAACTAAACCAATATGTCGTACAGATACATCAGGAGACTGGACTTGAGCTTATCTCCACGGCGGATAGTCACTATCCAAGCCCAGAAGCATTCAAGGACCGTGAGCTATATAAGCGTTTGGGCTTTCTTAACCGTCCCAACAAGCCGGAATGGCTGACGTCAGAGTTACCAATTGATGTTGATGAGGTGGGCATGGAGCTTTATCCAAAAAATGGCGATCAAATGTGGGAGTCTTATAAGAAGTACTCTGAGGAATGTCAAGTAGTTTATGATGATGATCTTATTTATGATTCAATCGTAAAGACACATTATATTGCGAATGAACGTATTGAGAGCTTTATGCCAGACGAGACAGTTCGCCTACCAAACTTTGTTGTACCGGAAGGAGAAACTGCGGATGAGGCATTGCTCAAAGTATCAATTGCCGGCCTCCGAGCATTACACCTGGGGGGGAATAAAGAGTACACTGATCGCCTACAGCACGAACTAAACGTAATTGTAGATAGGGGCTTTTCAAAGTACTTCTTGACGATGAAGGCAATTGCTGACAAAGCGAACGACAACATGCTTTCGGGCCCCGGAAGAGGCTCGGCTGCAGGTTCTCTTGTCGCTTATGTCTTGGGTATCACGCAAGTAGATCCAATCAAATATGGCCTTCTTTTCAGTCGCTTTCTGAGGTCTGACACTACTGACTACCCAGATATTGATTATGATGTTAGTGACGCCTTTGGTCTAAAAGAGATCTTAGCCGAAGAGTGGGGAGAATCGACTGTTGTACCTATTTCAAATTATAATACTTTGCAGCTGCGCTCTCTGATTAAGGACATCGGCAAGTTTTATGAAGTTCCATTTGCAGAAGTTAATAAAGTTACAAATGTGATGGTTAGAGAAGCCACCCCGGGAGCTAAGGCTAAGAACGGGATCAAGGCTGGTCTCTATGTCCCGACCTTTGAAGAGGTGATGGAGTTTTCTGATAGCTTACAGAGCTTTCTTAAGAAATATCCTCACATCAAAACGCATGTTGAGGCGCTTTACGGACAGGTACGCTCTGTTAGTCGACATGCTGGTGGTGTTGTTATCGGAGAGAATCTGGATAAGCATATGCCACTCATCAATCGCGGCGGCGTTATTCAGACACCCTGGGCAGAAGGTCAAAACGTTAGGCATTTAGAGCCGCTAGGTTTTATTAAGTTTGACTTGCTAGGTCTCTCTACTCTAGAGATGATCGAGTCGGCAATCGGCCACGTATTGAAGAGATACGAGGGAATAGAAAATCCAACCTTTGAAGACATCAGCGATTACTATAACAATAAATTACATCCGGATGTTTTAGATCTAAACGATAAGAATGTTTATGATAATATCTTCGGTAAAGGAAAGTTTGTTGGTGTATTTCAGTTCACCAACGACGGCGCACAGAGGTTCTGCAAAAGTGCGAAACCTAAAGATATAATTGATATTTCTGCAATTACATCTATTTATAGACCGGGCCCATTAAGTGCCAACGTAGATAAATTATACACAAAAGCAAAGAATAATCCAAATGATATTCATTACATAAACAATATTGTGAAAGAAGTGACAGAAGAAACCGCTGGTTTCTTAATCTTTCAGGAGCAAATTGCTTTACTGGCGCACAAACTAGGCGATGGTATCTCTCTAGAAGAGGGAAACAAACTAAGAAAGCTCTTAACTAAGAAGGGCACAGGAAAAGGACATGAACAAAAAGATAAGATTAGAGAGAAGTTTATTCGAGGGTGTATACAAAGCTCCATCGATCGAACCACTGCCGGCCAAATATGGCAGAATTTTGAATATTTCTCTGGATATGGCTTTAATAAGTCTCATGCTGTTTCTTACTCTATCCTCTCATACCAGTGCGCTTGGCTTCTAAATTACTATCCTGAGTGCTGGACTGCGGCGTTCTTGGATAAAGAGCCAGAGTCACGCAAAGAAGCTGCCATTAGCTTGGCAAAAAAGTATGGCTTTATAATCGCGCCATTGGATATCAACACTTCAGGTAAGCAATGGGAAATAAGTGAAGACGGAAAGACATTAATTCAGCCCTTGAGTTCTATTAAGGGTTTGGGTGACAAGGCCATCGAACAGATAGCCAACAATCGTCCTTTTAATACGGTAGAGGATCTTCTGTTCAGCCCAGAGATCACTTATTCTAAATTGAATAAGAAGGCTTTAAATGTTTTATGTCTAAGCGGAGCGTTGGACGACTTAATTGATGAACGTTTCGCTGGCTTAAAGCATTTTTGGGCGTCCGTCGTAGATGATAGGCCAAAGAATAACAAGAAGTTCAAGGAACACCTAGAAATATATGAAGAAATGGGAGATTTCACAAAAGCTGAGCGGATTAGTCAGATTAGCTCTTTAACTGGTATCTTTCCGTTTGAACTGGTGATGGATGAAAACATTGTGGAGAGCTTAGAAAAGTATCTTGTACCTCCACTTGGCAATTGGGATTCAGACCTGGGTGTTGCTTGGTTTGTTCCCCGCGAAGTCGTACGCAAGAAAACCAAGAATGGCAAGCCATACTGGATTCTCAATGTTATCGATACGACGTCAGAGATTACAAAGATTAGGTGCTGGGGTGTGAGAGATTCAGACCAAATTCAGCTTAACCGTCCTTACATGGCAAAGTTAGATTACAATGACACTTGGGGTTTCTCAACGCGTTCTATGCATCACAACTTCAAATTGTTGGGATAAAATGAATCTTGGATGCTAATTAAGTTAGCAGATTTATTTGCGAAAGGAGAAGATTATGCCTGGTCCAAAAAAACGTAGAGATAGAAGACACGAAGCTGAGCAAGCAGCAGCCGCAGCAGCAGCCCGGGCGACAGCTCAGGATGTTAAGACTAGTGAGTCCCCTGCGCCTGCCACACCGCCTGCCACAGCAAAGAAAACTAAAAAGCCTAGAAGAAAACTTTTTACTAAAAAAGAAGATTAGTTCTTGACTTTAAAACTTTCGATAGTATAATAAAGAAGAATGGGAAGTTTAAAGCGAAAGATAGCGCGCAAGAAAAAGAAGCGCGCGGAGAAAGAACTTAAAACTAAGCTTGGCATGTTTGACAAGCTGGGAGATGAATGCCTGGTTTGTCAGGAACCATTCGACAAGACCTCTAAAGAGCAAGTACAGACTTGGAATGTAGTCGTCCGCCGCGACAAGGGAGAGGTCCGCTTATACTGCCCTGATTGTTGGCAGAGAGCAAAAGACGTAATTAAACAACTGGGAGACATGAATGATAATTGAGTATGCGAAAAAAGACAACGAAGTTAAGTCACCGAGCAGATCTAATCCGTCTGACGCGGGCTTGGATGTATATGCAAATTTACCGGAATCTATTACGATTAGCCCGGGCAAAAACAGAACGATCCCCACTGGATTACGATTTGGAATTCCTCACGGCTATATGCTTCAGGTTTGTAATAGGTCCAGTATGGGCGCGAAACGTTCCCTGATCGTAGGAGCGCATATTATTGACTCGGGGTATGATGGTGAAGTCTTTATCGATCTTCATAACATAGGTTGCGAAAGTCAATTGATTAATAATCAAGACAAGATAGCACAACTAGTTTTAGTACCAGTAGTTCATTTTCGCGCGCGCCAAAGCGATACGAGAAATCTATATGAGCACCAAGGCTTGACTATTAGCAGCCGAGGAGCCGGCGCTCTGGGCAGTACCGACCAGCCCCCGGCGCATCCTTTAAATGATATCCCTGTCGGTGGATTTTAATGAAGGTTAATAAGGAGCAGTGGCAAGAAATGTTCAGCCACTCAGATTCGTTGGAGATCCCGTACGTTAATCATCCCTCACACTATAACCATGGTAAATATGAAGTTATAGACATTATTGAAGATTGGAATTTGGGCTTTCACTGTGGAAATGCAATCAAGTACATTGGCCGGCACAAATACAAAGAGAATGGCAGGCAAGATATTGAAAAAGCAATTTGGTATCTAGAAAGATATCTTGAAGTAATAGATAATGACTGAGTGGCTCACCGGATCTGGAGAGCCAATATCCTTTGACGAGATACTGAAGATTGTTAAAAAGCACTCAGAAGCAAAAGGTACAGTATACGTTGGCAGCGACAGTTTTCTTCATAAGAAACAGTGTGTGTTTTCGACAGCAATATGCCTGCACAAAGCCGAAGGACAGAAAGGCGGCCGATACTTCGTCAAGAGACTGACCTTTGGGGCAGGAAGATTCTCAGTCTTGATGGTTAGGATTGCAACAGAAGTTCAAAACTCTATTGATGTTGGAATGAAACTTATGCGACATTGCCCACAGATTAACATTGAGTTGCACTTAGATGTAAGCAGTGCAAACAAGAATACTAAAACGAGCAAGTTCTCGGATATGCTGATTGGGTATACGAAAGGAAATGGTTTTGATTGTAAGGTTAAACCTGAAGCTTTTGCTGCATCTTCAATAGCAGACAGGCACTCAAAATAAGGAGGAAGGGTGAAGAAGGGATTATCATATGATGATGTGTTGCTGGTACCACAATACAGTGACATAGAAAGTAGAAGGCAGGTTGATATTGGAAGTGATCTAGGCGAGCATCTTCATTTTAATTTGCCGGTTGTTTCAAGCCCAATGGATACTATCACCGAAAGTGATATGGCGCTAGCTATGCACCACGCCGGCGGCCTAGGCTTGGTTCATCGTTATAATAGTATCGAAGAGCAGGTTAAACATGTTGCGTTAGTTTTAGCAAAAGATACGAAAGCTACTGTTGGTGCTGCGATCGGTATGACGGATGATTACGAGATCCGCGCCATGGCTCTTAGGGCCGTCGGAGCACAAGTACTTTGCGTCGACGTCGCTCACGGCCATCATTCGGTGATGGAAAGGTGCTTAAAAACTCTCAAAGATAGGTTCGGAGAGTCAATCCATCTGATGGCCGGAAACGTCGCGACACTTAAGGGTTTTGACGCTCTGGCCTCCTGGGGAGCGGACTCAATTCGAGTCGGAATTGGAGGCGGCTCTATATGCTCAACACGTTTGGTTACGGGACATGGAATTCCAACCTTTCAGAGTCTTTTGGAGATATCACAGACTACTTATAGTTCGAAGATAATAGCAGATGGCGGTATAAAAACCACAGGAGATATGGTTAAAGCCTATGCTGCCGGCGCAGACTTTGTCATGATAGGGTCGATGCTGGCGGGAACTAAGGAGACTCCCGGTGAAACCTTTTCCAGTAACTCAGGGAAAAAGTATAAAGTATACAGAGGTATGGCCTCCTCTGCCGCGCAAATCGATTGGAGAGGAAAGTCATCAACTCCGGAGGGGATATCGACTACCGTTCCGTATAAAGGAGGTGTTGAGCATATCCTTCAAAATATTAGTGGCGGCATTCGCAGCGGCCTTTCTTATTCAGGTGTACACAACTTGTCAGAACTTCGATGTAAAGCAGATTTCTTACGACAGACAAATTCAAGCCAACTAGAAAGCAACACTCATATTCTCCGGAGGTATAGTTGAAAGATCCGACGATACCAGATCCTAAAACACGAAAAAAATTCATGTTTTACGATACAGAAAAGAGACAGGCTGATTTGAGAATACGTTTGCGACACGACGGCCTGAATCAGTCTCACTTCTTTCGCGCTATGATAACTGGATATTTGGAAAACGATCCAGATATAGTTTCCTACTTAAGCCGCTATAGGGGTGATAACAATATACAGGGAATAAACAAAAGACAGGCTTCCGAAAGACTCATAAAGAAGGGAGCGGAGACCAAAAAGATATTTGCTTTGGATAAAAACGATATTGAAAATGTATTTGATCTGATTGCAGAGGAGCACCCGGAACTATGAAGTGCTTAAAAGTGTGTCGGCAAGTAAACTTTCCTTGTTCGGTGAAAGAGTGTAGATCGTGGATTGAGTATGAAGAAGATTTGAATTGTATTCACGAGGCCATAAGAAAGAATGGAAACATGACATTAAGAGAAGTTTCAGAGCGTCTAGGCGTTAGTTTTGTAAGAATTAAACAGATAGAAGAAAAAGCATTAAAAAAACTAAGCAAAATGATCAAGAAGGATACTATTTAAATTAGTAAAAAGTGCATTTGTATTATTTGCATACTATTTAATTTAAACCGTATTTCTGTTTTTTAAAGGAGAAAAATTATGAAAAAGCGATTGCTTAAAGAAGAGACAACTCGCAGATTTATGAAGTTAGCCAACTTGCAGCCTATCAAAGAGGGCTACTTCGAAGAAGAAGAAGATCCCGAAGTTGGGATGGACGCTCTTGGAACGGGTGAGCCTGAGATGGGTGAGCCTGAGATGGGTGACGAAGAGGCAACCCTCGACGCCGAACCCGAAGGCGAAGGCTGCACGGACGATGTTGTTTCGCTAGTCGACGCAATTGCTGCTGCGATTGAGCAGGCAACTGGTTGTCAGATGTCCGTCGCGAACGATGGCCCAGCCGAAGAACCCCCTGTGGACGATGCCCTTCCGGTAGAAGATGAAGGACCTGTCATGGAAGCTGACACCGCACTAGAGGAAGACGATGGCGTTGAAGAGGCTTTAAACGAGGCCAATATTCAACTAGCTGATGATAGAGAAGAGTGGCTTGTCAAAGAGACTCTGCGTAGAGTTACAAAAAGATTGGTTAAGGCCAGCAAGAAAGAGTAATCGTTAAATAGTTTAAATAGAACTACAAAACCTGCTAGAATAAACTAGCAGGTTTTTTTTTGGAGATAAATTATGGAGTCGATAGATTTTGATATGTTTAATGCCCTCTTCTGGTACTTAATGGGTATATTTTCTTATAAAATTATATCAAAGGTGTTGAATCTTATCGCATCTTTGGCTCTTTTTCAAGAAGCGTTACTTAGCTCGATCGCTCTTCTCAAGCATGCAAGCGACAACTACGAATTAGCTAGCAATCACGCGTATGAGAACAGAGCAGAGTCTGATCGCGAAGGAGCTAACCATGCTCGCGATGGAGACCAGAAAGCGCTGGAGTTTTGGCGCAGACTGGCAGTGATTAATATAGTTAACATGACCCCCAAGAGATTTCGAGCGATGATCGTGTTTGATGATTGGAGGGGCGCTATGAAATATTTAAATAAAAAAGGAATAGAAGATGCTGAATATTAGTAAAAAGGACAAGAAAGAAGAGCCTGAAGCTTCAATAAGCTTGGCAGATTTAGATTCGGCCCTCTCCGAAGCGCCAAAGATTAGGACGGTTGGTATATATGGCGACATTAACGAAGAAAGATGTTCTGAAGCAATATACGGCCTTAAGTATTTGATGCTGTGCAGCGACCCCCCACCAGAAGACTCAGAAGAGAAGCCTCCATATGGAGAACCAATTGAGTTTTGCATTTCAACCTATGGTGGCTCGGCTATGGATATGTTCGCTGTCTATGACACCATGAGGGAAATTAGAGAATATTGTCCAATTCAGACTGTCGGAATGGGGAAGGTGATGTCCGCCGGCGTCCTGCTGCTCGCCGCCGGTACAAAAGGCGAAAGAAGAATTGGCAAGAATTGCAGAGTAATGATTCATGGTGTCATTTCTGGTCAGCACGGCCACTTACACGACGTTGAGAATGAGTTTGAAGAAGCAAAGATCACTCAAAAGTTATATGTTAAGGCGTTAGCTAGCGAAACAAATATGACAGAGAGCCATCTTCGCAAATTAATTCAGAGAAAGACCAATGTTTATATTGACGCGAAAGAAGCTGTAGAATTGGGCATTGCAGATATTATCGTCTAGGAGAAAATGATGGGATGGTGGATAAACAATTATAACAAGAGATCGGCCAAGAAGTTTGGATGGGATCCAACATGGTTTAATGTTGAGAAATATAACTCAGAACTAGAAAGGGAAGTTAAGGATTTCCAAAAAGCCCACGACCTTAAGGTTGACGGGATGGTTGGAACCAACACTTTTAGACGCTTACAGCTGCATCATGAAATGCACCAAGACTCGATTGAAGGTATGAGTAGTCTGATGGTAAACGGTAAATTAATACCGATCGCTTGGCCGAAAGTAAGAAGAGACTTGCTTCCCTCAAAATGTTATAAGACTTCTAGAAAACAAAGAAAGCCTCATGTTATCGTAACTCATTGGGATGTTTGTACTTCTGCTGATTCTTGCAAGAGAGTATTAGAGAAGAGGGGCATTTCCACACATTTTGTAATCGACAACGATGGAACGATTGTTCAACTAGTTGATGCCAATAATATTGCTTGGCATGCCAGAGGGTCAAACAACAATTCAATTGGTATTGACTTATCTAATGCTTATTATTTAAAGTATCGCCCACGCTATAAGAGAATGGGCCTAGAAGCCCGTCCGGTTCTCATGGATAGCAGAGTCCATGGTCGCCGCCTTAAGCCGCATTTGGGCTATTATCCTGCGCAGTTAGAGGCATATAAAGTGTTAATTGACTTTCTGAACAAGGAGCTAGGAATTCCCCTAGAATATCCGAAAAATGACGATGGAAGTTTATGTACTGGTGTATATCGCGATGCCGTGAAGGGTAAATTTAAGGGTGTAATCAATCATTACAATTTGACTAGAGGTAAAATTGATACTGCTGGTTTAAAAGTTGATGAAATTATTGAATCTATTAAGAAAGAAAGGAGCTAATTATTATTATGAATTCAGAAAAGAAAGTATTAAATAGTAAAACTACCTCAAAGTTAAACCTTGAATCGCTGATGGAAATGGTTGAACAACAAATGTCAGCCATCAATGTTTTAACCGAAGACGAAACTGCTACGATTGATTACTCAAATATCAATATATCATTGCCAACAATCAAGATCACTGAAGATTGGGGTAAGATGAATTCCAAAGACCGCGCCATCATCGAGAGTTTTTCTAGCCGTATTGGCGGAAACTCTTTGGAAGAAAAGATAGCTAGTATTAATACCATCATCTCTGAAAAGAAAGAATCTGCAACCATATCAGAAATTCTCTCTAGCATGGTTGTTTGTGAAATACTTTCTTCAATCATCAGAGAGTTCACAGAATCAGCTGGTGGTTTTATTTTTGAGGGCTTTCTTGCTGGATTGTTTGGTGGCGAATCTGTGCAAATTACCAGCCCCGAAGAGATTGAGGGAATGGACGCTTCAGGGAAGCCAATTACAGATGTGGTATTAAACGATAAGCATTATTCACTTAAACTTTTAGGCCAGTCAACGGGCGTTAAGGGGTCTTTTGCCAACATGGTAGAACACTTTGCTCAGTTGGATCATGTCATTTACTTGGATGCACGCCGGGTCGGCAAAGACCAAGGCCTTGAGTTTGGCGAGTTTATAATTACTTTAGAAAACTTCTTGGATGTTTTTGTTACCCCTTTGTTGAAAACTGTTACTGCCAAGGGGGTTAAAGTCGAGACGGCTGCAGCAATGAAAGATCTCCTTAAAAAATTAGATTCTGAGGGCAAGCCAGTCAAGTTTATTAGATTTGGCAAGGTTGGCTTTGTTCCTGGCGAGCGCGCCACTGATTTCGGATTTTCGCCGTCTGGAAGATCTTTGCCGTTGAATGAAGTGAAGGTCACGGGTGATTCTCTTAATAAAATATTAAATAAAGTAGTGCAGATGTCAGACGAAGAGCTACAAGAATATGCTCCCTTTACAATTAACCACTCAGATCAAAGATTTGAAGGCACCAAAGCCTCAAAATTGTTTGGTTCAATGGCTGTTGTTGATATTTTAAAGAGAAACATCGAGTCAGGCAATAAAGAGGCTATTATTGATTCCCTAAGACAGACACCGGGATATAAACAAAACCAACAGTTTGAATTTACTAGACATCAGGCTGAATCGATTCGTGGTTTTCGCTCCGTTGGAACTCTAATGATTGGCGAACAATATATGAAACAAACTTGGGCTGCTTATGCCGATCTCCTAAAAGAAACTATTGGTCCTGTCTACGCAACACTTCAGACTTTCACTGGAAATGTAAATAACTATTTCTTAGCTACAACTGAAGAAGGGCAGAACAGAAAGCAGTTTGCCTTGGATGCAATTGGGGATGCAGAGAAACTGCAGCAAGCAACTTCAAATGCAGTTCAATCGATCGAAGGCGGAGGATCTGGCGGAGAAACACATATGGATTATTCCGTTTCGCCACCAACACGTCGCCCCGGCCCCGGCGAGTAAATTATTTAATTGACTTAAATAGTTATCGTTCTTATACTAATATGTGTAAGAATTAGAATATAATAGTGAGGTCATATGTCTAAGAACTATCAGAACGGCAAAGATTTGCAAGTTCGTATAATTGATGGGGTAAACAAGCTGGCAGACAATGTAGCTTCTACCCTCGGCCCGAAAGGTCGAAATGTAATATTGCATAAGAAAGGTGGTCGACCAATCATCACGAAGGATGGCGTCACGGTTGCTGAGTTTATTGAGCTTGACGATCCTTTCGAGAATGCTGGCGCGCAGATTATAAAACAGGCCGCGTCCCAAACAAATTTGAAGGCGGGTGATGGAACAACTACTTCCACTGTTCTAGCCAGATCAATTCTAAATAACGCTCAGAAATACCTAGCCGCAGGAGCATCGCCAGTCGAACTTAAACGCGGGATGGACAAATCAGTTGAAGTGATTATGGATAGACTCAAGGACATGGCGCATCCTCTATCTTCCACAGACGACATAGAACATGTAGCCACCATCTCCGCGAATGGAGACACTGCTATTGGAAAGATGATTGCCATGGCAGTTGATCAAGCAGGAAAGGATGGTTCAATAACGATTCAGAACGGCAGATCAATGGAGACAACTGTTGATATTACCGAAGGCTTTAGGTTTGATTCTGGATACTTTGCCTCTGCCTTTGTTACTGATGAGAGAAAAGCAGCGGTCGAATATGATGATGCCATGGTACTGGTGACTAATCACAAGATTGAACTGGTGGAAGATATTCTGCCCGTCTTGGAAGTTGTTTCACGAGAAGGCCGCCCGCTGATTATAGTTGCTGAAGAGGTCGAAGGTCAAGCTTTGGCTGCTTTGATTATGAATACTGTGCGCGGCACCATGAAGATCGCAGCAGTGAAGGCGCCACGCTATGGTCAGGAGAGGAATAATATCTTAGAGGATCTTTGTTTATCTGTCGGTGCGACATTTGTAAGCAGAGCTTCGGGTATTAATATAAAAGAGACTAAGCTAGAACACTTGGGCCGCTGTAAAAAGATAGAGGTGCTTAAGAATTTCACAACTCTTATAAGCGATGGTTGCGATTGGGAAAAAGTTGATGAGCGAATTGAATCTCTCAAGGCGGAAATCAAACAAACGGATGATGTTCACGAGTGCGAGAGGGTTCAAGAAAGGATATCTAGACTTGCTAGCGGCGTTGCTATAATCAGAGTCGGCGCGCCAACAGAGGTTGAAATGATAGAGAAGAAGCACAGGATCGAAGATGCCCTAGAGGCTGTCAAATCTGCTCGCGAAGGCGGAATTGTTCCTGGCGGCGGCTCAAGTCTTGTAAGGTGTATGGATTTTGATGTTGAGGTTGATGGCGAAGATCAACGCTTGGGCGTCGAGATTGTACGCAAGTCTCTTGCCGGGCCATTAAGACAAATGGCTTTAAATGCCGGGGAGAGTCCTGATATGATAACCAGTCTGGTCAGAAACTCAAAGGCCGACGAGGGGTGGGATTTTAACTCTGGCGAGTTGGTTCCTATGTTAAAGATGGGCATAATCGATCCAGTTAAAGTTACACGCATTGCGTTGCTTAATGCAGTGTCTGTGGCTTCAACAATTATCACGACTGGTTATGCGATTGTTGAAAATGAGTAGAAGCATACAGATAGGGCAGCTTATATATATACCTTCAAGTGTACGTTTATTAAAATTTGGCATGCTGGGCGAGGCCAGAGCCAGCCATCGAGCCTATTCTGTACCAGAGAGGCACCATACAACGAAAAAGCCCGTTAGCTTGCTAGTAACTGAGGTTCAAGATGACCATGTTGGTGTGCATTATTTAGGCGAGACTTGGTATGTGAGCAGTAAAGATATCTACGAATTATAAAAAGGGAAAGTTTATTGGAAGACTATAAGTACATTTTATATTTGAAAAGAGGATGCTCCTTTTGCGTAAAAGCTGAGAACTTTTTAAGCCTGAAAGAAATAAATTATAAACCAATTTACTTCGACCAGAATTTAAAAATATTAGAAGACGTGAAGGATGCCTACAGTTGGTCAACGGTACCGATGGTTTTCGAAAAGAGCGAGAATGATTATAGCTTTATAGGCGGCTATACAGATTTGATTGAAAAGCAGGAAGCTGATGAGTGATCCGAAAAAGAAAACAGTTTATTCACTTCCTCTCGCTGCCCTGCAAGAACTACTAGAAGAGTGCGAAACCCAGCTAGGATATTCAGAAGAAGTGCTCATACAGAAGCTGGCCGATGATCCTATTAATAGAATGTTGACCTCTTTGTTGTGTGAGTTTTATTCTTCTTCTAACGCCGCACTCAAGCACCTAGTAGAAGCGCTAGAGGGGTACGAAGAAGAAGATAAGAACCAAGTCTTTATATCTGCAGAAGGCATGTTGATCGTTGAGTCTGCTCTGGTGTCTAGATATTTGGTATCGAAAGAGCTGCTGAAATATAATGTATCTTTGGCTATAAATTAATTTGCATCTCCCTGTTTTTTTAAGTGCTTTTGGGCTTAAAAAGTATATTTATAACAGACGTGTACGTCTCTTCTAATGAAGCTTGATGGAAGGAAGTGTCATCAGTGCCGAAGTGTGATAAAGTAAAATATATCTCATTGATGTTGGTTGCGTATCTCGGATTATATGGATTAATCCAGGCTTTCGTGACAACTCACGAATTTGATTTTATAACTGAATTTGATAACGCCATTCCTTTCATGCCCCAACATATATGGATATATCATAGCATACTGCCAGTAATACTGTTGACAATGCTGTCTCTCGTACAAAGTCGAGGGGTTTTTCTTACGACCTTCTGGGCTTGCATCGTAGCAACTGCAGTTTTGAATGTATCTTATTTATGTTTTCCAAGTTTTTATCCACGCTTAGAGTTTGAAGTCAACACAATCTCTGAAGCTATGTTATATTTAACAAGACAAATTGATGCATCTAATAACACTTTTCCATCTGGTCATGTAACCTTCGCTTGGATAATGTTTTTGGGTGCTTGCAAAACAGAATTAGCGCGCAAGGTCGAGGGGCTAAAAGCTTTGTATTTGCTGTGGGCTTTGGGTATAGCACTATCAACTTTAACTTTGAAACAGCACTATTTGGTGGATGTATTTTCAGGAATCGTTTTGGCGTTTATAAGTTTTTATGCCTCTCGCCTCTTTATTGACTCCAGAGCCCTTGCTCAAACCTAATTACTGGTAAGATGTATAATATTATTACCGAAAAAGACCGCCTGGCGAAGCCTTGTGTAGAAATTTCTGATGTACAACAAGGTGAAGCGCTAGGAAAGACTCTTTTAGGGATCTTAGATTCTCACAAAACAGGTGTCGGCTTGGCGGCCAACCAAGTGGGCATCGATAGACGTGTTTGTGTCGTTAAAGTTGTCAAACCGATTATTTTAGTTAATCCAAAAATAGCTGGTAAGTTTGGTAAAATAAATTTCAAAGAAGGTTGTCTTTCGTTTCCTGGGGATTATATTATTACTGAACGATATGCGGATATTGCTGTCAAGGCAGACAATCATCCGAATATAATATATTTTAGTACCAAGGAAAATGCTCTGGAGTGCGTTTGCGTGCAACATGAGATAGATCATCTGGATGGTATTACAATGTTCGATCGCCAAGCAAAGGAGAGATAAATGGCTAAATATAATTCAAAAACCGGTTCAAATTACGCGCCAAAGAAAACGTCGCAAGGCAATGGCACATATTCTAGAACGCCCCACGTAGGCGGAGAGACCTTTTACGGAGGAGCACGCGCAGGAAGTACCCCGAGTAAGGCTCGACGACGAAAGAAGCCGTACAGGGGCCAAGGAGGGTGAGTGAGCGTGAACAGCAATATAAGGATCTGCAAGAAAGACATGAGTTGCTGATCCAGGCTGTTCATGATATGTACGATTTGATACGCAAACTGCGTAATGAAAATCGACAACTTAAGGAAACCATAGAGGAGTATCAAAATGGATAAAGAAGAAAGGCCGTATGTTCATGTTTCGCTTCCCCCTCCCGAATGGGAAGAATATATCAGAAGAATGAAGGAAAAACAAGAGCAAGAAGATCTTGACGAAAAACGCGCCGTTATTATAATTGATATATGAGCAAGAAACGTTCGAAAAATTATGTAAAAAAGCCGAAAGGTTTTAAGACTTTAAAAGAAAACAAAAAGGTTAGTGACTACATTATTAATCATATTAGACATGGCTGTTACGAGGTAATTCTTAAGATAGATGAAAAAATGATTTATCTTACCAACTTTAAGAACAAAAAAGCAGCTGCAAGTTTTATTAAAGCACACAAGAAAGATCAAGTTGTAATTGATCCTGAGACTTGCATACCTACACCAGATTTTAAATAAGGAGAAAACAATGAGCGACATGTATCACTTTGAAAGTGATAAGCTTTTCACAAGGATTATGATTGGTTTAGTTATTGGCACAGTAATTTTTGTAGCATTTGGGCTATAATTACGCGCCCGTAGCTCAGCTGGATAGAGCATCGGCCTTCTAAGCCGAGGGTCACAGGTTCGAATCCTGTCGGGCGCACCAATAAAAACCTTACAAGGCAATGTTTAGTTATTATAATATGGAAACATGGCATTAAAAATTGGTGATTTGGTCATTCGCTCTCGCTCCCCCTCCGGTTTCAGCAGAAATGCAATAATCGGACTGGTGGTTGGAGAAATTGACTGGCACTTGGATGATGATCATCGAGGGCGCAAGCAGAAGCGTTATGAGGTTCTATTTCCAGATGATTTGGAGGCTAGGTTTTGGAATGAGGAAGAGTTAGTAGCAGTTTTAAGCGACGAGGCGCAGTAGTTTAACGGTTAAAATACCGGCCTTTCAAGCCGTGTGAGTGCGAGTTCGAATCTCGTCTGCGCTACCAGATTATTATGAAAAAGATTATATTTTTATTAGTGTTATTATTTTTTGCTAACTTGCAGGCGTCATGTTACGTACGCCACCCCGGTAGCAGAATTTCTTCACAGCGAATGTACAGAATGGAACCCAGAATTAAGTGTCATTGGAGATATGTTCGTCGACGAGGCACTGTTATAAGAAAGGTACGCGTTTGTCGACATATAATGGTGAGAGTATATTAATTTTTTGCCCTCTTAGCTCAGTTGGTAGAGCACGCGGCTCTTAACCGCTAGGTCGTAGGTTCGAATCCTACAGGGGGTACCAAATATGATAGGAACTATGTCAAAGAAAGAAGAACTAGAGGCGATTAAGAAAATTGTTGAAGAAGAGTCAGTGACTGCTTTTGTCGACAATGGCGCGCAATATGAGTTTCATCACTTATGTGGAGATTTAGGAACAGTTTTTATTTATGAGCTTCCCGAATCTGAAGTGCCGGTTGAGTTTGAGATGGTAAAAAATTTAGAAAAGAGACTTAAAGTGTTGAGTGCTAAGCATACTGTGGGAATATTTTACCAAGGTAAGAAATAATTTTACTTTTCTCTTATAGTTGATATAATATGTGTAATGCGTGGTGGCCCCTTGGTGGGCGGGATCCCGATTTGGGGTGTGGGAATGGGGTTTATTATAAGGAGAAAATATGCATGCTGATATAGTGATAGGTGTACAACATGGGGACGAGGCAAAGGGTAAAGTTACCCATTATTTATGTAAATACAAGGATTACACGCATGTTTTAAGATTCAACGGAGGTTGCAATGCTGGACATACCATCTATCATGAAGGTAAGAAATTTGTAACTCACCATATTCCTGCTGGCGTTTTTTATGGGATTAAATCCATTATCGGCCCAGGCTGTGTGGTTAACGCAGAACAATTTTTTAACGAATTACAAGAACTCAAAGATGGGGGTGTGGATGTCGAAGGAAAGATTTTTATCGCTAAAAACACTCACGTCATTACTAACGCACATATTTTTGAAGAAGAGAGCGAATCAAAAATTGGCACAACTAAACGCGGCAACGGGCCTGCATATCGCGATAAATACGCACGACTAGGAGTTCAGGCAGAGGATGTACCCGCTCTAAAAGACTATATAATTGATATGTATGAGGAATTTTACAGCGATCAAAATATCAATGTATTGTGCGAAGGCGCTCAGGGTTTTGGGCTTGATATAGATTGGGGCGATTATCCGTTTGTGACTTCGAGTCACTGTGGTGTTGCAGGCGCCTTGTTGAACGGTATTCCGCATACTTGGATCCGAGACGTTTGGGGTGTTGGAAAAGTTTACGAGACTTACGTCGGAGCGAAGACCTTTGAGCCAGCTGACGACCAAGAATTTTTTGCTCGCGTACGTGAGGCTGGTGAAGAATACGGAGCAACCACTGGCCGCGCCCGGCAGTGTAACTATCTCAACCTAGCTAGCTTGAAAAGGGCCATTAACATAAACTCAGTAAACAAGTTAATTCTAAATAAAGTTGATGTATTGAGAGAATTGGATACTTGGAAACTATTTAGTGGTGAAGAAGTGGTCTCGTTCGATACCGAAGACGAGATGACAGAGTATATAAAGAAAGAATTATCCAATGTAGAGATTTATTTTTCAGACTCAAAACACCGAATTTGAACACCCGGGAGTTCGCGCGATGAAAAATCAAAAATTTCACGAACGACTTCAACTGATAAACGAAGCAAGGCATAAAATTACTCGAATGAAGAGCAAGAATGTTTTCGTTTTAGACATCGATGCCATGAGTTTACTGGAACGTCTTTCAAAAGAACTTCGGAGCATGCTGTCTGAGAATTTACTTTTGCAAGAAAACAATATGACATTGTTAACAAAGCAAAAGACAAGGAGAGATAAATAGTGCCCAGGATTTATGTTCCAAATCCAAACGAAAAGAAACTAGAAGAGTCGCTCAAACAGCTTTATCTTCTGAAGACCGCAATAAAGACTGAAAGCGAAGAAAAGCTAAACGATAGGATTGATAAGATAAGACAACTGGTTGTCGAGGCTTCCGAATCGTTAAAAAATGCTTAACTTTTTATTTTGCGTGCTTATATTCCAATTATGAAAGTTGGCGACCTAGCGAGATGGTCTGATCCAAAGCGCTGCTATCTTGTCGGCCATATAGGAATTGTGCTTAGATTGGAAAGTATGAGTACCAACGATGGTGCTTGGATATTTTGGTTTAATGACGAGTATGGTCCTCAAGAATCTTGGACGCCCTTAACATGCGTGGAAAAAATCAGTGAAAGTCGGTGATATCGTCCTGCTCAAAGAGGAATACCAGATAAAAGGTGTTTACTATGGCCATGGCGTTATTACATCTATAACTGACTACCCCGAAGAGGGATTTGTTTCTCACAGAATACAGTGGATCGATGATTTTTCTTTTCACGGAACACATGAACTGGAGTTGCTCAGTGAAGCATGAACTTGTAAAAGAAATCGAACACATGCTCGCACAGAAGTGCGATGCTCGTTCCCTGGATGACGAAGAGGACTTCAGGGCTGTAATGGAAGTCATTGGGAATACAATCGAACGGTGGATTGACAATCGGTGTGGATGCCGTATGCGTCGACTGGGAAAGTGTAACAATGAAAGTCGGTGATTTGGTGAGGCTATCTATGCGAAAGACTCGTAAGGGTCGACCATACGAAGACACGATAGGCGTAGTCACACATATATATCCGGCTGATGCGGTCGACTTTATTTTTGTTAAGGCAGTTTTCGATGCTGAACACACATTTAATATCAATGATTTAGAGGTCGTCAGTGAAGGTCGGTGATCTGGTTCAAGACCACCATGACGGCGAGAAGGAATGTATGCTCGACGATTGGCTAGAGATCTTGAATGAAGCTGGGTGATCTAGTGATACCTTCAAGTTATTCGAATTACAGGGAAATATTTCCTCCAAAGATGATTGTTAAGGTTGTCCAAAGTGAGAGAGCCGGAAAGGCCACTACTTTATATGTGCTGGAGGGTGAAGATCTCCCTAGACGAGAAGAAACGCTTATTCTTGTTTCTGAGGCTTGACTATGAAGAAACCGTTCCTATGGTTGAGACGTAAGCAGATTGCTGGCCCATAGCTCAGTAGGTTAGAGCGCCATTCTTATAAAGTGGGTGTCACGGGTTCAAGTCCCGTTGGGCCAACCACACACGGACCTTTAGCTCAGTTGGTTAGAGCCCCCCGCTCATAACGGGGAAGTCCTCGGTTCAAGTCCGAGAGGGTCCACTATAGAAATCAAATCCCACAGCGAGGAAAAATGATGGAATCTTGGATTTTCAAACCTAAATACGGAAAGGATATCTATACCAAAGTAGTCGAATGTTTTACCGATAGTTTTCTGGACTGGTATACTAATGGCGTTGGTTATGCCTTCGAAGAGCTTGATAGCGGCTATGTAGAGTTGTCTGCGCGCATCGAGGATAACAGTTGTCATGAATACTTCGCAGAAGTGTGTCATATGGACTCGCCAATCGAAGGCGTACAGTTGACCGAATACATGATGATTCTGTTGATAGAAGCTGGCGTTGCTTACCGGCAAGGTGAAGATGAGGATGATTATATCCTCGAAGACGTGGAAATGACTCAAGTTTTAGGGGCTCTTTCTGAAGATGGAACAAGTATATACTCCCCGTACGGGTCTAGGTGTTGGGTATATCCAGTCGGAAACGATGGACGTAAAGCAAAAGCTGTAAATATGTTGGATGCGCTCTTGTCTATTCAAGATGCGTAACTATAGTTATAACGTAAACGACACAACGGAGAATCAAAATGTCGTATCATATGGATGAGAATGGAAACTACAAGCGCTCTGTTCGATGTGGACACTGCTACGAGACTGGTCACAACAAGAGTTCCTGCAAAATAAAGAAGCAGAGTCATTTAGATCAGATTGCTGGATATGAGCAGCAACTCGCAGAAGATAACTTCACCGACGATTGGGAGCGTAACTACGCCAAGCGAAATCTTGAGCGTCACAAGGCCGAACTTAATAAGACTGCAAATCGCGGCAAGAATCGCAAGTGCTCTTACTGCAAAGATGAGGGTCACACTCGTAGAACCTGTAGTTTTCGTAAGGGCGATATGAATAAGTATGCGGTCAAGTGCGTTATGGCCCGCGAGAAGTTCGTCGAAAATATGACGGAAGTTGGCTTTGGTCTCGGCGCTTTGGGGTATCGAACAGATCCTTGGGGTGATTCTAAGGTTCTTACAATGGTAGAGAGTATTTTTTGGGGTTCGTTTACCCACAATGTGGCTGTTGAAAGCCCCAATCATTACAACGATATCGTACGCACTCGCTCTTTTGAATCGACTGAGCATTACCCTGCCGGAAGAACGTATGGTACTCTGTTACCGTCAAGTGTTTCAAACATTAACAATCGTGAAGTATCTGTTCGTTTCGAAAGGCGATGTTTCGAGATTGTTTCGCCAGTAGAGTCGAATCCCCCCGAAGACTTTTTAACGATCGAGTCGGCCCTTCGAGCCGCGAAAGAAAGCGGAGAGTTTGATGATAGTCGACCGTATGATTACCATGGTACCGTTTACGATGAATAATCGCTTTACTAGCAGGACTTTGTTCCTACTGTTCTTTCACGGAGGTTTTGATGGATGAAACAATTACGCTTCCTCGCGAGACAGTCGAGGCATTTTTAGAGGTTTCTTCTCGCGTCCTCAGTATGTCAGACCCAACTGGGCCTGAAAATCTGGAGAGGGTAGAAGTCGCATTTAATAATAACAAGCGAAAGCAGTTGTCCGAGGCAGTATATCAGGCCGAAAAAGCTATCTACGAGGCGGATAAAGAGCCACTAACGACTAGCCAAATGAGCGCGAACGCAGAAAAACGACGCCGCACAGAAGATGATTATTCACAATCGAAGGAACGGTGGATTGCACGATGAATATGAAGGACGCTAGAAAGCTGAAGCCGGGATCAATCGTCCGCGAGGCTTGGCATCCCAACTCTAAGGTTCAGGGCATTGTGCTTTCAAAACAGCATATTCGAGAGGAGCACACAGCCAAGCTCTTGTGTCAAAAAAAGAAAGAGCGCTATGACGTGACAGTTCATTGGCTCGGCCCCGCGCACACTGTTCCGCGCAAAAAATGGGTCGACCCGTCTCCCACGCCGCGCGTCCAAGTACGTGAAAATTGGGAAATAATGCTCGTTAGCCATGCAGAATAGGAGTTCAGAGTGACGAAAACATATATTGTGACGCCAGACACAGACATGTCAGATGTACGCAAGATAACTTGTAACACAATCGAAGAGTGCGCTGAGACTGCTAGGATATTCTTTTTGACGCCTTGCCAAGTAGTTTCAGAGGACGGGATAGAAACTGCTGCCGTGACAAAGGGCGGCGGTATTAAAATACTTAACCATGCCTAAGTTGTGTCTATATTTTCATCAGTAATGAAAGTAGGAGACATAGTAAAGCCTTGCTCTTCGGTTTATAAATCGATCCTCAATATAGAGGGTTATAAATATGGTGTGATACTTGACACCTACGAAGATGAATATGGGATAGTATATTACGAGGTTCATTGGGAAGAAGCGCCGGAATGGTGGAAAGAAGATGAACTGCTATTGGTGAGTGACGCGCCAAGATGAAAGAATGGTATCTTTATGTTTTACTTTGTGCAGACGGTACTTACTATACAGGTATAACGACAGATACAAAACGACGACTGCATGAGCATAACAAAACGAAGAGAGGCGCTAAATACACTCGCGCCAGAAGACCCGTTCAGCTCATCTATGTTGAAGGATTCTCTCTACATGGAGAGGCCCTTCGCGCCGAGAGAAAGTTTAAGTCCCTCACTAGAAAACAAAAAGAGGAAACTATCAATGCCCCCTTGCGACCTTAACGAACCAAAAGTAGGTGATATTGTTGGATGTTCTGACGGTGATGTTGGTGTCGTAGTGTCGACCTATCATCGTTATAGCGATATCTCGGATGACTCATGCATGGTAGAAGTGGCATGGAGTAGCGGCAGGACACTTACTGACCCGTGGAGTTCAAAGGATTTTAGCAGCGCCAGAAATATGTTTTGGATAATGAGTAGGGCGTGAGGATAGGTGATCTAGTTACCGTTCTATATGAAAGTAAGCGTTATTACATCGTTTTAGAGCAACTACCAAGAGATAGTCGCGGCTTTAGCGAAAGAACGTACAAGCTGCTAGGTTTGAAAGACGGAGCAACACGCAATGTCAAATACTCAGAGATCAGGCTCGTTAGCTCGATTGAAGACCCGGGATTGTAAATGAAGACAGGTGACCTGATAAAGTGTGGTGGCGAGTTTGCTATCATTTTAGATGTTTCGGAAGTATATAACGGAATCTCGCCAAATAACTTTTGGCTCGAATGTTTGTGGTCTGATGGGGAAATCGACGGAATAGAATCTGACGATGTGGAATATCACTATGAAAATCGGTGACCTAGTAAGGTTTAGGAACCACATGAGTAGCCCTCATGGCATTGTATTAAGAATAGTCGACTTGCCCGAATCACCGCATCCGTCACAGCCAGAACGCGGTGCTGCCTACATCGAATGGGCTTGCAAATACACGGCGCCTGGCAACTATCAGCTATCCATTTTGGAGGTAGTCAATGAAGCTAGTTAGAGACAAAATCCCTGAAATCATTAGAGAAAGCGGCAGAGAGTGTGTGATCCACATAGCCAAAGACGATGAATACAAGACTCGTCTGTATGAAAAGCTATGCGAAGAAATAGCCGAGTTCATCGAGACGCCGTGTGAAGAGGAAGCTGCTGATATATATGAAGTTTTCTTATCAATATGTACTCTGCACGATATGAATATCGAGACAGTCGCCAACCGCGCATCGGCCAAAAAGCTGCAACGCGGCGGTTTCAAAGACAAAATCGTACTAGAAGAAGTTAGTGGCTAACTCAACGAAATGCTTAACAAGTGGCGCATGGTTTCATATCGGAGTCAGCGAAGACGGTATAACTGCTAAGGTGGATTTGCCATTCAGGCTGGACATAGATGAAGAAGAAGCTAAAATCATTGAGGTTCTGGTACATAACCAACTTGAGTTGGTATTGAGGAGTTACTTTGAAAGTCGGTGACTTAGTTCAAGTTTTACCAGCGAAGATTGGTTACTATATTATCATTGGGAGAGCAGATATGGAAGACGATTATGTTGGACGAGTAGCCTATTGGGACTTGCACCCGCTTCCATCTGCGAACTTCCACTATGGAGGGCCAATGGCTGAGAGATTTATCGAGGTTGTAAGTGAAAGTCGGTGACTTGGTAAAAAACATTCATGCCCTTTACCCAGCCGGAATGGGGATTATAATAGAGATAAGCAAGCCGCAGTTGGCAAACCCTAACGCTTGCCCTTACAAAATACATTGGTTTGACGAATACGAGCCCGCTTGGATGAGGGCTGACTGGTTGGAGATTTTAGATGAAAGCAGGTGATATTGTAATCGCAACGGAAGACACTTATACCTTTGACGAGGGCGATGTTGGTCTTCTGGTCGCAGTCGATCGAGGGCAACTTGATAAGGACTACCGACCATTCTATTATGTTCAGTGGAATAGCTGTCCGAACGCAGACCCGTATCGACGAGACGTTAACGGAAGACACATCGAAGTTCTTTACTCCTCACAATCCGTACCTATGGTTAAGGCATGAAAGTAGGCGACTTGGTTAAGTGGACACACCCACACGCGAAAGATATTGGTATTATCCTAAAGATGCCAGAAGACAGGCTTAGGGACGATGCTATTATTCATTGGTTCGGCAACCCCCAGCACAGCGGATTTTATCCTATTGACCATGAGCTTTTGGAGCCTCTAAATGAAAGTCGGTGATGTTGTTAAGCTGATTGGTTCGTTTTCTGGCGAGAGGCTCGGCTTAATAGTTTCTTCGTCGGAGGCTTGGCGCGGTTGGTATACAATTATTTGTGGCGACGAACGAATACAATGGCCGGAGTCTCAGTTGGAAATACTCAATGAAAGTCGGTGATTTGGTTATACACAAGAACGCCAAGCACAAGTCGACCTTGCTGCTAAAGTTGGTTGTTGTTGTATCCGACCGTTCGCTGAGAGGTGATGGGTCGAAACTATGGTTTACGACGTCGGACGTGCGCGGCTGGAGAAATGCCAATGATTACGAGGTTATCAGTGAAAGTCGGTGATTTGGTTCGTCACACGGGTGACGGTTCTTTAGGTATGATTATTGGGTATGAACCCAACCAAGAGACTCTTATCAATTCGATGTTTCCCTATCATGTTTATTTTATTGACGAAGTTGTTAGTGATTGGTTCGGATCGACTTGTATGGAGGTTATC